>ENA-ORDC01002324-ORDC01002324.1-marine-metagenome-genome-assembly--contig:-NODE-2324-length-11735-cov-18.441414_pt1 | contig 11735 bp, 11 predicted proteins | sample MGYA00237783_ERZ508515 | MGnify/ENA primary metagenome ERZ508515 (study PRJEB26186, sample SAMN06268792) | marine metagenome | isolation source: Eden Landing Ponds, San Francisco, CA, USA | place...
GGGATTCGAACCCCGGAGGCTTGACGCCACATGGTTAGCAACCATGCGCCTTGGGCCGCTTGGCTACCACAACACGCTTGCTGGCATACTCGCGCCCATCACCGGCGTCGGTCGGTCACCGACGGGAAACGGACTCGGGGGCGTTCCCCCTGCACGATTCGTGTCTGCATGGTCCGACTCGCCCGCATATAAGGGCAACGGATCGCCGCCCGCATGCGTCGGTGTCTCGCGACCCGCGTTCACCGACGCTCGAAATCCGGAGTCGATAGCGGCGCGTCGTCCGACAGCGGTCGTCCCGCGAACGACTCGGGCGGTTGGCGCTCCCGCCAGGCCTCGAACCACTTCCGAACGGCACCGTCTGCCGCCCGCGTGAGCTGCCAGTGTGGACAGAGGTGAATCGGGAGACTGAGGTCGGCTCCGAGCTCCAATACCTGCCGGGAGTGCTCGAGGGCGTACTCGATCCACGCGTCAGTGCCGGACAGGCGGTCGAACGCGTCCGCGAGGTCCCGGTCGCCACAGTCACGGGCGTGCGAGCGTGTCGCCGACATCCGCGCGCTCCGGACGTTGAACGGCTCGTGGAACACCACGGCGGGATCGACGGTCGCGATCCGTTCGAGGAGCCGCCGGAGGGCGGCCCGATCCTGATCGGGGTAGGTGGGCGAGGCGAGGGCGTACACCTGGACGCCGGCCTCGGCGAACGACCGGAGCGCGTCGAGACGACTCGCGGGGGCCGGAGCGTGCGGTTCCAGCGCCCGAACCGCCTCGGCGTTCAGCGAGGGGATCGAGGTACCGACAGTGACGTACTCGCCAGCGTCGACGAACGTCTCGAGGTCCCGTAGCGCCCGGGGCGGATTCCGGGTCAGCACTCGCACGTACTTCTCGTGGTCGGCCAGCACACGGATTACGTCGGTCGCGATACCGGCCGCACGGTCGTCCATGTACGGGTCGGTACTGAAGGAGACGCCGACGATCCCTCTGCCGCGTTCGGTCTCGCGCCACGTTCGCTTCCGGTCGAGGTGTGCATCGAGTCGTTCGGGGAGGTCGTCACGATAGAGGACGTAACCGCCCCAGTCCGAGCGTGGGTTTTCGACGCCGCTCTCTGTATTGATCATGTTCTTGCGCGCGCGAACGGGCGGTGTCGACGGGACGTAACAGAACGCACACCCGTGGCGACACCCGGTCGCGACGTTGACGACGTAATCACAGACGCCGTGAACCGACAGCGCCGACTCCGAGAGCACGGCATCGGTCGGGTCCGAGGCAGTGGTGACGCGTTCGACCATCGTGAGACGGGAGAGAGAAACTATTCGAACGCGGCCCGTTCGGTCGCGTCGGCGAGTTCCCGGTAGAACGGCTCGTCGGTCGCCACTCTGACGCTCTCGAGGAACCTCCCGAACCACTGCCGCGGATGCTCGTCGAGGAACTGTTCGAGAGTGGCCGGCGACTCGGTAGCCACCAGATGGCCCGCGAACTCCAGTTCGGTCGCGACGTGGTCCGGCAGATCAGGCCAGTCGGGATCGAGGCCCAGGCCGTACTCCCGGTACCACCGGACGACCGCCCTGGTCGACGACCCGAGGACGTCACCGAACCCTTCCTCGTCGGCGTCGCGGTAGACGCTCTCGTAGGGCGGACACGGCGGGTCTTTCGGGCCGACGAACAGCCGGGCGTGCTCGGTCCGCATCCGCTGAAGATCGACCGTCTCGATCCCCGGGACGATGGCGTCGAGCGCGCCCGACTCGATCGCGTCGACCAGCGCCTCGTCGGGCTGTCGCCAGCACCGCGCCAGCACGGCGTAGCCCTGGGCGATCTGGGCCGACTCGCCCGTCACGTCGGCGGCGTCACTCATCAGTACCACCGTCAGTCCGTGCCTGTCCGCCGTCGGCCGCGGCAGCGTCGGGGCGCTCGCGGCGGGTGTGGGTCTCGACCGTCTCGTCCGGGAACACCGGGAAGAACCGGAGTCCGAGCGTCACGATCAGCGCGCCGAGCGCGACTAACCCGAGCGAGATCAACAGCTCGACGATCGTCGGGGTGTACGAGCCCGAGGTCGCCCAGACGTTCGACCCGTAGTTCAGGTAGTCAGTCCCGGTGGTGACGCCGGGTGCGGCGTCGATGTTGAGCTGGTCGTAGCCGGTGAAGATGAGGTTCACGCCCTCGAAGAGGATGCCGACGATGGCGAACACGCTCGCGGTGAACACCGCCCAGACCTGCCGCCGCAGCGACGGGAGGACCAGCAAAGCCAGCGGGATCACCCCGCCGACGAGCGTCCACAGCCAGAACGACAGCGTGTCGCCGACGAGGAAGCCGCTGGTGATCGACCAGAACCCGAAGCTGTCTGCCCACGCGTGCGGGAGGCGCTCGGCCGCCAGCAGGTAGACGATGTGGACCGCGACGAAGATTCCCAGTACTTTGCCGAGTTCCGGAACCAGCTCGCGGGACAGCTCGAACCGCGTGAATCGGTCGGCCAGGACCGCGACGACCAGCATCAGCGCCAGCCCGGAGACCAGCGCCTTCATGATGAACATCGGCGCGACCAGCGGGCTGAACCAGTCACCACGGCCGATCTGTAGCGCGAAGATCCAGCCGGTTATCGAGTGCAGCGCGACCGCCAGCGGGATGGCGATCGCGGCCGCCCAGAAGCTCAGCTTCTTGTCCCGCTTGCGGCCGGCCGCGGTGTCTTTCACACCGAAGGCCAGTCGCGAGCCGCGTGCGGCGAGGTCGCGCCGGGTCAGCAGCCAGAAGTACCCGGCCGTGAACAGGCCGTAGACGATGACGATTGCGAAGTCCCAGACCATCGGCGACCGGAAGTCCGGCGACAGCAGGAAGCCGATCGCTTTCAGCGGTCGCCCGAGGTCGGGGATGATCAGCAGCCCTGCGACGACGATGCAGGCGAAGCTGACCAGCACGCCCAGCGCCGCGATCGAGTCGTAGCGATCCGAATGGAAGAACTTGGGCACGCTGGAGATGATCAGTCCGCCGGCCGAGAGGCCGACGAAGAACACGAACAGCATGATGTACAGCCCCCAGGAGAACACGTTGTTCATCCCGGTCACTGCGAGTCCTTCGCTGAGCTGGTAGAACCAGGCGAACAGCCCGGCCACGACGAGCACGACGAGCGTGCCGAGCCAGACCTTCCCGGGCGTGCCGAACCCGTCCGTACTGGTGGTCTCGCTCATTGGCCGTCACCTCCGTCGGGCACAGCCTGGCGTTTTTTCTCCGTCCCCTCCAGTTCCTTGCCGGAACGCTGTCGACCGGGGGTCATCTCCCCGCGCACGTAGTACGTGCTCGGTTTCGTCTCCAGATCTTCGAGGAGCCGGTGGGTCTCGTACTTGTTGACGTACTTCGAGACGGTACTTTCCTCGTCGTCGAGGTCGCCGAAGATCCGCGCGTCGGCGGGGCAGGCGTCCACACAGGCCGGATCGAGGTCTTGCTCGACGCGGTGGCTGCAGAACGTACACTTCTCGACGACGCCCTGCGGCCGTTTCGGGACGTTCCCGGTCCCCTCGTCGGGGACGTGGTCGGGTTCGTCGTAGTTGAACACCCGTGCGTTGTACGGGCAGGCCGCCATGCAGTAGCGGCAACCCATACACTTGTCGTAGTCGATCTCGACGATCCCGTCGTCGCGCGTGTAGGTCGCGTTGACCGGACAGACTTTCACGCAGGGTGCGTTCTCACAGTGCTGACAGGCCGTCGGCTGGAAGTCCATCGACATCGTCCCGGTCCCGTCGCCACCGTCTTCGGGGTAGCTTCCGGCCGGGGTCTCGATGTTGTCACCGCCTTCAGTGAGCACGCGGTTCCAGGCCTGGCCCAGACCCACGTTGTTCTCTTCCATGCAACTCGTCGCACAGGCTTGACAGCCGATACATCGCTCCTGGTCGATCACCATTCCGTATTGGGTCATGCGTTCTCACCTCCGTCCGGGTACCCGTCGAGCCACGGGGCCCGTTCGGGGTCCGTGTACTGGCTGGTATCGATGTCGTCCGGTGCCGACTCGACTTCGACGCGAGTGTCGTAGAACGCGAAGTTCTCGATGGCGTCGCTGACGTCCGTGTGCGTCAGGTCGTTGTGGTGGCCGCGGACGTAGTCGTCGCCCCACCAGCCCTGGTTGACGTTGACCATCCCGGGTCGGTACCCCTCGTTGTAGCGCGCCTTCACCACGACCTCGCCGCGGTCGTTGTAGATGCGGACGTACTCGCCGTCGTCGATGCCGCGAGCCTCGGCGTCGCTGGGGTTGATGTCCACGACAGGCTCGGGTTCGATCTGTCGCATCCGGGGCATCCGGCCGAACTGCGAGTGGATCCGCCACCGACTGTGTTTCTGCAAGAAGGTCAGCGGATACTCGTCGGCGAGTTCGTGATCCTCGTCGGTTCGGCTCTCCATCGGGACCGGGACTTCCAGCGAGGTGCCGTCCTCGCTGGGGGCGTCCTCGTCGTAGATTTCCAGCCGACCGCTCGGGGTATTGAACTCGCCCTGCCAGATGATCTCGGGAGCGCTGTCGTCGAAGAAGGTCCCCTTCTCGCGAAGGTCTTCGAGCGTGAACCGATCCTCGGCGTCCAGGATCTTGCGCAGCGTCGTCTCGCGGTCGCGGTCGAAGTGCTCGCCGTATCCCAGCCGCTCGGCCAGGCGGGTGAGCATCCAGTGGTCGCTTTTGGACTCCCAGAGCGGCTCGTGTGCCGGTTCGCGGTAGCGAACGTGTGGCTGGGTCCACGAGCCGGTGACGTCCTCGCGTTCGAACCAGTGCGACGCCGGCAGGACGATGTCGGCGTGCTGGACGTTCGGCGTGTGTTGCATGTCGGCCACGGCGACCATGTCGACGTTTTCGAGCGCATCCAGCCAGCGCTGGCGGTCGGGCATCTGGTTGGCAGTGAAGTTCGACGCCATGGCGTACATGGCCTTGATCGGCTTCTCATCGTCGCCTGCCAGCGCCGAGAGGATCCCCTTCTGCTGGAGATAGCGTGCGCCGGGCGCGTCCTCGACGGCGCCGTAGTCGCTCGCGAACCCGCCGCCCTGGGTGATGCCACCGGTCACACAGCCGCTCATCCCGTACTGGCCGAGCAGTGCGAGCAGGATGGCGTACGCCTGGCCGAAGATGTGGCCGTAGACGTAGCGGTCGACACCGAGGCCGGTCAGGATCCCGCCCGGGCCACGCGTGCCGAGCCACCGAACCGTCTGGCGAATATTCTCGGCGTCGACGCCGACGTAGTCGGCCATCTCCTCGGGCGTGTACTCGGCAGCGGCCTCGCGGATCTCCGTGAGGCCGGTCGTCACCGTCTCGCCGTCGACCTCGTACTCACCAAAGAGGGCGTACTCGCCGTAGGTCTCTGGTTCGAGGGCGACTGGTTCGCCCGATTCTTCGTCGAGGGCGACCGGCGTCTCCTCGTCACCGTCCGCGAAGACGTCGGCCGTCCGCAGCAACGAGCCGTCGTCTCGGACCAGGGCCGGCCCGAGCGTGCGTTCTCGGAGGAACGCCTCGTCGAGGTAGTCCTCCTCGAAGGCCGTGTGGATCATCGCCATCGTGAGGTGGCCGTCCTTCCCGGGCTTGACCGGGAGCCACATGTCGGCCTTTGCGGTCGTCGTGTTGTAGACGGGGTCGACGACGACGATCTTCGCACCGTTTTGTTTTGCGTTCAACACTTTCGAGGCGTCCATCTGGAAGCGACTCTCGAAGATGTTGCCGCCCCAGATGACGATCGTGTTGGCGTTCTCGATGTCGGTCGCCTGGTTGGTCGGGGTGTTGAAGTAGCCGCCACCGGTGATCCGACGGAAGCCCAGGCCGACGTTGATGTCGATCGACCAGGACTTCATCGTCCCGCCGAACGCGCCGGCTAGACGACTGTAGATAGTCCCCCCGATGCCGTCGGTCCCCGAACCGAGTTCGAAGTAGACGCTCTCAGGCGAGTACTCCTCGCGCACGCGAAGCATCTCGTCTGCGACGTAGTCGAGGGCCTCGTCCCACTCGATGCGCTCGAACTCGGCGTCCGGGCCACGTCCCGACGGATTCGGGTCGCCGGGCGACCAGTCGGTCCGTTTCATCGGATATTTCAACCGCGTCGGGTTGTAGGTCCGCTGGGCGTGGTTGAGTCCGAGGGTACACGAGCGCTGGTAGTCCTCGTTGTCCGGGACTTTCGGTTCGACCTTCTTGATCTGTCCGTCGCGGACGTGGACGTCCATCTGGCACTTGCCGCGACAGTTCGGCGAACAGTAGCCGTGGAACACGCCGTTCTCGTCGAGGAACTGCTCGACGGCGTGGGTCTGTCCACCGGTGTCGAGCGACTGCAGCAGGCTCGACCCGCCGAGGCCGAGGACGCCGGCCGCCGTCCCCGCACTGAGCAAGACAGTTCGTCGGCTGACGCCCTCCTGTTCACTCATCGTATCCCTCCGGTTTCGTCGGCCGGTCGTCGACGCCGAACTCCTCGAGGACGGCGTCGTGATACTTCTCGTGGAACGCCGCCTCGGACATCTCGCCGATGCTTACCCGGACGGCGTCCCGGCCCATCTCTTTTCCCAGTGCTGTACTGTTCGGGCCGTCCTCGAGGACCTCTTCGACGTGATCTTGCCACTCGGGATCGTCGAGAACGGCCGCCATCTGCTCGTCTGACTCGTTGCTGTCGGTCACGTGGAGGTCACCACGACTGTATATACACAGCGCTCACGCTACCGACTATCCGGACACTGTTGAGTGTTTTAAATAGGGGTAGCGCTGCTCACTCGATGTCGTGGAACAGGTCGCGCATGATCTTGGACTCGACCGAGCTAAGTCGTTTCGAGAGGGCAGACTTCGAGACGTCGAGTTCCGCAGCGAGGTCGTCGAAGGAGATGCTCCGCGGTCGATCGTAGTAGCCGGCGACGATCGCACGGTCGATCGTCTCGCGTTCGGTGTCGGTCAGCCCGTCGAGGTTGACCAGTTCCGACCGCGACTCGTCCTCGTCGGTGTCGACGACCAGCTGCTGGAGCCGGACCGTCTCGGCGACAGTGCCGAGATCGGAGACCAGCGCCCGCAACGTCTCTCTGTCGGGTGGGTTCGTCCGGACGAGCAGTTCGTAGTCAGAGATCGACTGCAGCGAGGGATTACAACCGTTTCGCGCGATGATCCGACAGATGCACTCACCATCGATCTGCGTCTGTCGGTGGTGGACAGCAGTCTCGTCTTCCGCGCCGCGGCACGTGACGTGACAGGTGTCGTCGATCACGTGATGATCGATCGGCGACGCCGTCTCGCAGTCGAGGACGACCGGGCAGGCGCACTCGGACGGATCGAACGTGACGACCAGTTCGGCCGTCAGTCTCCGCTTCGAGTCCCGGACCAGCCGGTCTCGACGGTCCGAGAGATCAGCGCCAGCGTCCGTGGCAGGGCACATACGTCCAGTTTTGTTCCCGACGACCCTGAAGATGGTGCTAGTTTTCACTATTCGAGAATGGACACAGCCGTCCACCGGCAGTTGGCCCATCGCAGTCGGTGCCCCAGCAGCAGACTCGTCTGCTCCATCGACAACACTGTGTCGAACAGTCTCACTCGCGGCGGGCGATCCCAACCGGCAACTCGCCGCCCTGGCGGTCGAGATACTGCAGGACGCCGCGGACGTTCATCGCGGTGTCGGTCTCGGCGACGATATTCGACCACCGATCGGGCCCTTCGACCGCGTCGACGAACGTCGCGACGACCGCACCGTCGGCCTCGGCCGTCTCCCGGGCGTCCTGTACTGTGCTGACCCACTCGACGATAGCTTCGGCGGCCCGGTCGAGACGGTCACCAGTCGGAGCCGCGCCGAAGTGACTGAACAGCAGCGTCGACGGCTCGAGGTCGCGGATCGTCTCGATATCTGCCAGCGCCTGCTCGGCGTCGAACGCTGGCGGCGGTGATATCGGCCGAATCGAGTCCGTCTCGGGCACGTAGATCCCGAGCGCGTCGCCGGTGAAGACGGCGTCGTCGCTGGGCGAGTGCAACAGCACCTGGTGGCCGGCGTGGCCCGGCGCGTGACGAACTCTGAGCGCTCGATCGCCGAGATCGATCACGTCGCCGTCGGCGAGCGGCCGGATACGGTGGGCGTCGATCGATCCGGGCTGGACGTAGTAGCGATTCCATCCCTCCTCGCCGACGAGCCGCTTCGTTCTCTCGACCAGAAAGTCGGGATCTTGCAGGTGCGGCACGCCGTGCTCGTGGACGTACACGTCCGCGTTCGAGCAGACGCGTGAGAGAAAAGCCGCACCGCCGGCGTGATCCAGGTGAACGTGCGTCAAAACGATGTTTGCGACGTCCTCGGCGGCGATCCCGAGTTCGGTCAGTGCGTGGACGACCCGCTCGGCGTTCGCACCCGTCCCGGCCTCGACGATGGTCGGTTTGGGCGCGTCCAGAACGTACACCGACGCGTGATTCGCCAGATCGTACATCCCGACGTCGACGGCGTAGATATCGCGACACTCCCCGATCGAAACTGCGTTGACATCCCCCACGGCCATACCTGCAGCGTCTCCGAGAGCCAATAAAAACGTACCGGCCAAGACGCGCACCCGCGAGCCGATCACTCGGCGTCGAGATACCGCAACACGCCCCGGACGTTCATCCCGATCTCTGCGCGCGCTTTCACGTCGCTCCAGACGGCCGGCGTCTCCAGGGTGGTCTGGAAATGCTCGATCACTGCCTCGTCACTCTCGGCGTCTTCGCGGACGGCCGCGACGTCGGCGACCCAGGAGTCGAGTCGCTCGGCGTACGTTTCCAGGCGATCTGCGGTCGGGGCCGGCCCGAAGTGTGCGTACAGCAACGTCTCAGGGTCGAGATCTGCAAGCATTTCGACGTCCGTGAGTGCCTGTTCGAGATCGAACTGCGGCGGCGGACTGGTGACGTGGACCTCGTCGGTCGAAGGCGTGTAGATCCCGGCGGCGTCGGCCGTGAACACCGCGTCGTTTGCGGGATCTTCGAAGGTCACCTGGTGGGGGGCGTGGCCGGGCGCGTGGTGAGCGAGCAGCGAGTGGGTCCCGAGATCGATCTCGTCGCCGTCGGTCAGCGTCGTCAGTCGGTCCTCAGAGACGGGCTCGGGCTCGGTGTAGAAGTCGATCTGTTCGCCGACGGCCGCTTTCGTTCCCTCCCAGAGCCGTGTGGGGTCGAGGAGGTGCGGCGCGCCTCGCTCGTGGACGTACACCTCGGCGTTCGGGCAGACCTCGGCGAGCAAGCCCGCGCCGCCGGCGTGATCGAGGTGGACGTGCGTCACTGCGATCACGGCCAGGTCCTCGGGCGCGACGCCCGCGTGATCGAGCAGGTCGAGGATCCGCTCGTAGTTGGTCCCGATTCCAGTGTCGACCAGCGCGGGCCGCTCGTCGTCGAGCAGGTAGACCGAACCGTACTCCTCGACGTCGTACATCCCGGTATCGACGTAGTGGAGGTCCGAACAAGAGCCAGTCGTGACTTCGAAGACGTCGCCGATTGCCATACGGCGAGTGGGGTGGGCAAGCGACAAAAACACTGGTCCTTTCGGTGGTGCTACGTCTCGAACCGGCCGTGGGACTCTCGGTGATCGATTTTATGCTCTCGGGGCGCTCTACTACCGAAAGGAATGGGTATCGAGGTTAATATCCCCGCGAGCGAATAGGAGTTGAGGAATCTACTATGCAGAGACCCATCGGCCGACGGACAGTATTGAAGACGATTGGCGCGGCCGGTGCGGCACTGGCAGTCGGGGGCGTCGGCACCGCGAGCGCACGACGCGGACGGGGGCCGCGCGGCCGTGACGCCGCCCGGCAGCGACAAGGGGCGAGCGCCGACCCCACGCTCGTGGAGTTCGCCATCACGGCCAACACGAGTGGCCCCTACGCAGGTCAATTCGACACGCTGATCGCCGCCCTCGTGGCCAAGCCCGCGCTCCTGAAGACGCTGAACACCGCGCGCGGCCAGTACACGGTGTTCGCCCCCGTCGACGACGCCTTCGCGGCGATTGGCTTCGACGAGGCCAACGCCGGTGACATCCCGGCCGACGTCCTGGCCTACCACCTCACTCGAGGCCGCCGCTACGCCAAGTCCGTGCTGGGCGCGCCCCGCCTGCGCATGCTGAACAAGGGCTTCGTCACCCAGGACGGTGGCGTCCTGAACGACGGACAGGCCACCATCGTCGCGACGGACTTCGAGGCGTCCAACGGTGTGCTCCACGCGATCGACGGCGTCCTGCTGGAGAGCTAACACCCGCGACGACAGTTCTATCGAATCACACCGTTTTTTACGGACCTGAGCGTCCCACCCGGACGTGCGACGCATCACCGAGACGAGACTGAGCACCCGTGCCGTCCTCCTCGTGGGGGTCGCACTCGGGATCGGGAACCTCCTGTACATCCTGCTCGCCAGCCGCGGCCACCTCGCCATCGACTACGTCGTCTACGACCTCGCGGGAGAAGTTGCCCTCGAAGGCGGGAACTTCTATACGGCCGTCCCCGAGGGGCTGGCGGACTACTTCCACTACGTCTACCCGCCGATCACGGTCCTGGGGTTCGTGCCGCTGGCGCTGGTCGGCTGGAAAGTCGGCTTCGCGATTCACACCCTCCTCACTGTCGTCGCGGGACTGGCGGGTGCGTGGCTCATCGTCAGGTACGTCGAGCGCATCGGCGCGACGCGTCTGCCGTGGCTCGATCGCGGCCTGATCGCCGGATTCGTCGTCATCTCGGTCCACTCGATGCCCTCGCTCGTGTTCGGACAGGTCAACCACCACATGGTCGCGGCACTTGCCCTGGGATTCGTCGCGCTCGACCGCGACCGCGAGATCCTGGCCGGGAGCGCCTTCGGACTCGCGGCGTTCGTCAAGGTCTTTCCCGCCGCAGTCGGCGTCTGGCTACTTCGACGGCGGGCCTGGCGCGCTATCGCCGCCGCCGTCGGGACCGCAATCGTCGGGTTCGCACTCGGCTTTCTGGTCTTCGGCGTCGATCTCTCGATCGCCTACGTCGAACACGCAATCTTGCCGCGGTTCTCACCGGGCGAGTTCGCCGGCGGGCTCGATCCCGAGGCGACCTATCTGACGATCCGCCGGCCAATCTCGGTGCTCCTCCCGGGCGTCGATCCGACGTTCGACGGCCTGCTCGCGCTGGTCGTCCTCGCGCCGCCGATCGCGTACCTCTACCGGACGATCGAGGATCGAGAGGATCGGCTCGTCTCGATCATGGGCACGATGGTCGCGATCCTCGTCTTCTTCCCCTCGTTCCCGATCTACGTCGTGATCCTCTACTTCCCGCTGGTTCCGCTGCTGTATCTGCTCGAATCGGGGCGGCCCCGGCAGTTGCTCGTCGCGGGCGCGCTGCTCGCCTCGGTCGCGATCCGCTGGGACGACGTGGAGGTGCTGCTCGCGGCCGCGGATCTCTCGAGTAGCGTTCTCGCGGACGTCCTCAAGCCAGCGTTCACGTTCGCGACGCCGGGGCTCGTGGGCGTGCTTCTGATCCTGGCCGGCTGTCTCCTGCATCGACGGCAGAAATACGGGCCGCAGTTTTTCGAGGAGTAGGAGACCCCGTCACTCCGGGCCGTCGAATGCGTGCCAGGACAGCCGGGGATTCCGGGCGGCCTCGACCTGGTCGATCCGCCGGGCAGTGGTCCGCCGGGGCGCGTCGTCGAGATCGGCGGCATCGGCGGCCGAGGCCGCTTCGAACGCCGCGGCCAGCTGGTCGAGCGTCTCTTTGGACTCGACTTCCGTGGGCTCGGTCATCAGCGCCTCGGAGACCAGTTCCGGCCACTTCGTCGTCGGCGGGTGGACGCCGAAATCCAGCATGTG
>ENA-ORDC01002325-ORDC01002325.1-marine-metagenome-genome-assembly--contig:-NODE-2325-length-11733-cov-3.202213_pt1 | contig 11733 bp, 13 predicted proteins | sample MGYA00237783_ERZ508515 | MGnify/ENA primary metagenome ERZ508515 (study PRJEB26186, sample SAMN06268792) | marine metagenome | isolation source: Eden Landing Ponds, San Francisco, CA, USA | place...
ATGCAGCATCTGGGAGCCAAGACTCCCATAGACGCCTACATGTGAGAATCCCCGCCCCCCGAAGCGCGATTCCTCCCCAGCAGAAAATGCCCTAGCGGGTGGCAGCGACCGCGCCGCCGCTCAACCCAGCCCCAGCACGTCCTGCATCGCGTACAGGCCCGGGTCCTGCTGTTGCGCCCATACGGCGGCCTTGACCGCGCCCTGGGCGAACACGGTGCGGCTCGTGGCCTTGTGGGTCAGCTCGATGCGCTCGCCGGCGCCGGCGAAGATGACGGTGTGCTCGCCGGCGACGTCGCCGCCGCGCAGGGCGGCGAAGCCGATGTGGCCATCCTGGCGCGCGCCGGTCTGGCCGTCGCGGCCGCGGTCGGCGACCTGGTCCAGCACCACCCCGCGCCCCTCCGCCGCCGCGCGGCCCAGCGCCAGCGCGGTGCCCGACGGCGCGTCCTTCTTGTGGCGGTGATGCATCTCGACGATCTCGATGTCGAAGCTGGGGTCGAGCGCCTGCGCCACCTGCTGCACCAGGCCCAGCAGCAGGTTGACGCCCAGGCTCATGTTCGGCGCCTGGACCACCTGGGTGTGGCGGGCGGCGCGCTGCACCGCCTCCTGCTGGGCGTCGCTCAGGCCGGTGGTGCCGACGATCAGGGCGACGTGCGACTGCGCCGCCAGCTCGGCGTGCTTGACCGTCAGCTCCGGCGCGGTGAAGTCGATCACCGCGTCGCAGCGCGCGAACAGCTCCAGCGGGTCGGCCACCACCGGCGCATCCAGACGGCCGCGGCCGTTCAGCTCCCCGAGGTCCCGGCCGACGGCGGAATCGCCCTGGCGCGCGGTGCCGCCGGCCAGCTCGGCCGCGTCGCTATCGATCACCGCCTCGACCAGCATCCGGCCCATGCGGCCGCGGCACCCGGTGATGCCGATGCGCAGCGCTGCGCTCATCGCGTCCTCCCTCGCCCCGTCTGCGGGTCACGCCAACCGGCCGGCGGTTTAGCACGCCTTTGACGGGGCGCCCAAGCGCCCTAGCTTTTCGACCATGACAGCTCCGCAAGACCGCCGCCTGATGGTGTACTACGACGGCCGGTGCCCGCTGTGCCGGCGCGAGGTCAGATTCTACCGGCGCCTGGACCGGCGCGGCGCAATCCATTGGCACGACGTCAGCCGCGACGCCGGCGACCTGGACTGCGACGGCATCGGCCAGCGGCAAGCGCTCGACCGCATCCACGCGCGCCGGCCCGACGGCACCATCGTCACCGGCGCAGCCGCCTTCGTGGAGATGTGGAAGCGCCTGCCGGGGCTAGAGCTGGCCGCACCGGTCGCCGGAACGCCGCCGGCGCTGGCACTGCTGGAGCGCGGCTACCGCTGGTTCGCGCCGCGCCGGCACCGGCTGTCGCGGCTGCTGGCCGGCGGACGCCGTGCATGAGCCTGCAGATCGTCTGGGTCAAGCGCGACTTGCGGGTGCACGACCACGCCCCGCTGGCCGAGCCGGCGGCGGACGGGCGACAGAGCGGCTTCCATTTCGGCGAGCCCGACGCGTGAGGACGCGGAAGCAAGCCGACCTGCCGACCAAGATCTGCGCCGCCTGCGGCCGGCCGTTCGCGTGGCGCAAGACGTGGGCGCGCGACTGGCCGCGGGTGCGCACCTGCTCCGAGCGCTGCCGGCGGACGGGCCGGCCCCGGTCGGCGTCGTAGCCGTGCGGGGTGCCTGAGGGGCTGCCCGGTGGCTGCGTCCTTCGACACGCGATCCCATCGGATCGCGGCTCAGAATGAAGGGTGGCGGGGCGGTAACCCGGAGGCCTTCATGCGGAGTAGGCGCCCGACAGGGCGCCGTGTCGCAGCCTGCCGCGGCGCCGGCTAGTTCTGGTCGGTCAGGTCTTCCCAGAATTCCTTGATCCGCGCCAGGAAGCCGTGGCTTTCCGGCGAGGTCTTCTCGCCGTGGCTCTGCTCCTCGAACTCCTTGAGGAGCTCCTTCTGGCGCTTCGAGAGGTTCTTCGGGACCTCGACCTCGACCTGGACGTACATGTCGCCGCGGGCGTTCGAGCGCACCACCGTCATGCCCTTGTTCTTCAGGCGGAACTGCTGGCCCGACTGGGTGCCCTCGGGGACGTTGATCTTGGCGCGGCCGCCGTCGATCACCGGCACCTCGACGCTGCCGCCCAGCGCCGCCTTGGTCATCGGGATCGGCACCTTGCAGTAGACGTTGGCGCCCTCGCGCTGGAAGATCCGGTGCGGCTTGACGGCCAGGAAGATGTAGAGGTCGCCCGCCGGGGCGCCGCGCACGCCGGCCTCGCCCTCGCCGGCCAGGCGGATCCGGGTGCCGTCCTCGACGCCCTCGGGAATGTTGACCTGCAGCGAGCGCTCGCGGTGCTGCCGGCCGGCGCCGTCGCAGGCCTTGCAGGGGTTGTCGATGGTCTGGCCGACGCCGCCGCAGGCCGGGCAGGTGCGCTCGATGGTGAAGAAGCCCTGCTGCGCGCGCACCCGGCCGTCGCCGCCGCAGGTGCCGCATTGGGTCGGCTTCGAGCCGGGCTCGGCGCCGGAGCCCTGGCAGCTGTCGCAGGTCACGCTGGTGGGCACGCGGATCTGCGCCTGCTTACCGTGGAACGCCTCCTCTAGCGTGATCTCCATGTCGTAGCGCAGGTCGGCGCCGCGGCCGGTGCCACGGCGGCCGCGGCCGCCCATCATGTCGCCGAACATCTCGTCGAAGATGTCGGCGAAGCCGCCGGCGCCGAAGCCGCCGAAGCCGCCCGGGCCGCCACCGGCGCCGCCCTGCTCGAAGGCGCCGTGGCCGAAGCGGTCGTAGGCCGCGCGCTTCTGGTCGTCGCGCAACACCTCGTAGGCTTCGCCGATTTCCTTGAACTTGGCCTCCGCCTCCTGGTCATCCGGATTGCGGTCCGGATGGTACTGCATCGCCAGCTTGCGGTAGGCCTTCTTGATCTCGTCCTTGCCGGCGTCCTTCGAGACCCCGAGCGTCTCGTAATAGTCCTGCTTGGCCATGGCGCGTCGACGGTCCCGGTTTTCGTGTCTGACGGTTACGCGTCCAACGGCCGCCCCCACGGCCGCTGCGCTGGCTTGTTACGCCGGACGGCATTCGGGCGGGAAGCCCGGTGGCCTCCCGCCCGTGCCGCGGCGTTCGGCGGCGCCCCTTAGGAGGACTTGCCGCCGCGCTTCTGGTTGTCCTCGTCAACCTCCTCGAAGTCGGCGTCGACGACGTCCTCGCCGGACTGCTCGGCGCCGCCCTCGGACTGCGCGCCGGCGCCGTCGCCGGCCTCGGCGCCCTCTTCCTGGGCGTTGCGGTACATCGCCTCACCCAGCTTGGACGACGCCTGGCTCAGCGTCTCGGTCTTCTGCTTGATGTCGTCGAGGTCCTCGCCCTCCAGCGCGGTGCGCAGCTCCTGGACGGCGTCCTCGACGGCCTTCTTGTCGTTGGCGTCGATCTGCTCGCCGACCTCGGAGAGCGTCTTCTCGCTGGTGTGGATCAGGCTCTCGGCCTGGTTCTTGGCGTCGACCAGCTCGCGCTTCTTCTTGTCCTCCTCGGCGTGCGCCTCGGCGTCCTTGACCATCTGCTCGATGTCATCCTCGGACAGCCCGCCGGAGGCCTGGATGCGGATCGACTGCTCCTTGCCGGTGGCCTTGTCCTTGGCCGAGACGTTGACGATGCCGTTGGCGTCGATGTCGAACGTGACCTCGATCTGCGGCACGCCGCGCGGCGCCTGCGGGATCCCCATCAGGTCGAAGTTGCCGAGCAGCTTGTTGTCCGCGGCCATCTCGCGCTCGCCCTGGAACACGCGGATGGTCACCGCGCTCTGGTTGTCCTCGGCGGTCGAGAAGACCTGCGACTTCTTGGTCGGGATCGTGGTGTTGCGCTCAATCAGCTTGGTCATCACGCCGCCCAGCGTCTCGATGCCGAGCGACAGCGGCGTCACGTCGAGCAGCAGCACGTCCTTGACGTCGCCCTGCAGCACGCCGGCCTGGATCGCCGCGCCGATCGCCACGACCTCGTCCGGGTTGACGCCCTTGTGCGGCTCCTTGCCGAAGAAGTTCTTCACCGTCTCGGCGATCTTCGGCATCCGGGTCATGCCGCCGACCAGGATCACCTCGTCGATCTCGCCGGCGGACATGCCGGCGTCCTTCAGCGCCTGCTTGCAGGGATCGACGGTGCGCTTGACCAGATCCTCGACCAGCGCCTCCAGCTTGGCGCGGGTGAGCTTGATGTTGAGGTGCTTGGGGCCGTTCTGATCGGCGGTGATGAACGGCAGGTTGACCTCGGTCTGCTGCGCGCCGGACAGCTCGATCTTGGCCTTCTCGGCGGCCTCCTTCAGGCGCTGCAGGGCCAGTTTGTCCTGGCGCAGGTCGATGCCCTGCTCCTTCTTGAACTCGTCGGCCAGGTACTCGATGATCTTCTGGTCGAAGTCCTCGCCGCCGAGGAAGGTGTCGCCGTTGGTCGCCTTCACCTCGAAGACGCCGTCGCCCATCTCCAGGATCGAGATGTCGAAGGTGCCGCCGCCGAGGTCGTAGACCGCGACCGTGCCGGACTTATTCTTGTCCAGGCCGTAGGCCAGCGAGGCCGCCGTCGGCTCGTTGATGATGCGCTCGACCTCGAGGCCCGCGATGCGGCCGGCGTCCTTGGTCGCCTGGCGCTGCGAGTCGTTGAAGTAGGCCGGGACCGTGATCACCGCCTTCTCGACCGTCTCGCCCAGGTAGGACTCGGCCGTCTCCTTCATCTTCTGCAGGATGAAGGCGGAGATCTGCGACGGGCTGTACTTCTCGCCCTGCGCCTCGACCCAGGCGTCGCCGTTGTCCGCCTTGGTGATCTTGTAGGGGACCTGCTCGATGTCCTTCTTGGTCGTCGGGTCGTCGTAGCGCCGCCCGATCAGGCGCTTGATGGCGTGCAGCGTGTTGGTCGGGTTGGTCACCGCCTGACGCTTGGCGGCCTGGCCGACCAGGCGCTCGCCCTCCTCGGTGAAGGCCACCATCGAGGGCGTGGTGCGCGCGCCCTCGGCGTTCTCGATGACCTTGCCCTGCTTGCCTTCCATGACCGCGACACAGGAGTTCGTCGTGCCGAGGTCGATGCCGATCACTTTGCTCATACTATCCTCGCTCCTTTCAGCAGACCGTCCGGCGGCCTCGCGCGAAGCGCCGCCAGCGTCCCTGGTTCTCGACGGAGACACTGAATTGCGTTTCGACCGCTCATATAAGTACCCGCGAACCGCCATCAAGCCGTCGCAGCCGCCGATGCCGCGCTTTTCCGACCAGACGCTGTAGAAAGCCCCACCGCGGCTTGCCCGCCCGGCGCCCCGGGGCCAGAATGCGCGCGCACGACAACCGCGCGCGAAGGACCGGCGATGGCCGACGAGCGCAAGCGCTGGGCGGAGGGCGACCCGCGCAACGACCGCATCTACCTGGGCATCCTGCTGAGCCTGATGGCGACCGTGTTCGCCGCGGCGCTGCTGGCGATCGCCGGCGACCTGGTGTGGAACAGCCCGGCGCTGCGCGACGGCGGCTTCTACGTCGCGCTGGTGGCCGGCGCCGCCTATTTCGCCTTCCGCATCTGGGGCCGGGTGCGCGCCGCGCAGATGCAGCGCGACCGCTTGCGCCGCCAACTCGCCGAGGACCCGCCGGCCGACGACGACCACGAGGACGGCGCCGGTCCCGGCGGCCGGGCGCTGTAGCGGCCCGCACCGGAGCGCCGCGTCGGCCGTGATCGTCTCAGCCAGCTACAAGACCGACATTCCGGCGTTCTACGCCGACTGGTTCCAGCGCCGGCTGGCCGCGGGCCACGCCCGCATGACCAACCCCTACGGCGGCCAGGTGTACGACGTCGACCTGACGCCGCAGGCCGAGGGCGGCACCTGCGACGGATTCGTGTTCTGGAGCAAGCACGCCGCACCGTTCCGGGGCGCGCTACAGGACGTAGCAGCGCGCGGGCTGCCGTTCGTCATGCAGTACACCGTGACCGCCTACCCGAAGGCGCTGGAGACCAGCGTCGTCGACGCCGAACGCTCGGTGGCGGAGATCCACGCGATCGCCGACACGTACGGCCGCGACGCGGTGGTGTGGCGCTACGATCCCGTGCTGCTGAGCGACCTGACGCCGCCGCACTGGCACCGCCGCACGTTCGCCCGGCTGGCCGACGCGCTGGCCGGGGCGACCGACGAGGTGGTGCTGTCGTTCGCCACGGTCTACGCCAAGACGCAGCGCAACACCGACGCCGCGGCGCGGCAGCACGGGTTCGAATGGTGGGACCCGCCGGCCGACGAGAAGACTTCGCTGCTGCAGGAGCTGGGCGGGATCGCCCGCGCCCGCGGCCTGACGCCGAAGCTCTGCGCCCAGCCGGAGCTGCTGCCGGAGCCGCTGTTCTCCGAGCTCGAGCCGGCGGTGTGCATCGACGCCGCCCGCCTGTCGCGGGTCGCCGGCCGCGACGTGAGCGCCCCCACCAAGGGCAACCGGCCCGGCTGCTTCTGCGCCCGGGCGAAGGACATCGGCGCCTACGACACCTGCCCGCACGGCTGCTGCTACTGCTACGCCGTGCAGCGCCCCCAGCTCGCCAAGCGGCGCTACCGGGCGCACGATCCGGCCGCCGACTTCCTGATCGCGCCGGGCACTCGGGTGGCGGGGCGGTCGGGATCGTAGGGTGGGTTCGCCGCAGGCAACCCACCAAGCGGCGGTGCGCCCCACGGCAGATGGTGGAGTGCCGCTGGCGCGGCGACTCCACCCTACGACGCGCCCAATACCACACTTTCAAACCGTTATTTATTGCCTAATTCCACACACGTACGTGCAATCTCTTGACATTCCCACCGCGAACGCCGTTATATGCGTTCCACACGGCGCTTGGTCCGGCCGCCGGGAATTCACATCCGGACCCGCGGGATTTGAAAGGGCAGCTTGCGGCCGCGCGAAACACCGCTAAAGCGCCACGGGGAAGCGTTCCTCCGTGGGCCCTTGTGGAACCGGAAGAAGGAGGCACGCACCCGATGCGTCCCGTACCCGCCGCTCTCGATCCAACGCCGCAGGCCGTGCCGGCCCGCGCCGCGCGCGCCCGGCGCGCCGGCGGCCTGACCTAGCACCACCGCAACGGAGACACGCCAGCCATGGCCGGTAAGATCAAGGGCCCGAAGGCCGTAACCGCCAACCGTCTGGACGACGGCGCGGTGGTCTATTTCACGGCCGACGACACCTGGTCGCCGACCCCCCGCGAGGCCGACTGGGCCGAGGAGCCGGAGGCGCAGCAGGCGCTGCTCGCGCGCGCCCAGCCGACGGCCGCCACCCAGGTCGCCGCGCCCTACCTGTTCGACGTCCGCATCGAGGACGGCGGCCCGGCCCCGGCCCACCACAAGGAGATCGTGCGCGCCCAGGGCCCCACCGTGCGCACCGAGCTGAACCGCCCGACCGGCACCGCGCAGCGCCGCTGAGGTCGGCAGAGGAGAGTTTTACGGCATGTACCGCTACGACGAGTTCGATCGCCAGCTGGTCCAGGAGCGCGTCGTCCAGTTCCGCGAGCAGACCGCCCGCCGGCTGGCGGGCGAGTTGAGCGAGGACCAGTTCAAGCCGCTGCGGCTGATGAACGGCGTCTACCTGCAGCTGCACGCCTACATGCTGCGCGTGGCGATCCCGTACGGCACGCTGTCGTCGACCCAGCTGCGCCGGCTGGCGCACATCGCCCGCACCTACGACCGCGGCTTCGGGCATTTCACCACGCGCCAGAACATCCAGTACAACTGGCCGGCGCTGAAGGACATCCCGGCGATCCTGGAGGAGCTGGCCGAGGTCGAGATGCACGCCATCCAGACTAGCGGCAACTGCATCCGCAACGTCACCGCCGATCAGTACGCCGGCGTCGCCGCGGGCGAGGTCGAGGACCCGCGCGTCTATGCCGAGATCATCCGGCAGTGGTCGACGCTGCACCCGGAGTTCTCGTTCCTGCCGCGCAAGTTCAAGATCGCCATCACCGGCTGCCGCGAGGACCGCGCGGCCGTGGCGGTGCACGACATCGGCCTGCGGATGACCCGCGACGCGACCGGCCATCCCGGCTTCGAGGTGCTGGTCGGCGGCGGCCAGGGCCGCACCCCGGTGATCGCCAAGACGATCCGGGAGTACCTGCCGAAGGAGCACCTGCTGAGCTACCTCGAGGCGATCCTGCGGGTCTACAACCAGCTCGGCCGGCGCGACAACGCCTTCAAGGCGCGCATCAAGATCCTGGTCAACCAAACCGGGCCGGAGGAGTTCGCCCGGCTGGTTGAGCAGGAGTGGGAACAGCTCAAGGACGGCTATCTCGACCTGCCGGCGGAGGAGCTGGAGCGCATCCGGGCCTACTTCCGGCCGCCGGAGTACGAAGCCCTGCCGGACGACCCGCCGGCCTACGCCGCCTGGCGCCGGCACGACCCGGCCTTCGCCCGCTGGGTGGACACCAACGTCGCCGCCCACAAGCAGCCCGGCTACGCCATCGTCAACGTCTCCCTGAAGCCGCAGGGCGGCGCCCCGGGCGACGCCACCGACGCGGAGATGGAGGCGATCGCCGAGCTTGCCGACCGCTTCTCGCTGGGCGAGATCCGGGTGACGCACGAGCAGAACCTGACCCTGCCCGACGTGCGCCAGGAGGACCTGTACCTGCTGTGGCAGGAGCTGCAGCACGCCGGCCTGGCAACCGCCAACGTCGGCCTGGTCAGCGACATCATCGCCTGCCCCGGCATGGACTACTGCGCGCTCGCCAACGCGCGGTCGATTCCTGTAGCCCAGCGCATCCAGGAGCGCTTCGCCGACCTCGACCGGCAGCACGACATCGGCGAGCTGAAGGTGAAGATCTCCGGCTGCATCAACGCCTGCGGCCACCACCACGTCGGCCATATCGGCATCCTCGGCGTCGACAAGAAGGGCGAGGAGTTCTACCAGCTCACCGTCGGCGGCAGCGCCGACGAGACCGCCGCGCTGGGCGAGATCGTCGGCAAGGGCTTCGGCTACGACGAGGTGGTCGATGCCGTGGAGACGCTGGTCAACGCCTACCTGGACCAGCGCCGCGACGGCGAGAGCTTCCTGCAGACCTACCGCCGCGTCGGCGCCGACCCGTTCAAGGAGAAGCTCTATGCCGCTCATTAGGTCGGACGGCCAGCGGATCGCCGAGGCCTGGACCGAGGTCGACGATCCGGACTCCCTGCCCGACGGTCAGCCGACGGTGCTGCCGCTGGAGCTCTGGGAGCAGGCGCGGGCGCGCCTGACCGGCCGCAACGCCGCGCTCGGCGTGCGGCTGCGGAACGACCAGCCGGTCGAGCGCATCGCCGACGACCTGCACCGGCTCGACGCGGTCGTGCTCGAGTTCCCGGCGTTCAAGGACGGCCGGGCCTACTCGCAGGCGCGGGTGCTGCGCGAGCGCTACGGCTTCCGCGGCGAAATCCGCGCCACCGGCGACGTGCTGCAGGACCAGGCGATCTTCCTGGTGCGCTGCGGCTTCGACGCCTTCGAGGTCGACGACAAGACGGCCGAGGCCTGGGCGGCGGCGCTGCAGCGGATCTCCGTGGTCTATCAGCCCGCCGCCGACGGCAGCGTGCCGGCGCCCTGGCGCCGGCACCGCCGCCAGGCCGCCGAGTAGGCGCACAGCAGCAAGGGAGCGCTGGCATGGACGGCGGCACCCGCATCGACCCCGAACGCGGCCCCGACAGCGGCGCCGACGCGCAGAGCCGGATGGACGCGCTGAACCACGCGGCCGAACGCCGGGACGGCGTCGGCACGCTCGAGCTCGCGATTCGCCGCCATTTCCCCGGCCGCATCGCCGTCGTCTCCTCGTTCGGCGCGGAGGCGGCGCTGCTGCTCGACATCGTCGCCGGGATCGACCCGGCGACCCCGGTGATCTTCCTGGAGACCGGCAAGCACTTCCCGGAGACGCTGCGCTACCGCGACCGGCTGATCGCCCGGCTCGGCCTGAGCGACGTGCGCTCGGTGGCGCCGCAGCCGCGCGACGTCGAGCTGGAGGACCCGGACGGCCGCCTGTGGTCGCGCCGGCCCGACCTGTGCTGCCACATCCGCAAGGTGCTGCCGCTGGAGCGCGCGCTGAGCGGGTTCGACGCCTGGGTCACCGGCCGCAAGCGCTTCCAGACCAGCACCCGCCGCAAGCTGGCGGTGGTCGAGACGGAGAGCGGCCGGGTCAAGGTCAACCCGCTGGCGGACTGGAGCCAAGCCGACATCGACGCCGCCTTCGAGGCGCGCGGCCTGCCGCGCCACCCGCTGGTCGCCGAGGGCTACCCGTCGATCGGCTGCCTGCCCTGCACCCGCCGCGTGGGCGACGGCGACGACCCCCGCGCCGGCCGCTGGGCCGGCCTCGCCAAGACCGAGTGCGGCATCCACAAGGCCCCCTGGGCCCAGCGCGACGGCGGCCAGGGCATCTGACCCCCGCTGCCGCGCGACGCGGGACCGTGCGGCGGCCCTTCGATACAGCGCCTGCGACGCTACTCAGAGCGTGTGATTTTGTCTCCGCCGGCGCCGCGCACCGTGGCCGGCGCGCCTCAAGGCGGGCCACGACCGGTCCGAGCACCGGACCGCGGCGCAACTCGTCGTGGTCGTACAGGTCCTCGTAGCCCAGCGCGATGCCGAACACGCGCTGGCCGACCAGGGCGCGCACGTTGTGAACGACGCGTCCCGCAGCCCGCCCGTCGGTGAAGCAGGCCGCGAACCGGTCGACCAGCTTGATCGCCTTGTCGGTCGCGCCCAGCAGCAGCGCTCCAGCGTCCGAGGTGATCGCGCCGCCACCGAAATCCGCCACCAGATCGCGGCGATCGAGGCGTGCGAACAGCATCGACTCCGGGTTACACCGTGTCGGCATCGGGGACTTCGCTGAGATCGGGTTAAGTGTTTGCTGTCCTTTACACTTTCGCCGAATTCAGACCCCGATGCACCTTCCTTTGTGAGAAATGCGGACTAGTGTGTGGCTCCGGCACGGTCCCGACACCGGCCGTGCGACGAGTCCCAGCGAGTCGGCCCCTGACGGCGATGTGGTACGATTCACTCTGACTCGGTGTGAAGAGGAGTGGTTATGGCCGACACGAAGACCTTCACCGCTCATGTTCCCGTCGACCTCGCGGAGCGCATCGACCGGTTCGCGCAGGCCCGCGACCGTTCGCGTGGCTGGATCATCAAGCAGGCCCTCGAAGACTGGGTTCGCCAGGAGGAAGAGCGCTATCGCCTGACGCTGGAGGCCCTGCAAAGCGCCGACCGCGGCGAGCTGATCGACCAGAACGAGATCGACGTCTGGACGGCAAAGCTCGACGAGGACGCCGTGCCGACCTCCTGAGCGAGGCGCTGGAGGCCGGTCTAAACGCCGCAGGCCAAGGCCGATCTGCAACGGCACAGGCGGTTCGTCACGGCCGACGATCCCGAAGCCGCACGGCGTCTCGCCCGGGCGTTGGCGAACGCTCCGAAGACACTCGTGCCGTTTCCGCGCATGGGAGAGCGGCTGACCGAGTTCGCACCCCGCGAGGTGCACCGCCTGGTCATTGCGGGATACGAGATCCGCTACGAGCTTGCGGAACCGGAGATCCGCGTGCTGCAGATCTTTCACGGCAAGCAAGACCGGTAGCCGGCTATCGCCCGAACGTCTGAACATACGGCAGCGCACAAAAAGGCCCCGGCGCCGGGAGCGCCGGGACCTTCTTGCCGTCCGTGCGGATGCGCTACTGCACCGTCACGACGACGCGGCGGTTGGCCTGCTTGCGCACGCCGTCGCCGGTCTCGACGGCCGGCTGGGTCTCGCCGCGGG
>ENA-ORDC01002328-ORDC01002328.1-marine-metagenome-genome-assembly--contig:-NODE-2328-length-11716-cov-2.522124_pt1 | contig 11716 bp, 6 predicted proteins | sample MGYA00237783_ERZ508515 | MGnify/ENA primary metagenome ERZ508515 (study PRJEB26186, sample SAMN06268792) | marine metagenome | isolation source: Eden Landing Ponds, San Francisco, CA, USA | place...
CTTCAGGATCTGATCCCCCTTCTGGCGAAACGATACGTCGGGAAGAAGACGGACGAATATAGCGGTGAAAATGGCTTCCTGTCACTCGATACCGTCTTCGGCGGTGGAAAGACCCACTCCCAGATTGCGGCGTACCACTTCTCTCGCGAGCCGACCGCAGTTGAGGACCTCTCCGAGTTCATCACCGACGAAGAAATCGCTTCAGCATTTGCTGGCATACAGGACGACCTCACGGTAGATACGGCGGTCTTCGAGGGCGGACACGTCAGCGCGACGGATGCGAGGTGCAACAAGGACGATCCGTCCGCCCCCAGTACACAAACGATGTGGGGGGAACTCGCCTATCAACTGGGCGGTGCGGATGGCTACGCGCTGTTCAGTGATTACGACGCTGACCGTGTAGCTCCCGGCGAATCCGATATCGAGGAACTATTCGAGTTGCTGGATGACCCAGGGCTTGTCCTCATCGACGAGGTTGCCCAATATCTCGAACAGGCGGCTGCCGTTGCAGTTGAGGAGTCAACCCTCGCGGACCAGACGAACTCATTCCTGTGGTCGCTAATGCGGGCGACACAGAACTCCGACGATGTTACTGTCGTTCTCAGCGTTGCTGCGACCGCATTCGAAGACAAAGCCCAGCAGGTACAGGAACTCATCGATGATCTCGACGCCATCTCGGAGCGGACGGAGCGCTCCGTAACGCCAACTGAAGACGACGAAGTAGCGGAGGTGCTGAAACACCGACTCTTCAAGTCTATCGACGAGAGCGCAGCAACACAGGTCGCAGACGGATACCAGTCATTCTACCGTGATTACGAAACGGATCTCCCAGACCGCGTGACCAAAGCGGAGTTCCACGAGCAGCTAGAGCGCACGTATCCGTTCCATCCGACGCTCATCGAGTTGCTCGCTCAAGAGATCGATACGCTGCCAAACTTCCAGCGGACGCGGGGTGCGCTCAAGCTCGTCTCTAGAGCAGTCCACCACGTTTGGAGCAATCAGAGTGCCAACGACGGACGGAACTTCATTCGCGCGTTCGATATGCATCCGTCCGACGAGTACGTCTGGTCGACGCTGTTGGACCTCTTCGGACAGATCGAGCAGGACCTCCGGACCGCATCGAAGTCGGACGTCTTCACGAACGATGGCAAAGCGGCGTGCCAGTACGAGGACGAGAACTGGACGCCGATGGGGCATCCGCCCATCGCCACGCATCTCGGGACGACGATACTCTGGAAGAGCATCGTTTCCGGTGGCAACCGAGGACGTGGTCTCTCGCGACGAGAGTTGTGGGAGATGATCCTCGAGCCCAGCGTAGAGCTCGACCACTACCGTGACGCACTGAAGAACCTGAGCGAAACCGGGAGTAGCCCAGAGACGGAGGCGTTCTTCCTCTACGAGACTGAGAACGGGCTGCTCCGGTTCAAAGGCGAACCCAAGATCTCGAAGCTCATCACCAACGAGGCTCAGCAAATCGAGGATGGTGTCGCCAGAAACAGGCTCGAACAGACGATTCGAGGAGCGCTTGGCGGCGGCGAGTTCGACACGATCTACGACCCGCAGGCTCCGTACGAAGTACCGGACGAGTATGACACGGTTCGGCTCTGCGTGATGGGCTTCAGCGTCGTAACGGTATCGAGCGACGAAGACGAACCGCCGGAACTGCTCCAGACGCTCGCGACGACGACCGGAAGCTCACCGGGAAGCGAGAAGAAGCGCGTATACCGGAACAACGTCGTCTTCCTCGCAGCCGGCGAGCAGGAGATCGAAGGCGCACTCGATCACGCACGGCGCGTGAAGGCGATGGAGCGAATCTTGAACGGGCAGGCCTGGGAGACGGAACTCAACAGCGCACAGCGTGACGACCTCGATGAGCGGTTACAGGAGACGTCAGCACTGCTCGGTGAATCTGTCCGGCAGGCATACAGACATCTCTACTATCCCGGTACAGGCGGGCTCAAGAACGAGGTCATCGACTCCGTCAACGAGAACGACGACCTGCACGACGTCGTCTTCGAAAACCTCGACAGTCTCGATCGGCTCATCACCCGGAACGAGGGCGCGCTGGGAACGGCGTGGTTCACCAACCGGATCTGGCAGTCCGATCCGGATTCGATGACCACGCTCGACATCCGGAAGCTGGTCGCCAAACGCACCGACGTCCGGATCCTCCTCGACCCGAAGCCGATTCGAGAGACGGTTCGCAGCGTGACCACGAGCGATACGACCGACTACGTGTTCTGGGATGGTACCTCGGGACGCGGATACTGCTCAGAAGAAGACACAGCATCGACGGAGACGGGCGAACGTCCGCTCGTCGACGCGGAGGAGATGTCGACGGCACTGTCGATGTCGAACGTGCTGATCAGCGACGATCACGTCGTCTTTGCGGACAGTGAAGCGCTACTGGAGGCCCACGATCTCACGTTCCCAGCGCTCGACGAAGACGAGGAGGATGAGACTAAAACCGAGGACGATGACGAGACGACGGATGACGACGACGATGACTCGGGTGGGACCGTCATCGAACCACCGAAGCGTTCGGAACTGTCGTTCACCGCGAGCACGGATTCCCCGAGTGCGATCTCGGGCGCGTTCTCGGCAGTGAATAGCGACATCGACCAGCAGAAGATGCGACTGCGGGACAACCACGACGTCTCCAGCGGTGATATCGATGTCGTCATCGACACCATCGAGATCGAACTCGAGGGCGACCAGGTCTGGGAGCGGGCCTGGTTCATCAGCGACAAGGTCAAGGATTTAGATAGGATCGGGGAAGCAACCAGGGTCGTGTTCGAATACGTCGCGGAATCCGCGGACGAATCGACCAGCGTCTTCGAAGCCGGCTACGAGGGCTCCGCAGCAGAGTTCGCTCAGCACTTCGGGACGAACCATATTCCAGAGAGCTTTATCAGCCGCGGCGGAGAGGCTGAGGGAGAAGCCGTGCTCGTAATCGAAGCCGGTTCCCTCGACGACAACTCGCGAGAGAATACGCTGGGCGTACTTCAGGAGGCACTCGAAGGGCTCGGCGGTATCAACAACATCGAACTCATCGTCTCGGGAACGGTAAAGGAACGGACGGACGAACCCGAGGAGGTAACCCAATGAGCATCGAGTCGGAAGCGGAGTCGTTCGCCTACGGTAGCAGTATGCACGGTGGTCGTCCCACGTTCGCCCTGACGCGGCGACTCGGGGACGACGCCGGATTGACGCTGTACGAGTTCATTCCCGATGATCTCGCGAACGGTCGGCAGAAACGCCTCCAGCGGGCGAACAGTAACCGCACCCTCTCGCGAATCCCAATCGTGGACGCGCTCACTGACGTCGATGAGGATGCAGACGGGCGGTTGATCTTCGTCGACGTCGGGTCGCCGTCCGAACGCGCGCCGAACAGTTGGGACTGGAACGAGTGGTGCGCACTGAAAGTTACGACGCTTCGTGGGAAAGGCCAGCAGGCCGTTCACCGACTCGTGAAATCGGTACTGGCAGACGCAGGCGTCGATCCCGCGACGGTCACTCGTGGTGAGGGCTCTGCAGTGCTGTCGGAAAGCGATGGCGTACGGCTCACGATTGCCTTCCTCGCGCTGAAAGAACTCCAGAAGTACGAGAAGCTCACGACTGTGGCGGACAGTATTGACCGGATGAGTCTCGAGGAGTGTTATTACTGGCACGCGAAGTGTCGATCTCCTTCCAATCCGAATGGTGTAAAGGCATTACGGGTATTGCTTGCAGATCACGTAAACTAAGATGACTGAAGAAATCACAGATCCTTCCGATATGAATAGGATGAATCGGCTCAAAATAGAAGATCTACTGCCTGTCACCGCTGTTGGAATAGAGAGTGTCAAAGAGTCATATACAGACGCAATGTCACCACACCGAAAGATTTTCAAATGGTTTGCTAGGCGGCCGACCTCAGCCACAAGATTGGCTATTTTAGCTTCGTTATTGCCAGATGACGTCTCCAATGATGAATTACTCGAATACATGTGTATTGGGCCAAAAAGAAGGGGTGAGAATATCGAGAGATATGTTATAGATCGGGAAGACAAGCGAGAAGATAGATCTGGATCTGTGGAAGACCACTTTGGATACCCATATCCTCATAAGAGAGTCCCAGAAGGATCTAAACTTGAAGACCTCCATAGCAAAATAAAAGATAATTGGGATGGGGATCTACCGACTGTTCTAGACCCGACAGCTGGTGGCGGAACCATTCCTTTTGAAGCGGCCCGCTATGGACTACCAACGATCTCAAACGAACTTAATCCAATTGCCTGGCTGTTGAATAAGGTCATTTTGGATTATGCACAGGATATTGGCTCACTACAAACGGAGTGTAAAATCTGGGCCAACAAAATGGAGGAGAAGGCTGACGAGATATTGGATGAATTTTTCCCTGAAAGGAATGGAATAGAACCAAATTATTACTTCCGGGCCTACAGTATTTCTTGCCCGAGTTGTGGTAAACGGATTGCACTCAGCAATCAGTGGTGGTTCAATAAGCGGAATGATATTGCTATCTTGCCAAAGTATGAAAACGGAGACATTTCATATGAATGCGGAGATATTGATGAATTATCAATTCCGGATGGATTTGACCCAGATGAAGGAACTGTAGATGGTGGAGACGCAGAGTGTCCGCATTGTGATGTAGTCACGGAACGTGATGAACTGACTGAGATATTCCAAGAAGGTGAGTATGAATACGAAGTTTGCGCGGTGAAATATGTAGATGAGATTAACGGGAGCAAATACCACTCACCGACTGGGGAAGATTATAAGGCTGTAAAAAAAGCCCAAGAAAAGGTAGAATCCGATTTAGAATTGCATACTTTACTCCGTGAGGAGCGTTATCTGGGTTTATATGATCGATCAGGCCCATATGGATTGACCGAATGGCGTGATCTCTACAGTCCGCGCCAATTAATGTCACATCATGCCTATCTCAAGTCGTTCAAGGAAATAGAACCTGAACTTCGGGAGAAGCATGACGAGACCGAGGCTGAGGCGTTATTAGTTCTGCTTTCCCTCATTAGCGTCAGGCAGATTGCACGCAACGCTCGATTATCTCCAATGAATGTCCACTTTGGGTATGTAGGAAGTATGCTTGCTACGAATAACTATACATTCCAATGGCACTTTGGAGAAGCCAATCCCACTTCAGGTGGACAATCGTTTGAAACCTTTACCGAGAATACTCTTGATGCCTACGAAAAGGTTTGTAATTACTACCCTAGTGAGGAGTTCAAAGCCGACACCTCTGTGATTCAAGGTGATGCCTCTGATCTTCCTTTAGAAGATGACTTAATTGACTCAGTCGTAATTGATCCTCCTTATGGAGATAATATTATGTATGCTGAGGTGGCAGACGCATTTCACGTTTGGCTACGTCAATATTTAGATGACACATTCCCGACGGAGTTCCAGTCTCAGGAGACAAATAAGGAAGACGAAGCTGTTGAAAATCCTGCGATTGTTGGGGAAAACAATGATAGCGAGCGAGATCCTGCCCGTGAACATTATGAATCTAAGATGAGAGGGATATTCACAGAATGTAATCGTGTACTTGAACCAGAAGGAGTAATCACTGTATTTTTCACCGATAAAGAAGTTAGCGCATGGGATTCATTGACTATGTCTCTGATCAATTCTGGATTTACGATTACAGCTACACATACCATATCTAGCGAGCGACCAGGACGGATCGGTGTTAAGGATCAATCCTCTGCAGATTCTTCGCTATTTCTCACTTGTCGGAAGCCTTCCAACAGAGACAATTCGGCGAATGAAATCCCAACTTTGTGGACAGACATACGAGAAAAAACACACAACGCAGCACGTGAGAGGGCGACTTCGTTACTGGAGTCTGGAAAGAACCTTACAAAGACAGATATCATAATTAGCGCATTCGGGCCAACATTGCAGGTTTTCACTGAGGAGTATCCAGTTGTAGACAAACACGATGATCCTGTTCGTCCTAAGAAAGCATTGGAAGAAGCTCGAAAGGCTGTTACTGAAGTACTCATTGAACACGAGTTGGATAGCAGCCTTGATGATGTAGATTCCCTCTCAACTTGGTACATCCTTTGCTGGTTAGTATATGAGCGGCAAACAATCCCATACGATGAAGCCCGCCAACTTGGTCTCGGTGTTGGTGCCAATATAGACGAACTCAAATCTGAAACCAAAATTTGGGGAAAAAGTAGTAACCAGCTTGTATTGAAAGGGGAAGACTATCGAGTCCGTGATTATGATCTATTAGAGGCAGGAGAAAAGCGCAGGGCTCGTGCATACCCTGTCGATCCACGAGATGATTCATTTGATTACACTATTGATGCAATCCATGCAGCAATAAACGTACTGAAAGCTAAGGGATCTGAGTACGCCTGGAATTGGATCAACGAACGGGGATTGCAAGATAGTACTCCGTTCTGTCGAACTGTTAGAAGTCTTTTACAAGTAATGCCACAAAATTTTGAGGACTACGAATTGCTGGTTAATCTAGTGTCTGGAGAAACTGGAGAACTTTTGGATATTGATGCAACATCTTTCATCCAAGAAAGTAGTGAGAATTCTAAGAATGCCACATTAGATGAATTTTGAATGACGTTTAGAAACCTCCATTGGGAACGGGTGTACGAGAGCAACTTTCGGAGCGAAGAGACCCTGGTCGGCGCGTTCTACCAGCCGATGCTCTCAGAAGCGGTCCAATATGACCGCCTCGCTGGCTATTTGAGCCTTCAGAACCTCGCCGACGCGCTCCAGGGGATCGAATCTGCGTTCGAGACGGACGGTGAAATCCGGATCATCGCCTCGAAGAAACTCGGTCGGGAGAACAAACCTGTCCTCACGGATAGTCCCCTTTCGGAGGAAGGCGAGTCCCGTCTCGCGCTCATCGCGCAGATGATGGACGAGGGACGGCTTCAGCTGAAGATCGGCGAACCTCGAAACAGCACCAACGGCGGCATCTTTCACCCAAAGCTTGGTATCGCGACCGACGCCGATGGCTACAGTATATCGTTCGAGGGTAGCATCAACGAGACGTACAACGCCTGGTACCGCAACTACGAGCGGTTCAAAGTCCATCGATCGTGGGACGACGTCGAGGGGGAGTACGTCGAAGAGGACATCGAGACCTTCGAGCGCCTTTGGAAAGAGGAGCACGAAGACGTCGAAGTCACGGACATCGACGATGCGATCGAACAGGACATCCTCGATTGGCAACCCGAATCCGATGAGGAACTGCAGGAGCACGTCGAACGACTCCAGAACACGAAGGATCCACAGGCTTCGGAATCGGCAGTCGCCAGGATTGTTTCCGACCACGGCCGTCTCCCCGGCGCGCTGCACATGGCCGAAGATATTAGCTCGATCTCGCCGTGGCCTCACCAGCGCGTCGCCGCCGATACAGCGGCGAGCATCTACCCCGAAAGCCTCCTGTTCTGTGACGAAGTCGGACTCGGGAAAACCATCGAGGCAGGGTTGACGATCTCTCGGCTGCTCACTATCGGAGAAGTGCGTGACGCGCTCTTGCTCGTCCCAGCGACCGTCCAACCGCAGTGGCAGGAAGAGTTACTGGAGAAGTTCAACATCAACACGTACTCGTACGACTACGCCGGTGCTCAGCGCATCCTTCGAGATGCGTACGGGAGAGAACACGCGCTTTCGGAGTACGATCCGACGGATGACTGGGAGAGCTCACACATCGGTGAGTTCGTCTCCGAGCGGGACGGCCCGACCGTCGTCCTGGCCTCGTGGCACACGGCGCGTCGTGAGGGCAATATGGAGCTGTTCTCTCCGACAGTCCACAGAGGCAGCGACAGCGAGAGTGACGCTCTCACTCCGGGTCAAGGAGCGGACGATGCCGAATGGGATCTCACACTCGTAGACGAAGCCCATCACGGCCGTGAGGGAACGAACCTCTACGACCTGCTCACGGACCTCCGAAAGGACACCACGAGTATGTACGTTCTCACGGCGACACCGATGCAGCTCGAAATCACAGAGCTATACGACCTCCTTCGGCTCTGTGAGCTCCCCGAAGGCTGGAACGATCGTGAAAACTTCGAGACCTACTTCGAGGTCCAACAGGACCTTCCCGAGCTACTGGACGAGATTGCCGGCTCTGACTCCAAAACTGTCGAAGCACTCCTACCGGACCTCTCCTCGAAGTGGAACGTCGAACCCTACGAAGGGATGCTCACCCTTCGGACGTGGGCGGGGATGATTCAGGCGTTCGTCCGGAAACACGACGACATCGCAGACCGAGTAGAGGAGGCGATTGACGAAACCGGGCTGTCGCTGAGCGAACGCCGCCGTCTCAAGCGCGTCCTCGGTGTCGGTCGGCTCGGCGCACGCGACTGGGAAGATCGGTTCTCACAACTCTCCGGTGAAAGCCTGCGGTTTCTGCTCGAACTCGGTAGTCAGACGACACCTGTCCAGTCCCGCGTGTTTCGAAATACCCGGGAGACGCTACGAAAGTTCGCGGAAACTGGTCGACTCGACCAGCGTGTGCCACGCCGAGAGATTGAGGTCCGGGAGGTAGAACTCGGTGACGCAGAACCGTTGTACGACCGCGTCGAGACGTACATCTCCGACGTCTACAACCGCTCCAAGCAGCTTCTTGAAGGGAAAGAGAAGACCGCTGTCGGCTTCGTGATGACGACGTATCGCCAGCGGCTGACGAGCAGTCTACACGCCATCGAACAGTCACTACAGCGACGGCGAGAGAATCTCAAATCGGAACTGCGTGACGTCTCCGGGATATCGGACAGTGACCTGCGAACGGGTGCACTTGCCGATCGGGAAGAAGTACTTGACCGGGAATACGACGTTTCAGTCGACGAAATCGGAGCTACTGGGGATGCTGGCGAGCGCATCCGCCAGTACGAACTGAGCGAACTCGAGGATTTCATTGCACAACTCTACGACGTTCCCGAGGACCCGAAGCTCGAACAATTGGTCCAGGATCTGCAAACGCTGAGCGGCTTGGCACGAGACACGGTCATTATCTTCACGCAGTATACGGACACGCTTGACGCGATCAAGAACAAAGTGTGTCTCAGTCATCCTGCGGTCGGGACCTACTCTGGCCGAGGCGGAGAGATATACGATTCGGAAACCGGTGAGTGGCGCGGAACGAGCAAAGAGCGGGTCAAACGCGAGTTCACTGATCCAGATGGGGATCTCTCGGTGCTCATCTGTACTGATTCGGCCAGCGAAGGACTCAACCTGCAGACCTGCGATGCGATGATCAACTACGACCTGCCGTGGAATCCGATGCGTGTCGAACAGCGGATTGGTCGAATCGACCGTATCGGGCAGGTGAACCCCGACGTTCTCATCTGGAACTACGTCTACGAGGATACCGTCGAGGAGGATATCTACGATCGACTTCGTGAGCGAATCAACCTATTCGAGCAGGCCGTTGGTCCTCTCCGTCCAATCTTGGAAGGGTTAGAGGGCGACGTCGAGCGAGTCGCAATGGGTGAATCAGACCAGGATAGCGAAGACATTGCCAGTACGGCTGAAAGTCGTGCTGCCGAAGCGGCAGAGTTATCGAGACGTGTTGGACTCGCAGAGGAAGGTGAGGAAACGACTGAAGCGGAGATAATCGAGTCGTCGAAGCTTGATGGCTGGACGAGAGCCCACCCCGATATTGAATCGATCGGATATCCTGGTCGCCGCTTCGAGCCGATCGTAACTCCGGACGTCGTAAAACGGCTCTTCACTCAGAGCCAAGTCCTGCGGGACCAGGGATGGCGGTTCGAAATGCTGGATCGACAGTTGACCGACGATGAAGACGCGCCATACAAGAAACTCTACAGTATGTCGGTCCCGGACGATGCTACCCCGCCAGTCCCGACAGACCCTCCAGAGGATACTGTCCAAGCGATGTATACTGATGATGACGAGGTACTGATCTCTTTCGACCCGAAAGTCCTCGAATGGTACCCATCCGTCGTGATACCGCTCCCACAGCAGGAGTTATTCGAGTACCTTCTGGATGTGCTACGACAGAACCAGCGCGGGGAAGATATCGGAGAACTAGTCCGATTTGACGGTTGGTTGGGCGAATCAGGAATCGAGATCAAAGAGAGCGAACCCGGCCGGTCAGATTCGATAGTGTCGATGTATGCCTCGTCTGAGTCGAAACAACGGCTGTCACTTGATGTGAGTATTCCAGATGAAGAGGTGGCGACAGAAACCATTCAACGCTGGATGACTCACTTTGAATAAGATATGACTCCAGAAGATCGAGTATCTGGAGTTCTGCTGGGATTTGCGTGTGGGGACGCGCTTGGGCGGCCAGTCGAATTTCGAGGCTATGAGTCGCTTTCTAAGGAATTTGGCGAACTCTCGGAAATGATTGGGCACGGGACCAACAATCAACACCGGGAACGATCACTGACGATACAGAACTCGCATTACGGATCGCCCGGAGTCTAGTCGAACAAGAGGGGTTTGACGGAGCCGATGTTGCTGATCGATTCGTCGACTGGCATCTGAGTGGACCGTTCGATATAGGACTGATGACCGCTGGCGCCCTCAGGCAAATCAAGAACGGAACGTCGTGGAAGGAGGCTGGACAAGTAGTCTGGGAAGATCGGCCTGAAGGACAAAACGGTGGAAACGGGAGCCTAATGCGTTGTGCGCCCTATTCAATCGCATTCCACAAGAACTCGGATCGACTCCTCTCTGTGAGTAGAACATCGTCCCGGATCACCCACGCCGATTCTCGGTGCACCTTCGGATGTGCAGTACTGAACTTGACCCTCACTGGGTTACTCCGTGGAGAACAGGAACCACTCGAAACTTCACTACGTCGCGTCCGAGCGGAGGCCCATGATGAACTCATTGATGCACTTGATCCAGTAGCAAACGGAGAACCGATCGAATCTCTCAGAAACTCCGGCTATGTGATTCATTCGCTTCAAACTGCACTTCGCGATGCCTTCGCTGCTGATAGTGCTGAGGAAGCGATCGTGACAGCCGTTAATCGTGGTGGGGATACTGATACTATTGGAGCCATTACGGGCGCAGTTACAGGCGCTCGATGTGGCGTAGAAGGACTCCCAGATCGGTAGGTCGAAACAATCGACGAACGGAGGGAACTTGATCGACTCGGAACAGAACTGTACGAGCTCAAGCCCACATGAATTAGAGCGAAATCGGCTCCCCGTAGTTCGCAACTGGGGCTCGATCGACCTTACCATGGGTCTTGGATGCGGTCAGCAAATGAGACAGCTTCTTCGAGATCGTGACTGAGTTCTTCGAGAACGATAGTACTGTCAGAAATGCTCAGCTCATCAGGGATGTTCCACTCGGTGATCATCTCATCGCTTTTCTTTAACAGACCCGGAGGGTGACATCCCTGAGATGTGTACTAGTCGTTAGAGGACTCAACTGACCAATCGACAACGTTGCCTTCTGTACAACCCGCCGAACCGTTATCGGCTCCGCCCTGAGTGAACTCACCGTTGGTTTCATACTCGATCTCGAGTTCTTTTCGGTCTACGTCTTCGCTTCCAGGTTCAGAGAACTCTAATATTCCTGATGCGACCTCAGAACTACCCCCGCAGTCGAACGATTCTGACCCATACGTACTGACCGCGACGGGATACGCATCCCACACCGAATCGCCAAATGGGAACTGAAATGTGTGTGTTTCCCCCGATTGAAGCCATCCTGTAAATTCTGAGTCGGCGTGGGG
>ENA-ORDC01002331-ORDC01002331.1-marine-metagenome-genome-assembly--contig:-NODE-2331-length-11711-cov-3.508252_pt1 | contig 11711 bp, 12 predicted proteins | sample MGYA00237783_ERZ508515 | MGnify/ENA primary metagenome ERZ508515 (study PRJEB26186, sample SAMN06268792) | marine metagenome | isolation source: Eden Landing Ponds, San Francisco, CA, USA | place...
GGCGGGGAAGGTAAGAACGCCGACCCACGAGCCGTCGGGCTGCCACTCCTCGCGTTCGAGGTCGCCGAACTGGCGGATACGGGCCTGCGCGCTCCCGGCGTAGTCGGCGGGAACCTGTACGGCGACGGTGACCTCGTCGAAACGGATCGGGATGACGGGGCGGAGCGCGTCGAGGGCTTCGTCGACCTGCGGTTCGACGGGCTCCATCGGGTCGATGCGGAAGTCGGTCTCCTCCAGCGCGGACTCGATGCGTTCCGGCGGATGCGGCGCGTCGTCCATCTGGGGGTTAACCGCGTTCCGTGTGATCTGGTCGACGAGCTGTTTGTGCTTCTGTTCCTGCATCTCCCGGCGCTGCTCGGCGGTGATCTGGATCTCCCCGTTCTGGATCACCTGCGGAATGATCTCGAGGGGATCCGTCGTGTCGAAGACCTCCTCGAGGTCGCTCTCCGCCGGCCGATCGCCGCTTGCGGCGTCCTCGAACACGTCTTCGGCGGCGATGACCTCTTCGAGGTCGCCGTCGAACTCGCCGCGCTTTATCGAGAGCGCCGCGTCGGGGTCGATGAGCACCTCGAACCGCGCGCCGTGCGATTCCAGGCGGGCCGTGACTGCCTCGTCGAGTGAAATCATAGGTTCCGATACTCTCTCCGTGGTAAAAAGCCCTCGCCGACCAACCTCCCCGACAGCGTCTCGCGAAATTCGCCGCGACCTCGTTCGGAGCAATCGTTATGCTCGCCCGCACCCCACGTCTCGGTATGAGTTCGCAGACGTCGGAGAAGTCCCTCGAAGAACGGCTCGACCTGTTCATGCGGCGGAACTTCCCCCAGATAGAGATGCACGGCGGCGACGCGGGTATCGAGGCCATCGACGAGGAGACCGGCGAGGTGTGGATTTCCCTCACCGGCGCGTGCTCCGGGTGCGGTATCTCGCCGATGACGATTCAGGCGCTGAAGGCGCGCATGGTCGCCGAGTTCGAGGAGCTCGACGCGGTCCACGCCTCGACCGGCGGCTTCTACGACGACGAACCGGGCGCGGGGTTCGAACCCGACGTGTCCGACGCACCGTTCTGAGCGGCGTGCTGACTCCGCTTTTCGCGAACCCCCCGACGAGCGACGACGCCCCGAGCGCGCGCCGCGCCGTCGCTCACAGCGACCGAAAAACGAAGAATAGGGCCGAGCGGAGCGGACGCCGGCTTACGCGGCCGCGTCGATGATGTCGACGAGGTCCGCTTTGCTCTGGACGCCGATGACCTCTTTGACCTGCTCGCCGCCGGCGTAGAACTGCAGGGTCGGGACACTGCGAATCCCCTGCTCGCGGGCCAGCTCTTGGAGTTCGTCGATGTCGACCTTGGCGACGACGGCGTCGGTCTCCTCGGCGATTTCCTTCACGGTGGGTTCGAGCATCTTACACGGGCCGCACCAGTCAGCGTGGTAGTCCACGAGGACGACCGCGCTGTCGGCGATGAGTTCGTCGAGTTGGTCCGAACTCTCGATATGGACGGGCGCATCGGTTGTCTTCGGAGTGCTCATATCTCCACGTATCGGCGCGACACTCTTACCCATTGCGCCTGTTTGCGTGGCGACGCACGACCGCGAGACTCCGCGTTCGCGGCGAAAACGGCCGGATTCGGGGGACGAGGCTCAACAGTCGTAGGTCAGGAGCACCCCGTCGTCGACCCGCTCTACGTCGCGGAGCGACAGTCGGGGGAAGTCGGTGACGAAGCCCTCGCCGTCGGCGAGCGTCGGCGCGTCGCGGCCGCCGATGACCATCGAGCCGACGTAGAGCGTGAGCTCGTCGACGAGGTCGGCCTCGAACAGCGAGAAGATGAGTTCGCCGCCGCCCTCGACCATGAGCCGGTCGACGCCGCGCGCTTCGAGCGCGTCGAGGGCGTCGGGGAGCGACACCCGCTCCGCGCCCGCGACGACGAGTTCAGCGCCGGCGGCTTCGAGCGCGCCGCGGCGGGCGTCCGGCGCGGCCTCGGAGACGAGCACGTAGGTCGTCGCCGCGTCGTCCAGAATCCGGGCGTCGGTCGGGGTCCGAGCGCGCGAGTCGGCGACGACCCGCGCGGGGTGCGGCGGGTCGCCTCGGTCCTCGCGGGCGGCGACGAGGTCGGGGGCATCGAGCGTGAGATGCGGGTCGTCGGCGAGGACGGTCCCGACGCCGACGGCGACGGCGTCGGCGGCCGCGCGAATCTCGTCCACGCGGGCGAAGTCGTCGTCGCCGCTTATCCTCACCTGCTCGCGGCGGCGCGAGGAGAGCTTGCCGTCGAGGCTCGCGGCGGCGTTGACGTGGACGTGCATACTCACGGCTCGTCGCCGCGGCGAAAACGCCTTTCGGTGAGGTGCCGTCGCAGTATTGCCGGGCAGGAATTAAATAGGCCTCTGTGGTACATTGTGGCATCTATGACTGCCAAGGTCCTGATGCTGGGGTGGGGGTTTCCGCCGAACGTCAGCGGCGGGCTCGACACGCACGTCGGCGAGATGTTCGAGCGGCTCGAAGACCGCGAGGACGTGGATATCGAACTCGTGCTCCCCGCGGAGTACGCGCCGGACCGCGAGGGCATCGTGGGCGTTCCGACGGGCGAGGGTGACATCATCACCCGCATCGGGCGGCTGGGGTCGACGTTCGCGGAGCGCGCCGCCGACGCCGACATCGTCCACACCCACGACTGGTTCGGCTACGGACCGGGGTCGCGCGCGAAGTCGAACAACGAGGACGTAGAGTGGGTGACCACGTTCCACTCGCTTTCGTCCGACCGCAACATCGACCCGCCACAGCGGGAGGTCGAGACAGAGCGCCGAATCGCCGAGCGCTGTGACCACCTGCTCGCGGTGAGCGAACTCCTCGCGGGGAAGGTCAAATCGGAGTACGGTGGCGACTGCCACGTCATCTACAACGGCTTTTCCGAGTGCGAGACGACGGGCCGCGACCTCAAGGCGGAACTCGGTATCGACGGGAAGATGCTGTTTTTCGTCGGCCGGCACACCGACCAGAAGGGTATCGCGCATCTCGTCTACGCGATGGAGAAACTCGCCCGCGACGACGTGACGCTCGTCATGGGCGGGTCGGGCCACCTCACCGCCCAACTCAAGCGCTTCGCCGAACTGCTCGGCGTCGAAGACCGCATCAAGTGGGCCGGCTACGTCCCCGAGGAGGCGCTCGGCGACTACTACGCCTCGGCGGACCTGTTCGTCTCACCGTCGCTGTCCGAACCGTTCGGAATCACAATCGTCGAGGCGCTTTCGACCGGCACCCGCGTCGTCGCCACGGAGAGCGGCGCGGCGGAGGTCCTCCCGGAGGACTGCGTCATCGAGGTCGAACCCGACTCGCGCTCTATCGCCGACGGCATCGAGTACGGCCTCTCGCTCGACGGCGAACCGGAGTACGAACCGTACACGTGGGACCGCGTCGTCGACGAGACGGTGGACTACTACCACCGCATTCTCGACGCAGACGCCGACGACTCGGCCGGCGCGGAGAGCGAAGTCGACGCCGGCGACGCGGACGCCGCCGAGTCCGACGCGAACTGACCGTCGAACTCGGGGGTCAGCACGCTGGCTCAGCAACCGACGGCATCGGAACTCAGCGGAGGAGTCGCACGTCGGTCACCGGCTCGGGGTGGCGAATCCGGTAGCCGCCGCGGGTGGGCACCATCCCCTCTCGCGGCATCGTGCCGCGGGCGGACTGGTACGGCGAGTCGTCGGTCTGGACCGACTGGTACGGCGAGTCGTACGCCGACTGGTAGGGGCTGTCCGACGACTGGTACGCGCTGTCGGCCGCCGCCTCGGCGTCGAACCCCTCCGGCGGGAGGTAGATTCGCTCGCCGGACGCCGAGCGGACGACGACCGCGCTGTCCTTGTCGCCTTCCATCACGATAGTCGTCCAGCCGTCTTCGATGGTCACGGAGAAAGAGACCTCCTCGTCGGCGTTGCCGGCGTCCAGGCCCTCGTCGTTCGACATACGAGTTCAACTGGTACGCGAGCACTTAGTGATTCGCCCGCGGCCGGCCGCCCGGCCGCCCGGCAACACTTTTTATCCGGCCGGGGCGAATCCCGACTCGATGGAACTCGACCAGCATGCCGAGGAGCTTGCCTCCGCCCTCGGTATCGACAAAGAGGAGGTCAAATCCGACCTGCAGAACCTCCTGCAGTACAGCGTCCCGCTCGACGAGGCGAAACAGAGCGTCCGACGGAAACACGGCGGCGGAAGCGCCGGCGGGAGCGACGGCGCGCCCGCGACGAAGCGCATCGCCGACATCGACCCCGACGGCGGCAACGTCTCGGTGACGGTCCGCGTGCTCACCGTGGGCACTCGCTCTATCGTCTATCAGGGCGACGAACAGACCATCCGCGAGGGAGAACTCGCCGACGAGTCCGGCGTCATCTCCTACACTGCGTGGCAGGACTTCGGCTTCGAGCCGGGCGACTCCGTCGTCATCGGCAACGCCGGCGTCCGCGAGTGGGACGGCAAGCCCGAACTGAACATCGGCGCGTCCTCGACGGTCGGCGTGGAGTCCGAGACGGTCGAGACGCCCTACGACGACCGCATCGGCGGCGAGGCCGACCTCATCGACCTGCAGGCCGGCGACCGCGGCCGAACCGTCGAGGTCCGCGTCCTCGAAGTCGATTCGCGCACCATCGACGGCCGCAACGGCGAGACGACAATCCTCTCGGGCGTCGTCGCCGACGAATCCGGGCGGCTTCCCTTCACCGACTGGGCACCCCGTCCCGACGTGGAGGAGGGCGCGAGCGTCCGCCTCTCCGACGTGTACGTCCGCGAGTTCCGCGGCGTGCCGCAGGTGAACCTCTCGGAGTTCACGACGCTCGACGTGCTCGACGACCCCGTCTCCGTGACGGACTCCGCGCCGCGGCTGAACGTCGGCGAGGCCGTCGACGCCGGCGGGATGTTCGACGTGGAACTGCTCGGCAACGTCCTCGAAGTGCGCGACGGCTCCGGGCTCATCGAACGCTGTCCCGACTGTAGCCGCGTCGTCCAGAACGGCCAGTGCCGCCAGCACGGCGAGGTCGACGGCGAGGACGACATGCGCGTGAAGGCGATTCTCGACGACGGCACCGGCACGGTGACCGCTATCCTCGACCGCGACCTCACCGAGGAAATCTACGGCGGGACGATGGCCGACGCGATGGAGGCCGCCCGCGAGGCGATGGACAAGGAGGTCGTCGCCGACGACATCGCCGACACGCTCGTCGGCCGCGAGTACCGCGTCCGCGGGAACCTCTCGGTGGACGAGTACGGCGCGAACCTCGAAGCCGACGAGTTCGAGGAGACCGACGACGACCCGGCCGAACGCGCGGCCGCCCTCCTGACGGAGGTGCGCGCATGAGCGCCTCGCCGGTCGTCGGCACGCGGGAAATCGCCTACCGCGTCTTCGCCGCCGAGTTCGACGACGCGTCGCTGTCGTACTCCGAGAGCGACGAGGAGCGCGCGCCGAACTACGTGGTCACGCCAACCGGCGCGCGGCTCAACCGGACGTTCGTCGCGGGCGTGCTCACCGAGGTCGAACACGTCAACGACGAGGTGCTCCGCGGGCGCATCGCCGACCCGACGGGCGCGTTCGTCACCTACGCCGGCCAGTACCAGCCTGAGCCGATGGCGTTTCTCGAGGGCGCGACAGCCCCGGCGTTCGTCTCGCTCGCTGGCAAGGCCCGGACGTACGAACCGGACGACGCCGACGTGGTCTACTCCTCGGTCCGCCCCGAGAGCGTCAACACCGTCGACGCCGACGTGCGCGACCGCTGGATTGTCTCGGCCGCCGAGGCGACCCTCCGCCGCATCGCGGTGTTCGACGAGGCGCTGTCGATGCCCTACCGCGGCGACGACCTGACCCGCGCGCTCGAAGCCCGCGGCGTCGACCCGACGCTCGCGGCGGGCGTCCCCCGCGCCATCGACCACTACGGGACGACCCGAACCTACCTCGACGCCCTGCGGGAAGTCGCGATTCAGGCGCTCGAACTCGTCGCGGGCGACCGCGACCAGGTGGACCCCCTCGACGTCGCCCCCGGCGACGGCGGCGACGGCGGCGACGCGGTGCTCGGCCCGCTCCCCGAACTCGACCTCGAACCGGCCGAGAGCGTCGACATCGAAGTCGGCGAGGCGGACGCGGACGAGGGCGACGAACTCGGCGAACCGGAGGCTGACGCCGGTGAGGCGGAAGCCGAACCGGACGACTTCGAGGCCGAATCCGACGAGGAGACCGCCGACGAGCCGGAGCCGGAACTCCTCGACAGTGCCGAGTCCGAGGCCGACTCGGAACCTGAATCCGAGCCCGTCGCGGAAACCGAGTCTGAGCCGGAGCCCGAGCCGGAACCGGAACCAGTCGCCGCCGAGACGACGGCCGCGACCGAGAGCCAGCCGGAGGCGTCCGAGCCGGCCCCGGAGAGCGAGCCGTCCGCGACGGCCGAATCCGAATCGGTCGAAGCGGCCGACCTCACGTCCGAACCCGAACCGGCGACCGACTCGCTCGACGTCGATTCGGAGCCCGACTTCGACGCCGGTGCCGACGACGGCGCGCTCGGTGACTTCGAAGACGACGCCCCCGACGCGGGCGCGACCGACGCCGATTCGCTCGACGAGTCGGGAAGCGAAACTCTCGGCGACTTCGACGACGGGTTTGACGACCCCGACGACGGGTTCGACGACCCCGACCCCGAACCCGAGGCGGACGCACCGGACGCACCGGACGAACCGGGCGCCACGGCCGACGAGTCGGCGACCGACGCGGAGACCGACGCCGACGACTCGGTCGACCCCGACGGGATGTACGAACTCGACGAGGACGAGCGGGCCGAAATCGAGTCCGAGTTCGGCACGGAGTTCACCTCCGGCGCGGACGTCGACCCCGCCGGCGAGGCGGATATCGACGTGCCAGACGCCGACGACCTCTCCGACCAACTCGAAGACGAGTCCGTCGACGCCGAACCGGAGGCGGAACCCGACCCGAAACCCGCGGCTGACGCCGCCGCGGAACCCGAATCAGCGGCCGAATCCGAGCCTGAACCCGAACCCGAATCCGAACCCGGGGCTGACGCGGCGTCGGACGGGAGCGAAGACGAGGCCGACGCCGACGACTCCGCCGCGGACATCGACCTCGAATCGGTCGTCGTGGACGCCATGGACGACCTCGACGGGGGTGACGGCGCGACTCGCGACGAGGTCGTCGCCGCCGTCGTCGACGAGTACGGCTCGGACCCCGGCGCGGTCGAAGACGCCATCCAGGAGGCGCTCCTCGGCGGTCGGTGCTACGAGCCGCAGGACGGCGTGCTGAAGGCCATCTGAGGCCGTGTCCGGACCGCTCGTCGAACCGATTCCCGGCCATCCGGCCGCGGTGGCGCGGACGAGCAGGCGCGGGTTTCCCGAGCGCTCGCTCGTCGTCGCCGACTACCACGCCGGTATCGAGGCCGGTCTGCGGTACGAACGCGGAGTGGAACTCCCGTCGAAGGCCGCGGTCCGCCGCGAGCGCCTGCTGTCGCTTCTCGACCGGACCGACGCCGACCGACTGGTCGTCCTCGGCGACCTCGGCCACCGCATCGGCGACCCGAAGGGAGACGAGGCCGAGGAACTCCGCGACCTCGCGGCCGCGGTGGCCGACCGCGCCGAACTGACGGTCGTCCCCGGCAACCACGACGGCGGTCTCGCGGGCTTTTTCGGCGACGACGTGGAGGTGACCGACCCCGCGGGCGTCCGCCTCGGCGACGTGGGCTTTTGCCACGGCCACACGTGGCCCTCGCGGGAGGTGCTCGCCGCCGACGTGGTCTGTTCCGCCCACGAACACCCGGCGGTCAGACTGGAAGACGAGGTCGGCGGCGCGCGGAAAGAGCGCGTCTGGCTCCGGGGTTCTCTCGCTCCCGCGGTGTTCGCGGAGCACTACGAGGTCGACCCCGCCGAGGTGACGCGGCCGGACACCGAACTCGTGGTGTTTCCGGCGTTCAACGACACCTCGGGCGGGACGTGGGTCAACGTCCCCGGACAGGGTTTTCTCTCGCCGTTCCTGCCCGCCGGCCTCGCGGACGGCGAGGCCTACCTGCTCGACGGCACGCGGTTGGGCGACTATCGGAACGTCTGAGTGAGTCCGTTCGTCGCGGTCGGCAGAACCCGCGGCCCCGCCTACGCGAAAACGAACGTGAGGGTACCGAGGACGAACACGGAGACGGCCGTCACGTTGGCGAGTCGTTGCCAGCCGGCCCACTCGCGGAAGAACTCCGGCACGCCCTTCTCTCGTTCTCGAACGGCGTAGCCAACGAACCAGAGGGTCGAGAGCACAAGCACCGCGGCGAAGACGAGCTGCCACGCCGCGAGGTCGCCTCGCCGGTTGCCGAGGGCGATGAGTAGGTTCCCGGCGGTGAATCCCGCCTGCGACAGCCAGAACGACCGCTCGGGCGTCACGTCACCACCGAGTACAGTTGGAGGGCGACGCCGAAGGCGTAGAGCGCCGCGGCGGCGATAACGAGGTAGACGAGCGGACTCCAGTCCGTCGGAACTCGGGCGCGGTCCGGATCCCGGAGGGCGACGACCGACGCGTACACGACGGTGACTGCGCCGGCGGCCGCGACCACGGTTCCGATGTCGGCGCCTCCCGTTGCGAGGTCGAGCGCGGTATCGACGGCGGCGGAGAGCCCGAAGACGACGAGCGCGAACCAGTAGACTCGTTTCGGGGACACGCCCGAAATTGCTCCACGAGCGACATGAGTCTCCCGGTGGGGACCGCCCCGAGCGGTGCGCTTAATCGCCTCGAACCGTAAGCTCGGGCGATGCCAGACGGCGAGGCCGCCGCCGGAATGGACGCCTTCGCGACGCTCTCGTCGCCCGTTCGGAACGCGCTCTCGGATCGGGGATTCACGACGCCGACAGAGCCACAGCGTCGGGCGATTCCCCCGCTTTCGGACGGGAAAGACGGCCTCATCATCGCGCCCACGGGTACCGGCAAGACGGAGACGGCGATGCTCCCGGTCTTTTCGGCCATCGCCGACGCCGAGGACCGGTTCGGGATTTCGGCGCTCTACATCACCCCGCTTCGGGCGCTGAACCGCGATATGCGCGGGCGGCTCGACTGGTGGGGCGAACAGCTCGACGTCGACATCGACGTTCGCCACGGCGACACCACGCAGTACCAGCGCCAGAAGCAGGCGAACGACCCGCCGGACGTGCTGGTGACGACGCCCGAGACGTTGCAGGCGATGCTCACGGGGAAGAAGCTCAGGACGGCGCTGTCGGACGTCCACCACGTCGTCGTCGACGAGGTCCACGAACTCGCGTCGGCGAAGCGCGGCGCGCAGTTGACAATCGGGCTGGAGCGCCTCCGCGAGTTGGCCGGGCCGTTCCAGCGAATCGGCCTCTCGGCGACGGTCGGGTCGCCCGACGAGGTCGGGAAGTTCCTGACCGGCGGCCGCCCGTTCGAGGTCATCGAGGTCGACGTGGACAACCGCGTCGAGTTCGAGGTGGTTCGCCCCGAGGTGACGAACGAGGACGACGATCCGATCACTGACGGCGAGATTAGTCTCGAACCGAGCAGTTCCGACCTTTCGGTTTCCCCCGAGGGTGGCACGACGTTCGACTCGCTTGAAGCCGGGGCCAGCCAGACCGCCGAGTGGACCCTGACTCTCCCGGCCGACCTCGCGAGCGGCGAGTACGCCCTCCGGGCCGTCGTGGCGTACGCGAGCGGCGGCGACGCCTTCGAGACCAGCGGGAGCCTGTCGTTCACCGTGCTGTAGCGAGGAAACGGCTGAAGCAAGCCGGGCCCGACCGCGGAACGGTCCGCGGTGAAGCGGGGAAACCGGACGCCCATCTCAGTTCGCGATCGAGGCGGCTTCCGCCTGGCTGAGCGGCCTGTCGTAGACCCGCACCTCGTCGATCCGCCCCGCGAAGTTCCGGAACGCGGGTTCTCCGTCTGGATGTGCCGCGAGCATCGTGTCAACCGGATCCAAGCTGGGGCCGAACTGGACGCTCTGTGAACCGACTGACTCCCCGTTGACGTACATCGTCCCCGTTCCGGCGTCGTCGTCGTAGACGGCACAGAGGTGGACCCACTCCCCGCTCGGCGGGGCCGACCCGCCCCCGGCGACGAGGTTGACCTGCTCCCCGTCCCAGTAGAAGAACTCGGGGACGCCCGATCCCTCGGGCATCCAGAGCTCGAATCCGGTGTGGTCCGGTACGGGACCGCCCCAGAACAGGAGTTGCGTTTCGGGCCCGCCCCAGTTCTCGGTGTTCACCCACATCGACACCGACACGCTCGAGACGTCGGCCCCGAACTCGGGTAGCGAGACGAAGTCGTCCTCACCGTCGAACTCGTAGGCGCTGCCGACCACACCCTCGGCGTCGGTAACCGGGTCGCCAGTGGTCGTTCCCTCGCCGTCACCCGCGGCGTTGGTGGGGGGTGAGCCCTCAAGCGGGAAGTGCGCGATGAGGCCGTCCTCCGGTGGCTCACCGGGCGTGAAGACGGTGACCGACTGCTCGACGGTGACGTCGGCCTGGTCGGTGGCGGACTCGTAGGTGACGTTAAACGAGAGAGTGTACGGGCCGCTTGCGCCTTCGGGGACGCTCACCTCCCAACCGACTTCCTGGGTGTCGCCGATGCCGATCGTTTCGAAACTCGTCTCGCCGGTAGCGGTAACCGTCCAGTCGTCGTTGGGTGCTTCAGCGGTGACCTCGACGGATTCGAGGTCGAACAGGTAGGGATGCGAGAGCGTGCCCGTCAGGGTCGTCGTCTCGTTGGCCGGCGCGGTGGCCCCCTCCAGTGAGAGCAGCGGCTCGGGATCCGTCCCGAGATCCTCCATCGGCTCCTCCGTCGGCGTAGGCGACTCCGTCGTCGTCTCGGTGCCGGCGTCGGTGTCATCCGTTCCGTCACTACTCGTTTCGGTGTCGGTGGGTGTGCCGTCGCCGTCACCGCCACACCCCGCCAGGCCCGCCACGCCCAGCGCACCGAGGGCCTTCACGAACCGTCTTCTGTCGGTTCGCGTCGTCGAAGCCGCGTCGTTCGTCTCCTGACTCATGCAGCGTATAACACGCTTTTTATACATATTTCTGCCGGTGGGAAGCCGAGTCGGAACGAGCAGATCCGACCGACGGAATGCATAAGTATTTCCGTTAATGGTGACAATCGATCCGCTATGTCGGGACACTCTGACGGCGACGCGAATGACGGATCAGATCGGGGCGGTAGTGCGGACCGGCGGCGGTTCCTGAAGGGACTCGGGGCGCTGGGAGCGGCCGGACTCGCGGGGTGTCTCGGCGGGGGCGACGGGGATACTCCGGCCCCCACCGACGACGACACCGTGACCGATGCGCCGACGTCGACAGCGACTCAAACGCGGACTCCGACGCCAGTCAGCTACTCCGTGCTGGTCCTCTCGGTCACGAACGGGGACCGTCGCGACTCGATCCCGGCGGGGAACGAGGCCCTACAGGAGATCGTCGATGAGCTCACCGACGAATCGAGGATCGAGGGAGCCACCGTCGACGTCGTCGACAGCGCCACCACCGACGACTTCCAGTCGGAAATCCCCTCGACGGTCGAGGAGTTCGAGGCCCACGACGCGGTCGTGTTCCACAACACGACGGGGAGCGTCCTCGACGCTGACCAGCAGTCCGCGTTCAGGGAATACGTCGAGGGCGGCGGCGGCTACATGGGGATCCACGCGGCCGCCGAAACCCACACCGACTGGGACTGGTACACGACCGACCTACTCGGGGCAGTTGGT
>ENA-ORDC01002332-ORDC01002332.1-marine-metagenome-genome-assembly--contig:-NODE-2332-length-11711-cov-2.680591_pt1 | contig 11711 bp, 16 predicted proteins | sample MGYA00237783_ERZ508515 | MGnify/ENA primary metagenome ERZ508515 (study PRJEB26186, sample SAMN06268792) | marine metagenome | isolation source: Eden Landing Ponds, San Francisco, CA, USA | place...
GTATTCTTAGTAGAGCTTATGGAAGGGCCGACAGAAACGGCTGGTATGGTCAAATACCAGTTCGAGATTGACGACGACAAATGGAACAGATGGAAGGACACGGTACCACGGTCGAAAGCCCTCGACGTGCGACTGATTGAGCTGATCGAAGCGGATACTGAGGGGCGTATCGGCGCAGCAGACCCCACGTCCGAGCCGCAAACAGACACGGTCACGGCGCCGTCCCCAGAACCACAGTCCGTCGCTCCACTCTCTGACAGTGCCCGCGAGCGTCTTCGTGACGAACTCGCTGGGAGTGGCGATCAGCTTGAGGCGCGCGTCGATGCGATCGAATCGATGTACCAGCTACTTCGGGACCGAGGAGAGGCGCAGAAAGACGAGCTGCTCGACGCTGTGGACGTCGAAGACACAGGGTACGCGAGCCGCGCGTCTGTCTGGGCGAACATGGTGAAGGGGAAAGAGACGCTATCGGCGCTTCCAGGCGTCGAGTCCCCGCCGACAGGGCGCTCTGAGTGGAGGTACGTCGATGAGTAAAGAGTCTGAGACTGAAGAAGAGATAGAAGAAGAATTGTCGACGCAGTTAGATCAGGTTCATCGCAGCCTGTGGGATTTGACCGGGTGGGTGCCACCTTTTGAACAGGTTAGGAATCACAAGACGCTCGACACTGAGAGCATTCAGGACGACGATCTCGAAGGGGAGATGTGGTCGATGTACCTCGCTGGGAAGATGGAGGCCTATGACCACGCGCGCCAGATTGTCCATGCCGAATTCAAAGATGAGTAAGCACCTGGAAGGGGGTCTTCGAACCGGACCCCGTGGGTGTTCACGCCGATTGAGTGAGCAAACCGGATTGATGTATTTCTCGGCGATCTCCGGCAGTCGCTGCGACAGCCGGACACATCAAAAACCCGTAGTGGTGCGGTGGCTCACAGAGTCACTGACCACCCGCAGCGTATCGCACTTAAAGAACCGTTCAGTGACTCACGTCCCTGAGACGGTTACACCCGGTTTCTGACCCGCAGTACATCAAAATGAGTCACTACTCTTACCCGCTCAACGACGAACGCGAGCGCCTGCTCGACAGGCTCGAAGAGGAAACGGAAGCGAACACGCGATCGGACGCGCTCGACGCCGCGATCCGTCACTACCTGGAAGACAAAGCGAACCGAGAAGAACACTGGGAGGAGTTCACACCGGCGCAGCTGCGCCTGCTGAACACGTCCGAGCTGAAGATCTCCTACTACCCGAAGGTTAGGTGAATCATGGCCGCCGGTGAGTTCGACCGGTGTGACGACTGCGGGTCGATCGTCGTCGACGCCGACTTTCACCGACGCACCAAACACAGAGACGAAACCGCGTTCGACGGCCACTGTCCGATGTGCGAACAGTCCTACGACTCTTACACCACCCACCTCAGCAATTGCCCTGGGGGCTTACGAACGGACTCGTAACCCGCAGCCTACAACGCACGGGTTACGATTTGTAACTCACGCTCGCGCCTCGCACTACGCGCGCGCGTAGCCTCCCTGCGAGCCACCCGAACCACTCCCCAGCCACCGATCCACGAACGTGGGGTGTGTAGCCCGTGTAGGGGTGATCGCCACTCTCACCCCCGTGCAGGCGCGCACCCGCGCCCGCCCACGCACCCGCGTGATCCACGACCACCCCTACACGGGCTACACACCTTTACGCCGTCATGCGTTTTTGTGGGTTTTCGACCCCTACACACCTACTTATAAAAGGACAACACACCCCCTACACGCGGCTAAGAAGGATCAAATATCGGAAAAGAAGGGACCGGTCTAAACGTCGAGTCCGGTCTGACCGCTCGGCGTCTCGTCGAGCTGGCGGACGTCCACACCCAGCCTGTGGGCTACTTCGGAGTCGACGCGGACGCCCCGGAAGGTTCGCTCTTCGCCGCTCCCGTCGAACTTCCGCGTGCGTCCCTTCTCGATGCCCGGCCACTCACGAAGCGCGCTCGTGAAGGCGCCACCCTGCCACGAGGGGATCCCGGCGTCCATACCGACGTCTTCGGCGTAGGCGGTCGCGAGATCGTAGAGATCTCGGGCGTGTACCATGTCGCTCGGCTCCCGTGTGATAGTGAGCGCGTCCTGCTTCAGGCGCTCAAGCGGAGAGCCGACCTCTTCGGCGATGTTGCGCTTCTCGTCGAACGTGCGTTCCGCCGTGAATCCACCCTGCTCGAGGAGTCGGTTCAGGCCGTCGAGCATCCAGTTCAAGATGCCCGACCGCTCTTCGAGTAGGTCGTCGTGGAAACCCGGTCGCTGCTCGTCTTCGGGGATCGTCTCGGGGAACCGGGCGAAGAGACACCGGTTCCAGAACGCATTGTCGGCGTTCTCGATCTCGGGGAACTGGTTGGTCGCGAAGGCGAACTTCTGCGTCACCGGGAACTCGAACTTCTGTTCACCCTTCCGTTCGGCAGTGACTGTGTCTTCGCCGCCGAGAAGTTCTTTGAAGTCTTCTACGTTGTTCAGTGCGCCGGGAGTCACTTCGTTTCGGATGTTGACCATCCGACCGTAGAGTGACGCCTTCCCCCAGCGGGTTTCGAGGAGGTCCTGGAGGGATTCGTTCGAGACGTTCTCCCGTGGCCCCAGGATGTCGGATAACACCTTCAGAGCGGTGCCTTTGCCGGAGTCTGTGTCTCCTATCAGGAACAGACCCTTTCCGAATGGCTGCCCGTGGACCCACAGGCAGTATCCGAAGTATTCCTGAACCTTGTCGATCGTCTCGGGATTCGCGGCCACCCGCGACAAGAAATTGAGCCACAGATCGGGTTCGGCGTCGGGGTCGAACTCCGCGTTGATGCTCCTGAGCGCCCTGTCTTCCCGCTCTGCGGGGCGTGTCTCTCTGGTTTCCAGGTTCAGAGCGGTTTCGTTCGCGACGAGCCACGGTTCGTCGATACCGAGTTCGTCGACGTGATAGTGGTTCCGCGTGCGTGTCTTCTCTTTCAGCTGTTCGAGGACGCTCGACGAGTAGAACGAACGCAGTGACTGCTCGCCGAGTTCACGAAGGCGCTGTTCGCCAGCTCCACCTTCGCGCTTCCAGACACCGCTTTGGAAACATCGGAAGGAACCGTCGCTCACGGCCATGACGTCGACTTCTTCTCGCTCTTCGAGTACGTCCCACAGGTAGGACGCGGCTTCGGCGTTCCGGAGATCGTGGATAGTGGGGTCCGGCCCGTCTGGGTTCCGACTCAGACGGCCATACGGGTCGTCAAACGCTTTCTGCATGATACCCGGCGGAGTGAGGGAATGGCCGTTCTCTCCGTCCGTCTCCGGCTGTGAACGGCTGTGTGAGTCGGGATCGAAGTGGTCAGTGACTTCGTCGATCGCGTTCGGGATCTCGTAGTTCTCGAACGTGCGCGTGTCGTCTTCGCCCCGGTAGAGTCCGGAGGATTCGAACATGTTGAGCATCCGGCGTTCGTCCCCGGCTGTCCAGAACGCGAGAAGGTTCGCGAGCGCCTGCCGCGCTTCACTGTGGCTGGGATAGCCAGCAGTGCTACCGTTCCAGAGTCGCTCGAACTTATCGCCGTTCTTGGCGTTTTTCGCCTTCTCGACGAGTTCGGCGTCGGTGAAGTCACTGAGATCCGCGTCTCCCCCGGGTTCGGAGTCGTCGGGATCGGGTTCCACGTGGCCGTTCGTGTCGGTTTTCGGGTTATCAGCGATGTACTCTTCGTGGATCTCTTCGATCTCGGAGTTGAATCGCTCGACGTCGTCGGCGGCGGTGTCGATCTTGTGGCCAGTGACTGTCAGATACCGGCCACTTTCGTACATCTCGATGTGGCCTTCGGCGCCGTCGATGTCGGATCGCGTCTTCCCGTCTGGCATGAAACCGGCGCCGAACGCGCGGGCGCCGGTTCCGGACGGTGACCACTCGGCGTAGGTGTCGGCGTCGTCGACGATCTCGCGCGCCCACTCTTCGACGTCGCCGGTCTCGGGATCGCGGCAGTCGTCGAGGTCGAGTCCGACGAAGAGGTCGTCGTCTGTGACGACGAAGCCGACACCGTCAGTGTCTGTGGCGCTGTCGGCGTGGTAGCGACTCGCGTCGACGAACGAAGACCACTTCTCCGGGTCCGTCGAGCTGGCGAAGTCGCCGGTGTTGGCGTCGATCGGGACCTTCGTCCACTCGTCGCGGTCGGTGTCCCAGCTGTAACGCCACGCGACCCACTGTTCGCGGTCTCGAAGCTTCTCCGGGACCGTGTCGGGGTCGAATTCGAGCGGTTGCGGGCGTGGTGGCCGACTCTGACTCATGCCACCACCCGTGGTTTCAGTGACTGTTCGACGAGATCGTCGAAGTCGAGTTCCTTCATGTGGATTGTTGTAGATGAAATCCGACCCCCGAGGAGGTCACGCGCGTAGCACGCATCGCTATCTGTGGCGATACGCTTATGATGCCAGCGCGACGAGAAGGAACTGTCTACAGAGCCGGTGTGACGCCCCTGGCAGGACAGATCACGCCGGGTTCCTTCTTCGGATTTTTTGGTCTCTTTAGCGTCTTGCTCGTCGGTATGGCGCGACAGCCCATAAAGGAAACCCCTGTCGATACGTGGGTTCATGACGACACCCCGAGCAGCGCCTTCCGGTGCGTCTCGCACAGGACCGCCTGGCGGACCGTCTCGCCGACGACGCGGACTAAGCGCCCCTCACGCCAGCAGGACGGGGCGGCGCACGTCTCGCCGCTCTGCGCCCGGCTCTCGTCGCTCTCAGCAGGGCAGGCGTCCGCGCTCATGCTGTCCCCTCTCGGTTGACGGTCGCGACGGCCCGGGCGTCGTCGAGCCAGAGCTTGTCTCCGATTCGAAGACACTCGTCGCAGATCGGAATCTCCCGCCGCTTCTCAAGCACGACGTGGACGGCGTCGCGGCGAAGACACCGGTAACACAAGTCGTTCATTCGTTGACACCCCCTCCAGGGCCGGACGCGAGCGGCTTGTCGGTGAAGGTAATACGGTATCGGCACTCGCTGCAAATCGCGTGCTTAGCCCCGTCCGGGCGGGCGTATTCGAACCATTCGTACTTGTGACTCGTCTCCTGCCAGCACCAGAGACAATGATCTTCTTTCACCGCAGTAGCCAAACGGATCGCCCGGCGTGTGCATCGGTCGCAGGTGTTGACAGGGATACCACCGCTGTCGTCGAGTACGTCGAACCTGTGTGAACCGTGGATGCTGTCGCACACGTCGCACGGTCCATTCATTCGTCGTCACCCCCGTCAGAGAGACCGGCGTCGACCCATCGTCGATGGACTTCCGCCAGCTCGTCGCGGATGTCGTCGAAGTCGCAGTCGCGCCCGACTTCCCAGACGATCTGTCCCTCCTTGTTGAGCTGCTGTCGGTAGTGTGGTCGCCCGTCGTCGGCGATCTCGCCGTCGAGCGTCTGCTGCTGGGCGCTCACTGTGACCACCTCCGGACGGCGGTCATCGGGCGGCGGGCGCTCACTCGGTACTCTGTGCCCCTGTGTCGGGTCGTGTGCGTGGGATCAGCGGACATGTGGTGTTCTCCGGTGATTCCACACTGCGGGTGTCGCGGCCCGCAAGACCTTAGTCCGCCGGTGCGTTACCAGAAAGCGTCCGTTCCACCGGAACAGCTTTCTGACCGACGGCGCCGACGACGTCTCCGGGGTGTGTGCGGGAACCACCCTCGCCCCGGAGACGTCGAGCCTGTATTTTGTGACCGTCACCGCCCGGTCTACGCCGAGCGGGGTCTGTGTGACCTCTCTTGTTTCCTACAAGGCCGGTGTTCCACTTATACTTTTGCGTGAAGCACGCTTATTAGCTAATTATTCGTGTTGGGGAGGGAATTATAAGTGAGGGGCGGCCATACGGGTGTATATGGCCGATTCAAACCGTGGCCGCCCGGTGTCAGTCAGTGTAGATGACCTGTATAGTCATCTCAGGTGGAGCGAAGAGCCATGTACTGTGGCGGACTTCGCCGACGAGTTCGACGTGACCACAGAGACGGTCCGGAAGCGCACGTCGGAGCTGGAGAACTGCCCGGGTGTTTCGACAAAGAAGCTCGGCAAGGCGAAGGTGTATTGGTATAGTGTAACCCAGAGTGTCGAAGATCGACAGTTCGACGGCGAAGAAGTGGGTGAGTTACTCGACAGCCCCGATCTTGATACAGCAGTTGCGGAGTATCAACGGGCTGTCCATCAGGACACACTTCATGCGCGTGCTGAGTGGCTGGACTCTCGGCAAAGTCACGCTGACAACCGCGCCGCCACCGTGTCTTCAGTTGGTGAGGGTGTCTTCTACCGGGCAGAGATCTGGGCAGCGTTTGAGTCGTACCGCTCGGACACGAAACTCTCACTCCCGAATGTGTACCAAGACGCCTTAGACGAGGCGTTCGCGGAAGCTACCGATACAGAGCCGCCAGAGAATGTATTCTCATTCGACCCAGAGAAATGGAACCTCGATGAGGACACATTCGACTACTACGTTCACAACGTGGAACTCTTCGGTGGTGAGGTGGAGGGTCTCGCAGAGTGTGAGGTGAAGATGTCCCACGTGTCTGACTTTTTCGAAGAGCAGTCCAAGAAGGACGATCCCGATGCAAACATCACCGTGGAGCAGCTCGACGACGTTCTGCCACCGTTTGAACAGACTCTCCACGCGGGCGACGTCTTCGATGACTTCGTGGCGGGTCTGTGGGGGTTTGAGTGGTAATGTCGTCTTCCGATGAGGGTACGCCCGACGAGACGGTCTTTGTCGCGGACAGCGTCGACGAGTATGTCGAGCGGACGCAACACCAGCAGCTACTGAACGCGAAGGAGACGGCGGGCGAGACCTTGCGGAACTCGGTGCAGATCCGGATGCAGGCGAGCCGTGACGGACAGACGGCAGCTCGGGAAGCCGTTCGTCGAGCGGTCGAACAGTACGTGCTTGAGGCAGAGTCACTGTTCAACCGGACGAAGCCCGGCCAGGTCCTGTGGAACCAGCCGACGATCGACACGGTGCCGATGTCGGAGGCGTTGAACGTCGGGGGCGCGGAGGGGATCTCGAAGATTCTCGACATCAGGTCTCGCGGCGCCGTGCAACCGTATCAGCGAAACGGGCGGTGGTTTGTGGACATCACTGGCGTCGGTGAGTTCTTCGACTTCGAGGACACGCCGATCGCGGTCGATTACGAAGTCGAGTTAGATCGGCGTGGCAATGCCAGCGAAGAGAACTCGTTCACGCTCTACCCGGAGACGCCGATTAGCACGTCCCGAGAGGTGTTCCGGGCGACGAACGCGCTGCTCGCTGAGCTTGACCTGGGTGTTCGGATGGGTGAGACGACGGACACCGTGGAGAGTGAGTATACGTCGCTGTTCGACCAACTCAACGATGAATGAAGTGTATGAGGCTTTAGAGAACGCTCGCGAAGAGTCGAGCCAGCAAAAGGAGGATCTCGGCGACACGGAGTTCTGGCACAAGCTCATGAAGGGGATCTACGGCCCGCGAGCCGGTGACGCCCGGATCATCATCGACGCCGAAGACTCCTCGAAGGGCTGCGGGAAGACGGGACTCGCGATCTTTCTCGCGAAGGTCCTGGCGAAGGTCTTCGACTACGACTTCGACGAAGACGACGTCACGCTGTCGGGACAGGAGTACCTGAACCGGATTCGAGCGCACCCCGGCGAAGAACAGCCGAGCGTGATCGTGCTCGACGAGCTGGCGGGCGCCGGCGCCGGGCACGCCTACCGAGAGATGTCGAACCAGAACGTGGAGCTGGGGAATTGGTGGCAGTTGATGCGGAAGAAGCGCGTGGTGTCGCTCGTCACGCTGCCGCACTGGTCGAAGGCGTCGAAGGCCATGCGTCGAGAGGCTGAGTTCCGCTTACACTGTCTCAAGGAACCGATAGGTTACTTCAAAGCGTATGAAGTCACTACGACGTTCGGCGACGGGGACATTCGGAACCGGCGGCTCGACGACGAACGGATCGGGTTCCCGGACATCCCATCGGCAGGTTTCCCGGAGTACGACGCGCTCGACGACGAGAAGGACAGGCTACTCGCTTCAGCGACTATGGATGCCGACGAACTCGCCGAGTCGGAGGGGGAAGATGCGGAGTTACCGGAGGATGAGGCCCGTGAAGAGGAGAAAAAGGCGATAGCGCAGCGACTTCGCGACGAGGGGGCCACGTTGCGGGAAGCGGGGAGAGCAGTCGGTCGCTCACACACGTGGGTTCGGGATCACACCGAGGATAGTGGGTGAAATCCCGCTTCCATCACCACCCGTATAATCGCCAGACGTAACCGGGTTATCTGTTGTTGTAAGTCACTACGAAGCCCTATACTTATAGACACACACGCTTGTCTCGGTTTGACTGCTGCTGAGCTTCCATTCGGCGAGCCAGCATTTAGTCGTATGATAACTTATCTATAACAGATAATGAGCAGATCCAATCCGTATCGAGCTGGCGGTGGTGGCGGTAGTGGCAGTGAAGATGACCCCGACGACGATCGCGACGGCGAAGACGGTAGTGGGACGTCAAGCTTTGACTACTATTCGTCGGGCGGTGCTGCGAGCAGTGGGTCGTCAGGCCGTAGTGGCGGCGGAGACGACACCGTCGACGATCGTGACGACGAAGACGGTAGTGGGACGTCAAGCTTTGACTACTATTCGTCGGGCGGTGCTGCGAGCAGCGACGACGGTGACAACATAGCCGACACCGAGCCTGAGCCAGCAGGCGACTCGTCGAGCGGGCCGTCGGCCAGGCCGTCACTGGGGCGAGTAGATGAGGCAGCTGTCGGCGGTGACGCTGCGACAGGCGAGAAAGAGCCCGGCTTCCTTGAGGGGCTCGCGCAGGGGTACACTGAGAATGTCGCTCGTCCGACCGGCGAGTTCGTCGCCGACGCGACGCCGGCGACGACGATCGAGAAGGCGACGCTCGGCACCAACCGCTCGGAGCGGTTCATCGAGGGGACCGCAACCGGCGTCGCGCAGCTCGGGAACATCCCCGGCGCGTTCGTGGGTGCTCGAGACGCGGGGAAAGCTGCGGTCGATGCTCGACAGCAGGCCTTCGACCCCGTCACGATCGGCGGTGTCCCCACTGGTGTGGTTCTCCCGAACCCGGAGGGGCAGCAGGAGCTAAACAAGGAAGCCGCCAGCACCGGCGCGGCAGCGGCAGGAGCAGCGGCTGAAAACCCGTTCCGAACCGGGGGCACCATCTTCGGTTCGCTGGCAGGCGGTGTCGTCGGCGCCCGTGGTCTCAACAGCGCCTTGAGGCGAATCGACGACGTCGGCGGGTCCGTCTCTGGCTCAAGTAGCAGCGGCAATCCCGTACCGACCGGACGCTCGAACGTCGGTACCGGTGGGCGAGGGTCGCTGCTCGACGCGGACACCGTCGACGACGCGATGGGTGTCACGGGACCGTCACGTCGGTCGGTCGTGAGCAATCGGCTCGACCGTGCGCTCGACGGCCTACAGGACAGGCTCGACCAGTCTGGACTCAGTGACTTCGCGTCAGACCGCCGTGGACAGCTACAAACTCCACGTCGGGGCGGCGACACCGGGGGTTCACAGACGGACTTCACGGATGCACCGGACCGGACGCGACCGCCGGGCGCTGGCGGCACGTTCGACGACATCCGACAGGATTCACTCACGCAGACGCAGGACGCACTGCGTGATCAGGCTCGACGCCCGGACCCCGGCGACTACGAAGCGGGACCCGACCCGTTCGGCCCGCCGGCACGGGGTCCGACGCTCGATCCGGACACCGGCGTCGTCGAGCTCGAACGAACGACCGGCGCTGCCGTCGACGACGCCTTCGCGGGCACGTCGGGCGCGTCCGGCGGCGGGGCGACGGCGACAGCGACCGGCGGCACCGGCGGCGCGTTCGCCGGGCTCGGCAACATCGACCCCGTGAACGACCCAACGGGGATAGCGCCGATCTCCTCGCCGACGGTCGGGACGCCGGCAGGGACGATCGGGACGCCAACGGACACCGTCGGTGACGGCGGCTTCGGCGGCGGCGCCGCCAACCTCGACGACATCCTCGAAGGCGACGGCACTGCGACCGACGTCGGAGTCGACGGTGGCGTCGACGGCACGATCGACTTCACGACCCCGACCGACACCGTACTCGACGACGGGACGGACACCGGCGTCGGCGGGGACGCGGACACCGGCACCGGGCTCGACACCGGGACCGGCACCGGGTTCGGCGGCGGCCCCGGCGGTGGGACGGACCTGGACACGGGGATCGGCACGGACACGCCGCTTGACACCGCGACGGACACGGACGGGGGGCTACAGACGGATACGCCGACGCCACCCACGACCCTGCCGCCGGGAACCCGCGCACCGCCGCAGGAGCGAACGCCGAGAGGGCCACCGCGAAACACGCGCGGACCCCCCGGAGGTGGCTTCGGCGGCGGACGCCCGCCGTTCGATCTGAACCCCGACACCGGCGGGTTCGACGTCGGCGGCAGCGAGCTCGGATTCACGACCGACGACGACCTCTTCGAGACGGGCGTCGCCGACCCCGGTGACGCGCTCGACGACCTCTTCGGCGATAACGACGATGAAGAGTTCCTCTTCGGCGAAGACGACCGGAAGAGTGGCACGTCACCCCTGGGGTCTATCGGTGGAGGATCGGGTTCCTCGGGGTCGATTCTCGACGGGTTCGACGATCTGCTATGAGCGGCGACGACTTCGACCCTCGCGACCCGTACCGGAAGCTTCGACCCGTGCTCGCCGGACAGTTGCCGCCGGGCGAGCTCGGCTGTTGGGAGATCGGCGACGGTGTCACGCTCCACCCGGTCGACTCTCACCGGAACCTGTGGTCGGTCGATGTGTGTGGGGTCTCCGTCGTCACGCTCGACGCCGACGACTTCCCGACGACCGCAGACCTCGGTGTGTACGTCCAGCAGGTGATCGACGACCTCGAACGCGAAGCCGAGCTGAAGAGCGAAGACGACGAAGAAGAAGAGCCGCGTCAGACCGAGCGGGCGCCGACCTTTCAGTAGCGAACGTCTTCGTTTTCCAGCACGTCGTCGAGTTCGTCGCGGAGTTCTTCGGCGTCGTCGAGAGAGAGCGTCGCCGTGGTTTGGACACGGTCGCCGTCGAAGGTCTCGACGTCGACGACGACAGAGATCTCGTCGCCCCACGGCTGCAGCTCGACGACGCCGCTCTCGCCGATAGGTTCCAGGGTCTCAGTGCCGAAGTCCATGTAGGCAGATGCGTACCCGCTGGCTTCGACCCGCCGCGTCGTCGAGCCGTTGACAGAGTTGGACTCCTCGCGGAGTTGGTGGCTCATGCCCACACCCCCGCTTCGGCGAGCTCGTCGGCAAGCTGTCGCCGCTCTTCGAAATCGACGTCGGCGTGCTCCCGCTCGTCGTGCTCTTCGAGCAGCGGCGGCGTCACGATCTCGGGGTCGGGGGTCGGGGTCGCCTCTTCACTGTCGGGGGTGTGCTCCTCACAGCGTCCGTGCGCCATGTGCTGCGCGAGACTCCGGTCGAGCTCGCCCCCGCAGTGGGGGCAATAGTTGATCGACGTCGTCTCGAGGCCGTCCGGGTACGGGCTCGGTGTGTCTGAAAGCTTTTCCGCCGTCGCGTTGTCGTATGATTTGCTGCTCATAGTTGGGGCGGCACGGCGGTCGGGGCGCCAGACCCCGCCCGTCCATTCCTGAACGGTGAGCCGTGCACAGTCACTACTCTATGCCGCTTCTACTTAGTGTTTGTTAGTAACTCTTACAAAGGATTACTACATTAT
>ENA-ORDC01002333-ORDC01002333.1-marine-metagenome-genome-assembly--contig:-NODE-2333-length-11710-cov-3.290639_pt1 | contig 11710 bp, 12 predicted proteins | sample MGYA00237783_ERZ508515 | MGnify/ENA primary metagenome ERZ508515 (study PRJEB26186, sample SAMN06268792) | marine metagenome | isolation source: Eden Landing Ponds, San Francisco, CA, USA | place...
CGCCCGCTGTGCGTAGTGCGCTTCGAGATACCCCTCGTTGACGCACCAGCCACACCAGGCAGAGATATAGCGGTAATAGGTTTGTACGGTATTCTGCTTGAGCCCGCGGTCACCGGCGAGGTGTCGGGCGTACTCGCGGAACACGCGCTCGTCAAGGTCCTCGAAACAGGGGTCACGGTCGCCGTCAGCGGGAACGATCCCGGTCCAGTCGTCGTCACCGCGGTCGCCGGCAGCCCACTCCGAAAATCGGTCGAGCTCGCGGGCGGCGTTCCGGCGGTAGTTCCCGCCGTCCCCACCGCGGCCTTTCCCCTTGTCTTGGAGGTAGCGAGCGAAAGATCTCTGCAACGGTCGCTCTGCGCGTTCCTGTCCGGTGGTGTCGTCGATCATGCGGGGTCAGCAGCCTCCGAGTTGTCCAGGTAGGTGATCGTGGCCGTCGTGACCTGCTCGGTGAACTCATCGGTTACCGAGCCTTGCCTACCCACGACGTGCAGGTCGTCTTTCAACGTGGCGACGGTCCAGGGCAATACGAAGCTCTGCTGACCCGGCTCCCCGCGGATCCACGCCTCGCTCGGCACGGCGAAACTGCCTGCGTGGTGGGACTGCGTCGTGAACGCGACGGCGATCGACTCCTCGTCGGGATAGGGCATCCGTCCGCCGGAGACGACCAACCATGGACGGGGGTTCCCGCCGTCCGTTTTGAACGGATCGGGCGCCCAGACGACAGTTCCACGGTCAGCCATCCGAGATCACGACTCCTCGACGCCCTTCTCGGTCGCTGACTCGAGAGGGTCGACTGCGGTCTCCATCCAGGCCTCAACGTCGTCGTCAGAGAACCCACCATCGATGTCGTCGGCCGTGGCGGCGCCGTGCATCCCTGCCGACGCGACCGTATGCTCGGCGTCGGCAATCGTCCAGAACCGATCGCGGTGCTCGACGAGGCCGTGTTCTTCGAGGCGCTTTAGTGTGGGGCCGACGCTTCCCTCAGGCACGTCGACGGCGTCGACGATCTCCCGCTGGCGGAACGCCTGGTCGGCGTGCTCGAGGAGGAAGCGATACACCGCGCCCTGGGTGGTGTCCGGCGCGAGGTCGGGCAGCGACGGCCCGTCCTCGTCGATAGAGCGGAACTCGTCTTTCGAGATGGGCATTTTGGGTATTGGTTTGTATTAGAAGCTATTAGGTCTTATCGACAGGCCTCTCGACACGGATTGGTGGATGGTGATGTTCGCGGGCTTTTCCCCGGGTGTAAGGCCCTCTTCGTGCGGTTCCACGTTTCGTGCTTACCCGACGGCAGCGGTGTACTTCAAAGTGGTCGTGATTATTGGTGTAATCAAGACCACTAGATATTACGCCAGAATCGGCGAATTCGGAGACAATGAGGGGGTGAGATGCGCGAATCTATATCAATAAACTATATGTCGCTATACTAAAATTCGATGCGTCGTCTCAACTCAGCCGATAGCCGTTTAGAATCTCACTCGGACCAGTCTGCTGATTATGACATCAACAAACCGGCTCTACTTCTAAAACAGCATTGACTCTGGTGCTTATGACGATGCAGCTGGTCGAGGCTCCCCGAATCGCTTTGCGATTGTTTGGAGAGGATTCGCACTGACAACGATCTGGAGAAGCGCATCCATCGTCTTTCGGACTACGGTGTTCTGCGGGGGACGTAGATCGAATCGCTAGACGATTGCCCGACTACATCTGCCCGACTCACTGCTGATCAAGAGTGAGATGGCGGCTTTTGAGTTCGAAACGCAGTGACTGGTCTGGGCCGCTCACCCATCGACAGTTGTCGTCGATTAATGGCGATTGAATTCAGTGAGTGTGTTCACCGTATGTGTTCATTGGGTATGATCTCAGAGTCAGTTCAAAATTCTGGGCTGGAATCGCCTGTACAGGCACAGTACGGTTCGGCTTTTATATATGGGCGCAGAATTGTTCGTTGATGATGTTCATTATCTGTGTTCATTCAGTGTATTCATTGTCTTCGCCTATTCCTGATTCTCTACGATCTTGATATCAAGTTTCCATGGTTGCCCTATATGTGATCAGTCAGTGTGTTCATTGTCTGTATTCAAGATATGTGTTCAGTAGGTGTGTTCATTACTGTTGTTCAATACATTAACTAACACAGGTAATGGGTTGTGTTCATGGTGATGTCTGACGAAGCTTCAAGACGGTGGTCGGGCATTATGAGCATATGTTAGCGTACTCGACGTACAGCGAGGCTGGTGGCGTGGGCAAGACCACGACGGCAGCGAACTTAGCCGTCGCTCACGCCCGCGCCGGACTGAAGCCACTCGTCGTCCCACTTGACCCACAGGACGGTGACCTATCCAGACTGTTTGGCGTCGACACCGACCGAACGGAGTCGGTCGATACGCTTGTCCGACACATGATTCGACGTCCAAAGGGCGACTTCGACGACTTGATCCGGACAGTTGAAGGGGTAGATATCGTTCCGGAGCACAACATGCTCTCCGATCTTGGAGAGTATCTCCAGCGAGAGAAAGACCAAGCTGAGGCGATGGGCGAGGCGTTCGGAACGTACGCACAACTTCTACGGGTGCTCCGCGAGGCCAACGTGCCGGACCGATACGACGTCCTGATCTGTGATCCCCCGGCGACGGAGGGACCACATCTCTACAATGCGATCCACGCGACGCGCTCGCTCGTCATTCCCGTTGAGCCGAGCGCAAAGGGCCGGGCAGCTGTCGAAGGGCTAGAATCGCTCGTCGCTGGACTTCAGTCACAATTGGAGGTCGACGTCGGCGTCCTCGCAGCGATTCCGATCGGGTTCAAGAACACGCGTGACCAGCGGCAGATCCTCGACGAGATCGACTACGCCATCCCGGAGGTGATCGGCGAACGCGCCTCACTGATGGAGGGCTGCTGGATGCAACAATGCTCGGCCTTCCGGTATGTCCGGGAGTTCCGTGACCGACGCCGTGATTACGAACTCGAGACGCTCGCACAGTTCGACCGGATCGCCCGCCACTTGGAGGACGCCGTCGGGATTGAGGCGCCGAATCCGCCGGAGCCCGGTGATCTCGAACACGGGGTGGTGTCGGCGTGACGGGGATGAAAGAGGGCGCCGGCGAGAACCCATTCGCGGACGACGACGAGGAGTCGGACGAAACGAACTCGAAACCGAAGCGGTCGTCAGAGCGCGACCAGCAGTCGTCGAGTGACAGCAAGGCAAACGAGACCGAATCCAGACAACGAGGTCAGCGGCAGATGCGAATCCCGTACAAGTTCCGACGCGACGGAGTTCAAGACAGCCGAAACCGTGTCCCGCTATTCCTGCAGAAGGAGACGAAGGACGGTGAGCGTGAGGCGCAGCGCGAACTTGAGGATCGCTTCGACGACGACGTGTCGCTGACAGATCTTCGGGAGGCACTCGTGATGGTCGGACTCGACCACCTTGACGAGGTGGAGGGGCAATTACGAGAGTGGGGCTACGGAATGACGTTCGACAACTAAACATCGACTTGAGACGTGAGCCAACAATTAACTGAGTGAACGGGCAAGGGACGGTAATGCAGTCACTGCCGGCCTCGTCTCTTCCAACTACTCCGGTTCGTCGAAGTATCTCTGCTCTGCTTCCAGAACTGGACCATCTGCAAATACGAGAGGGCGACGTCCACGCACTCACAACCCAACTGGCAGAGGAGGAGTTTCCGCTGCCGGAGTGGCGTGCTCCGGTCTTTCCGGATGAAACCTCACCGAACGTCTCCAATGTCGATGTACTCAACTTTCTGTTCGTGGGGAACGCGATCAATTTCCAGTTTCGGGATTACGAGACCGGTGAGAAGTTCGCAGCCGAGTATGCTGGCACGGAGTGGGAAGGAGCGTTCGGTATGTGGGCCTGTGTTAAACGCGAATTCGACGAGAATCCGTCGATACTGGCTGGGAACACGCTGTCATCACTCTCCAAAGGGGATGTTGAGCGGCTATTTGCACCGTCGAACGGCATCGAAATACCGATGCTCGATGAACGCCACGAGATTCTCACCCAAGTTGGGGAGCGACTGATTGCCGACTACGAGGGACGGTTCTCGAACCTGATCGACACCGCCAGACCGCGACTGTTCGCGGATGGTGAGGGTCTCGTGGACCAATTAGTGAATCACTTTCCGTTTTGTGATTCCTCGACGGTGACATTGTCCGGGGGGCAATCACACGAGGTCCATTTCTGGAAGCGAGCACAGCTCGCTCTAGGGATGGCTTTTGGTCGGTTTCACGATTCGGACGCCTTTCATCTCGAAGATCCACTCAATTTCACCATCTTTGTGGATTACAACCTCCCGAATGTTCTCAGAGGGCTTGGTATTCTCGAGTACTCCGACCACTTAGCCGGACTCGTCGACTCAAGGACGATGCTAGATGCTGGACGGCGTGAAGAAGTCGAGATTAGAGCAGCGACAGTTGCTGTGGCTGACGCGCTTCTGGAACGTCTCAACGAGCGACGTGACTCACCTATCTACGCCCCCCATCTCGATTACAAACTCTTCTCGATGCGAGACGAGGTTTCGACCCCGATTCACATTACGAGGACGACAGCGTACTGACGACGCTTCTATCTGATCATCCGAGGATTTCAACGAGCCCTCAGAGAGCATACGGATTCCCGATGGGACGGCTCAGAGTTGCTTCAGGGCCTGATGATAGACTGCCTGCTTTTCCAGAATATGATCGTTTAGATCAGACAGGCGCGTCAAGTCCATATTGTCCTCGATATCCGCACGCTTCACTTTTCGGGCGATATCATTCGATGCGGCACGTGGAATGAAGTCCTCGAGGTAGTCTTCCCCTTCCCGTTTGGTCAACGCGTCGACGGCCTCGCGAATCTCTCTATCGAACTCCGCTTCGATTTCCGTAAGCGTGTATTCCGAATCCTCGACAACGTCGTGGAGTACAGCAATAACACGCTCGGTCTCAGAATCCATTTGCGCCATCACACGAAGCGGATGACGAATGTACGTTTCACCCGCTTTGTCCGTCTGACCCGTGTAGGCACCGACCGCAATTTCGATCGCCCGCTCCAAGTCGTTTCTCTCCGTATCGGGCATGGGCGAATCTGTGCAGGTGGCGTATTATATCCGGTGCCGACCGTCTCGTATACAGTGACATCGGTTTTCTAAGGGTTTCTCCATTACAGTCCGACGAGGGACACTAGGCCGACTACTCCTCGTAGTGGATGCTGCTCAATTCGTTCCCCAGAGGGGAACTTATTCAATCGGCGTACGACGGCCGTTTTTCGTAATCGATCGGATCACGTTCACCGAGTTCCTGAAACGCTTTCAAGCGGAACGCGCAGGCGTCACAGGTTCCACACGCTGGAGCCTCGTCCCGATAGCAACTCCAAGTGATCTCGTAGGGCACGTCAAGTTCGCTCCCGCGCTCGGCAATCTCCGTCTTACTCCAGTCGACGAACGGAGCGACCAATTCGATGTTCGTCTCCGGTTTCGTTCCCACGTCGATTACCTGTTGGAACGCATCGAAGAATTCGGGTCGACAATCCGGATATCCGGAGTAGTCCTCGCTGTGAGCGCCGATGAACAGCGCGTCGCACTCATTCGCTTCGGCGTACGACACGGCCATCGACAGCAGGTTCGCGTTCCTGAAAGGCACGTACGAGGATGGAATCTCGTCGCTATCCAGGTCGGCCTCTTCGATCTCTATGCTGTCGTCGGTGAGGCTCGATGCCCCAATCCGAGCGAGATGACTAGTCTCGATGTGCAGGAAATTAGCCACGTCGAGATACTCGGCCAAGACTGTCGCACATTCCAGTTCCTTCGACTCGGTCTCCTGTCCGTAGGAGGTGTGGAGGAAATACAGTTCGTATCCTCGCTCCTGAGCCTCAACTGCTGCAGTTGCGCTATCCATCCCTCCAGAAACCAGTACCACGGCGCGTTTCGTTTCGTCTGTCATTCGTGTCCCTCCGAGCTGGTGATCGCATCTCTGAATCGCTGTCGTTCGGCCGTACTGGGGTCACCGACTGTCGCTGTCGTCCGTGTCTTGCTCGTCGTTTCGACACCTCGCATCGTTTCACAGAGATGTGAGGCCGCGATCTCGACGAGTACGACATCTGCCCCAATTTCCTCGGCAAATCCCTCAGCGATGTCGTTAGTGAGTCGCTCTTGCACGGTCAGGCGCCGTGATTTCCAACGGATGTAGCGCGTGAGTTTCGAGAGTCCTACGACTTCCCCGGCAGGTCGGTACACGATATGAGCTGTCCCCGTGTACGGCAGTAAGTGATGTTCACAGAGACTCTGAAGGGGGATCCCCGTCTTGATCACAAGTTCGTTCGTATCGGCATCGAACGTTCTGAGGGTCGGCTTCGCCTCCGTTCGATTGCCTTCGGTTAGCGTTTCGAACGCCTCAGGAACGCGCCGTTGCCACGTTTCCACAAGGGCACCTTCAGTTGGATCTTCCCCGACTGCCTCGAGAAGCAACCGGACACCTTGCTGGGCCTTTTCAGTGTCTATTCCCTTCGTTTCGGTCGCACCATTCGCCTCTCCAGCGGTTCGTTCCGTCGATAGTTGCTCGTTAGTCATCGTTATCGTCCCGCTGCATCTTCCCAGAGGTTCACGTGAAGTCGTGGGGTATACTGATAGCCATATTTGAGGGCCAGCGCTGCGGTCGATTCCCGAGTTTCTGAGAGTTCGCTGCTCGTCATTCCTTCGGGCATGAGTAGAATGTCGCTGTCGTGGACATCGGTGGTGGTCGCCGCTCGGAGTGACTCGACTAACTCGTTGATTTCCGGCATATCGTCCTCACCAGTGACGACGAACTTGAGTTGGCTATCGTAATCGTCGACGAGTCGCTTGAGGGCACTCATGTCGATCCGTCGGTTTTCGTGGTGTTCCTCCCACTCACCGTCTCCTTTTGGATCTCGATCCGGTGTTGGCGTACTGCTCGCGAGTTTCGGGCTAATACTGGCCAAATCAATCGGTAAGTTGCGATATATTGTCCCGTTTGTCTCGACAGTGACGTGATATCCCTCGTCGGAGAGGCACTCAACGAGCGCTCCGAGTTCGTCGTGGATCATCGGTTCGCCACCCGTAATAACGACATGATCGGCCTGTTCGTACGTGCCGACTTCGTCGACAATTTCGTCGATAGACATCCACGCGTGGGTCGGCTCCCAGGAAGTGTGATACGAATCGCAGAACCAACAGCGGAGGTTGCATCCGCTCGTACGCACGAATATCGACGGCGTTCCTGCGAGTTTACCTTCTCCCTGCAACGAGTAGAAGAGTTCGTTGATCGGGAGTCCCTCCTGCTCTGGGGGCGCTTCTGTCTCACTCGCAGACGTCGTTTCGTTGACCGGCATGCTACTGCGTGACACCAGCGCAGAGTTGCCCAGTCTCCTTGACGGTCACGTCGACATCCGTCACGTTCGGTCCTAACTCCGAGAGTAAGCGCTCTTCCAGTAGTGCACTCATCACCTCTGCCGTTGGTGGATGGTTCAACACGACAACAGCGTCACCATCCCCACTCGATTCGAACGCCTCGATGAGAGGGTCTCCTTTTTCCAGCAGGAACATATGGTCCCATTCAGATATTACTGAAGTAATATCTCCTTTGTCTGCGATCCACCCTTCTTCAGTGAGTGTTCCGGTGAGGCTGACCGACACCTCGTAGTTGTGTCCGTGAGGCCGACTACATTTTCCATCGTGATGCAGCAGTCGATGTCCAGAACTGATCCTGATCGGACGGTCTTGGCCTACGTGGAGTGTTCGTTCCGCAGAATCGAGAACTAGACTCGTGTCAGATTCTTCCAGTATTCCTTCAGTCATACTGGGAGATTATTCCATTTCTACTTAAAACATAGCCATATCGCGAAAGTGGCGTTTCTTCTCAAGAAGCGACAGTTGAGCGTGTGGGCCCATGTGACTGCAAAGAGTACTCTCTAGTGGCGGGGTACTCGGTGGGAGACAGGTATTTCTTATAGTAGCGAGCTATGGTGGTCGATAGGTGACTCCCAAACTGTGAGGTTCTATGTACCTGAATGGGACGACGCGGTCGACGCTCACTACGACTTTGAGCACGATGAGCTCTCTACGCTGGAGCGCGACGAACGCGAATTAAACTATATCTGGGATATCTTCGATCGCGAATCGACACCGATCGATGGTGTTCTCATCTCTCGTGAGAAGGTCGAAGAAGCACGGAGCAAAGCGTCGCGACTTCGTGACTACGGTGTCTACGACGATCCAGTACTCTCGATCCCGGAGTGGCTCCCCACGATCAGCGACTGTGGGGCTTGGGGATACAAATGGCTCCCATTCCCTCCGTACGGCAATCATGGGATGCTAGAGTTCTACGCCGATATGGATGTGTCCGTCGGGGTGACTATCGACCATCTCGTCCTCGGGTCTGGGAAAGAACGGGGCCGTCTCTATCTCGACGAACGAGCGTTCGGTGATGACTTCGATCCTGCCGATATTCCCGAGACAGTCACGGACGTCATTGAGTTGAAAGTCGAATCTTGGCCTGAGGAGTGGCCCCCCTACGTACGTGAGTACGAGCCCTCGATCTGCACGGACCCGGATGCTGATATAGAGCCGTTCACCGCCTCGATGTTCGAGGGGAATCTCGACGCCGTTCTGGAGCGCTTAGACGACGACCCGCGGGCGGTCTACCGCGCTGACGACAAGCAGTTCCGATACGAACTCACGCTTCGTAACGCGCGCGAGATGTTCGATCTGTACGAGGATGGTGACTACTCGTTCCGACTCATGTCCGCGATTCAGGGATGGGATCCGGAAAAATACGTTTCGGCCGCGGAGGAAGTCCTCGAGTACGGATATCGATACGTCGGTATCGGTGGCGTTGCCGGCAGCCCCATCCACGACGTTCGACGCATCGTGAAGGACGTTGGAAAGACAATCAAAGAGTTCGAACGAACTCGCGATACCCGTGTCGACGCCCACGTGTTCGGGTTTGCCAAAACCGAAGCCTTCGAGGCGATCGGGCGGAGCGGGATGACGAGTTTCGATAGTGCAAGTATGCTTCGTAGTGCGTGGACTGGCGATGAGAACTATCGCCTCGATAGTGACGAAGGATACGATGCCATCCGAGTGCGATATCCCCCTCACGGCGCCGATCTAGACGTGGCTATCGAAGCGGGGCTCCGTGGGAGAGAAACCCTCGTCGCCCTCCGAGCTTACGGCGCCGACGAATCCATCCCTCAGGCGTTACGTGACTGGCACGATAACGCTGAACGAGCGCTTGATGCCTTGGAGGAGTATCTTCGTGAGCATCGTCACGACGATGCGTACGCAGCGTCGCGCCTCCGCGATATCGAGTCTCACTTTCGAGAGAACTTTGCCTACGCCGAGGAACTCAATGCGAGTTTTAGTGGCGATTTCAGACGACAGTTAGCGAAATACCTCCGCGCCGACGCCCCCGATGACCCGGACGAGTTCGAAACGTACGCTCAGATGCTGGAGGTGGCCCGAGAGACCCTTGAAAACTATCCTCGCTCTTTCGACTCGGAACGCGACCTGTCTGAAACCGAGGGCTTAGAGCTAATCTGCGATATTGTCTCTACGTACGCCGAGTGGGTCGGTGACGATGATTTGATCGACGCGTACGAGGACACGCTCCGAGAGCGTCCGTGGGAACGGTGTTCTTGCTCGATCTGCTCGGAGATCGGTATCGAGGTCGCGATCTTCCGTGGGAATGATCGCAATCGTCGGCGTGGCTTCCACAATACGCGGCGGTTCTACGATCAGTTCCAGGACGAACTCCCGAAAACGCTAGTGCTCACGCAAGCGACGGCGTCATTAATGGAAGGAGACTCGGTTGAGGACTACCTGCGTGCCAATCATTCCGAGTTCTGGAACGCTACACACGATCTACCGGTTGCAGAGATTGGTGCCTTCGATGCGAACGGTATCCACGAATGGTGGGAAGAGACGCCACAACAGGTTTCGTTTGCCTCGGAAACGTTGTCAAAGACTCTCGGTGAAACACTTCAGCGGTACCAACGTCTCTTCGTATTCTCTGCAGATGGAACCGTCGACGATGCCGTGCGTGAGGTCGCTGATCAGCGGCAGTGCGAACTCGTTGTCGTCTCGTCGCCTACCGAACTCCGAGAAACGGTTCTCCATTCGTTCGGCGAGAACTACGTAGTCGGTAGCGACTTCCTTCCCCAACCACCGGAGATTTCGGCCGACTCCGACCTCGAGATCCTTATCATCGACCAATGCTCTGGCTCTAAGGATGTCCCCGAAGATGCCCCGGTGTTCGGGGCGGAGGACATTGATGGAGTGTCCAAATCGAAACTACTTGATCAGCCCAACGTCCCCGGAATCAATGCCAGTGATCTCTATACTGGGCGCCAACAGGAGTATATTGACGAAGCGGTCCGCCTTCTCCGGGGCCAGGGCATCTCCGTCGACCGCTATTACGTGAGCGCTGGCTTTGGCGTCGTCGCAGAGGATGAACCACTCCCTCCGTACGAAGTGACCTTTAGTGGCATGAAGGCAGCCAAGGTGCGGAGTCGTTCGGCACGATTGAGTATCCCCCGCGATATCGAGCGGATTCTGACCGAGTCATCGTACGATATCGTCTTCCTCGCGATGGGGAAGCGATATTACCGAAGTATCGACGTCGACGAAGCCGTTCGCAAGATCACTCCCGACCGCATCGGTGTCGTCTTCAACCGTGAACTTGTCGACCGGCAATACGACAATATCGTCTCCGTCCCAGCGCGGACCGAGGATGCGAAACGTCACAATACAATCGTCATCGGACTCAAAGGCCTCTATGTGAAAAATTTCGCTACTAACCTCTCTGAGATCGATGTCCTTGATCCCGAGCGCATCTCGGAATTGTGTAGAAAGATAGACACTACTCAGACCGTGCTCCCCGACTGACTCATTCGTCGAGAATCGATTCAAGAGTTCGTATTTGTTCGAGAATCGCTTTCCCTTTCTCCGTAATACTATATCGAATATCTTTCGCGCTCCGCTCATCCCGTGTTAGCAGTCCGTATTCGACGAGTGTAGCGAGTCGATCCGCAACTACATCGCTTGATGTCGGGATTTGACGCTCGACATCGGTGTAATTCAACGTCCCGTCCGATTCCAACAGTTCGAGTATCTCCAGTGTCCGCTGTTTGCCGATCAGTTCTCGCAACTCCTCGTGACCCATTCGTCGTGGACTGCGGTGTAGAGCGCCAAAGCAACTGTGGTACCTCCACCAATAACTTTGTGATTACAAAGCTTTATTGTCCAGCTGAGCTTACCAGAGTGCGTCGCGATATGTTGTACCGTCAACGAACAATCGACACGGCACACGGCGAGATTGATACCCCAGTCCTGTTCCCGGTACGCAATATCGGAACACGGTCATCTGACAATACACCAGAGTATACGGGAACCATCCCAGATCTACCCACGGCGATGGTTAACGCCAGAGCGATCCGACAGCGGAATCCTCTTTGGGACCGCCTACAGGACGGGGCCACCCTTCGGGATGAGATGGGAACAACGAACGACTCGGTCGTCTTCGCAGACAGCGGTGGATTCGGATTCCAAGGCAACGAGGTTGATATCTCCCCAAAACGAACAATTGAGACTCAACGAACAATAGATGCAGACATCTACGGTACTGTCGACTGTCCCCTCTCCAGAGACAAGCAGGACGGAGAGAATCAGGATCGGATAGAACCGGGCATCCAGGATGCCCT
>ENA-ORDC01002334-ORDC01002334.1-marine-metagenome-genome-assembly--contig:-NODE-2334-length-11709-cov-9.585282_pt1 | contig 11709 bp, 11 predicted proteins | sample MGYA00237783_ERZ508515 | MGnify/ENA primary metagenome ERZ508515 (study PRJEB26186, sample SAMN06268792) | marine metagenome | isolation source: Eden Landing Ponds, San Francisco, CA, USA | place...
TCCCCGAACAACCCCGCCTCGACGAGCCCCGACACCACGAGGTTGGGTTTGCGGTAAAGACCGGTCTCGGCGAACATATACAGACCGTCCGAGTCTTGGACAGCCTCGAGGAGGTCCTTGCACTGTCCGACGGTGACGCCTACGGGAACGGTACACAGCACGTGTAAGTCACGGTTCAGCGCGGCGATGGACTGGGGGACGTGCAGGTGCTGGGGGGTGCCGATAGCGACGGCGTCCAGGTCGGCCTCCCAGAGCATCTCGTCGTAATCTGTGTACGCCTCCTCGGTGCCAAACTCCTCGCTCGCCGTAGAGACGCGCCCCTCGTTGACGTCACACACGGCGTGAACTCTGGCCCCATCGGTACGTTCGATGCCCAGTCGAAACGCCTGCCCTCGTCCCGTCGCGCCGACGATACCGACGTTCAGGCTGTCTGCTGGCATGGGCCGAACAGCGCCCGACGGACACATCAATTTACCGGCGTCCCGGCGGAACGTATTTGTGGACGGCGATGAACTCCCAGCGCATGACCCGATCGTTCACCCGTGCCGACCTCGCGCACAGCCTCGACGCGATGGTCGACCGCGTCGACGCGACGCTCTCGACGCTCGACGGCGGATTCCCACTCGTGGCCGACCCCGAGACCGGCGCGTGGACCACGACCGAGGACGGCAACTGGTGTGGGGGGCACTGGATCGGCCTGCTGTGGCTCGCCGCCGAACGGACCGGTGCAGACCGCTTCGCCGAGGCCGCCCGGGCGTACACCGACCGGATGGCCGCCGCCGACGACCTGCTGGCATCGATGTTCGCCGGCATGAACTACAACTACGCGGGCTTCCGCGCGTTCGACCTGACCGGCGAGGATCGGTTCCGGACCCTCGGTCTCAGGGGAGCCGACGCGATGGTCTCGCTGTACCACGAGCGTGCTCGACAGATCCCCGTCGGCGAGTACACTATCGCGGGGCCGGCCGAGCAGTTCGAGTTCGCCGGCACCGTCGGCGATCGCTCCCCCGGGTCACAGATCGGTGCCGTGGACATGGTCTACACGTCGGTCCCGATCCTCTGGCGAGCCCACCGGGAAACGGACGAGGACCGGTACCGCGAGATCGCCACCGCCCACGTCGATCGTCACCACGATTGGTATGTCCGCGAGGACGGCAGCACTGTCCAAGAGGCCGAGTTCGATCCGGAGGCGCGCAAGCGGCAGGAGGAGTCGGCCGGCTTCACCGAGGACGAGAACGACCCGATCACGGCCGGGAACGACGACGACTGATCGGGCGCCGGACGACGGACACCGACACGAGACGACTGACCGCGGTGCCCGACGACGAACACCGCCGCCGGACGGTCGAGCGACCGAGCGCCCGGCCGCCGGTCACCGGTCCGGAATCGCCCCGCGTTTTTTCAGCTCCGCGATGTCCCTCTCGCCGTAGCCGTACTCGCCGAGGACCGCCTCGGTGTGCTCGCCGAGCGACGGCGGATGCCGTCGAACCGTCGTCGGCGTCCGCGAGAAGTGCATCGGCGAGCCCGGCACCCGCATCGGTCCGGCGGTCGGGTGGTCGAACTCCGCGACCATGTCCCGCGCGGCCAGCTGCGGGTCGTCGAACACCTCGGCCATGTCGCGGACGGGACTCGCGGGGACACCGTGCTCGCCGAGCCGGTCGAGGGCCTCCGCCGTCGTCAGCTCCGCGAACGCGGCGTCGAGCGCGGGGTCGAGCGCGTCCCGGTTGCGGACGCGCTTCTCGTTGGTCTCGAACCGCTCGTCGGCCAGCAGGTCGGGGCGGTCGAGCGCCTCGCAGAGCCGCGGCCAGAACGCGTCGGACGCGCAGGCGACGACGACGTACCCGTCCCGCGTCTCGAACGCCTGATACGGGGTGATGTTCGGGTGTTTGCTCCCCATCCGTCCCGGCGGCTCGCCGCTCGCGAAGTAGTTCGCCGCCATGTAGCTGGTCCACGCGGCCTGTCCGTCGAGCAGGCTCACGTCGATCTTCTGACCCGCGCCGTCGCCGAGTTCGCGCTCCAAGAGCGCCGCGAGGATCGCCTGCGTCGCGTACATCCCGGCGCCGACGTCGGCGAGCGCGACCCCGATCCTGACCGGCGCGCCGCCCTCCTCGCCCGTGATCGACATGAAGCCGCCGCGCGCCTGCATCATGATGTCGTACGCGGGCTCGTCGCGGTCCGGCCCCCACTCGCCGTACCCGGAGATCGCGCAGTAGATCAGTCCGGGGTTCTCCTCGACGAGGTCGGAGTAGTCGAGGCCCCAGTCGGCCATCTTGCCGACCCGGAAGTTCTCGACGATCACGTCGGCCTCGCAGGCGAGGTCGCGGAACACCGCCCGCCCCGCGTCGCTCGCGAGGTTCAGCTCGACGGAGCGCTTGTTGCGGTTGACGCTGGCGTAGTAGGCGCTCTGCGCGTCGTCGCCCTCGCCGAAGGCCGGCGGGCGCCACGTCCGCGTCTGGTCGCCCTCGCCCGGCCGTTCGACCTTGATCACCTCGGCGCCGAGGTCGCCGAGCTGCATGGTGCAGAACGGCCCCACCAGCACCCGCGAGGCGTCGAGCACGGTGAGCCCGTCGAGCGGTCCCGCGTCGCCCTCGGAGTCGCGCGCCTCACCGACCACGCGGGAGCACCTCCGGAGTCGGTCGCCGTGTCGCGTCCATGCCACCCGACTCGGACGGGCGGGTAATGAGCCTCCCGGCGGACAGGGCGGGAGTCGGCGACATCCCGCCGGCGACGCCCGACGGTGCTCTCGCCGGCGACGCAAGCCGAGTCGCCAACGGTTAAACCACGTCGCGCCGATCGAACCCGTATGGATCTCGACATCGAGGGGAACGTCGCGCTGACGACGGCATCGAGCAGCGGCCTCGGCTTCGCGTCCGCCAAAGCGCTCGTCCGCGAGGGCGCGAACGTGGTCATCAACGGCCGCGACGCCGACCGCCTCGCCGAGGCGAAGGCGGACCTGGAAGCGGAGGCGGCCGGCGACGCCAGCGTCGTCGCCGTCGAGGGCGACATCACGGACCCGGACGACCTCGACCGGCTGGTCGAGACGACGCTCGACGAGTTCGGCCGGCTCGACCACCTCGTCACGTCCGCGGGCGGACCGCCCTCGGGCGCGTTCCTCGACACCGACGACGAGGACTGGGAGGAGGCGTACGAGCTGCTCGTGATGAGCGTCGTCCGGCTCGCGCGGAAGTGCGCCGAGCCCCTCGCCGACGGCGACGGCGGCACCATCGTCACCGTCGCCTCGCGGTCGGTGAAGGAGGCGATCGACGGGCTGGTGCTCTCGAACTCGGTGCGGATGAGCGTCGTCGGGTTAGAGAAGACGCTCTCGAAAGAGCTCGGCCCGGACGTGCGCGCGAACGCGGTGCTCCCCGGCTCCCACGAGACGAGCCGGATCCGGGAGCTGATCGATCAGGCGATCGAGCGCGGCGAGTACGACTCCTACGAGGAGGGGCTCGCCGACTGGGTGGACAACCCCCTCGACCGCATCGGCGACCCGATCGAGCTCGGGAACACCGTCGCGTTCCTCTCCTCGCCCAAGTCCGGGTACGTGAACGGGCAGGCGATCGTCATCGACGGCGGCGGCGGGAGCTCGAACCTGTAGGCGGGGCGGGGCGGCCCGTTCGCCGTATCGCTCTCCCCGCCCGCTTTCGCAACCGTCAACCGGCGGGATCGCCACGGTCAGCGTAGATGGAGGTCCTCGTCCGGCTCTCGGGGCTGCTCGCGCTGCTGCTCACGGGAACGGGACTCCGGCGCGTCGGCGTCCTCGACGCGGACCGCACGGAGCTGCTCAACCAGACCGCGTACTACGTCGCGCTCCCGGCGCTCGTGTTCGTCGCGACCTACGACCAGTCGATCGGCGACGTGGTCTCGTGGGAGCTGTTCGTCGGCGTCGTCGCCGCGCTGCTCGGGACCGCGCTCGTCGCGTCGGTCGTCCACCGGAACCGGTCGCCGACGGCCCGCCGCAGCGTCGCGGTCGTCCAGTCGTACCACTCCAACCTGGGCTACCTCGGCGTCCCGCTCGTCGCCGCGACGTTCGACGCCGAGGTGACCGCGATCGCGAGCGTCATCCTAGGGATCGGCGCGCTGGTGCAGGTGCCGCTGACGGTGATCCTGTTGGTGTCGATGAACGGGACGAACGCCGATGGCGCGCTGGGACGACACCTCAAGTCGCTGGCGGGGAACCCCGTGCTCATCGCGCTCGTCGCGGGCATGGCGATCGGGGGGTTCCGGCTCGGCGTCCCGACCGCGGCCGCGACCGCCCTCGACTGGGTCGGGTCGCTCGCGCTCCCGCTCGCGCTGCTGTGCGTTGGCGCGACCCTACAGGTCGACTCCTCGACGATCGACCGCGGAGCGACCGCCTCGGTCGTCGCGCTCAAGGTGGCGTGTATGCCCGCCATCGCGTGGGGCGTCCTCTCGCTGCTCGGCGTCAACGCCGCGACGTTCACCGCCGGTGTCGTGATGCTCGGGACGCCGACGGCGGTGTCGACGTACGTGTTCGCGACCGAGCTCGGCGGCGACGCCGGGTTCGCCTCGCTGAACGTGTTCGTCACGACGGTGGCGTCGGTCGCGTCGCTGACGCTGCTGATCGAGCTGGTCGGTCTGGTGGTGTAGGGAGCCGGGAGCAACAGCGGGCCCCGTCCAGCCGCCCGTCCCGCCGCGACCCGAACCGATTTGATCCGGGGCGCCCACGGACGACCCATGGAACACGTCGCGTTCGACGACGCGGAGACGTACGAGCCGGAGGACGGGTGGGCGCGCGCCGCGCTGGCGGGCAGCGGCCGGTTCTCCTTCGAGTGGTTCGAGAAGCCGGCGGGCCACTCCTCGCCGATGCACGACCACGAGAACGAACAGGTGTGCGTCTGTCTGGAGGGCGAGCTCGTCGTCCACACGGAGGAAGAGACCGTCGCGTTGGAACAGTACGACTCGGTGCGCCTCGACGCGTGGGAGTCGCACCGCGTCGAGAACCGGACCGACGAGCGCGCGGTCGGCCTCGACGTGTTCGCGCCGGGGCGCGGCTTCGACTTCTGGACGGGCCGGGAGGAGTGATGACGGGGGACACACCGGGGTCGGCGTCGGGGACAGGCGGCGCAGAGACGACCAGGCTCGCCCGGACCGTCGAGGGACGGCCGCTGCTCGGCGACGGGGACGGCTTCGTCCCGCTCGGGGCTGCCGGGATCGACGGGGTCGACGACGCGCTCGGCGAGGCGTGCGGAGCGGAGGCGTTCGCGGGGTCGGTGCTACCCTCGATCGATGACCTCCCCGCGACCCGGACGCCGACGGAGCGGCTCTCGTTCGGCGTCCCGTTCGACCCCGGGAAGCTCTGGGGGATCGGGCTCAACTACGCCGACCACGCGGACGACCTCGACGCGGTCCGGCCCGCGGAGCCCGCGAGTTTCATGCGGCCGGCGACGGCGCTGACCGCGCCCGGCGGTCCGATCCGGCTGCCGCCGACCGAGGAGGCCTCTCGAGTCACGGCCGAGGCGGAGCTGGGGCTCGTGATCGGTCGGACCTGCACCGGCGTCGACGAGAGCGAGTTCGGGAGGGTGGTCGCCGGGGTCGTCCCCGTCATCGACGTGACCGCCGAGGACGTGCTCCAGCGCAATCCGCGGTTCCTCACGCGGGCGAAGAGCTACGACACGTTCCTCGTCGTCGGGCCGTGGGTGTCGGCCCCGGTCAGCGTCGACCGGCTCGCGGGGACGGCGGTCCGGACCGTGATCAACGGCGAAACGGTCGCGGAGAACACCGTCGACCGGATGCTGTTCCCGCCCGAAGAGCTCGTCGGCGTCCACTCGCGCGTGATGACGCTGGAGCGCGGCGACCTCATCTCGACGGGGACGCCCGGCGCAGGCGTGATCGAGGCCGGCGACACGGTCCGTACGGAGGTCGACGGCGTGGGGGTGCTGGAGGCCGACGTGGTCGGCGGCGAGTGAGGGGAGAAACGGGGAGGGGAGGAGCGGTTCGGTCGCGGGAACGGGGCGTGCGGGGCGGTGCGGGGCGAAGCGGCGGCCGAGCGTCAGGCCGGCAGCGTGTCGATCCCGTTGATCGCCACGTAGCCGTACCCGCACTCCGGGCAGCGCCACTTCGTCTTCTCGCCGAGGTGGAGGGTCATCGCCGCGGTCCGGTAGAACGACTGAGCCTCTCCGCACGAGGGACAGTCCACGTCCTTTTCGAGCGCCATGTGCGCGGATCCGTCCGGCGCGGTTTTGAAGCTACTGATTCGGTGTCCCTCCCGTCTCACCTGAGCCCGCTCGGTTACGTCCGTCTGAGGGTCATGGCGATGAGCTTCTGTTCGGCGGTCCGAAGGTGCTGATGGAACGTCGGCGGGGAGATGTCGAACCGCTCGGCGAGCTCTTCGGCGGTGACTTCCCGCGGCCAGTCGTAGTACCCGGCCTCGTGGGCCGTTTCGATGATATCTCGCTGCCGATCGGTCAGATCGTCGTCGAGGGCCGCCCGGAGACACCGCTGCCCGAAGATCGGCGTCCTGTAGGATCGCCCTCGTTTGCGCGTCAGTTCGGCGTCCGAGTAGGCGTCGAGGAACCGATCGACTATCGTCCCGGCGTCCTCGGACGGCGGTACCTCTGCGCCGATGGTGCCGCTCCCGCCGCTCGCTTCGACGGTGCGGGGGAGCGCGCCCGCTTCACCGAGAAAGACCGCCGGGCAGTGGTCGTCCACGACGAACTCGAACAACCCCCCGTCCTCGAACCGTTCGACGAGGGTCCCGTCGGCCGACGGATGGTCGCGGGCGAGCGAGAGGACGGTCTCGGGTTCGACGTCGCTGATCGAGAAGAACTCGGCGTAGCTTCCCCCGCCCCGGGGAACGAACTCTCGCAGCTGCGTCTCCCCGCCTTCCAGCGCGGACACCGCGACGAACGGGTGAGTGGGGCTCGAGAGGGAGAATTCGACGTACGTCACCCGCTCTTCCGTTCGTGAGTGAGTCTGGGACGCCATGTGGTAACAATTCCATGCGCCCGATTTTACTCTTCCCCTCACACGGAGCGGGGGGAACGCCCAATCCGGACGCGGCAGCGGTCGGGTAAAAGCGGCGTCGCGGTGTCGGAGAGGGCCGGAACGGACGAGTGTCAGCTGTGTGCCTCTGACGGTAACACCGTGTGGCTCCGTCCGGATAGTCGCACTCCCTAATCGATTAGGTTGGGGGCCGGCGACGGCGATCGGTTCACTTCTCGTCGACGTGTCGGACCTCGCTGGCGACGCCGCGCGTCGACTCGACCATCTCCGGGCCGGACATCTCGGCGCGCCCCACGGCGAACGCCCTCGGCCCCTCGATGACGACCTCGTCGCCGACGCGGATATCGTCGTCCGCGTCGACGACGCCCGGTGCGAGGACGGAGCCGTGCGGGACGAACGGGTCGATCTCGACCCGCTTGGTCGGGGCGTCGCTCTCGGCCCAGCGGCGCGCGCCGGCCAGGGTAAAGGAGAGCGTGCCGTACTGCGGCACCATCGTCGCGAGCTGTTCGCCCGGCTCGCCCTCGCGCCCGGCGTCGGGGTCGTCGCCCCACACCTGGAGCTTGGGGTAGCGCCCGGTGGTCCGGATGTCGGCCTCGCCCGGCCCGCCGAACAGGTCGTCGCCGGCGCCGTCGCCGAGCAGGTAGTCGGCGAGCGCCCGGACCGTGTTGTGCTCGCGCTCCCGCTTGCTGTAGGCGGGTTCACCCTGGAGGGCCGCGTTCAGCTCCCCGAGCGACTCGTCGCTCGTCGGGTGGCCGACGCAGGTGTACTCGAACGGAATATCGATCGCGGGGTCCGCCTCGACGCGCTCGCAGATCTCGCGGTAGCCGTGGTCGGGGACGTGCGCGACGACCCGGGAGTAGTCGTTCCGCTCCAGGTACCGCCGCAGCACCTCGGCGACGAACTGGGTCTCGTCTTCGCTCCAGTCGCCGGTGACGACCGCGTCGTAGTGCTGGGCGGGGTAGGTCGTCTCCAGCTCCTGGGGCACCACGCCGATCGGCGAGGTCATCGAGACGGTGTGGCCGCGCCACTGGATCGCGTCGTGGAACTGCCGGTGGCTCTGGGAGTCGCTGTATGGCTTGGTCGCCGAGCAGGGCACCAACACGAGCGGTTGGTCGGAAAAGCGGTTCCGATACCGACTCGTCACGCGGTCGGCGAACCGCCGGATCTCGACGCGGTCGAGCGTCTCCGCGGTCGCAGCGGTCACCTCGGCGTCGCGCATGAGCGGCGTCCGCTCCTCCAGGTACCCCCACTGGTCGTCGAACTCGCGGAACGCGGCCGTGAGCCACTGTTCGTGGCGTGTCTGCCCCTCGATGTAGTCCCGCAGGCGACCCGCCCGGATCCGCTCGCGTACGCGGCGGAGCTCGGCGCGGAGGGCGTTGACGTTGTGCTCGGCGCAGTCGGCGCGCGTGAACTCCTCGCGAGGCGTCGCGCAGGCCGGACAGGCGCACGGCAGCTCGTCGAGGTCCTCCAGGAAGTGCTCGGCGTCGGCGGTGCAGTACATCCCCTGCGTCCCCTTCGTCCGCGCGAGCGTCGCGTCCACGAGGTCGACGCCGGCGTACGCGAGGAGCGCGACGTTCCGGGGCGTGGCGACGCCCGACAGCGTGAGGGCGGTGTCGGCCGGCAGGGATTCCTTCGCGGCGACGATGGCGTCGCGGAACGCCTCGCCGTGGCCGACGAACCCGGACGCGTCGGCGAGGACGTACGCGTCGGCACCCACGTCGCGGGCGCTCTCGCTGTCGACGACCGCGGCGGCGGGGTAGTCGACGTCGGGGTGATCGACCGCGAACGACTCGCGGACCTCCTCGCGGGTGCCCGCGGGGAACGCGCGGTGCGGCAGGACGGTGAGCGACGCCTCGTCGCCGTCGGGGATCCGTCGGTCCCCGGCCCAGAGGCTGCCCGCGTCCGTGAGAAACGGGTCCGCGAGCGCCGGCGTCGTCACCGAGTCGGCGAGCCGGAGCTCCCCGAGTCGGGCGGCGCCGTCGCGCTCGTGGACCTCGAAGTAGTCGGTCATACCTCCCCTCGCTCGGGGACGGTCAATTCTCTTGTGTTCCGCGGCCGCGGGCGACCCCGGAGGGGGAGAGGCCCCGATTCGCGTTCTCCGATATTCACCGTCGATACTCGCGTGCGAATCGTTTTATCCGACCCGAGCGTCTCCGGACTGGATGACAGGACGGTACGACACGCGGGACGCCGGAGAGGGGCGACTGCGGGAGCTGCTGGTGGCGCTCGGGGTCGTCGACCCGGATCACGTCTCCGAGGAGCCGGATGGGGGAGTCGCCCGTGGGGCCGCCGCGCTGTTCGTCTCGCTTTCCGGGTTCGCGCTGCTGATTCCGAACGTGACCCCGCTGATCTCGGGCGGCGAACCCCCGATCGGGATCGTCCTCTCGGTGCTGGGGACCGTGCTCTCGGTCGCGCTGGTGGTCGTCGGCGGGCTCTTATACCGGAGTACGTTCACGACGCGCAACGCGGTCCGGATCGCCGTCTGGAGCCTCTTCGGGATCGTCGTGCTCGGCGGGATCATGCTCGGGATCATCCGGTATCAGGCGCAGCTCGGCACGCCGATGATCGCGCCCACGTTCACCGTCGCGAAGGTGCTCGCGATCGGCGCGGTCGCGCACGTGATCATCGGCGTCTACGACGCCCGGCGGGTCCGCGCCCAACAGCTCGCCAAGGAGCAGCGCCGCGTCTCCGTGCTGAACCGGATGATCCGACACAACCTCCGGAACGAGACGACGGTGCTCGGCGGCCACGCGTCGCTCATCGCCGAGGGCGTCGACGACCCTGAGCTCCGCGACTCTGCCGAGGCGGTGGCGAAGAGCGCCGCGGTGATCGGCGGGCTCGCGGAGGACGCGAAGCGCTTGCAGTCGGCCTTCGAGCGCCGCCTCGACGAGCGCGAGCCGGTGCCCGTCGAGCCGCTGATCGAGGACGCCGCCGAGGCCGCCCGCGACGCCGGCGCCGAGACCGTCTCGGTCGACGTGGAATCCTGCGCCGCGCTGGCCGACGACCGGCTCGCGACCGCGATCGAGGAGCTCGCGACGAACGCGCCCGACCACGGCGCGGACGCGGTCGAGCTGTCGGCCCGCGAGGTCGACGGCGACGTGGAGATCACCGTCGCCGACGACGGGCCCGGGATCCACGAGGCGGAGAGTCGCGTGATCACCGGGCGAGACCCGGAGACGCAGTTGGAGCACGCGAGCGGACTCGGGCTCTGGATCGTCCGGGCGACCGCCGACGCGTGAACGGTCGATCCCCGCTGTTGTCGGGCGATCTGTACTCGCGTTTCAGTTGCCTCTTGGCCGGTCAGGGACTCCGGCCGAAAGCGTCTGGGTGGTAGCGGAAGGTGTCCCGAACGTCATCCCACAACCCCTGGACGGTGAGTGCGTAGCGAGCGAGTGGCGGGTTCCGTACGAGTTCGGCCTCCACGATCCGAAGTTGGTCGGCCGCGTACATCTTCGGCCAATCGAGTGTGAGCGTCTCCTCCTCTGTCTGGGCGGGATCGGGCTCGAACGAGAGCGTCCCGTCATCGCGGGAGACCGTTCCGGTCTGGAAGCGCCGCCAGGCGGTGTACTCCTCGAAGGGGGCCGTGTCCGTCGGTTCCGCGCCGCGCCGGTACTGAATACGGAAGCGCTTGTGGGTGTTCTCGCCGCCCCAGAGGTGGCCCTTCGAGAGGAGCTTTACCCGGCGGTTGGTGTCGACGCCGACTCGATAGTGAAGTCTCGCGTTGTCATACGCCGCCGCGTGGAACTCCTCGGCGACGTGCGGGCCGGAGACGGTGTAGTCTTCGCGGCGTTCGTAGGGAACGGTCGTTGCGTGTGCGCGCTCGTAAACCGTTCGCGTGGCTGTCGGACGGTCGGACTCGCCTGTCCACGTCTCGGGATCGGTCTCGTCCGGATCAACCCAAGGAGCCACAGTGTTTGGTCTACGCGAGCCAAGACATAAGTGTTATCGCAGAACCAGAAGGGCGTTAGCCGACAACAGCCGGTTCGACCTCGGTGACGACCGTTCCCGACGGGACGTGTCTGAGACGAACGACGACGTCGTCGTCGGGCGCGAGTCGGACGGCGCTTTTCCGGAGGCGAAAGCTGAGAGACTCACCGGCCCGCCAGACGCCGTCGGCGTCGGTTCCCACCGCAGTCACCGCACCGCTGACGCGCCCACACCGCCCGTCGAAGAGGTCAGTGCCGTCGACGTGGCTGTCTCGAAGGCAATTCAGAGCAAGCGGGAGCGCCACGAGTCGGCCCGTCTGCTCGCGCGTTGGAACAGAAACGACGATAGAGCTGTCGGCCATCGACACCGCATCGCCGGACTGGTGGGTCAACCGAACGACCTGATCGCGAGGGCCACAGCCGGCACACGCTGCGGAGATCTCGTCGGCGTCGACGACGACCGTCGGCGGCGGGTCGGCGAGTGAGTTCATGGCACTGCCGGCCGCAAGCACCCCCGTTGCGAGTACCGCCGCAAGCGCGATCAGCAGGACGGTGCCAACGACCGAGGAGACGGCCCGTTCGGGAAGCGACATCAGACAGCACTGGCCGCGTCATCACTGAAAGTATCGCGGACGACCGCCCCGCCGACAGCGGCCGGTAACACCGCTGTAACCGCACGCCGCCTTTATTTCTCTGCGAGCCGATGGTACTGGTATGAACATGCTCGTTGACGGCGACTGGCAACAGGACGCCTACGAATCGAACACCGACAGCGGCGAGTTCGACCGACAGGAAACGTCATTTCGGGCGTTTATCGAAG
>ENA-ORDC01002335-ORDC01002335.1-marine-metagenome-genome-assembly--contig:-NODE-2335-length-11705-cov-11.670709_pt1 | contig 11705 bp, 15 predicted proteins | sample MGYA00237783_ERZ508515 | MGnify/ENA primary metagenome ERZ508515 (study PRJEB26186, sample SAMN06268792) | marine metagenome | isolation source: Eden Landing Ponds, San Francisco, CA, USA | place...
CCTGAAATGCGCTGTCAGAAACATCGAACGCAGTGTCAGCCACTCACAACCCTGAATTCACGCGTCTAAACAAGGCCGGATTTTGGAAAGTCAGGACTGCCATCGAACGGTGGTTCGTGTAGTGTATTGTCGGATTCATCCTGCGCCTGAACGCGCAGGTATTCTCCTTGAATCTGTATAATTCCTCCTTGAACAACCCGTTGTCGAGCGCTTCCTCTAATTGCGCATCCGGGTACCACCAGCACCTTGCAATGGCGGCAATGGCATCGGGAATTTGATTGCCGGTGTCTTTCATTTCCCTTTCGTTTGACGCCATTGTTGTTATTCGTCTGACCCGCCATCAGCTATTGACTTTTTCACCATATCTCGTCGCTGGATTGGGAGATAATAGAATCCGATCGTAACGATGAGTGCACCTACTGCGGTCAAGCCGGCCGTAATCGCCAACTCAATCAGCGTTGGTGTGTAAACGCCTGACTGAGCCCAGATGTTCGAACCCATGCCGGCGTATTCCCCGGTTGTTATTCCAGGAGCGTCGTTGATATTGACAGCTTGATACCCCTCGAAAATGAGACGAACTCCTTCAAAGATAACTCCGAAAACCGCGAGTGCTCCAGCCGTAAAGACGGCCCATGCTTGCTTGCGAATCGACGGTATCGCCATCAGTAAGATAGGTATCGCACCACCGGGGATAGTCCAGAGCCAGAAAAACGAGGTTTCTCCGATAAGGAACCCACTTGTGATCGCCCAGAAATCGAAATTGGCCGCCCAGGCGTGTGGGAGACGTTCTGCCGCTAGTAAGTAGACAACGTGAACCGCCAAGAACACGCCTAGAGACTTGCCTAGTCGAGTACGCAGATCGGTCTCAAACTCGAAGTTCGTGAACCGATCGGCAATGATAGCCGTCACGAGCAGTAGTCCGAGACCGGAAACTAGTGCCTTCACGATGAACGTCGGTGCGACAAGCGGACTGAACCAGCTACCGCGGCCAACCTGAGTGGCAAAAATCCAGCCCGTCACAGAGTGTAGCATGACTGCGAGCGGTAACGCAATAGCCGCAGACCAGAACGCGACTTTTTTGTCGCGCTCGCGTCCCTCAGCAGAGTCCTCGGTTCCCAAAGCCAAGGCTGAACCGCGTGCGGCCAGGTCACGTCGCGTGAGCAACCAGAGATACCACACGTTGAACAGCCCGTACAGGACAACGATTGCGAAGTCCCACACCATCGGCGACCTGAAGTCAGGTGTCACGAAGAACTGGTAGATCCGCGCAGGGCGACCGATATCGGGCAGGATGAGTAGCCCTGCGACTGTGATGCAGCCGAGACTCAACAGGACACCAAAACGTGCTAGACTCTCATACCGATCCGAATGGAAGAACTTCGGTGCACTGGAGATTATCAATCCACCTGCCGAGAGACCGACGAACAGCACGAACAGCATGATGTATAATCCCCAAGAGAACACGTTTCGCATTCCTGTAACGATGAGTCCTGTCTGAAGTTGCTGATACCAGGCTACCATCCCCCCGAAGATGATCAGGCTGAGGAAACCTACCCACGCCTTTCCGAGGGTGCCGAATTTACTATCGACGACTCCGGGGGAATCATGTGATTCCATTATCAGTCACCCCCTTCTGTGGACACGATGTTCGGATTCCCAGTTTCTTTTTGCTCAGTCCCTTCTAGTTCGTTTCCGCTCCGCTTACGGCCTGGGCTCATTTCTCCACGGATATAGTAGGTCTTCGGCTGGGTGTCGCGGTCTTCCAGGAGTTGATCGGTTTCGTACTGGTCTATATACCGAGAGACCGTGCTTTTCTCGTCATCAAGGTCGCCGAAGATGCGTGCGTCTGAAGGGCAAGCAACAGTGCATGCTGGGTCCAGTCCCTCATCTACGCGATGACTACAAAACGTACATTTTTCGACAACCCCCTGCTCCCTCTGAGAGACGTTGCCTGTCCCGTCCGTAGGAAGAGTTACTGGCTCGTCCCAATTGAAGACGCGTGCATTGTACGGACAGGCAGCCATGCAGTATCGACACCCGATACATTTGTCGTAGTCGATCTCGACAATCCCATCGTCTCGTTTTGTTGTGGCATTCACTGGACAGACCTTTACACATGGAGCGTTCTCGCAATGCTGGCACGAGAGTGGAAGGTGATTCATTGACAACGTTCCATCTTGTCCATCGGTTGGATACGAGCCCGCTGGGCTATCCATGGACTCACCACCTTCAGTGAGTATCCGATTCCATTGCTGACTCATGCTCACATTGTTTTCTTCTGAGCAGCTCACTGCACACGCGTTACAGCCAATACAACGCTCAAGATCGATGACCATCCCATAGTTAGTCATCAGTTGTCACCCCCGTTTGGGAAGCCACCGAGCCAGTCAGACTTCTCGGGGTCGGTGTACATGCTGGTATCGATGTCGCTGGGTGCAGGTTCTACCTCGGCACGAACATCGTAGAACACGAACGTTGGAGCCAGCTTGTTTACTTCATCGTGTGTGAGATTCTGCAAGTCTCCTCTGATGAAGTCCTCGTTCCACCAACCCTGATCGATGTTAATCAATCCCGGTTGCATTCCCTCATTATAATTTGTTTTAACCACGACCTCTCCCCGGTCATTATAGACGCGGACATAATCGCCGTTGTCGATACCCCGGCTCTCAGCATCCGATGGATGAATGTCGAGGACAGGCTCGGGATTGAATTTGCGGATCATGGCGTTATCCGCCCACTGTGAGTGGATTCTCCATTTGGAGTGTTTCTGCATGAACATCAGCGGATACTCATCCGCTAATTCGTGGTCATCGGCTGTTCTGTCTTCAATAGGGCGAGGGAGATCTAAGACGGTCCCTGTATCTTCGACTGGCTTCGTCTCGTCGTATAGTTCAATACGACCGGTGTCGGTGGGGAACGGTTCAGTGTACTTGATGACCTCATCTTCAACTCGAATATTACCGTTCTTGCGTAATTCGTCGAAGGAGAATCGGTCATCATTCGACGCTATCTTGCGAAGTTCTGCCTGTTTATCGCCGAGGAACAGGTCCTCGTAACCGAGCTTCTCAGCGAGTTCAGAGAGGATATAATAGTCATCTCGTGCGTCCCACAGAGGCTCATGCGCTTTTTGTCGGTACGAGATGTGTGGATGAGAGCCCCATGCGTCAGTGATATCTTCCTTTTCGAACCAATGGGCTGCTGGCAACATGATGTCCGCATGTTCGACGGTCGAGGATTTGACGATATCTGCCCAGACGACCATGTCTAAGTCTTTCAGCATCTCGATCCGACTTTTCCTGTCTGGGACTTGGTTTATTAGCCGATTAGATTGCATCCCGTAAACCGCTTTGATCGGATGAGGATCACCTGTTGCAAGCACCTCCTGGATGTTCTCCATTTTCACGGTCGAGATTCCCTCAGCACCATCCGGACTTCCATACTCGCCAGTATGCAACGTCGTCCCACTCGGGTGATGGGAATGGATCGTTCCAGACTTCCCATAATCGCCCGTGAGCGCGAGGATGATAGCGTAGGTTTGACCAAATACGTGGCCGTACTTGTACCGGCCGATCCCATAACTTGGAGCAATACCTCCTGGTCCCCGTGTTGCTAACCACGACGTTGCTGTGCGAATGTCATTTGCATTCAGACCGGCCGTATCAGCGACTGCTTCAGGTGTATACTCGGCGACATGGTCTTTGAGAAGAGTGAGACCAGTTGTCGCTTCGATTCCGTCCACGGAATACGAGCCAAATAATGCAACTTCCGCATGTGTGTCTGGTTCGAGCGGGATCGGCTCGCCGGTTTCTGCGTGAACTCCAACGACTCGATCATCGTTGTCTTCCCCGCCGAGATCACTCATCCGTACCATTTCTCCAGAGTCGTCACGGATGAGGGCACCAGCAGTCGTTCGCTCACGAAGGAATTCCGCATCGTACATCTCCTCCGAGAGAATCTCGTGAATCATCGCCAATCCGAGATGGGTGTCCTTTCCTGGCCGAATAGGGAGCCAAAGATCAGCTTTCGACGCTGTCGTCGTGTATACGGGATCGACAACCACCAATTTCGCACCGTTTTCGATAGCGTCGAGTAGCTTCGAGGAATCTTGTTGGAACTGGCTCTCAAGGATGTCTGACCCCCAGACGATGATCGTTTGCGCGTTCTCCCAGTCTTCGGAGAGATTTGTCGGGGGAAGGTAGAACCCGTAGCCAGTGATTCGATTGAAACCGAAACCGACGTTCGTGTCGATGGCGGTCTCCCACTGTGTCGCTCCCCATTTGTTGGCCAGCCGTCCAATGATATCTCCGCCGACACCATTATCCCCCGATGCTACGTGCATCCACACGCTCTCCGGTCCGTACTCTTCTCTGATGCGTTTCATCTCATCCGCAACGTATGTGAGTGCGGTGTCCCAAGAGACGCGCTGATACTCGGCATCCGGACCCCGTCCTTCTGGGTTGGGATTGCCAGGCTCCCAGTCAGCCCGCACCATCGGATATTTGAGCCGTTTGGGACTGTAGACGCGCTGAACTTGCGACTGCCCAAGGAGACACCCTCGCCGGTATTGTTCGTCGTCCGTCATTTGGGGCTCGACGAATTTTACCTGTCCATCACGTACATGAACATTTAGCGGGCACTTCCCTCGACAGTTTGGTGCGCAAGCGGTGTTGATTACATCCGTCGTATCGAACAATGACTCGATCGTACCCGAACTATCCTGCGCAGTCAGTGATTGTAGCACATCCGACTGTGAGGTAAGTCCAAATGCAGCTGTTGCCGCTCCAACGGAGCCGAGCATCGACCGTCTGGTAATCTTGGATTTCTCAGTCATTGTCTTCTCCGGTATGAACTGGCCGTTTATCCACTCCGAACTCCTCTATGACTTTGCGATGATACTTGTCGTAGAACTCTTCATCGCTCATTTCCCCTCGACTTGCACGAATCGCATCCCGACTCATCTGCTTTCCAAGCTCTGTATCGAATGAACTATTTACTAAGATCTCATCAGCCGTATTCTCCCACGCATCACCGATCAACGAGCTAATCGATGAGCCGGTATTTTCGGGCTGGTTGTCTTCCTCTACACCAGTTCCCGAAGCATTGTTGGGTTCGGTCATAGACTTCACAGTTACAAGTTATTCCGTAAGCGCAACTGCGGCATTCCGAATAGTTCGACTCTTTAAGGCCAACGTAGGCAGAACGAGACGGTGAATCCTCGCTTGAAACAGAAATATGGTGCTTTCAACCGCACACGACACTGGAGGAAGCAATTCCGTGAACTCGTTGTCGGATGTCTAACTCACAATCTCCACAAGACACGGTGAACATTCAATAAAGCGATACAATTATCACGATGAACAGAGCCTGAGCTACTCATCGAACAGATTCTTCACTATCTTCGCCTCCGCAGAACCAAGACGCTCAGAGCAAGTTGATTTATTCACATCGAATTCTTCAGCGATGTCTTGTAATGTGATCTTTCGATCTTTGTCATAATATCCTTCTTGTACAGCGAATTCAATACAATCCTTCTCACGCTCTGTGAGAGTTGCTACGTTTATGGCTCTAATTTCAGCAATGTCTTTTTTCTTGCCTGAAATAGTGAGGCTCCGTATCGAGGCGTTCCTCCCACTTTGCCTGAGATCTAGTACAAGATTGCGTAACGTCTTTTTATTTGAGAGAAAAACTTCTGCAACTGCTTTCATATCTTCGACTCGTTTAAATCTAGGATAACATCCGTTCCTCCGGAAAGACGGACAGCTACAATTCCCGACTTCCTGTTCAAGTCTTAATTTATCAGAATTACAACCATCTATACTGTCTACCAAATCAACCTCCATATAGCAAGTGCCCTTATCATGATATATTGTGATATCATTTGGGTTTTCACTGAGTTTAGTGACCATCGGACACGAAGTGTTTTCAGGGATATCCCACACTAATTCAGCCCTGAAGTCAAGCTGTTCGGTCGGATCGGTTCCAGCCTCGGTTGTTGATGGCATTGGCCTAACGGATTACCGTGACGGTCGACAATCCAAGTAAATACTTTCCCAGAACGGCCTTTATCGTGTCGTGCTTTTTCAGAACCTTAGAAAACTCTGCATGGCAACTACCGATTGTGGGCAGGAACAAGCTCTCAATGATTGATCAGAGGTCTGAGGTAGCTGGTGTTGGCATCCGTCCTGGTCTCCGTTGGAAATTCAACTGGATCGTAGAAATTCCACTCGCGGTCTTGAATATGAAAGAGTGGGACACTCCGGATCCCACCCTACGGATGCTGTACCTGGTTCTCGCGGGCGTCGTGAGTCTGCTGAGCGCGACGCGAGCACGGGCTGTCACGTGACGAATTGGGTGGTCGGGACACTCACAGCGCCCTTCACGGGCGTCAACATGGTGAACGGACTCTTTGAAGCAGTGTACCGAAACCCCCGCGAGTCCATAACTGACGTTTTCCACTTCTCAAGCCCTCTACTACTGCCTAAGCGCACCCGTATTGAAATCGGCTAGATTTCGTTACGAGTCGTGATTCGTGATTCGCGTTGAGACGATAGGGATACTCCGACAAAATCAACCGCTCGTTGAGTCAATCGAGAAAAATCTGGTCATAGCCCTTCTCTGGAACGAATAGTATGGATCCGCCTCGCCTGCGCCCTACTCACTCTGAACCGAGGCCAAGCCGCTCGTAGAACGTCCGCGGATCGACGATCTCTATCCCACGGAACGTCCCCAAATCCAGAAGGTGCTGATCGCCAGACACCACAAAATCGACATCGCCCGCCACAGCCGCTTCAAGGAATTTGTCGTCGTCGGGATCGGGTCCGACCGCCTCGATGTCTACGTCAGGATCGACGAACTCCGCAAAGTACCGCACTGTCTCGACTTCCTTCTGAATCTCGTCGTCGTCCATCCCGAACCGATCGGGATACTTTTGCAGTGTGTCTCGGAACTCGTGGAGTGTCGCGACAGAGACGACGACCTCGTACTCGCCTTCGAATCCGGCGACTAGCACCTCGTGGGGAATCCCAGTCGCGATCACACCAGAGATCAAGACGTTTGTGTCAAGTACCGCTCTCATTCCTCACTCTCACGTGCCTGATGAACCAGATCGACGACCTCGGCTTCGGAGACATCGACGGTCTCCTCACGTGCCTCGACCCGCTCTCGGAACTCCTCGACTGATGGGAGTTCAATCTTCTTGAGCATCAGTCCGTACTCTGTCGGGACGACAATCAGCTTGGTTCCCTTTTCGAGCCCGAATTCCTCGCGGAGTCGGCTCGGAATCGTGATCTGCCCTTTCGAAGTGACTGTGGTTAACTCCGGCTCGTCTGTACTCATACGTAAGGATTCCTTACAGAGACGCTTGAATCCTCCGGCTGGTTTCTGTGAGTCAATTGCGGAACCTGTGTGATCCCACGTGTACAGGTATCGATCGAACCACCTGACTGCGAGGCGATTAATTCGTTTGTTATAAGCAGTGTACCGAAACCCCCGCGAGTTCGCTGAGTTCGTAGCAGTTTAACGCTCACCCTGACGGGTTCGAGGCCGAGTTCATGGACAAGCCCCACGTCAACGAGCGAACCCGTCAGGGTGAGCGAAGTAGGGTGGGGTAGTTGACCAAATAGTCCACCCCGAAACTCAGAGACGATTTCTCAGTGCCCAAGCGCAGGGCTCCACCTCTCTACCGTTTTTCAGTCACACTCGTAGGCGACAATCTCGTCGTGCCCGCACCGCGGACACCGACTCGCGTTTGCAGTGACGGTCGTTCCACAGCGGCGACACTCGTACACCGTCGAGGAACGCCGCCAGACGAGTTCAAGCACGAGTTCTATCATCGATCCAGTTCCTCGCGAAGTTGATCCCGACGTGCTCGAATGGTCTCGATCGAAACGCCCGCCACTCCGGCCAGGTCGGACTGCGTTACCGCAATCCCATCGTCCTCGATCACGATCGCGAGACACCCAGCCGCCACGCCGACCGGCTGACACCCAATCCCGACACCTTCTGCCGTTGCCCTCTTCGCCAGCGCACGCGCTCTTCGCTCTACACACAGCTCCAGTCCGAGCTCAGAACACAACCTGGGCACGAAGGCTGCAGGATTTCGCGGCCGCACTGCCAAGCCCAGCTCGCGATTCATCACGTTGTAGGCGTTCGTGATCGCCACCGTCTCGACACGAGCCACCGCGGCCACGTCCTCGATCGTCTCGATACGTCCGTCTTCACGACAGGCAGCGTAGACGCTCGCACTCGCCATCGCTTCGATCGAGCGCCCCGTGAGGAGGTCAGCATCCTGAGCCTGCCTGAAATGCCGACAGGCTTCATCTTGCAGCGATTTGGGCAGTTCGAGCGCACTCCCCATACGAGAAATCTCACTCAACCCGATCCCGAGATTGCGCTCTGCTTTACTTCCCCAGCGTGCCCGGCCATGTTCGCGACGCAATCGGCCGAGTTGTCGACGCTTCTTCGCCGAGAGTGTGTTCCCCTTCGCATCGGTTCCGAACCCGATCTCGCTCGACAGTCCGCGGTCGTGTCTGCGTTCGGTGAGCGGAGCGCCAGTTCGATTTCTCCCCAACGTATCTGAAATCTCAGCAGACGGCTCCTCGAAGTCGAAGGGCCGATCCTCGATCACCAGCCCACAGACCGTGCAGGCCGTCTCTCCCGAATCGGTTCTGAGTCGTCCTTCACAGTCAGGACACGTCCCCTGAATCGTTCGCCCGTCGTCTTCGTCGAATCCACTGTCGTAGATGTCTCTCGTTGTCATTTCGAATCAGCGAGACCTGTGAGGCCCCGCACCCGTCAGGGGGCCATAAAATGCGGCTGTAGATTCCTACCGACCGGCATCGTGAGTTTGTACGATCACAGTCGGCTTACAGAATCTCTCCGCAAAGACACTCGTGTCCCTGACGAGACCGGCCAGTGACGTATGCATGGATCTCAGTGGCGAGTTCGTACATCGCTTCAGCACGCGCTGCTGAGGCGAGGCCATCCTGATAGTAGGTTTTTGCTCGGTGGTCACGCCAGAGATCTGCGAGATCAGCCGCCAGCGATTCTCCGAAAACACCGACCGCCGCCGCCTCGCGGTAGACACCAGGATGGGTGCCTGGGAGATCATCCGGCTGCATCGTTCCGCGTTCCAGAAGCCGGAATTCCACGGTTCGTTCGATGGCTACGAACGACGCCTCGATGACGAGTGTGTAGTAGCTGGCATCTTGGAGCGCCTCGGCACCGGCAAGCAAGCGACAGGCCTTTCGCAACTGGAGGAGGGCAGCATCCTCGACATCGAGCCCGGCCTCGATATCTGTTGGGCGACGGTCGAACGCTGCTTGAACGTCGTCGATGAGTTGCTCGATTCGCGTACTACTCATCGGTGACGACTTCTTTTCGGAGTGAGTCGAAATCATCGCTGCCGTACACTGTGATCCCCTCGGCGAAGATTTCCGGCTGGGTGTCGGCACTCGCGTTCTCGTAGATCTCGCCACCCTCGGTGGCGTCTTCCTTGGGGTAGAATCGGCTGTGCCTGTGGTTGCCGTACCAGTAGTCGAACGACTCCTCGATGCGTCCGCTGTCGTATCCCCTCTCCCCGACGGGCACGTGGTTCTTTCCCACCCACCCGGTAAAGTACCCGGCTTCACGGAGACGCGACGGAAAACTCCGCGTCCACGACTCGGGCGAGACGGCGGTCCCGCTGTTGAAGTTGACGCCGTGTCGACGCTCCCACTGGCCGAGGTAGTGACACGTTCGACTCGGTGTACAGAGCGGACTCGTACAGAAGGCGTTCTCGAACCGGACGCCGCCGGCGGCAAGTCTGTCCAGGTTCGGCGTCTCGAGGATCGGATGGCCCGCACACCCGAGTAGTTCGGCCCGCTGGTCGTCCGTCAGGACGTGGATGACGTTCGGTCGCCGCGATCGAGTCACGGGAGGGCTACTGTCCCCCGCTCCAATAAAGATGATGCGAGTTGTACGGCTGTTTTGATCCGCCTCCCCGGACAGACGGGAACGAGTTACCGGAAAGGGGCCAGACTAGAACGCGGCACCGAAAAGAAGCGACGAGCAATAGAAACACTCTAATGGTCGACAGGCCGACGTGACGGTATGGTCGAACCGGCGCTGTTCGGACCCATCGATTCCCTACTCGCGCCGATAATCGAGTGGGTGGTGCTCGTCCTCGTCGTGGCGAACCTGGCGACGCGCGCAGTCGCACACCGGTCACACGTCCGGCAGGCGGACGACGGCGGCGCGGAGGCGATCAGCCGCCATCCCGCTCACCAGGTCGTGACGGCCCTGCTCGTCCTCGCGTCCTTTTACCTCATGACGGTGGAGTACAACGCCGGGATGGTACTGTCCGTGATCGTGCTCGGGATGGTCATCACGGACTTCTTCGAGTTCGAGGCCAGGAAGGTGGAGGCCCGCGAGGATCGGGAGCTAGAGCGGCCCAAGGGTTCGCTGTTCGCGTCGTTCCTCGCCGTGGCGTACGCGGCCTACATCAGCCTCTTCTTCCTCGTCGAACCGCTCTGGAACGCGGTCGTCTGATCGGGGCGATTGCCGGTCATTCACGCTCGACCACGCCGTCGTGCAGTCGTGTCTGAAATAGTTGCGGCCGATCCTCTGACGGGTCGGCCAGCCCACTGCGACGTCGGGTGCCGTCAGATGAAGTTCTTCTCTTTGAGCCCCTCGATGATGTCGTCGACGAGCGCGTCGACGTTCTCGTAGGGGAACTCCTGGGCGTCCGCGAGCTTCGATCCCAACTCCATCGCCGTCATCGAGAAGTCGCCCGCCTCGAACCGGGTTCCCGGCCCCTCGGGGAGCGCCGGAACGAGACCCATCTGGTTCGTAACTGGGTAGTCCGCTCCCTCGAACGCGTTCCTGAGCTGCTGTCTGAGTTCGTCTTCGACGTCTGCCATAGAGGGTTCTGGAGGCTCCCGTCGAAAAAACGTTCCGGCAGGGAAGGGGTTTTTCGCCCGTCGGATCGAAGACGGCCGATATGCGGGACGGACTGTCGGAGGGTCGTCCGGTCGTCGACGGACTATCGCGGACGTGCTCCCGAGGTCGATCGACGAGGCGGCCTCGAATCCTTCTTCGGAGAGGCTGGACCTCGAACCCGAGGCGGGGTCCGGCCTCCGGGAGTCCCTCCGGTACGTGATCGAGCGCGACCGGTGATCGGGTCGGTCGTGACCGTTTCCAGGTACGGCGACGATCACCTAGAACTTTCACGCGAGGCGGACAGAAGACGTCGTATGGAGGACCAACGAAGAGCGTTCCTCGACGATCTGCTCGACGTCGCGACACCCTCGGGATTCGAGGCGCCCGGACAACGCCGCTGGATAGCGTACGTCGAGACGTTCGCCGACGAGGTGCGAACCGACGAGTACGGAAATGCCGTCGCCGTCCTGGAGGGAGGTAACACGGCGATCGCGCTCGCCGGACACGGCGACGAGATCGGCTTCATGGTGCGGGACATCGAGGACAGCGGCGCGATCCGGATGACGGCCATCGGCGGCTCGGACCGGACGGTCTCGAGAGGCCAGCACGTCCGGATCCACACGGAGGAGGGCCCCGTGCCGGGCGTGGTCGGCCAGACCGCCATCCACCTCCGCGACGGGGGAGACGAGTCGATAGCGGACGTCGACGAACAGCACGTCGACATCGGCGTCGACGACGCGGCGGAAGCCGAAGAACTGGTCGAACGCGGGGACCCGATCACCTTCACG
>ENA-ORDC01002337-ORDC01002337.1-marine-metagenome-genome-assembly--contig:-NODE-2337-length-11698-cov-2.674210_pt1 | contig 11698 bp, 12 predicted proteins | sample MGYA00237783_ERZ508515 | MGnify/ENA primary metagenome ERZ508515 (study PRJEB26186, sample SAMN06268792) | marine metagenome | isolation source: Eden Landing Ponds, San Francisco, CA, USA | place...
GGGGAGGACCCCGAGTGGAGCGAAAAGACAGAAACGATGCTCGCGGACCACCCCATCGCCGTCGTCCACGACGAGGTGACTGGCGTGCAGAACGGAGACGATGGCTGGCTGGAGGCCCTCGAGTTCGAGGACGGCACCGTCCGGGAGTACCGCGGTGGCTTCGCCATGTACGGTGCCGAGTACAACAACGGTCTCGCGCGGGAACTCGGTTGTGAGATTAACGGTGACGGCACCATCGAGGTCGACGACCACGGGCAGACGTCCGTGGACGACGTCTACGCGGTTGGCGACTGCACGCCAGGCCACAACCAGATTCCGGTGGCGCTGGGCCAGGGAGCCAAGGCCGGCATCGACGTCCACTTCCAGCTCCGTGACTTTCCCCGCGACCCCGACCAGCTCGCCGCGGCGGGACCGGTCCGCTCCGAGGAGGTTCCCGGGATACCTGACGAACTGCTCGAGAAGGCCGTGGACTTTCACACTTACGGCGAGTAAGGGCCCCGGCGGGACGCGGCCGCCGACCGCTGTTCCAGGCGAATCCTCGCCAAGGGGCTGCTCACGCTCACGGCAGGAGTTCGACCCAGTCCCCGTCGTCGCCTGCCCACCGGTCGCATGTCCGCCGTCGCGTGGCAGGACGACCACGGCCCAGAGAGTTTCCACGGACTCGGTTGACCGGGGACGGGAGACACTCCATTTTGGCACCGAGACGCGCCGGCAGGCCACAGTGGACCTCGCCGCACTGGCGCGGGTGGGAATCGCGGTTGCCATCCCGCACAACGCTTTTCTCACACGACTCCGGACTTCCACCATGAAACCGCCGGCGGAAGGGGCCTCACTGGCAGCCGCGGAGGCGACACCGACGACACTCGCCCGGGACCTGCTACTCTCCTGCAAGCGCGGGGAACCCACCGACGAACACCGGCGGGCACTCGCCGATACCACCGACGAGGAGTTGACCGAAGTTCGGGCGGACAGACGGACCGGGCTCGCGTTCTGGCTCAACTGCTACAACGCCGGGACCCAGTTGCTGCTCGCCGAGCAGCCGGAGCGCTACGAGAGTCCCCTTCGCTTCTATCGCTTCTTTCACGCCCCGGCGGTGACCGTGGCCGGAACCGCCCTCCCCCTCGACCGCATCGAGAACGGCCTGTTGCGGGGCGGTCGCTCGAAGTACGGCCTGGGCTACCTGCCGAAGGTGTACGTCACGGCCTTCGAGCGACGCTACCGACTCGCGGAGTGTGACCCACGGATTCACTTCGCACTCAACTGTGGGGCGGAGAGCTGTCCGGCGATTCGGGCGTACGAACCGGCCGACGTGGACGACCAGCTCGACCGGGCCACCCGGGCCCACCTCGACGCGACGGTGACATTCGACCCGGCGGCCGGTGTCGCAACCGTGCCCCGCCTGTTCCTGTGGTTCCGGGGTGACTTCGGCGGAAAAGCGGGCATTCTGGCGTTCCTCCGCTCTTACGACGCGATTCCGGCAGACACGTCGCCGCGTCTCTCCTACCGGTCCTGGGACTGGTCGATGGCCGCCGGAACGTTCGCCAACTGAAACATGCACACTGCCACCATCACGGAGGAACCGGGCCGATGACCGACGGCGTGCCGGACCTCTCGCTCCCGAACGTCGCGGTCGACCCGGACCCGTTCTCGCTCGATTCCCTCCCGGCCGACGTCTCCTTCGTCGTCCTCTACTTCCAGCGCGACCACCTCTGCACGAACTGTCGGAAGCAGGTCCAGGACCTCGCCGAGCACCACGAAGAGTTCCGGGAGCGCGACGCTGAAGTGGTTTCAATCGTGCCGGAACCGGTCGAGCGCGTCGAATCCTGGCAGGAGCGGTACGACCTCCCCTATCCGCTGCTCGCGGACCCGGAGGCCAGTGCGGGCGAGGCCTATGACCAGCCCGTCCGCTTCGGCGTCCTCGGCCGGTTCTCTGACTTCCTCGGTCGGATGCCGACGGTCGTCGTGGTCGACAGGCGCGGGGCCGACCCCCAGATTGCACACGCCCACCGGGGGTCTTCGACGTTCGACAGGCCCGACGTCGACGAGATACTTGGCGTGCTGGACGACCTGCGGGCGGAATCCTGACCGGTTTTGGCCGCGTTCCCGACACCGGTTTTCGCCGTGCCGCGTCAGTTTCCTTTCGCAGAGAGCGGCGACACTCGGGCCGCAACCGAGCCGGATGCATCGGCGTGACACGCCCGCGTACGGTATAAGGCAATGGCGACCAATGTCAATGCATGAACACTGTGGACTTCCTGGTCGTCGGGTCGGGGTCGGGACTGGACGTGGCCAACGCGGCAGCCAGTCGCGGCCAGTCGGTCGCCATCGTCGAGAAAGGACCGCTCGGGGGAACCTGTCTCAACCGCGGGTGTATCCCCTCGAAACTGCTGCTCTACCACGCGGACGTGCTCGAGACCGTCGAGCGCGCGGGGGTCTTTCACATCGATGCGGCGGTGAGGGACGTCGACTTCGGGGACATCGTCCGCGAGGTCAACGAGGAGGTATCGGCCGACGCCGATTCGATTCGGCGCGGCCTTCGTTCCTCGGACCGACACGACCTCTACGAAGGCGAGGGGCGGTTCGTCGACGAGCGGACCATCGAGGTCGTCAGCGGGCCGGACGAGGGGGCCCGAATCGCTGCCGAGACCGTCCTCGTCGCCGCCGGCACGCGACCCGCCATCCCCGACATCGAGGGCATCGAGACGGTGGACTACCTGACGAGCACCGAGGCGCTGCAACTCGAAACGCCGCCGGACCACCTCGTCATCGTGGGTGGGGGCTACATCGCGGCCGAACTGGGACACTTCTTCGGCACCTTCGGGAGCAACGTGACCATCGTCGGCCGACGGCCGAATCTCCTCCCGGAGGCCGACGAGGATGTCGCGGCGGCCTTCACCGACCGCTACGCCGAGCGATTCACCGTTTACACCGGCCACGCGGCGACTGCAGTCTCCGAAGACGACGGGGAGATTACCGTCGAGGCCCGTCCCTACGAGTACGGGCCGGACGGCGAGGGTGGTGAGATGGTCGTCGACGGAGACCCGGTGACGGTGACGGGCGACGAACTCCTCGTCGCCGCGGGCCGACGGCCGAACACGGACCGACTCGCGGTGGAGGCCGCGGGCATCGAGACCGACGACCGTGGCTTCGTCGAGACCGACGAATACCTGCGGACGACCGCGGAGGGCGTCTGGGCGCTCGGCGACATCGTCGGCGAGTACCTGCTCAAGCACAGCGCCAACAACGAGGCCCGGGCGGTCGTCCGGAACCTCTTCGGCGACGACCTGGAGCCGGTCGACTACACCGCGATGCCCTTCGCGGTCTTCGCCTCGCCGGAGGTGGCCGGCGTCGGCGCCCGGGAGGAAGAACTCGCCGCCACCGACCGCGAGTACGCGACCCGGACCTACCGGTACGAGGACACTGCCCGCGGCAGCGCGATGCAGGCGGATGGCTTCCTGAAGGCCATCGTCGGCCTGGACGGCGAGATTCTGGGCTGTCACATCATCGGGCCGGAGGCCTCGACGCTCGTCCAGGAGGTGGTCGTCGCGATGAAGGCCGGGTCGGGAACCGTCCAGGACATCCGCGAGTCCGTGCACATCCATCCGGCCCTCTCGGAGGTCGTCCAGCGTGGCTTCTCCGGGCAGTTCGAGCGGCCCGGTGGCGGCCACTCGCACTGACAGACATCCGGGACTGCCGACCAGCCGATGTCCCCGCCGATTGAAGCTGACGGTAACCCGCCAATGTCGACTACTCGGGACTCTCGCCCCGGCCCGGCACGCCCCGGCCCCGATAGAAGTCACCGGCCCAGCTTCCGATCCAGATGTCCTGGTTCGCGGTGTACAGTGCCCACGATGTCGTGAACATGTCGTCGACGACCCGCCACTCGTCCGCACCGGTGTCGTACTCCACCACGTCGTTGTAGACCGCTGCCTGTCCGTACTCCCCGCCAGCCGCGGGCGGAAGCGGAAGCGTGAACTCGGCGTCTTCGTCGCGACTGCTCGGTCGTTCGGCCCGCTGGAGGCGGCCACGGTTGAACGTCTGATTGAAGTACCGGGCGTACACGTCCCGAACGTCTTCTCCGAGAACGGCGTCGGCCGCGTTGAGCCCGCCGGTGATGTCCCCCGCGTCACGCGAGGTGATGCGGTAGGTCGAGTCCTCTCCCCCGGACGCGAACGTCCCGGCCTGTTCGTCCCAGAGGTCGTCCAGGAGGTGGCCGAGGACGTCTTCCGCGAGACCTTGCCGGTCGACACCCTCTATCTGGGACGTCCACAGGAGACCCTGTGCGATTGCACCCTGGGTCGCCGCCTGGTTTTCTGCCCCGTCCGCGACTCGCCCGCTCTCGGAACGGTGTGCGTCCACCTCGGCCGCGAGGTCCTCGGCGTAGCTCGCAGCCGCGGCCTGCAGGTCGTCGCTGCCCGCGTGCGTGCCGTACCAGCCGAACGCACCGAGCATCTGTCCGAGGTCGCGGGTCGACCCCATGTCGACGACGTCCGCGGGGGTGAACAGGTCCATCGTCGCGTTCGCCAGTCCATCGGTCAGTTGCTGAATCTTCTGCGCGGGAACCAGCGGCTCGGGGTTGACGTAGCCGAACCAGCCGTTCTGGGCGAGGCTCGTGAGGTCGGAGAGGAACCACAGCATCGCCGAATGGTGATTGGGCCGTGCCGTCTCGTCGACGACCGTCCCGTCGCCGGGTCTGAATTCGGAGACGAGTTCCATCGAGTCACCCTTGGTGAGAGCGCCGTTGCCCTCCGGACCGCCCCCAATGAGTGTCGCGTTCGTTCCAATCTGAGCGAGCGTCGCGAGCATCTGTGCGCGGAACTTTGCCGCGATGTCTGTCGGGAGCGCATCGAAGTGCGCCTGGAAGTTCTTCGCCCAGGTCACGCCCTTCAGGTGGGTCCAGGCGACTGACGAGGGACTCACGACTTTCGAGGACTTCGACATGTCCCACTGTAGCGTGGACGCGTCGGGTCGGCCGTCGCCGGCGTCGAAGACGGGTTGCTGCGTGAAGTGCGGGTCGCCCCTCGTGAAGGCGGCCATGTTCAGATTCGGTTCCACGACTGGTGGCTCGTCGACGTCCGCGTGCTCGAGCATCGCCGGCACCCGCTGGTCGAAGGCCTGCTGTTGCTCGTCGTTGTGGGGAAAGAGCACGCCGTTCCCACTCATCGAGATGTTCGTGCTCATGTTGTACAGGGAGTACCAGTAGGAGTCCCACGTCGCGTCGGTCCAGTCGTAGGTCGCCGGCTGTTCGTCCCCGTTTTCCCCGGTTCCGTTCCCGGTGTCACCGTTCCCGTTTCCAGCGTTCCCGTTGCCGGAGGGTCCGTCGTCCGATTCTCCGTTCTCGTCGTCACCGTCGCCGCCCGTGCAGCCGGCGAGTGCGGCCATCGTCCCGGTTCCGAGAAGCGTCAACATCGTCCGTCGGCTTGGCGTTGGTGTGCCGTTCATCGGTGTTCGGTCGCCCTTCGACGGTTCGGCGGATAACCCTGTGCGCGGGGTGTGTCGTCGTCCCAACCGTGCCAAACGATTTTATACCATCGCCGAACTCCTTATTTAAGGGTTTCTCGAACCGTCGATGGAATTCCACGCCGACGCGTGGGCTATGGTCCTCCGGGCACTCCGCACACACGCTATGACGAAAGCAGCAATCATCGTTCTCGCCGGGACGGACGGACACGCGAACGTCGGCCGCCTCGTGAACGCACTGCAGACGGCCGGGGAGTTCGCCGAGACGGAGGGTGACGAGGTCGAACTCATCTTCGACGGGGCCGGGACACAGTGGATTCCGGAACTCGAGTCCGAGGACAGCGAGTACCGCGAGCTCTATCTGGCGGTGCAGGACGACACTGCCGTGTGTGACTTCTGTTCGAGTGCCTTCGGCGTCGAGGACGCCGTCGCAGACGCGGGAGTCGAGACCCTCGACGACCACCAGGGGCACCCGAGCATCCGCTCGCTGGTCGCGGAGGGCTACGAGATACTCACGTTCTGAGGTCTCGGCAGTTCTCCCGACTCGCGAGAGTCGCCTGTCCGCGGACGCCTGTGACTTCGTAGCCTCCCCAGGGACGGCAGTGGCTTCGTATATAAACTCTGCGGGCGGATGGGACCATCGCAAACGGCCACGGTGTTCTTAAGGGACTGCCGGTCCCTGCAGGGACATGGACGAGTCTTCGGGACCGACGACCGGTCCGGACGGGACGACGTGGTACAGGGCGCTTGCGCCCGAGGAGTTACCGGCGGGTCGCGTGACTGCGGTCAGTTGTGGTGAGACCACCGTCGCGGTCACGCATTACGACGGCGAGTACGCCGCACTCGACAACAACTGTCCACACCAGGGCGGACCGCTCGGGGAGGGGTCTATCGAGACTGGCTGGCTCCGGTGCCCCTGGCACGGCTGGGACTTCGACCCACTCACCGGTGAGACTCCCGGCCCACACGACGATTGCGTGCAGACCTATCCCGTGGAGGAACGCGAGGACGGCATCTACGTCGGCATTCCCGCGGATTCTCCTCACGAGCGCACCGTCTCGGACGTCGTGGTCGAGACGCTGGTCAACTGGGACGTCCGACAGGTCTGGGGTATCGTCGGCCACTCGAATCTCGGTCTCGCGGACGCGATTCGCCGTGAGGCCGAGCGGGGCCACCTCACGTATTACGGCGTTCGCCACGAGGGGGCGGCGGCCTTTGCCGCCTCGGCCTACGGCAAACTCACCGGCCGCCCGGGCGCCTGCTTCTCGATAGCGGGGCCCGGGGCGACGAACCTGCTTACCGGTCTGTGGGACGCCAAGGTCGACGGTGCGCCGGCGCTCGCGCTCACGGGCCAGGTCGAGTCGCAGGTACTCGGGACGGGGAACTTCCAGGAGGTCGACCTCGAGGCGGCATACGGGGACGTCGCCGAGTTCGAGGCGACCGTGCTGCCCGACAGCCAGCACGCCGAACTGGCGACCCGCGCGGCGAAAACCGCACGCCTCGAAGGTGGGGTATCTCACCTGATATTCCCGGACGAGGTCCAGACACTGCCCGCGGAGGGGGTCGACCCCGGCACCCCCGAGGGACGCATCGCCGACCGGGATATCTCCCCACCGACAGAGTCGCTACGGGACGCGGTCGGGTTGCTCGAAACGGCCGAGCGGCCGGTCATTGTCGTCGGCCACGGGGCCCGGTTCGAGATGGACGGCATCGTCGCACTCGCGGACCGACTGGACTGTCCGGTGGTGACCACCTTCAAGGCGAAGGGCCAGATACCCGACTCGCACCCGCTCGCGGGCGGGGTCCTGGGTCGGAGTGGCACGCCCATCGCGAGTCACTTCATGAACGAAGCGGACCTGCTCGCCGTCTTCGGGGCGAGTTTCTCGAACCACACCGGCATTGCCGAGTACAAGCCGACGATTCAGGTCGACTACGACGCGATGACACTCGGCAAGTTCCACAGTGTCGACGTGCCGGTCCTGGGTGAAATTGGCGTCACCGTGTCCGAACTCCACGAGCGCCTCGAAGACGTGGCCGCGGAAAGTCAGCGCGCCGAACTGGCCGAGCGGTGGGATATCTGGCGGGCCGAGAAGGCGACCCGACGTGAGCAGACGCCCGCGCGCGGTGTCAACTACGCCACCTTCTTCGACGCGCTGTCGCGACTGCTCCCCGAGGATGCAATCGTTCCGGTCGACGTCGGGAACAACACCTACGCGTTCGGGCGGTACTTCGAACCGGCACACCAGACCGTACTGATGTCTGGCTATCTCGGGTCCATTGGCTTCGCATTCCCGGCGGCACTGGGGGCGTGGGCCGCGACGCGGGAGTCCGACTCCCGGTTCGCCGGTCGGCCGGTGGTCTCTGTCTCCAGTGACGGAGGCTTCGGGCAGTACATGAGTGAATTCACGACCGCCGTCAAGTACGACGCCGACATCACGCACGTCCTGCTGAACGACGACGAACTCGGGAAGATCAGCAAGGAACAGCGCACCGGCGGCTGGGACGTCTGGCAGACCGACCTCGTCAACCCGAACTTCGCCCAGTTCGCGGAGAACTGTGGCGGCCACGGCGTCTTCGTGGATGGTCCCGAGACACTCGAGGACTCGCTGACGGAGGCGCTCGCCCACGACGGTCCTGCTATCGTCGAAATTCTCACCGATTCGGACCCCATCTGATAGGGACGGTTGTAACAATTTTCAGCCAATCTGCTGAGGAGGAGAGTCAAACGGGCCAGGACCGGGTTTGAGTGTCTCCACGGCGGTGGATATTTAGAACCGTCCCTCTGAGTACTCGGACCGGTCTCACCCGATTCCGTGTTCCGCTACCCCCTCCGTGCCATCCTACCCGCACCCGCACTTTGCTAGCTGTCCTCGGCGTCGGTTGCGCTTATGGCTTCTTCCGGAGATTGACCACCTGCATTCGGTTCGATAAACGGAATCACCTGCAGGACACTGGCGGCGAGTGCCACCACGGAAAGTGCGAGCATCAGGAGCCCCGCCGCGAGTGGAAGGAGGGGTGGATGCTGCGCCAGGACGCTTCCGAGGGCCAGTGCGAGCCCGAACAGCCCGAGGTAACTGCCCAGGAGAAACAGGGGAACCCCGCTATAGGGACGACCGCGGTAGCTGTACAGGCCAGCGAGTATTCCCACCACCGGCAACACGGCGAAGAAAAGGAGGGCCTGACCGTCGCCGGCCGCGACGTCGAAGCCGCGTCCCGGGTCCCGATAGAGCACGAGCAGGACCAGCAGAAATCCGCCCGCGAGTGCGCCACCGCCAACCCTGGCGTGGCTGTTCTGGCCACGCTCCGCAGTGGTCGTGCTGTCGGCCTCGTCGGCGCTTGGGCGGGACGTTTCGTCGATGGGTTTCTGTTCGGGGTGTTGCATTTGTCGTGTCTGGGATTCCCTTTTCGGGGGAGGGGGGTCGGAGTAGGATTTCTCCACGGGGCGGTTGCCAGATCAGTCCTGGGCCCGCTCCATCTCGTAACTCAGTCGGTGGGGCATGATGCTCAGCGCGCGGACGATTGCCGCCAGGGAGACGAAGATGCCCAGGAGGATGTGGCCGATGCCGCCGAGTTTGAGCCACATCAGCGTCGAGGGCCACTTGTGAATCTCGGCGAGCGTGTCGTTGAGTTCGCCACCGCGCGTCTCGGGGCCACCGCCGGCGAGACTCGTGTCGGGATAGGTCGTGAAGAAGTCCTCCAGCAGTGGATGGAACTGCGTCAGTTCGAGGAACAGGGCCCCGAGGACCAGCAGGTAGCCCACGACGGCGAGGACGGCGCCGACGAGGAGCATCTTCTTTATCGAACCGACGGTCGATTCTATCGCGTCGATTGACTTGCGGTCTGGATACTTCGATGCCATACAACTTCCTACGCGTTCTCCAGTAATAGGCCCACAGCGGTTGTGAAATTCCATTACACGACCACGTGGCTGTTCTACAACACCCGACAGGACCTCGGTCGTATTCGACGACGGAGGATTCCATCTCGTGACAGGAGCTTTGCCCGGGACAGGAATAGATAAATATTGTGGACGTGTGTTTTCCCGTCACCGAGACGCGATAGAACTTCGATAGTCGGGCCCGAACGACAGTGTATGAGCGAGCAGACCACTCCACGGACACCGGCACCCGACCGAGAGGCGGCCATTCCCGAATCCTACGCGGTCTACGTCGGGGACCGGTCCATCGACGTCTGGCAGTACCGCCTCACCGTCGCCGACCCCGACGGCGAGTGGCACTTCCACGAGCGCCTGGACCGAGAGAACGACCCGCGCCTCTCGCTCGATTTCGCACAGGTGACCCCACCCTCGCCGGAGGGCTACTGGATATACAGCAAGTCCTACGACTGTGAACTGGACTGTGAGTGAGACCCTTTCCCCAACAATGGAACTCATACTCGTCGCCGCACTGGCAGAGAACCGCGTCATCGGCCGGGACGGCGAGTTGCCCTGGCCGAGCATTCCGGCGGACAGGAGCCAGTACCGCGAGCGCATCGCCGACTGGCCCGTCATCCTCGGCCGGCGGACCTTCGACTCGATGCGCGAGGACCTCCCGGGGACGGCACAGGTCGTGTTGAGTCGGTCGGCAGCAGACTACGACGTGGTGTCGGCCCACCACGCGAGCGGTGTCGACGACGCCGTCGATGTCGTGGAATCGCTCGGCTACGACCGCGCCTACGTCATCGGTGGTGCGGCCATCTACGACCTGTTCCTGCCGGTGGCCGACCGGCTGGTCCTCAGCCAAATTCCGGGTGCGTACGAGGGGGACGCCTACTTCCCCGACTGGCGGGGCGGAGACTGGACGCTCGCCGACAGCACGGCCTACGACGAGTTCACGCTCGAGGAATGGGTCCGAAACCGTGACTAGAGACCTCTCCGGGCCGAGGGCGGGAGACTCGGACTGCCAATCGGTGGTCAATGCCCTTCGGCCGCACGTATTCGGTGTCGCGAGGGGGCCGGGACCCGGCACTGATACGGACGCGACGACACGCACGCTCGTCCCGACCGACTCCGCCGCCGGTGTTCGTTCGATTTCGGGGCCAGGACATCGGGCTGGCGAGACATGATTGCCGGAATCAGCTGGACCACGGTCGTCCTGGTCACACTCGTCGTCTTCGTCGCTGGGGCCACGAACGGTCTCGCGGGCTTTGGGTTCGCCGTCGTCGGCACGATGGCCCTGGCCACCCTGTTCGACCCCGCGACGGCCGTCGTCTTCATGATTCTCCCGATTCTGGCGGTCAATCTCTCGCTGGTGCGGGAACTCTCCGGCGACCAGCTCCGGACCTGTAGCCGGGGCTTTTGGCCGCTCGTCGGTGCCGCACTCGTCGGCACGGTCCTCGGGATGGCCGTTCTCGGCAGCCTTCCGGCCGCTCCCGTTCGCGTCGGCCTCGGGACACTTACGCTCGCGTTCGTCGGGACGACCCAGCGCCGGGTGGCACTTCCCGGATTGCCCGTCGGCTGGAGTGGTCCGAGTGGTCACAGACGGTCCGGAATGGCCGGCGTCGGCGCCGTGTCGGGACTGCTGTTCGGGGGAACGAACGTGGGCATCCAGTTCGTCGCCTATCTCCGGAGTTTCGACCTCTCCCATGGCCTGTTCGTCGGCGTCGTCGCGCTCGTCTTTCTGGGCCTCAACGGCGTTCGCGTGGTCCTGGCCCTCCTGTTCGGCCTCTATCCGTCGGCGGGTGTTCTCCTCGCCTCCGTGGCCGCGACGCTCCCGGCCGTCTTGGGGGTCGCCGTCGGGTCGCGACTCCGGGCCAGAACGGGCGAGCGCACGCGGCGGTTCGTCGTCCTCGGACTGCTTACCGTCGTCGGTGTTCGACTGGTCGCCGGCGGCCTGCAACTGCCATAGCAGCCCGCGATCACTCCTCCGCTTTCGCGAGCGAGTACACCCGCTGTCGAGCGTCCACGAAGGAAATGCGTGACGTGACGAGACCGCTCTCTTCCAGTTGCGTGAGTGCAAAGCGGACGGTTCGAGCCGGGAGCCGTGTCGATTCTGCGAGGCCGGCCTGGGTACTCTCGCCCTCGTACTCTAGGGTCTTGGCCACCAGCTTCGCACTGGGAGGCAGGTCGCTCATGTTCGTGGGTTCGTTCGGCGTCGGTTTCGGGGACTCCTCTGGCATTCGTACCGATACTGGGTGGCCTCACACCATAATCTCCGCTCGGGTCTGTGATTCGATTACACGACCGGGTCGGCAGCTTTCGTCGAACCAGCAGGCAACTCTCCCCTCACCGAACCGTCTC
>ENA-ORDC01002341-ORDC01002341.1-marine-metagenome-genome-assembly--contig:-NODE-2341-length-11688-cov-5.688313_pt1 | contig 11688 bp, 10 predicted proteins | sample MGYA00237783_ERZ508515 | MGnify/ENA primary metagenome ERZ508515 (study PRJEB26186, sample SAMN06268792) | marine metagenome | isolation source: Eden Landing Ponds, San Francisco, CA, USA | place...
CGGCGCAGTCGTCACCTCCATCAGCCTCGTGCCTGCGCTGAGTGCCGGCAGTCTCCCCGCCGGCGGCTCCATCGGCTACGCGCTGTTCTATAATCCGCCAGTCGCCAGCGGTGGCCGCGCCTGATCCCGGCGTCAACGCTCCGCGACTGTATCGACGAAAACTGAAAACGACGGTCGTTACTGCGCTGTCGGCGACGTGTCGTCGCCCATCACCTGCTTGACCTGCAACGCGGCGGAAGCGGCGATGCCCTGCGCGAGGTCGTCGCGTTCGGCATCGGAGATACTCGCGCTTTCCGGGTCCTCGGGTGTGTAATCCGCGCTCACGACCGAGCCGACCGGGGGCTGGACTGCGATTGTGGCCCGCGGTCCAGTCGTGCTGTTGCTGATTTCCGAACCGACGACGAACTCGCCGGGCAGGAGTTCGCGGGTCCGGGCGGCGACGCTCGAGAGGTCCCGTCGGAGCTCCTCACGCTGTTCCGCGGTCAGGGTCACTTCTTCCGTCTCCCCACCAAACGACGTATTACCGTACATGAACGTTCTCTGTCTCTATGGGGGGGAGGACTAAAAACCCAGGGTCGAACACAGTTCTGGCCGGAACCGTCGGAGCACGCGACTCACACGACAGGATGGCTCTCGCCGTAGGTGGCGAGAACGACGGCGCTGGCGTACTCGGCGTCGTCGGACGCCGACTCGACGTACACGTTCTCCTCGACGAACTCCCAGTCCCGGAGGTCCCGGCCGGCGGCCAGTCCCTCGCGGATTTCCATCCGGACCGCGTCCTCGCTGGTGCCGTCGACCTCGTAGAAGATGCCCGGACCGCCCTCGCTGCGGGCCCAGCCGACGCCCGCCGCGCCGCGCTCGCCCGGCGGGACGGTCGCCGAGGACTGGACGACCTCTAGCGCTTCGCCGGGCGGCCCCAGGTCCGGTGCCGTCTCCGTTACCTCGATAGCCGGCTCGGACGGAATGACCGACGAGAGCGAGATGAGGTTGTAGTTGTGGACGCCCGCCTCGGCGAGTGCCGCGTCGTAGGCGGCCAGCGCGGTCGGGCCGGTCGCAGTCCCCCACACGACCCGGATGGTACTCATAGGCGATTGTCGACGGTCCGCGGGGTAAGGGGTTTCGCTTCGTTATGCCGGAACGAGCCTGTAACACATCCCTGGTCGGTTCGGGTCGCCCTCGGCCGCACGCTCCGCGTAGTAGATGCCGTCGGCGGTCACCAGCGGGGCACTCGTCACGTGGCCGCGGTTATCGGTGGTCCAGACCACCGCACCGGAGTCCCGCTCCAGCGCGTACAGTCGCCCGTCGTAGGACCCGACGAGCACGTGGTCCCGGGTGGCGACGACGCTCCCGATGATCCACCCGCCGGTGTCGTACCGCCACTGCTCCTCGCCGCTTTCGAGGTCGATCCCGTACACCCGGTCGTCGTGGCTGCCGACGTAGACGGAGCCGTCGTGGACCGCTGGCGCACACATCACGTCGGCGTCTGCCTCGAAGGTCCACTGTTCCGTGCCGTCGGTCACGTCGACGGCGGTGACTGTCTCGGCCCACGACGGGACGATAGCCGTGCCGTCAGCGACGGCGACGGGGGCTTTCACGTCGCCACCGGTGTCGTATCGCCAAGCCCGCTCTAAGCCCGGGAACGACCACGCGTAGCAGTAGCCGTCGTTGGAGCCAAACAGCAGGCGGCCGTGCTCGCGGTCCAGCGCCACCGTCGAGTGGGGGTGGTCGGTCGGCCGGCTGTCGCGCCACTGCACGTCGCCGGTCGCGGCGTTGACGGCGACGACGCTCCCGCTCGGGGCGGCGTGTTCGACAGCGACGTACAGCGACCCGTTGTAGTAGGTCGGACTCGCACCGATGGCGTCGCCCAGTTCCGTCCGCCATCGCTGCTGGCCGGTTTCGAGATCCAGTGCCGACAGCGCGCCGTCGTAGGCCCCGATGTAGACGGTGTCGTTGGCGATGGCCGGCGTGCCGTGGCTCCCGCGCGTCGCCTGCGTGATCGTCGTCGCCCACTGGACCTCGCCGCTCGGTGCGATGGCCCGCACGCGGCCGGTGTCATCGGCCAGAATCAGGTCACCAGTCGGTGCCAGTGCAGGGCTGCCTTTCGCCGCGGTGTGGTCCCCGCGATTGGTCGGCAGTTCCCAGGCCCGCTCGACGGCGTCCGGAACCGAGGCGTCCTGGTGCCCCGTGTTCAGGAGCCCCTGCCGGAACTGCGTGGCGGCGTGTTCGTCCAGAGCCGTCGATGCGAGCGGATTGAACTGTGATTGACACCCCGCGACCGACCCGACCGTCGTCGCCGCGAGCGTTCCCAGAAACGCCCGCCGCGTCCGTCCGCGCTCTGTCACGGGCACCGATACTGGGCGGTGTGGCATAAATCGCGCGGGGTCCTGCGGGCCACAGGCGGCTTTCGGGCGTCTCGATACCGAACCGAATGACGGGAGTCCGATTCAGTCGGTTGCCGGGTCTGCACGCTTCGGTGAACGGAGCGTTCAAAACGTGCTCGAATTCAGATTTGTGAGTGAAATCAATCACGCAAAAATATACGATTTAATATATAACCCAGAATATACTATAGCGATTGTGCCTTCAGAGACGTTTTCAGGCCTCAAAATTCACTTTCATACCGTTATTTTATTGTTTATGAGATTGGTGTTCATATCTAATTACCCCCATGATTTATAATCCATGGCTGTCTCGTGAGCGATTGCATGCAGAAGAATTCAAAACGCACTCGTCGAACGTTCATCAAAAGCGCCGGTGTCATCGGGACAGCGGCACTCGCTGGCTGCAGCGGCGGCTCCGATTCGAGCACGGAGGACGGCTCCGGCGGCGAAAGCTCCGACGGTGAGAGTTCAGACGGTGCCACGACCGGCACCGGCTCGGAGACGATGGCAGACGAAATCGTGTTCTACAACGCCGGGTCACTGGAGTTCGATCCCGGGACGGAAGACAACATCAATCGGTTCGAGGAGGAGACCGGCATCTCCGTGGAAGTCAACGAGGTCCCGTGGAGCAACCTCAAGACCAGCCTGACGACGATCTGGCGGAACCAGGACAGCACCGTCGACGCGTTCAACGGGCCGACCTGGTGGTTGGCCGATTTCGTCAGCTCCGACTGGCTCGAGCCGCTCGGTCTCGGGAGCGACCACATGAGCAAGTTCCCCGATTCGCTGAACGACCTCGTCCAGTTCGACGGGCAGACGTACATGGCTCCTGAGTTCGGCAAGTGGGGCAGCTACCTCTACGACCAGCAGTACCTGAACGACCAGGGCTTCGACGCGCCACCGGACACGTGGGACGAAGTGCTGAACCAGGGCGAGCAGCTCTCACAGGGCGACAAGTCCGGGTTCGCGTTCACGTGGGCCGGCAAGTCCGTGTTCAGCTTCAAGCAGTTCCTCTACCAGGCCGGCGGCCAGCTGTTCAACGACAGCTACGAGCCGGTGTTCGTCGAGGAGGGGATGGAAGTCCTCGAATTCTTCAACGAGCTCCGCGAGCGTGGCATCACCCCCGACGGAATGTCCAGCCTCGGCGAAGGTGGCATCGGTGACAACTTCATCGCCGGCCAGTACGCGACCGTCGAGTCCTGGACGCCGCTCGGGTCCCGCGCAATCGACGAGTGGGAGGAAGGCCGAATCGGCAGCGCCAGACCGCCGAAAGGGCCGGAGAGCCGCGCTACCTTCCAGGACACGAACGGCATCAGCGTCTCGGCGTTCTCCGAGCGGAAGGGTGCGGCCAAGGAGTTCGCCCGCTTCATGACGACCCGGGCGTCGTCCAAGAACAACATGCTCGTCGAGGGGAACCCGGCCGTCGTCCCAGAGGTGTACGAGGACGAGGAGGTTCAGAGCGAGTACCCGTCCTGGCTGCTCGAAGACATGCGGTTCAACCTCGAAAACGCACAGAGCGAGACGTACATGGCACAGCCACAGGTCGACGACTACCTGAACGAACAGCTAACGCCGGCGCTGCTCGGTAACAAAGACCCCGAAGCGGCACTCAACGACGCCTACAGTAACATCGAGCGTCTCTACCAGGACATCGGCCTTCTCTGATCGGCACGGTCCAAGGTTTATATATTATGTCAATCGAAAAGAGCCCACTGCGTCGCAAACTCGACAAGCTGTTCGTCCCGTTAACCGTTGGGCCGACGCTGCTGTGGATCGCCGCAATAATCGTTTATCCGACTGCGAAACTGTTTCTCAGCAGCTTCCAGTTCCGGAACCCGATAACGAACGAGATGGAGTTCGTCGGCCTCCGGAACTTCCGGCGGCTGATTTTCGCGCGGGAAGGGGGCGAAGCCGCCCTCGGCGTGTTCAGTCCCAGTTTCGTTTCGATTACCACCAATACAGTCATCTACGTCGGTTTCAGCGTCTCCATCTCGTTCCTGCTGGGACTGGGCATCGCGCTGTTGCTCGATAAGGACCTGAAAGGGCGGGGCTGGTTCCGGACGGCGGTCATCGTTCCGTGGATTCTCCCGTACGTGATGAGCGGGCTGATGTGGCGCTGGATGTTCCAGTCCGATTTCGGCGCGATCAACGGCGCGCTCCAGCGACTCGGCATCATCTCCGGGAACATCCCGTTCCTGTCGGACGGCGCGCTCGCCATGATGGCACTCATCATCGCCGACGTCTGGGTGTTCACGCCGTTCATCATCATCATCCTGCTCGCGGGCCTGCAGAACGTCCCCGAGCAGCTGTACGACGCCGCCGAAGTCGACGGCGCGAGTCGGTGGTCGCGGTTCTGGAACGTCACGTACCCGTTCCTGAAACCGTCCATACTGGTCGCGCTGACCATCCGTATCATCTTCGACATCCGGGCGCTGGACCTGGTCTGGGTGATGACCCAGGGCGGCCCCGGGAAGTCGACTGAGGTGTGGGCCTCCTGGCTGTACCGGACCGCACAGGTGTTCAACGAACCCGGGACCGGCGCTGCACTCGGAGTCGTCCTGCTGGCCGTGACCTTCGCCATCGTGGCCAGTCTGTACAAGATATTCGGCGAGTCACCCTACGAAGCATGAGCACGAAGAAATCACCACTCAACCGACTGCGTCGGTCGCTGGGACTGGATACACAGAACGAGTGGCCGTCCGTCGCCCGCGAGCGACTGCTGGCCTACGGACTGCTCGCCGTGTACGTCCTTATCATCTGGTTCCCGATCTACTACATCTTCATCACGAGCATCAAACCGTCGAGCGAAGTGCTGTCGCTGCCGATCACGTTCCTCCCACAGAACCCGACGGCACAGAACTACGTGGATATCTTCACGAACCGACCGTTCGACAACTACACGTTCAACAGCATGATCGTCGCGACGACGACGACGCTCATCTGTATTACCCTGGGGACCGTCACCGGCTACAGTTTCTCCCGGTATGACTTCCTGGGGAACAAGTCGCTGCTGCTGTCGATCGTCGGCGCGCGGATGATCCCCCCCATCGCGCTCATCGTCCCGTTCTTCCAGATCATGTCGAACCCGCCGCTCATCGGCGGACTCACCGGGAGCCTGTACGACACGCGACTCGCGCTCATCCTCACGTACACGTTCTTCAACCTCCCGTTCGCCGTCTGGATCATGAAGAATTACTTCGACGGGATCCCCGAATCGTTGGACGAACAGGCCCAGATCGACGGCTGTTCCCGCTGGGAGGCGTTCGTCAAAATCATTCTGCCGATGGCGAAGCCGGGCATCGCGGCCACCGCCATCCTCGCGTTCATCTTCTCGTGGAACGAGTTCGTCTTCGCGCTCGTTCTCACGTCCTCGGAACAGGCCCAGACGCTGCCGATCGCAGTCTCGCTGTTCGTGGCTGACGACTTCGTGGACTGGGCGCACCTCGCAGCCGGCGGGATGATCGCCGCGTTACCCGGCATCCTGTTCGGCCTGTTCTTCCAGCAGTATATCGTGAGCGGACTCACACAAGGAGCAGTCAAGGAGTAACTAACTATGGCACACGTAGAACTCACCGACCTCGTAAAGGAATTCGACGACGTTACCGCAGTCGACGGCATCTCGCTGGACATCCCCGACGAAAGCTTCACCGTCCTCGTCGGCCCGTCAGGGTGTGGCAAGACCACGACCCTGCGCCTCATCGCGGGGCTCGAGCGGGCGACCGACGGTGAAATCCGGATCGGAGAGAACATCGTCAACGACGCTCGCGCGTACGAGCGCGACATCGCGATGGTGTTCCAGAACTACGCGCTGTACCCGCACAAGACGGTGCGTGACAACATGCGGTTCGGGCTGGAGCAACACGACACGGCCGAGGAAATCATCACCGAGCGGGTCAACGAGACCGCGGAACTGCTACAGATCGAAGAGCTGCTGGACCGCCGACCGTCGGAACTGTCCGGCGGCCAGCAACAGCGGGTGGCCCTGGGCCGCGCAATCGTTCGCGACCCCGCGGTGTTCCTGATGGACGAGCCGCTGTCGAACTTAGACGCGAAGCTCCGCGTCCAGATGCGTGCCGAACTGAACAAACTCCACGAGGAGCTGTCGACGACGACCGTCTACGTCACCCACGACCAGGTGGAGGCGATGACGCTGGCCGACCAGATCGCGGTCATGGACAACGGCCAGATTCAGCAGGTCGGCGAACCGACCCACGTCTACTCGAACCCGCGAAACATGTTCGTCGCCGGCTTCCTCGGCTCGCCGAGCATGAACTTCCTCGAAGGGACGCTCGAAGAGTCCTCCGCCGGCAAGTTCGAACTGGACCTCGGCGGCGCGATCCACAACGTCCCGGACGAGTTCACCGACGCGCTTGAGCCGTATCTCGGCGACCGGGTGACGCTTGGTATCCGCCCGGAGAACATCGCGCTCAACCAGGACGGCGTCCCGGCGAACGTCCACCCGGCGACGGTAGAGGTCGTCGAACCGCAGGGCGAGAAGACCGTACTCGAACTCGAACTCGACACCGGCCAGAGCATCAAAGCCGCGGTCGACCCGGACACGACGGTCGAGATGGGAGATGCGGTGAACCTCCGGTTCGACAGGGACTCGCTCCAGTATTTCGACCCGGCCACGGGCGAGTCGCTGACGTACGATTCGAAGATCGAGCAGCAGGCGACGATCTGACGATGGTCACGGAGCTCACCGACAGAATGACACCCGCCACGCTGCTCACGTTCGGGACTGCATTCGGGCTGGCAGGCCTCGCGGTCTTCAATTACGCGACCGGCGTCTACGGCGGCGCAATCGTCAGCAGTATCGGGACAGTCATCGCTACACTGTTCGGTGTCCTCAGCCATTAGTACCGGGAGAGAGTTTTTCATGAACGTCTACATACTGCATGATATACCACCGAGCGCCATCGAGCAATCTCGCAAATCACTAGACTGCGTCGCCGGCCCTGAGAGCGGGGCCGATTCTATCGAGAGAGATGATACAAACTAACACATACATCAGTCGGAGGGCACACACACCCGCAGGGTTCGGGCCCGCTGTAACAGAACATGATACCTGATGAACGACGGAAGGAAATCGTTCGACAAGTAAACAAATCGGATCGGGTCACGGTCGAAGAACTCACCGAGGAGTTCGGTGTCTCCGAGGCGACGATCCGACGAGACCTCTCGTCACTCGCAGAGGACGGGCTCATCGAACGGTTTCACGGCGGTGCGCTCCCAGCGTCGAAGGAAGAGACTAACGGGTCCAGCCCGACAGATAGCATCGACAACCCGAGCGGCAAGCGGGCGATTGCCGAGCGGGCCGTCGATGAGCTGAGCGACGGCGACGCCGTCTTCTTCGACACGGGGCCGACGGCCCGCGAAGTGGCGAAAGCCATTCCGGAGCAGTTGTCACTGCTCGCCGCGACAAACTCACCGGAAAGCGCGTTCGAACTCCGTGAGACCTGTGGCGAAGTCAAGGTCGTCGGCGACTCGCTGCGCCAGACCTCGGACGCGCTCGTGGGACCCAGCGCCGAGTCGTACCTCCGGAAGACGAACTTCGATATCGTGTTTCTCGAAACCGACGCGGTCCAGAGCGATGGTGGCCTCTCCGTCTCGAACGAAGACGAAGCGCGCATCAAGACACTGCTCTGTGAAGGCGGCCGGCACGTCATCCTGGTCGCCGACGGGAGCAAACTGGACAGCAGGAGCTTCCGCGAGTTCGCGACTATCGACGACATTGACATGTTCATCACGGACGTCTCGCTGAGCGACGAGATGCGGACGGTGTTCGAACAGGCGAACGTCACCGTGGTCGATAATCTGCTGGCAGTTCCGTAAGCCCGCAAGACACTGAAAACCTGCTTTCTACGCCGGTATTACGCGAACGCGACCGGGACGCTGCTGGCGTCGTCGTCGGCTTCGATCTTCTCCAGGGCGTCGTGGAGGTCGGACTGCTGGACCGTCGTCCGGCCGTCACGGATGGCGAACATCCCGGCCTCGGTCGCCAGCGATGCCAGTTCCGCGCCGGAGAGGCCGTCGGTCTCGGTGGCAAACGCGCCCAGGTCCACGCCGTCGTCGAGGTTCATCTCCTGCGTGTGGATTTCGAGGATGCGCTCGCGGCCCTCAACATCGGGGTTGGGGACTTCGATGAGGCGGTCGAAGCGGCCGGGGCGGAGGATGGCGCGGTCGAGCATGTCGAAGCGGTTCGTCGCGGCGATGATACGGATTTCCCCGCGCTCGTCGAACCCGTCCATCTCCGAGAGCAGTTGCATCATCGTCCGCTGGACCTCGGCGTCGCCGGAGGTCTTCGACTCCGTTCGCTTGGCCGCGATAGCGTCGATCTCGTCGATGAAGATAATAGCCGGTTCGCGCTCGGCAGCGAGCTCGAACAGATCCCGGACCAGTCGCGCCCCCTCGCCGATGAACTTCCGAACCAGTTCGGAGCCGGCCATCTTGATGAACGTCGCGTCGGTCTCGTTGGCGACGGCCTTGGCGAGCATCGTCTTGCCGGTGCCGGGCGGGCCGTGCAGCAGGACGCCGCTCGGCGGTTCGATACCGACCTCGCGGAACTGGTCGGCGTTGACGAGCGGCTCCTCGACGGCTTCCCGGACCTCGCGGATCTGCTCTTCGAGACCACCGATATCGTCGTAGGAGACGTCCGGCGAACCGTCGACCTGCATCGCCTGCGCACGGGCGTCGGTCTCGGGGTCGAGAATCTGCTTGACACCGAAGGAGTCGTTGATTGCGACGCGGTCGCCGGCCTCCAGGCCATCACGGATGGACGGCGAGACTTCCGTCAGCACTTCCTGGTTGTTGCCGTGCTGTTTGACGACGACGCCGTCGTCAGTCAGCTCCTCTGCTGTGGCGATGTACAGCGAAGACGTCTTGAGCGTCTCGTTTTCCCGTTCAAGCTGGTCGACCTCGTCCGCGAGATCGTTCTGCCGGTCACGGGCGGCGTCCAGTTGCTCAGTCAGCTGTTCGTTGACCTGTACTATCTCTTTGAAATGTTCCCGGAGTGCCTCCAGACGCTCGTCAGGCGTCATATCGGGATCAAGTTCCAACCGTGGTCGTTCCGGAAGCGAGGGACTGCGCGACATTTGGATGGTCGGTACTATACGGTTGAGACACAAAGTGCCTTCGGGTCACAGGGGTGAAACAGTTATCCGTGTCTAGTCGGGGCTGTAGCGTTCGGTTAGACCGGTGGCTCGAACAGCCAGACAGGCTCCGGATAGCTACTGGCCGCCCTACAGCAGCTCGGCGAACTCGTCGAGGTACTCGCCGTACGTCGAGAGGGCGGACTCGACGGGGTCAGGACTGGCCATGTCGACGCCGGCGTCGCGAAGCAGTTCTAGCGGGTACTGCCGCGACCCGCTCCGGAGGAAGTCGATGTACCGCTGGGCGGCGGGTTCGCCCTCATCGAGGATGCCGTCGACGAGTGCGACGGCCGCCGAAATCCCGGTCGCGTACTGGTAGACGTAGAACGCCCGGTAGAAGTGCGGGATGCGCATCCACTCGCGGGCGATGCGGTCGTCGAGTACCGCCGGCTCGTAGTAGTCGCCTTTCAGGTCCCGATAGAGGTCGTCCAGTCGGTCGGGGGTCAGCGGCTCGCCGGCCTCGGACATCTCGTGAGTGCGGTGCTCGAACTCGGCGAACATCGTCTGCCGGTACAGCGTCGACCGGAACCGTTCGAGGTACTCGTTGAGGATGTGTCGGCGCAGGCGCTCGTCCTCGACGGTGTCCAGCAGGTGGTGGGTCAGCAGCGTCTCGTTGACGGTGCTCGCGACCTCGGCGACGAATATCTCGTAGCCGGAGTAGACGAAGGGCTGCTCCTCGCTGGTGTACTCCGAGTGCATCGAGTGGCCGAGTTCGTGGGCCAGCGTGTACATCGACTCCACGTCGTCCTGATAGTTCAACAGAATGTACGGCTGGGAGTCGTAGGTGCCACCGGAGTACGCCCCCGACTGCTTGCCTTTGGTCTCGTAGACGTCGACCCAGCGGGAGTCGAGTCCCTCGGCGAGACGCGACTGGTACTCCTCACCGAGCGGTTCGACCGCGTCGATGACGTACTCACAGGCGTCCTCGTAGGGGATGTCGGGGCTCTCCTCTTCGACGAGAGGCACGTAGAGGTCGTGCATCCGTAGCTCATCGGCCCCGATCGCGTCCCGTTTGAGATCGGCGTGGCGATGCAGATACTGGAGGTTGTCCCGCACCGTCTCGACGAGCGTGTCGTACACCGCGGGCGGGATGTTCGGCCCGTCGAGTGCGGCTTCGCGAGCAGTGTCGTAGTGGCGCGCGGTGGCTAGCTTCTCGTCGGTCTTGACGCTGTTTCGGTAGGCGGTGCCGACGGTGTTTCTGACAGTCTGCCACTCGTCGTAGAAGGCGTCGTAGACCCGCTTGCGAAAGTCCCGATCGGGGTGTTTCTGGAGCGTCGTGAAGTTGTTCAGCGTGATCGGCTGCGGGTCGCCGTCGGGGTCGTCGACGGTCGGAAAGTCCATGTCGGCGTTGGCGAGCATGTTGTAGATTTCGCCCGAGGCGCTGGTGACCTCGCCCAGTTCCGCCAGGAGTTCCTCGACTTCGGCCGAGCGGGTGTGGGGTTTCATCCGCAGCGTGTCGTCGATGAAGTGGTCGTACTCGGCGAGTGCCGGTTCGTCGTCGACCATCGCCGCAAACGCCTCGCGGTCGAGCTCCTGGAGTTCGGGTTCGAGGTAAGAACTCGCGCTTGCCGCCTCCGACGACAGCGATTGTGCGCGCGTCGCCATGGCCTGTGCCTCGTCGTCGCGCGTGTCCTCGTCCTTGCGCATCCGCGCGTACGCTGCGACGTTTGCGACGTCGCGCATCACCGACTCGTACGTCTGCAACACATCACACAGCGTCCCGGCGCTCTCGGTGACGCGCCCCTCGTAGTCACGGAGTTCGTCGAGGCGCTCTGTTGTTCGTTCGAAGGCCGCGGCCCACTCGTCATCACTCGCAAAGAGCGAGTCGAGTTCCCACTTGTACTCCTGTGCGATGTCCTCACGCTCGGGGACAGAACTCATCAGCTCCGATACGGACGCGCACGGCTAAAGGCTTACCTGCCACGCCAGTCTGGGCCGCGGCCATCCTCAGCGCGTCGCGGGGTCGGCTAACAGCCCGGACACCCGGGCCAGTGTCGCGTGCTCAACGCGCCGCCGGTCGAATATCTCACGAACGCTTTCGAGCGCGTCGTCGTCGGGAGTGAAATCACAGTGCGGGTAGGAAACGTCGGTCAACACAAGCGGGTAGGCGGGTGCAGGCCCGACGCCTGCTGGCCCGGAAAGCGCTTTGTCGCCGA
>ENA-ORDC01002342-ORDC01002342.1-marine-metagenome-genome-assembly--contig:-NODE-2342-length-11683-cov-2.935723_pt1 | contig 11683 bp, 8 predicted proteins | sample MGYA00237783_ERZ508515 | MGnify/ENA primary metagenome ERZ508515 (study PRJEB26186, sample SAMN06268792) | marine metagenome | isolation source: Eden Landing Ponds, San Francisco, CA, USA | place...
GGATGCCCGCGTGCTGGTCGTACAGCGGTGTTCGATCCGTATTCGCCGGGGCTACGATCGTGTCTGGAAGCGGTGTCGCGGCGACCGACCCGTTCTCGTCGACTCGGGTCGTCTCCCACCAGATGCGCCGGTCGGCGGGCTGGTCGGCGAGGACGCTCACGTTCGCGGGACTCATCCGGTACCGTAGCATCGCCGGATACTGCCCGCCATACGAGTGCGACGCGGCGATCTCCGAGGTCCCGCTCTCGGTTCGTTCCTCGACTGCGGTGTTCCGCGACACTGAGAAGAATCGCCACGGAGCGGTCACGTACATCGTCTTCTCGCCGACCTGCACCTCGACGGACTCCCAGCCGGCGGCGCCGGCGGCCAGTCCTTGTCGACCCGCCCACTCGACCGAGACGACGTCGGCACCGGGCCGGTCATAGACATGGACATCGATCGAGAGGTCGTCGCTGTTGACCGTCTCGATGGGCACCGACCGTGTGAGCGAAACCGATCGGGTTTCGACCCGCGTGCGATCCCAGTCGCCACACCGGGAACTGGAAACGCCGTAGCGCTTCTGGAGGTCAACGTCAATCTGGAGCGTGGCAGTCATGGTGTGGGTGCCGACAGGCAACGGCCGCGGCTCGGACAGCGGCGAGGTGTAGTTCAGCGTCGTCCATTGGCCCGGTCCCCACTGCTGCATACTGATGTTCCCCGCGGTGACGTCCGTTACCGTAGCCTGAGAGTCCAGTAGCCGGTAGTTCGCCCACCGCGTGAGCGAGTAGGATTTTCCATTGACTGTACAGGAATCGCTTTCGGAGTAGTCCGTGGGCACGCTGATTCGGTAATCCCACGGAATGTACGTGTTCACCTGTCGGGTCTGGGTGACGTACTGAGTACGGTACCAGACGCCCGGTGTGACGTCGATGAAGCCGAGATAGGCGTCTCGAACCATATCGTGCGACCCACCGCGCCATACGAGCGAAGTCGATGCCCCGTCAACGGCCGGGAACACTTCGCTCCCATTGTCCATCGGAACCGCTGCCGTGCTCCGGGCGACGCTCTCGCTTGGGGCGAGTTCGGAGTACCGGAGGAGTCCCTTGACGATATCGCGCTTCCGGTCGGTGATCGTCTGGTACTCGGCGGTGTGGACCATCGCTGTCCCGGGATTGGTAACTTCGAAAACGCTCCCGTTCACCTCGACTTCAGCACCGTAGACGGGATCCCACCAGCCATTCGGGTTGCGCACCTCGACCGTATATTCCCCGTCGGTGTCCGTTGCCTGGCTCGGGTCGGCGTCGTAGAGCGGGAGGATGCGGAGGTCCCGTTCGCCCCACTTGGTGTTCCACTCCTCGAGTGTGTGCCACCGATCCCGATAGGGAATAGTGTAGTAGCCGGTGAGCCCGCTCTGGTACATATCCGACTCGTTGGCGATGACGAGCGCGTCGCGCGGGCGGATACTGTCCTCCCAGAGCTGAACGGGCTGTGTGACGACTGTCCGGTTGATCTCTCGGATGGTACCGTTGTCGTACTCGTAGAACTGAACCGTACTCGACCCGCGGGCCGGATCGGGATCGTTGCTGGCGAGCACCCGAAACGTGTCGTCGTAGATCCGCTCAACTCCCGGCTCGGGGTCGGTGATCGTCAGTCCGCCGCCAAACGCCGCCCCTGCGAGGGTGCTGGCGACGACCAAGAGAACCACCCCGACAGTGGCGAGCCGCGAGCATCGACTGGCTGTCCGGCGGAGTCGGAAGCCGCCCTCATCACGTCGCGCTGACGGCGACTTCTCGCACGACCGCTCATGGGACGGACGCGCCCCCGTCTCATCCGAGGACATACGTCAGGAGGTTCAGGAACGTACTCCAAGCCGAGCCGACGACGAACAGGCCACCACCGGAGAGGGCGAGTCGACGACCCCAAGTGCGTCGCTGGAGGCGATGACTCCCGAGCCAAGCCATCAGGCCGAGCAGGAGTAGACAGAGCCCGGCGTACCTGAACACCTGTGCGGTCCAAGCCGGGAAATTGAGGAACGCTCCGAAGTCGACACCACTCACGAGTACTGTCGTCTCCCACCTGCCTGAGAGTCTCGGTGACGGCACGTTCCTCATGACGGGTGAGTCACTCTGTTCGGGAATGAGTCAAAGCGAACGAGCGGACCGCTGATCGAATAAGGTTGCTCGGTGGCGGGACACCGTATCGAGGACAGATTGGCGTCCAAGGCTAGAGCGTCCGCTGTATCGGTACTGCCGGCAATCTGGCTTGAGATTCCATACTCGAAAGGGGGGTGGAGTCGTTGGATCATGGGAGTCGTATCGCGGTTCGGAAGACGGTGCAGGTGGGAATCACAGGAGTTCCCAGCTGCGGGCTCTACCAACGCGTACACGACCAGGGACAAAGCGGTTCCAGGGTTACGGAAAGCGTACACGTACGCATTGCGCACACGTACGGGCCGCGCACAGTTGCGAGATGCGTACTTCTGAAATGAACAAGGTGGCTGGCCGGCCAGAAGACGTGTGATGACCAGTTATCTGCCACGAAGGAACCTGCGATCTGAGAGCGAAGTGGATCAACTCCGACGGGATAGCCCGATCACGAGTATGGACCATTCTAGCGCTACTGAGCACCTCCCAGCTGCAGGAGTGGAGGCGACCAATGCCTGAAATCGAGATTTGCTTCGGTAGTGAGAGGGAGTACGAGCGGCTCCGCGATATCCGGGACAAATACGGCGTCCAGTGGCGGGGGATGCTCATCCAGGGTGCGAAGCAACTGAAGGGTCTTCACCACCCGACGCTGGCCCAAGACCCTTCCAAGCGACCATCCCTCTCCGACTGTCCCGAGCGACCAGCCGAGCTCGATACTACCAACGCCGACGTCGACATCGCCCGGCGGCGATCCTCCGAATCCCGATGACGTCGACGCGCATCGAGGTCGACGATGACCAGTTCGTCGCGCTCGAAGCGATCCGGACGCACTACGGCGTGAACTGGCGCGGAATGCTGATCCAAGGCGCCGAGCGTCTCGAAGCCGGCGTGGTGTTCTCGACGGAGTCTGAACACGGCTCTACCCGGTTGGACTGGGAGGAGGACGACTGAGATGCCCGATCCAGTACCGGTCGCAAGTAACCTGCTGGAATCGAAATTTCTCGGGTTCTCTGTCCGCCGATTGCTGGAGTCGATGGCGATCCCAGTCGCGCCCTGCGCAATTCTCTACACCATTGGGTTCCCACTGCTGTTCACGTTTCCCCTGTTCGTCGTGGGGATCGGTGTCGGGGTGCTCGTCTTCGTGAAGACCCCGCCCGGACAACGCCCGCTTCGGTACGCGCACGCGGTCGTCCGACACCGTTCGGGTGAGAGCGTCTACATCTGGGCACCCTCGCCCGAGCTGGAGAACGATCTCGCAAGCGGGGCTCGCCAGGACGACTGGCTGACCCAGCCGCCCGACTCGGATATCACCACACACCACCCCCGAAACGCCGTGGCCACCGACGCTCCAATCGTCGCCGGAGAGGACGCCGACCGATACGCTTGCTCTGACGCCGGCGAGGAGATCCGCTGATGCCGTCCGAGGGCCGATCGACGCTCGACCTCGTGAACTTCGAGAACGTCCGCGACGGGGGCGTCGTCGAGACACCGACCGCATACGCGATGCTGGTCGAAATCGAGCCGCGGGAGTGGCTCACGCTCTCCGAGGAACGCCGCTCGGGCGTCTACGTCTCGTTCCTGACGTTCCTCCGAGGGCTCCAGTTCCCGGTGCAGTTCCTCACGATGACCACCGAATTCGACGGCGAGCAATACATTGAGCAGTTCGTCGGGCCCGAGTCACCGGACGCCCCAACTGCGGTGACGACGCCGGTGACGGATTTCGACGGGATAGTTCCCGACGAAGCTAGGTCCGATACAAATGACTCGGTGGGTGAGGTCTCGGCGACCGACGGCGGTGTCGCGGCCGGTACGGGTACCGACGCCGTCGCCGACTCGGCAGTGCTCGAATACGGCCGAATAGCTCACGCCGAGTGGCTGGACCGGACGCTACGGATGGCGAACATCCGCGACCGGCGATTCTTCGTCGCAGTCGCAGTCGAGAAGGGCGAGGATGACAGCGAGGGTGGCAGCCGATTCGACGGGATTCGCGACGCCCTCCCGCTACCCGCGCGCTCGCGGTCCGTCGACGCCGAGGAGTTCTACCTCGACGAGGTGTGGGCCCGTGCCCAGCGAGTCGCGTCCCAGTTGCCCCGGACTCGCGTCGAGGCGAACATCCTCGATGCCCGCGAGGCCGTTCTCGATGTGCTCTACCGCGTGTACCGCGGGCGGGAGCCGCCAATGGCGTTCAATCACGGAATGCTCGTCCGGGCTGCCGACGAGGTCCTCACCGACGCCAACGGTGATCCCATCGATCTGGAGGGCGTCTTCGAGGATGACGACCGCGAGGCGGCAACCGCCACCGAAGCGTCTGACCCGGATGCCCGTCCCGAGACAGTCGGTGACCTCCCGTACGACGGGCGCGTCCAGAAAGAATACGTCGAGACCGTCGACGGCTCGCGTCTCCTCCAATGGTACGTCCGGAGCGTCGGACCGATCGGGCGCGGCGAGACATATCACTCGCCAGCGTCGGTCTACCTCGGCACGGGCACGTTCGTCGTGAGCCTTATGTTTGCGATCGTCGCGCTTGGAGCCTTCCTCGGGAGTGCCCAGCAGTTCCCCGTCGACGCCCCACCGCTACTGGTGCGGGAGTTTTCGTTCGGGCTCGCCGCTGGGAGCCTCCCGGCGTTTCTGCTGAGTCTCGTCATCCTGCTTCCCTCACAGCAGGTTGCGAAGTCCTTCGCCGTACTCGGGATCGGTGTAGCGGGCGCGGCAATCGCGCTATTCGAGGCGGCCTACCCGGCCCAGTGGACCAGCACCCCGACCGGCCAGACGGCGGTGGTGGTGCCGGTGTATGCCGTTGGCCTGTTCGTCCTCGTCGTGGCGGTGGGCTTCGCCGTTCGGTCACGCCGAGCCGTCCTCGACCACGTCGACGATGCTCCAGCGCAAGAGGTACTCACCGGAGCCGAGGATACTGGGGCTCGCCCGGAGGCAGGCGATGGTTGAGACCCGTGCTTCGGGGCAGCTTCACATTCGACCACCCGTCGCTACGCAAAGCACTCCCCTTCAGCCATGATCCAACGACTCAAACACGCGTTCGGTATCGACGGGCCCGACGACGGCATCGAGTCCGTCCCGATCAACGACCTGTCCGGCGAGGAAACCCAGCACGCCATCAACTATCTGCACCTCCTCGACCGTGAGACCACCACCGAGAACATCGAGTGGGCCGCCTACCAGTTGCAAGCCGACGAGGTCGGCCTCGCAAACGCGATGGAGACCCTCGAGGAGCGCGGTGAACTCGACAAGCGGATCGTCGCCCCTCGGCTCGTCGAGGACCATCCGCAGTTCCAGATCCGCGACGACACCGTCTCGCAGATTCTGACTGTCACCTCGCTCCCACGGAAGGTTGGACTCGGGTGGCTCGTGCCGCTCACGCTCGCCGATGTCGACCTTCGGCTGACGTTTCACGTCCGGCCACGCGAGCCGAAGGATGTCCGCCGGCAACTTCAGAAGCGCTACACGCAGGCGGTCACCTCGCTTGCGTTGAAGCAAAAACGCGGCCGGACCGACACCTATCAGGACCAACTCGACCGCGAGGACCTCGAACGCTTGCTCCAGCGGACCATCCGTGGCACCACCAAGCTGTACGATGTCGCGATCTACCTCGAACTGGTCGCGGACTCCCGAGACGACCTGGACGGGATGCTCGACCGGGTGGAGGCAATCCTCGCCGAGCAGGACGTCGAACTGAGCCCAGTCAAACACCAGCAACTCGATGCGATGGACGCCATCGCCCCGGTGGTGACTGACCCCGTCGACAACACTCATCCGATCCAGCTCGAAGCGCTCGGAACGTTCTTCAACCTCGTCGAGCCCTCGATCTACGACCCGAACGGCGTGCTGCTGGGGTTCGACGACACCAAGCGACCGGTTATCCTCAACCGGTACGCCCTCTCCGGGCACTCGATGGCTATTTCGGGGAAGACGGGGTCGGGCAAGAGCTACTTCCGCAAGCTGGAGATCTATCGGCGCCTGCTCGCAGATACAAACGTCCAGTGCATCCTGTTCGATCCCGCCGGCGACGATTACCCGCGGTTCGCGCGGTCGCTCGGCGGCGAGGTGATCCGCTTCGGTGGGAACTACACGGTCAATCCGATGGATATCTCTCCGCCGGCGACGGCCGAGCAGGAGACCGGTGACGACACCTACGCACTCACCATCCGGTCGGTCATCGAGATGCTGCACACCCACTTTGACCAGCGCGACGGGATGTCAGCCGGCGAGGAGGGCGTCCTCATCCAGGCGGCACACTACGCCTACATCTCGAAGGGGATCATCCTCGGCGACTACGAGACCTATGCCCGGGAATCGCCCACGCTCGACGACCTGATTCGCGGCGTCAACGTGATCGCCGCCGGCGGGCTCGAGGCGGCACGCGAGGCAGACGTGATCGACGAGGCTGAACTCGACCTGTTCCAGTCCTACGGGGTGACCGAAGCCGGAGAGGACGGTGAGCAACCGACCGGCGAGTCTCCGAACAGGAGCGGGATCTCGATCTCGGATACGATCGTCACGCCGACCGATCACCACCAGAAGCTGGCACGGGATCTCCAGCCGAAGTTCGAGTCGTTCAAGCCCGGCGGTATCAACCACAATCTGAACGGCCAGACGAATTTGGATCTCTCCTCGCGACTGGTCGTAATGGATATGAGCTCGTTCGCCGACACCGGGGAGATGCCGCTCATCCTTCACGCGATGCTCTCGTGGGCCTACCTCGAAGCCAAACGCTCACCCTACAAGGTGGATGTCACGTTCGACGAGGCACACTACCTGCTGGGGCGACCGGCGGCGAGGGACCTCATCAACCTGTACATCCGTCACGCCCGGCACTACGAGGCCGGCCTGACGCTGATGAGCCAGACCTCTCATGAATTCGTCCGGACGAACGAACGCCGCGAGGTCTACGAGAACTGCGACGTGAAGTGCCTGTTCTACGCGGAGTCCGTCTCCGAGCAGACCCAGCAGTACTACGGGCTGTCGAGTGACGAAATTCGGTTTATCCAGTCAGCCGCCCGCGGACAGGACTCGGACTACTCGGAGTGCCTGCTCGCGACCAGCGTCCACGGCCGCCGTCGGCTGGAGGTTCGGAGCGGCCCGTTCGAGCATCACGTCCTCGACGACACGCTTGATCCTCAGGAGTGGCTAGCCGAAATGGACGATGTTGTTACAGGGGGTAATCCGGACGACGGCGTTCTGCTGACGGAGCTCGAACTGACCGACCTCCCGCACGTGATGAACCGAGACATGGATCTCGAAATGGCGATGCAGGAATCCCACGAGGACGGCATCAGCGCCGATGTCCAAGGGCTGGAGAACGATGCCTCCCAAGCGGGCAACGGGGCAGTTGCTGATGACTACCGACCCGACCGCAGGGAGAATCAGTGATGTGGCCACTGCTCGCCGATGGCCGATTTCCCATACTGTGTGGATGGTCGACATCGCTGTCGCCTGTAGTAGAGGGTGGATGCCGTGGCTGACCTCTTGGACCTTGGCTGGCTTCCGGACGCGATTGTCCGGGCCATTATCGAGTTCCTCCGATCGCTCTTGGTCGGGGCACTCAACGTGATGTTCAATTTCGGGCTGAAGCCACTGCTCACGATCAATCCGAATATCCTGACCGACGCCCAGTTTGTCGACGCGTGGGACAGCGTGTTCGAACTCTCGATAGCCCTGCTGCCGATCCTTATTGCGGCGGGGCTAATCGTGATGCCGTTTAGTGAGGATCAGGAGGCGACGCTGTGGAACATGGTTGCCCGGATAGTTGCCGTCATCGTCTTCATTGCCATCTCGAAGCCGCTGTTTGGGTTCCTGATCGAGGCTTCGAATGGCGTGACGGATGCCCTCGCCCCAGCGGCGTTCAAGCTCACCTTCGACGCCGACCTCGGCGGGAGTTGGGGAGCTACCCTCGGCACAGGAATTCAACTCGTCGCGCTCGCGGTGGCTGTCCCGTTGATGCTCTTTGCAACCATTCTCTCCTCGGTGTTACTCGTCCTCAGGCAGTTCATCGTGGTCACCGTCGCGGTTGGTGCGCCGTTTTTCGCCGTCCTCTGGTATGCGAACTGGGGGCCGATGAAGGCGATCAGCAGGTTCGCCTCGACGTGGCTTCGGATGGGAGTGTATGCTCTGTTAGTGGGCCCAATCATCGCGCTCGTGATGCGGGTGTTCGATGTGATTGCGACCGGGGGCGTCGTCAGTTCGGGTGATATTGCCTCGTTCTACACGGCCTCGGCGCTAGCGCTGATCTTTCCAATCATTCTGTTCGTCACGATTTGGAAAACTATCGGCTGGGCCGGCCAACCCCTCGGCGTCGACGCCGCGTTCACGACGACCGTGGCTGCCGCAATCGCCGCTACGGGCGTCGGGGCGGTCGCTGTCGGCACCGGTGCGGGCTCTGGTGCCGTGAGCAGTGCTTCGAAGTCTTCGGCTGATGGGGCGAGCGGGGGCGGTGGGTCGAGCGGCGGAAGTGCCGGCTCTGGCGGAAGTGGGTCGTCAGGCGGGACGGCGACCGATCCCTCGGCAGGAACTGCGAACTCAAGCGTCGGGGGGACGATGCGCAACAGTATCTCGGACGCACTCAGTACGCGTGAGCCGCCTGCTGAGGACAGCGTGGATACGGCGCCTGGGGCACTCTCCAAAACTAAAGACTACGCTTGGCGGAAGATGACAGGTGTTCCTAGTGTGCAGGCAGCCCAAGGGACAGCGAGTCGAACCGGGGGGGCAGTCAAAAAAATGGGCTCTAGAGCAAAGGATACTGGTCTAGCCAGTGCTCGGAGAGTAGTCGGTTCTGAGAGTATCGACGCACATCGGAGAATGATTTCTCAGCAGATGGATGCTGCCGCCGAGGCAGATTCGAACCGCGACTTCTTGACCGAGGCATACCAGAGCGGCGAACTCAATGTCGCCGAGGCCGCCGACCGTGGCATCCTAACCGGCTCCGATCAACCTGCAGAGGGAATCTCCACAGTAGTCCCGGATGCCGACGGAACAGTAACCTACGAAACCGCAGCGGGCGAGGAGACGACAATGAACGTCAACAACAGGGCCCAGCAATTCAGCGAGGAGGCACAAACGCTCAGAGAGAACGCTTCGAAATCGGCCCGGAGCGTGAAGCGGATCAGGACTGCTCAAGTAGCCGCGAAGGTTCCGGGTCAAGCTGCTGTCTCAACCGGTCGAGCTGGCAAGCGGGTCGGGAAAGTCGGCGTACAGACGGGAAAGGCCAGCGGGATTGTCTTCGCAGGCGCGATGACGCGGAGCCCATACGCGGCCCACCAGATCGGCAAGCGAGGCGGAAAACACCTCATTGGTCCTGGAAACAGCCATCAGCCCAACGATTCGTCGGATGACGCCGATATCGACTGGTCGACGCAGCGTGACGGCCCTGGGCGGGCTACGGACTCCCCGTGGGACGATGACAGCGGAGAGGAGCCTTCCGAGACGGTATGAGTAAATCCACGACGCGCCGGTACTGAATGGGTTGCTCAAGCCAGTTCAGGGGAGATGGGCGAGAAGTTATATTTCAGTACCACCATGAAACAAACATAGACCATCGCGAGCGCATCTATCGGTGCCGTTCTCGATGGCTGTACCATCGCGCGGCTCGCATGACCCCATCCCCTAGCGCGGCCCGCCCGTGCCAACAGTTACACTCGCCCCTTCGCGAACTTTCAGAGGATATCCTTCGGGTGGTTCGATGAGTTTCCTCGATACTGCGCTCTCCGTCGTCGCTTTCCTCGGATTCTTCGCGATAGTGGAGTACGCGACCTATCGAATCATGGAACGGGAACACCGGAAGCGGGATATCTACCGGTTGTTCTTCATGCTCGCGTGGACAACGCTGGCGTTCGTCCATATGTGGTTGATCGCACCTTTGCTTAATCTGCCGCCAACTGCCGCTGTCGGACTGGGGTTCGCTCTTCTATTCGTTTTCATCGCAGGCGGTGTCGGTGTCCCAGGTCTGAGAACAATAGCGGACATCGGACTGTATCCCTTCGCGCAGGTGTACGAATTGTTCGTGGTCCTCTTACTCCTCGCTGAGGGCGTGACCCTGGCTTCCTCCTTCGTCTCGGTTTCGCAGTTGAGTTTCTTGAGCAACGTCAGTCCGAATAGTCCACAAATCCAGGCGGCACTCGGGTTGGGAATCGCTGCTTCGTTCGTCGCTCTGACGTTCTACGATCCACGTGGAGAGAACGGCTATTACTACGCCACTGGAGAGTACCACCAGCCGTCCGCCGATTACGAGAAATTTCGCGAGATTATGGACGATGAACGAACTGACCCCGACAATTCAGAGACACAGGTGATCAACTCAGAATCCTCTGGGAAAATCGCTGACTCGACCAACCCAGAAGCTTCGCGAGCCGCGGTGAAAGCCTTGGATAATCCGGACTACGAGTACAATTGGACTCGTTCGGATATCGGCTTCAACGATATCGGCGGCTACTACGATGTCAAAGAGCGACTCGCCGAGGAAGTTCTGCAGCCGGCGAGGGCGAGGGCGCGCGGTGACGACCGTTATGACCGCTTCGGGATCGAGCCCTCGCGAGGAATCCTTTTCCATGGTCCACCAGGTACCGGAAAGACGCTGTTCGCCCGAGCGCTCGCGAACGCTCTCAACCGGCCTTTCGTCGAACTGACGCAGGCCGACCTGACGCACGAGCACATCAACAAGAGCCCGCAACTCATCAAGCGGCTGTTCGAGGAAGCACAGCACCTCGGTGGAGTCATCTTCATCGACGAGGCCGAACAGCTACTGGGCGACCGCACGCGGAGCGAGAACGCACACGCAGAGGATCAGAAGGTCACGAATATGTTCCTCTCGGCGCTCACGCAGGAGGACCAGGATTTCATCCTGCTGCTGACGACGAACCAGCGGGAAGGGATGGACGAAGCGGTTCTCCGCCCCGGTCGCGTCGACAGTGAGTTCGAGATCGGGCTCCCCGACATCGAAGCACGGACCAAGATCATCAAGTTGACCGTGCTGGGGGTTCCGCACAAGTTGACGGAGGGACACGCCGAGCACCTCGCGGAACGTACCGAGGGATGGTCGGGCGCTGACCTTGACGCGCTCGCAAACCAAGCCAAGCTCTTTGCAGCCGAGCGTGGAGCGAGCTACCTCCGATGGGAGGACGTCAAGGCGGCGTACAAGGAAGTCGCCAGCGATTCCTAACCGAGCGCCCAACGCCTCCCCGTACTTTCCTTCCTGTCTTCCTCAGATCCTCCCCTACTCGTTTCCCTCCTCGTCTCAGGGCGTCCCCTGCCTATTCCACGGACGTTCCCAGCCGCTTACTCGGCCTATCCTCTACGTTTAACGCAACGCGCCCAGTACGCGCTCTGGGTGGTTTAGAGGGAGGAACACCACGGGGAGGCGGTATGTTTTTATGAAATCCCTCAATCTATCCTATTGGGTAATCGTATGAGCGACTCAGAAACTCCCAGTAGCCAGTCTGACCACTCCTCAGATGGTGAACGTAGCGAAACCAGTACAGCAGCTTCCAGCGGGAAGAGCAAGAAGGAACTGTTCGAGGAGAAGAAGGACGTTCCCCTGATGACGAAAGGGGCGC
>ENA-ORDC01002345-ORDC01002345.1-marine-metagenome-genome-assembly--contig:-NODE-2345-length-11665-cov-6.736797_pt1 | contig 11665 bp, 10 predicted proteins | sample MGYA00237783_ERZ508515 | MGnify/ENA primary metagenome ERZ508515 (study PRJEB26186, sample SAMN06268792) | marine metagenome | isolation source: Eden Landing Ponds, San Francisco, CA, USA | place...
CCGGTCGCGGCGGCGCGTTCGGCGGCTTCCGGAATCGAGACGTTGACCTTCACTTCCGTCGCTGTCATCGGCTTGACCGGGTTCTGGGGTCTGACATCGTCGAGGGCATCCGTCTCCTCTTCGGGGTCGGTTGCGCCCTCGGTGACGGTTCCCTTGTCGCCGTCCAACGTGACGACCTGTCCGTCGCCGAGGAGTTCGGTGGCGTCGCCGCTCCCGACGACCGCAGGTGCGCCGAGTTCGCGAGCGACGATGGCGGCGTGGCTGGTCATGCCGCCCTCGTCGGTGATGATGCCGCTTGCGCGCTTCATCGCCGGCACCATGTCGGGCGTCGTCATCTCGGTGACGATGATGTCACCCTCGCCGACCTTGTCGAGTTGGTCGAGTTTGCGAACGATGCGGACCGGGCCGGAGGCGATGCCCGGTGAGGCACCGAGGCCCTTCACGAGCACGTCGCCGCCGTTGCCGTCGGCGGCCGCACTCGCTGCGGCGCCCTCGGAGATGGTCGTGATGGGGCGGGACTGCAACATGTACACTTCGCCGTCGATAATCGCCCACTCGATGTCCTGTGGTTCGTCGTAGTGGTCTTCGGCACGTTCGCCGATGTCGACGAGTTTCTCGATTTCCGACTTATCGAGCACCTGCGCTTTGCGACGGTCGTCTTCGACGTCCTGCTCGATGGTCTTGCCGGTCTCGGGGTCTTTGACCATCTCGATTTTCTTGTCGGCGACGGTCGTCTCCAGAACCTCGCCGGTGTCGCGGTCGACGACGTAGTTGTCGGGGGAAACCGACCCCGAGACGACAGCCTCGCCGAGGCCCCACGCCGCCTCGATGATGATTTTCGGCTCGCCGGTCGAGGGGTGGGAGGTGAACAGCACGCCGGACTTCTCGGCGTCGACCATCTGCTGGACGACGACCGCGATGTCGACGACATCGTGGTCGAACCCCTGTTCGTTGCGGTAGTAAATCGCACGCTGGGTGAAAAGCGAGGCCCAACAGCGCTTCACGCGGTCGACGAGGTCCTCGCGGGTGATGTTGAGGAACGTCTCTTGTTGCCCGGCGAAGGAGGCGTCCGGGAGGTCCTCGGCGGTCGCCGACGACCGGACCGCGACGAAGGATTCGCCCTCCTCGAGGTCGTCGTAGGCCGCGAGGATGCCGTCACGGACTTCGTCGGGGAGTTTCGTCTCGAGGATGAGTTCCTTGGCTTTCGCCTCCGCTTCGGCGAGTGCGGTCGAGTCCTCGGAATCGACGTCGACGGCCTCAAACAGCTCCTCGTCGATGCCGGTCTCCTCGATGAACGTTCGGTATGTCCCTGCGGTAACTACGAAACCGGGCGGAACGGGCAGCCCCGCGGCGGTCATCTCGCCGAGCGAGGCGCCCTTGCCGCCGACCGACCCGAGGTCGTCGGACCCGATTTCGTCCAGCCAGAGTACAGCCATCTTGTATCCGAGAGAACCGCCGAGTCGCTAAAGAAGGTTCCGAAGCGAATCTCGGCGACAAGGATTGTCGGGACCGATAGCCGAGAGATGCCGGCATTCGACCGCCGAACCGCCGCAATCGGGCCGTTTCGGTCAGTCGCTCTCTTCGAGTTCGTGGTCGCCGACGACGAGGTTTGCGCCGCCGGTCCAGACGACCTGCACGCGGCGGCCAACCTCGATTCCGCCGGCGTCTTCGGGCGCCGATGCCGCGGCCGCCACCTCGCCGTCGGCGGTGTAGACGGCCGCGCTGTCGCCCTCGACGATGGTGTCGCCGTCGCCGGAGAACGCCGACCCGTCGGCGATGGCCTCGCCGTCGATGCGCAACTCGACGTTCTCGCGGGTGAGTTCGTCGGGGCCGTCGCTGGTCGCGGTCACGACCCGGCTTTCGTCCTGTGCCATCGCGAAACTCACCGTCGGCGAGTTACCGACTTCCTCGGGGTCGATGCCGTCGTCGCCGTTGCCGTCGCTTTCGTTGCCGTCGTCGCCGTTGCCGAAGGGGGCGGAACAGCCCGCGAGCGCCGTCGTCGCGGCCAGTGCTGCGCCGCCGAGATACGTTCGTCTGTCGATACCGTCGTGTGGTGGTGTCTCGTCCATTGGAGGGTCGGGAGGGTCGGTTGGCGGGCGGTTCGTGCTTCGGGGACCGAAGCTATCGATACGTGCCACGGCGTCGATAAAACTCTTTTCAAGCCGTGTCGGCAGCTCTCACGCCTCGATGATGTCGTCGGCCTCGAACTCCGGTACGACGACCGACCCATCGAGTGCCGTCACCGCTCGTCCGCCGACCGAGACGGGATCGGCTCTCGCCCGCACCCGAACAGTGCCGGGTCGGTCGATGAAATGTCCCTGTTCGAAGGTCATCTCCTCGGGTAACTCGCCGTCGAAGGCGCGAACCTCACGGAGGTACGCGCCGACAGCGCCCGAGGCGGTTCCAGTGACGGGGTCTTCGTCGACGCCCGCCGCGGGCGCGAACATCCGTCCGTGGAGCGTCGAATCGGCGTCGAGAGCGTCGAACGTGAACGCGTAGACGCCGGTCACGCCCAACTCGTCGGTCAACTCGGCGACGGCACTCATATCGGGGTCGAGGTTCGAGACCCCCTCGAGGAAGTTCACGGGCACGACGAGGAACGGAAGACCCGTTGTGGCCGTCGCCAACGGCAAGTCGGCGCCGATGTCTTCGAGCGTCGCGGGGTCGGCACCGAGGGCATCGGCGACTCGCTGGTAGTCGAGGTCGACCCGTTCCACGTCGGCGGTGTCCTGTGTCATCCACACCGTTCCGTCCTCGATGTCGATGTCGAGGACGCCGACGTTCGTCTCCAGCGTGGCCTCGTCGCCGAGTTCGCCCTCCTCGGCGAGAAAGCCGTGACTCGCTATCGTCGCGTGGCCACAGAGGTCGACCTCCTGTGTCGGCGTGAAGTATCTGACCTTGCGGTCGGCATCGTCGCTCGGCAGCAGGAAGGCGGTCTCGGAGGCCCCGAGTTCGTTCGCCATCGCCTGCATCTGCTCGCCGTCGAGTCCCTCGGCATCGGGAACGACGCCGGCGGCGTTGCCCGAAAGCGGTTCGCTGGTGAAGGCGTCGACCAAGAGCGCACGTCGCGTGTCCATACACCCGCCACGGAGCGCGGGTTTGTTAAGTGAAGTGGCAGAGTGTCATCCGCACACATACCTACCAGAACGACTCGTGAACGGCGCGGCCGGCCTCGTTTGCGACGCCACCGACGACCGGGCAGTCGAGTATCTCCGAGGCGCGTGTCGCGGGTTCGCCGCCGGCGAATTCGACGACTTCGTCGGCGCCGACGCTGTAGACGACCCGGCCGAACCCGGCGTACCGCATCCCGCCGCTACACATCGGGCAGGGTTCGGTGCTCGTGTACATGACTGCCTCGGCCCGAGTGTCGGCGTCGAGTTCTCGAAGCGCCCGGTAGGCGAGGTGGAGTTCCGGGTGCCGGCGAACGTCGTCCTCGGTGAGGACGCGGTTGGACTCGCGCATGACGATGTCGTCGTCGACGACGAGCACCGAACCGAAGGGTCGGTCGCCGCGGTCGACCGCCTCGTGGGCGAGGTCGATGGCCTCGGCCATGTGGTTCTCGTGGTCGAAGCGCTCGAAGTCGGGCATGGTCGGGGTCTCGGTCGGCCGGAACATAGACGTTCGCCCCGCGGCGGACGGACAGATTAACGACACCGGCGTTCCTCCCACCCGGTATGAGTGACCTCCCGGACGAGTTCAAGTGTACGATTACCAACTGGGAGTACATCTACGGGCTGTGCCGCGGTGTCTCGAATCAGGTGAAAGACGCCGAGTTCGAACCGGACGTCGTCGTCGCACTCGCGCGGGGCGGCTGGTTCGCCGGCCGCTGTATCTGTGACTTCCTCGGCATGGACGACTTGACGAGCCTGAAGATGGAACACTACGTCGGCACCGGTGAGAAGGCGGAGGAACCGACCGTTCGCTACCCGATGCCGGAGGGCAGCGTCGAGGGCAAGAACGTCCTCGTCATCGACGACATCGCCGACACCGGCGGCTCAATCGAGCGGGCCCACGAGTACGTCACCGACCGCGGTGCCTCGGAAGTCCGAACCGCGACGCTGCAGTTGCTCCAGACCAGCGAGTTCGAACCCCAGTTCGTCGGCGAGCGTCTCGAGGAGTGGACGTGGGTCGTCTATCCGTGGAACTTCATCGAGGACATGATAGACCTCATCGGCGGCGTCATGGAGAAAGCCGACGCCGACACGTTCACCCGGGGAGACATCCGACACTACCTCGCGGAGTATCACCGCGTCGAGCGCATCGGCATGGAAATTGCCCAACCGAACCGCCTCGACGAGGTTCTCGAAGAGATGGTCCGCCGGGACGCCGCCGAACGGGTCGGCGAGGACCGCTGGCGACTGGCCTGACGTGTCCGACTCGCTGGAAGCCCTCGTCGAGGCCTACGCCCTGAAAGACGAGACCCGAACCGGCTGGCAACTCCGCGGCATCGAGGCCCCCGAGTCGGTCGCGGCCCACACGTGGGGCGTCGCGCTGCTCGTCGCCCGTTTCTGTCCGCCCGAGGTGGACCGCGAGCGGGCGCTGACAATGGCCGCCGTCCACGACGTGGCCGAAGCCGAAACCGGCGACATCGCCACCCGCGCCGAGGCCGGTGCCCAATCCGTCGACGCCGAGGAGAAGGAGCGCCGTGAACGCGAGGCGATGGCCGGCCCGCTCGCGGCGCTCGGCGAGGAGATACACGAAACCTGGGAGGAGTACGAGGCCCGGGACACCGCCGAAGCCCGGTTCGTCAAGGACATGGACATCCTCGACACCTGTCTGCAGGCACTCGTTTACGAACGAAACCAGCGTTACGACCCCGACGCCGACAATCCTCACTTCGAGGCCTACGACGATTTAGACGAGTTCTTCGCGACCGGCGAACCGCGGCTGTCGACGGCCCGCGGCCGCGAGTTGTTCGAGGCGGTTCGCAAGCGCTACGAGACCGCAAAGCGGAACCGATGAGCGTGGATGCGCCCTCGACGAGATACCGGCACGTGAGTATCGCTCGGAGGCGTCCCCCGGTCGGAAGCCAGCGGCGGGACATACACCGAAGTACCACCCGCCCGAAACGCCGTCCATGCTCGGCATCATCGGCGGCAGCGGCATCTACGAGTCGCTCGGCTTCGAGAACACCTACGAAGAGCGCGCCAAGACGCCGTTCGGGCCACCCAGCGCGCCGCTGGAGGTGGGCGAGGTCGACGGGCAGGAGGTCGCCTTCCTCCCGCGACACGGCCGGAACCACCAGTACGACCCGACGAACGTCCCGTATCGGGCGAACATCCACGCGCTGAAGCAGGCCGGCGTCGACCACGTCGTCGCCACGAACGCCGTCGGCAGCCTCCGGGAGTCGCTTTCCCCGCGGACGCTCGTCGTCCCCGATCAACTGTTCGACCGGACCCGCGACCGACCGCGGTCGTTCTTCGGCGACGGCGTCGTCGCCCACGTCTCGATGGCCGACCCGTACTGTCCGCACCTCTCCGAAGCGCTAGTCGAGGCGGCGGATGCGACCGACGCAGAGGTCGAAGACGGCGGCACCTACGTCTGCATCGAGGGACCGCAGTTCTCCACGCGGGCCGAAAGCGAGTTCTACCGCGAACGCGGCTTCGACCTCATCGGGATGACGACGGTGCCGGAGGCCCACCTCGCACGCGAAGCCGAACTGTGTTACGCCGCCGTCACCGGCATCACCGACTACGACGTGTGGCACGACGAAGAGGAGGTCTCACTGGAGACGGTACTCGGTCACGCTGCGGCCAACGAGGAGTCGATGAGCGACCTCTTGGACGCCGTCGTCGGGGCGGTCGACAGCGACTGTGACTGCGACTGTCGGTCGGCGCTGGACGGCGCTATCAACACCCCGGCCGAGGCTATCGGCCACGAAAACCGCGAGCAACTGAAACTCCTTCTCGGCGATTATCGCTGACGGCCATCCTCACGGACGTACGTCAGCGCCGTCACGACGTCGTCGGGGTCGACCCGACCGCGAGTCTCCTCCAGTCGTTCTCTGATTCGGGTTGGCGTCATGTGTGATATTCCCTATCACATTCCAACACATAAACGTACCGGCAAACGTTGCAGGGGTTTTTCGAAAGGGGTTCGGTTGTCAGTCGTCGGCGGGAGCGGCCTCTTCGGCGGGAACGGCGGCGGGGTCCTGCACCCACAAATCGCCGAACAGTTCGTCCTGCTGGAGACGAACCTGCCCGCGGTGGGCGAGAAACAGCAATCCGAGGAACGTGTTGACCTGCGAGCCGCCGGCCTCCCGGACTTCCGCGAACAGCACCTCCTCGCGTCCCTGGTCGTAGTGGCCCTGTAGTTCGACGTACACATCGTTGATGATATCCTCCATGTGTTCGTCGTGGGCCGTCCCGGTCACGTCGTCGGCCGTCGGTTCGTCGTCCATCCGAAGGTCGTCAGCGCCGTGGTAATCCAGCGTCTGCGTCCCGCGCGAAAAGCCCGACGGCGACTCGGAGGTGTCGTACGTTCTCGACTCCTTCCACCACGTCTCCCGTTCGTGCTCCCGGAGGTCACGCACCAACTCGTCGAGCGTTTGGGGCATCCCTCGGGCCCGCTTCCGCTCGATGCGGCGGTCCATCTCGGCTTCCAACTGCTCGAAGGGGTCGACGGCGGGTCCGCCCTCCTCCGGAGGGGCCGTCTCCCAGGGCTCTTCGTCCCACTCGTCTTCGGGTTCGTCGTCGGTCCACATCGCGTCGCTTTTCATCCGCAACAGCACCGACGCGTAGAACAGCGCCCGCCCGCCGGTTCGTAAATCCGCCTCGTCGAGGCGGTCGAGGAACTTGTCGGTCACCGTCACCACGTCGATGTCCCACGGGTCGATTTCGCCGTCGTCGGCCAACTGGACGAGCAACTCGACGGGTTCGACCTCGTCGTCGTCGGCTTCCCGCGGGTCCGAGACGTCGAACTCCGAGAGCACCGATTCGTCGTCTTCGGGTTCGTCGGTGGCTTCCGCGTCACCGTTCGCTTCGACGCCGTCTGCCTCCCGCTTTCGCTTCTCCTCGTCGTGGCCCGCGATGTTCAGCGGAATCTCCTCGGCCGCGCCGCCGTCAGTTCGCGTTTCCCGAGAATCTCCCTCTGGTCGATTCTCGCTATCTCGCGGGTCGCTTCGCTCGCGACTCCGTTCGTCGCCGCTCGCATCGAGACCCCTCGCTTCGCTCGGCGTCTCGCGCTCCCCGCTCGATTTCTCCGAGGACTCCCTGCGGTCGTCCTCGCTAGTCATCCGCCGGCACCTCCCCCGACGACAGGTCGATACCCGTCACCGCCGAAACGTTCTCGTCTTGCATCATCACGCCGATGGCGCGCTCCGAGCGCTCCAGAAGCGCAGACCTGTGAGAGACGACGACGAACTGGGCGTCGCCCGCCAACTCCTCGACCATCTCGCCGACCATTTCGGCGTTGGCGGCATCGAGGAACGCGTCGACCTCGTCGAGCGCGTAGAACGGCGCGGGATTGTACCGCTGGATGGCGAAGATGAACGCCAGCGCCGTCAGCGATTTCTCACCGCCGGACATCGCATCGAGTCGCTGGACCGGCTTGTCGCCCGGTTGGGCCTTCATCGTCAGTCCGCCCTCGAAGGGGTCCTCGGGGTCCTCCAAGACGAGTTCCCCGGACCCGCTGGAGAGTCGGGCGAAGATGTCCTCGAACTGCTCGTTGATGCCCTCGTAGGCCTCCATGAACGTCTCTTTCTTGCGCGCTTCGTAGGCGTCGATGCGCTCGCGGATGCCGTCGGCCTCCTCGACGAGGGTGTCGCGTTTCTCCTCCAAATCGTCGAGTTCCTCGGCCACGCGGTCGTACTCGTCGATGGCCTTCATGTTCACCGGCTCTAACGCCGTCATCTCGGCTTCGAGACGTGCGATTTCGGAGGTAACCGTCTCGTGGTCCGGAATCTCTTCGGGGTCGTACTCGCCGACTTGCGAACTCAACTCGTCGATTTCCCACTCGAGGCGCTCGAGTTTCTCCTCTATGTCCGCCAGTTTCGACTCGACGCGGGAGACCCGCTCTTTCTGTTCGTCACGGGCAGCCTTCGCGTCGGCGAGTTCGCCCTTCAGTTCCTCGCGTTCGCCCTTCAACTCCGAGAGTTCGTCTTCCAGTTCCGCGACGGCCTCCTCTTTGGCTTCGAGTTTCTCCTCCTCGTCGGCGATGGCCTCCTCCAACTCGACGACGCGGTCTTCGGCCTCTGCCTTCCGATTCTGGGCCGTCTCGATGTCGTCGTGGAGTTCCTCGATTGCCTCCTCGGCGTACTGCTTTTCGAGTTCGAGTTCGTTGAGGTCGCCGTCGAGGTCGTCCATCCGGTCTTCGAGGTCGGAAATCTCCTCGCGGATTTCCTCCGCTTTGCTCGTCAACTCCGGGATGTCGGAGTCGGCGAGTTCCTGCTCTAACTCCTCTATTTCGGCCTCCAACCCTTCGATTTCCTCGTTTTTCGCCTCGATGTCGTCCTCGACCGAGGCCATCTCGGCTTTCACGTCCTCGCGTTCGTCTTCCGGAATTCCCGGACCGTTGTCCTCGACTTCGACGGCTACCGTGTCTCCCGTATGCGAGACTGACACCGACACGCGTTTGGGATCACGGGGATTGTGATCGATCGCGTTCTGAAGTAGATTGGAAAACATCCGACGAATCAGTCGGTCGGCCATCACGCGGATCTCCTGTGGCGCATCGATGTTTGTCTCGACCGTTCCGTGGCGATCCCGTATCTTTTGCAGTTCCGTTTCGAGCACCGACCGAAGCTCAACCGGCCGTAGCTCCGGGTCCGTCCCGCCCGTCTCAAGCAGGAACCGGACATCCTCGATGACGCTTGACACCTCCTCGGTCTGTCGCTGGATGACCTCCGCGTGTTCCTGTGTCGTCTCGTCTCCCTCTGCTTCCGATTCGATGAGACGGGCGTACCCATTGATGACGCTGTTCGTGTTCAGGACCTCGTGGCGGAGCAACGCGTTCAGGTATTCGAGAATCTCCTGTTTGTCCTCGGCTTCCGTGGCACGGATCGAGGCACGTTCCACGGCGACCCGGCGCTCGATCGCCCTGGTAGCCAGAAAGGCGATGAGAAACCCGATGCCTGCACCGACCGAACTCCCCCACCGTATCGAGCCGATCCGTGCCCAGATTATGTCCGGAAAGAGAGCGAACCCGGTGATGGCCGAGAACACCCCCAGCACCACCGTTCCGGCGAGGGACCACATCCCAAGGTGACGGTAATCGCGTTCGGGGATCTCGGTTCGTGGAAGCCAGTAACCACCGAGGATAAGAACACCGGCGGCCGGGAGACTCAACAGAACGCCAGCGACGAAAGAGGGTTCGAAGATGGATCGGACTACCCACCACAGATACATCTCGAAGAGCGTCAGTCCGGCGAACGCGACACCCGTAGCGACGAGTGCACTCCGGACGAGCTGTGGTGTGTCGAGATCCCAGTCTCTCTCCACGAGGCCATCGTTTGCAATGTACAATAATATCAGTTTTGGTGAGACGAGGGTTCACTCGGGCATACATCCGATCGAACGCTTCGCCGTTACCATCGGAAGAAGGTTGCACCGTCCCGGCCGTAGAGTTATCTCCGCGGACCGCAAATCGGTTGTATGGATTCGATCCCTGGTATCCACCACGTCACTGCGATCGGAACCGATCCTGCTCGTAACCTCGCGTTCTACACCGATACGCTCGGGCTCAGGCTGGTCAAGCGAAGTGTGAACCAGGACGATACCTCGGTGTATCACCTGTTTTACGCCGACCACGGCGGCTCGCCCGGGACGAGCATGACGTTCTTCCCCTATCCTGGAGCCCGGTCGGGGCGGGTTGGGGCCGGGCAGGTGAGCACGACCGCGTTCCTGATCGATGCCGGGTCGGTCGACTACTGGATCGACCGGCTCGCCGGGGCGGGCGTTGACGCAGTCGATCCGGTCGAACGGTTTGGAAACATCGTTATCTCCTTCGAGGATCCCGACGGGCTACCCCTGGAACTCGTTGCCCGTGAGGACGCCCCGGAGCCCGATCTCCCCGATAGCTCGGTACCCGAGGAGCACGCGATTCGCGGGTTTTTTGGCGTCACGCTCGCCCTCTCCAGGGCGGAGCCGATCGCCGGCCTGCTGGAAGAGATGGGGTTCGCCAACGAGGGCGAGGACGGCGACCGAACGCGGTACTGCGCCGATGGCCAACTGGGCTACGCCGTCGACGTTCGGGAGGACCCCGAGATGCCACAGGGCCGCCCGGGAGCCGGGACCGTCCACCACGTCGCCTTCCAGGTGACCCGGGAAACGCAGGCTGAATGGCGACAGATCCTGATCGACAACGGGCTCCGCCCCACGGAGATCATCGACCGCAAGTGGTTCGAGTCGGTGTACGTCCGCACGCCCGTGGGGGTTCTCTTCGAGTTCGCGACGGCGGAGCCGGGATACACGGTCGACGAGGATCTCGACGCGCTCGGGGAGCGACTCGTCCTTCCGGAGCGTCTGGAGGATCGCCGGGCGTCGATCGAGGCCGGGCTGCCGGAGCTTTGATACTCGTTACGCTCGTCTCCTACCGCCGAGTGCCGTCACCGGCAGTGGCGATCGGCGGTACACGGTGAGAGTAATAGTTATTCGGGGGCGGACAGTCACTCTCGGGACTGCCTGAACGCGGGCGTTCCCATGTCGTGTAAGTCCCGCGAGAGGGTCGCGACGTCCTCCTGTAGCTCTCCGTGGCGCTCGACGAGTCGCTCCCTGAGGTCGGGGTGTCGACGCGCGAGGATCTGAACCGCCGACAGGGCGGCGTTAAACGACTTGCCGGCGTCGACCGCGACGATCGGCGAACCCTGAGGCATTCCGATCACGGAGTCGACTGATTTCTCCTGGACCGGCACGCCGATCACAGGGAGGGGGTAGGCGATCGAGGCAGTCATGTTCGGGAGGTCGGCCGACTTGCCGCCCGCACCGGCGATGATCACCTCGATCCCACGCTCCTCGGCCGTCCGGGCGTACGTCTCCATCAGTTCCGGGGTGCGGTGGGCCGACACGACGTAGGTCTCGAAGCTGAACCGCGCTTCGGGGGAGTCCTCGTAGTCTGTCTGTTCAGCGAATCCCAGTTGGGTGAGTGCGTCGTAGGCACCGGGGCGACCGGACTCGGAGCCGGCCATCACGTCTAGATCCGAGTCCGAGCCCATGATGATCCCCACGTCCGGCGTCTCCTGTTCCTCCCGAGACTGGGTCGCCTGCGATTCGAGTTTGTCCATCAGGTCCGCGAGCGTCTCCGATCGTGGCATGTGTGGGCGTTCAGGTCACTCGAACGTCAGGCTATCGGTCAGGGACCGGGCCGTCGAGAGGAGGGCCTCGCGCTCCGGACCTGCTCCGCCCTCTGCATCAGTCGGCACGACCGTAACGTGGCCCATCTTCCGGAGGGGCCGGGCCTCGCGCTTGCCGTACCAGTGGAGGCTGGCACCGGGCGTTTCGAGAACGGCATCGGCACCCAGAAGGTTCGCGGTGCGTGGCGAATCGACGTCGCCCAGAACGTTCGCCATCACGACCGGATCGCGCAGTTTGGTCGATCCCAGGGGGTACCCGACGACGGCGCGGACGTGCTGTTCGAACTGGGAGGTGACGGCCCCCTCGATCGTGTAATGGCCCGAGTTGTGGACGCGGGGGGCGATCTCGTTGCCTAGTATCTCTCCGTCGACTTCGAA
>ENA-ORDC01002346-ORDC01002346.1-marine-metagenome-genome-assembly--contig:-NODE-2346-length-11664-cov-2.736774_pt1 | contig 11664 bp, 5 predicted proteins | sample MGYA00237783_ERZ508515 | MGnify/ENA primary metagenome ERZ508515 (study PRJEB26186, sample SAMN06268792) | marine metagenome | isolation source: Eden Landing Ponds, San Francisco, CA, USA | place...
AGAAGACACTGAGTAACTACCTGTACCGTGAGAGCTTCCCGGCCTCGCATCTTCGACGGTGTTTCTCCTCGCTCGACGAGATGCTCGCGTTCGTCCCGGACGACGTGACGCTCGGAATGAAACGCGATCGCACTGAGATCGATCGGTTCGTCGATCTCAACGAGCGCGTCGCGACGCTGTTCGGCTACTACGCAGCAGAGGGTTTCGCCCGCGAGCAGGAGACGCCGAAGGGGACGATCCACCAGACGACAATCTGCGGGACGGAAACGGAAGCGAGAGAGTTCTTCCTCAACGTTTTGCGGGAGGAGTTCGGGGCGGACCCGTACGAAGAGAACCACGCGAAAGTGACCGTCTCCGGTCGCCTGTTGCGTGCGTTCTTCGACTCGGTGCTCGACTCTGGTGTATACGCACACACGAAGCGCGTCCCCGATCGGATCTTCGACGCACCCGATGAGATCGTCGGAGCGTATTTGAGTGGCTACTTCAGCGGCGACGGCAGCGTGGACGAGGGATCGCTCCGAATCACCGCGACGACGGTGAGCGAGGAGCTTCGAGAGGACTTGGTCGGACTTCTGAGACGGCTCGACATCCACGCGACTGTCGACCGACCGAAGCGGGTCCAACTCCACGATAAGTTCCCCGAATTCTACGACGAGAGCGATACGCGGATGACCGCACAGACGTACGTCCTCAGTGTCTCGTCACACGACGCCGTTCGGTTCTCTGAAATCGCCGGGTTCCACCTCTCTCGGAAGCAGGATCGACTGACGGAAAACGTCTCGTCCGTCGAACCGTACGCGCCGAAAGTGTCTGACGGGGGGTCCGGCGAGTATCTCATCGAAAGCGTTGCTGAGGTCGAGACTGTCGAGAGTGATGTCGACCACGTGTACTGTCTCACTGTCGAGGACACGCACTCCCTCGTCGCGAACGATCTGTCGGTTGATCAGTGTGACGGCGACGAAGATTGCGTGATGCTGCTCATGGACGGTCTTCTCAACTTCTCGAAAACGTTCTTGCCGGACCAACGCGGTGGTCGAATGGACGCCCCCCTCGTCATGTCCTCCCGCATCGACCCCCAGGAGATCGACGACGAGGCCCACAACGTCGACGTCGTCACCGAGTACCCCCGCGAGTTCTACGAGGCGACCCGCGAACTCGCCGACCCCGAGGACGTGGACATCGAGATCGCCGAGGACACCCTCGGCACCGACGAGGAGTACTCCGGCTTCGGCTTCACCCACGAGACCACCGACATCGCCGCCGGGCCGGATCTCTCGGCGTACAAGACGCTCGAGTCGATGATGGACAAGATGAACGCCCAGCTCGAGCTCGCCCGGACGCTCCGGGCCGTCGACGAGACCGACGTCGCCGAGCGCGTCATCGAGTACCACTTCCTCCCCGACCTGATCGGCAACCTCCGCGCGTTCTCTCGGCAAGAAGTCCGCTGTCTCGACTGCGGCGAGAAGTTCCGCCGCGCGCCCCTCTCGCGGGACTGCCGGGAGTGTGGCGGCGACATCACGCTCACCGTCCACGAGGGCTCCGTGAACAAGTACATGGAGACCGCGATGGAGGTCGCCGAGGAGTACGGTGCGCGGAACTACACGAAACAGCGCCTGGAGGTCCTCGACAAGTCGATCGCCAGAGTGTTCGAGAACGACAAGAACAAGGCGAGTTCGCTGGACGACTTCATGTAACCGTTCCGTGGGGTGGGCGAGCGGCGCCGTGTCGAGTGCAGCCACCAACTCCGACAGCCAACCACCGCGGCCGCCACGGCGAGCACACCCGAGGTCCCTGCCTGGAGAGTCGTCACAGCAGCGGGCGCCACAGTCGTCGGTGCAGCGGCGTTCGAGACCACATCATTCGGGCCATCACGCGACGTGAACGATGGTAGCAGCGACCGCTCGGACGGTTGGCGGCGGTGTCCACGGCCGTTGGCTTCCAGCCCGAATCACGCACAGCAGGCCGTGCAACAGCCGAATTCCGGAATCCGATGAGTCGTCGCTTCACGGCACAGCCGGCGGTCGTGGAATGGCGGTTGTGCACGAGATCACAAAAATAGCCAGGCTGGACGAACCACTTGTGATTCAAATCAATATTCCGAATTTGGTATGTCATCGATAATAATTTAGCAGATATCTCTTTTCAATCTCACAAATTTTATTACGCACTATCCGCACAAAGCGAGCATGGTTTGTAGGCAAACGAAGGGAGCGTTTGCACTAGCGGCACTACTGGTGGTACTGGTGGTCGGCGGTGCCTGGGCCGGGACTGCCGGAGCAGCCGATAGTGACGATTCCTTCGGTGACGGCGTTCAGGTGACCGTAACGGTCGCGCCGACCGGCGAGTCGTTCCAGTCCAACGGGACGATGGAGATCTTCGTCGGCGCGTTCAACGACACGGAACCGAAGATCGGCGTCGGCGGGGAACAGCTCAACGTCTCCGTGCACCGGCCTGATGGAACAACGGAGTACTTCGACGTCACGACCGACGCCGAGGGTCGGGCGCAGGTCGACTACGATCTCTCGGTCGCGTCCAGAGGGAACGGGACGTACGACGTCGTCGTCGAACGCGCAAACGGTACGACACGGGCCGAGGTCTCCACCACTGTCGGGCCGACGATCGCGGCTGCCGAGCGGGACTACGAAACCGTTCCGATGGGCAGCACGACGGATTTCGACTTCCTCGTTCGCAACGGCGAGTTCGGACAGTCCGGCGAGCCGGTGAACATCTCGGTCGAAGCACCCAACGGGACCGTCGTCCAGACCCGGCAGGTGACGACTGACGAGGCCGGGTTCGCGTCGATCGACGTCACGCCGACCCAGACCGGGCAGTACGACGTCACTGCCGAGCTCGTGAGCACTGGAGCGACTGCGACCCACAGTGCGACTGCGAACGAGTACGTGCTCCGGACCAGCGCCTTCGAACTCGATGAAGCCATCGCAGGCTATCGATCGTACTACGGCGGCTACATCGTCGACGGCGATGGACCGGTCGCCAACACCGATCTCGTCGTGGCAGTCACCAACGACAGCGGCGTCGAGATCGAGAACGAGACGGTGACGACCGGTCCTGGCGGGTTCTTCTTCGCGGACTTCCTGACGAACGATACGAGCGTCGACGTCAGCATCCAGACTGCGAACGGCACCGTCGTGGTCGATCGCGACTACGTCGGGGTAGACGATCCGTACCCCGGGGGCGGTGGTGGAAGCGGTCCGGGCGCGGCTGGCGTCGAACTGAGCGTGTCGACGCGGGAGTCCGCGATCGTTCCGGGCTCGAACGTCACGCTCGACATCGAAGCGACCGACAACGGCTCCGCGCTCGCCGGCCAGACGGTCACCGTCTTCCCACGGATGGACTACGACGGCGCGCCGCTGGCGTCGCGAACTGTCACGACAGACGAAAACGGTGCCGCGGTCGTCACCTTCGAGGTGCCGAGCGGCGCAGACGGGGCCGAGGTCGACGGCGTGGCGGCCATGGAGTACAACGGGTCGCTCGTGACGGATTCGTTGTACGGGGACGTGGAAGCGTACGAAATCGACTTCGATACGCCGTACGGCGCCGGGGTTGGTCAACAGGTCAATCTATCGGTGCAGGCGGTTCGGGCCGACACCGGCGAGGGCGTCGAAGGCGTTCCCCTGCAGTTCAACGCGCTTCGCGCCGGGGACACGATCGATACGTACGCGACCGGGGAGATGGTGACGAACGCCACCGGCGTCGGCACGGCCTCGATCTCGGTGCCACGCGACGTCGAACCCTACAGCGCTATCGCCCGTTCGACCCGGTACTACGAGCCCGGGAGCGTGTACCGCGTCAACGTGTTCGACCTGCCGGGATCGATGACGATCGATTCCGGCGCCGTGAACGAGTTCGGACGGCCGGTCGCGTCACCGGGCGAGGAGATATCGATCGACTTCGCGACGCCGAACGGGACCGCCGCCTCCGGGATCGCCTTCGCCTCGTTCGATCACAACAACAGCAACACCTACGCGAACGGGAACGCGATCGTCGACGTGTCGGCCGGCACCAACGCCACGATGACGATCCCAGCGTACGCCGAGTCCGATTCCTGGGTCAACGTCGTGGTCTGGGCTGCCGACCAGCAGGGCAACTACTACACCGCCGAGCGGGCGATCGAGGTGAACGCCTCCGGCGGGGGCGACCAGCCACTCGACGTCGACCTCGCGGCGACACCCAGCACCGCCGAATCCGGCACGAACGTAACGCTCGACGCGACGGCAAGCGAGTCGGTCGTGGAGTACCGGTGGGACGTCGACGGCGACGGCACGGACGAGGAGACCACGAGCGGGTCGACGCTGACGTTCGTCGCGAACGAGACCGGGAGTTACACCGCGTCCGTCACCGCGGTCGCCAGTGACGGCGACACCGCGTCGGCAACCGCCGGTTTCACCGTCGTCGACACGACGCCGCCGACCGCAATCGTGGACGGCCCGGCGTCGATCGCGACGGGTGAACAGGTGTCGTTCGACGCCAGCGCCAGTGCGGACAACAGCTACATCGCGAACTACACGTGGACCGTGACGAACGGCGGGCAGACGGTTCGCGAACGGACCACGCAGCAGGCCACGACGTCGTTCACGTTCGCCCAGACCGGCGCCTACAACCTCTCGCTGACGGCGACGGACTCCGCCGGGAACGCGAACACGACGACCGTTCCGTTCACCGTGGTCGCGAGCGCGAACCTGGCGACCACCGTCGAGGTCCAGGAGCGCCAGCGCTACGGCGAGGCGATCGCCGCGAACGTCTCGGTGACGAATACGGGGTCAGAGAACGCGACGACGCCGTTCAGGGTCCAGTACACCTACAGCGGCACGACACACGAGAACGGGACGCCACGCGAAGCGAGCGGGAACCTCACGATATCGCAGTCTGTCGACGCCGGAGCAACGGTCCAGCGAACCGTCCTGCTCTCCGACTGGGTGACGACGAACCGGGTAACGGGTGACGTGACGTTCGAGGCTGTCGCCGACCCCGATGGCAACGTCTCCGAGGCACGAGACGCAGACAACGACGACAGCGCGGGCTTCACGGTGACGTACCCCGACCTGGCGACGACGGTGAGTAGTTCGACGGTGGCCACGGCCGCGACGAACACCACGATCTACGCGTACGTGCACAACGAGGGGACCGCCTCGAGTGCGACGACGAACGCGACGGTCACGGTCACCGACGATACCGGGTCGGTCGTCCAGTCGGACACGGTATCGGTCGGAGCACTGGCACCGGAGCGTCGCAACCGGACACGGATCACGCCGGCACTCGCCGCCGGTGAGTACACCGTGACGGCGACGGTCGACGACCCGACGTTCCCCGCCGGAAACCACTCGACCACCACTGTGCAGGTCGAGTCCTACAACCTCACCGCGAGTGACGCACGCGTCCCCGCGGAGCTCGAGGTCGGGCAGAACACGACCGTCGCGTTCACATACCGCCCGAACGACGTGGCGCCAGTCAACGCGACGCTCACGCTCGAGGGCAGCGGGCTCGCGTTCCAGAACGAGACGGGCGATAGCCTGACGAAGACGATCGTTCCGACCGCCAATCGTCCGAACGTGGTCACCTACGATCTCCAGGCGGTCGACGTGACGAACCAGTCGACGCAGCTCGCGTTCCGCGTGAACGAGACGGGTGGTGCAGACGCGGCATCGCTGACGGCGGCGACGAACGTTACCGTCGTGACCGAGACGGTTTCGAACACGGCGTCACTGACCCACGAGGCGTCGACGACGTCGACGAACCTGACGATCTACGACAGTGGCGTGACGGAGGACCACGAGCTGACCGTGAGCGTGCAGGCAGGGAGCCACGGGCGAACGCTCGAGGGGCTCGAGTACCTCGTCGAGTACCCCTACGGCTGCGTCGAGCAGACGACCTCGGCGTTCCTCGGCGCCCTCAACACGGACCAGTACTACCGCGACCGGCCGGACGCGACCATCGCCGAGCAGTTCCAGCAGCGGATCAACGACAGCATCGCGGAGGGCATCCAGCGGCTGAATGGCAGCGGGATCCGCGCCCAGCAGCCCGACGGGTCCTGGAACATGTGGGGCCAGAGTGGTGCCCCCGGTGACACGTTCTACAGTGTGTACGCACTCTATGGGACGTCGGAAGTTGCGAACGATCCGATCTACGGCCCGAAGAACGAGGAGTCGCTCGACGGCGTCGACTTCGACCAGGCAGTCGCCTGGCTGAACGACGAGGACCAGAACGCCGACGGCTCGTTCAGCGCGGACGCCTACATCGACGACGCGCCGGCGATGACCGGCTTCACCATCGTCGCGGTGAACAACACGGCCCGGACCGAACGCGTGACCAGCGAGACGCGAGCGAACATCACGGAGCTGCAGGCCGAGGGGACGAGCTACCTCCTCGCCCAGCGGAACGCCAGCTCCGGCGCGTGGAACGACGGTGACGCGCGGTCGACTGCGCTCGCCGTTCGCGGGCTGCAGATCGCCCTCGACAACGGCGTCGCAGCGGAGACCGCGGCCAACGAGAGCGAGATCCAGGCCGCCATCGACGACGGTCGCCAGTGGTTGATCGACACCCAGCGGGCCGACGGCTCGTGGGAGCCCTACCACGACTCCGCATACTGGAGCACCGAGGGCGACACCAGCGTGACGACGGCCTACGCGCTGCTGGCACTCAGCGAGACCGGCATGGACGCGAACAACGACACGATCACGAGCGGAACGGAGTACCTGATCGACGTCTACGAGACCGACGGGTCGTGGGGGTACCCGCGGGCGACGGCGATCTCGATCGAGGCGCTCGATCGACTCACGAGCGGCGCGACGAACGGAACGATGACGGTCGACCTCAGTAGTGACGCAGGGACGGTCCAGGAGACCGTGACGGTCAACGGCACCACGCCGGAACGGACGATAACCCTGGATCAATCGCAGCTGGAGACGCTGCGTGGATCCGGCAACGGAACCACGACGGTCGAGGTGACGGTGTCCGATCAGGGTAGCTCCGGCACGATCGTCGTCGGCGTCGAGACGACGCAGGAGATCGTCGTCGACCAGGGAGGTGGGTCGCAATGAACAACGGCCGGCCGATCGTTGGATGCCTCGCGACGCTCGTCGTGCTCGCACTCGCCCTGCAGTTCGGGGGCGCGGTCGCAGCGGACGACCACGCACCTCACCAGGTGACGGTCGAAACGGAATCGGTGACGACCAACACCACGGCGATGGTCGAGATCACGGTGACGAACAACCAGGACTCCGACATGGTGTCGCCACTCGTCGAGATTCCGCTCAGGAACGGGCTGACGGTGGCCGAGGAGAACCGGTCAGTCCAATCGGGCACCGAGTTCGTCGACGGCGTCACCGTCGAGACCGCCTCCGGGCAGCAAGACCGAACCGCCTTCATCGAGGCGAGTACGTTCCGCGGGACCGACGCGGTGTTCGTCGAGGGCGTCGAGGTCCCCAGTGGCGAACAGCGGACCTACACCGTCCCGCTGACCGTCGAGGGGACGAGCGAAGTGACCCTCGAGGCCGACGTTCGACCGCTCAACAACGAGGCCCAGAACGAACGCGTCGCACGATCGATCGATCCGATCGCACTCGGCACCATCGACGCGTCCGTCGTCGGCAGCGACGCGGCGATCACGATCTCGGGGAGCGCGATCGGGAACGAGACAGAAAGCGGCGCGACGGTCACGAGCGTTCCCGGCGATCGACGGTACACCGTGTCGGCGAACCTGTCGGTGGTCGAGCGATCGGTCAGCATCAGCGACCTCGCGGTCGACGAGTTCGAGACGGCAGTTCTGACGTTCACCGAACCGGCGGCGACGTCGCCAGTCGAGCCGACAGTCGTTGCACAGACGGGGAGCGATGCGACCGTCGTCGACGGGAGTCGCACGCGGTCGACGACACGCGGGACGGCCGAGACACGGACGACGCAGACGGTGACGTTCGACCTGTCGGCAACGAGCGGACGAACGGTCGCAGCCGTCGGAACGGCGGCCGATCTCCCGATGGAGCGGCTCCTGCAAACCCCGGGCTTCGCCGACACGACGTTGCGGAACGGATCCGACGGCGGGACCGTCGCCGTCGTGACCGTCGACGGTGCGGTCGACGACACCGCGACGATCGAGTTCGAGGGTCGGTTCGTCGGCGACGTCACCGGTGACGACGACGTCACGAGCGCCGACGCGGCGGCGATCGCCGAGCAGGTCGCGGCGAACGACACGGCGACACTGACCCAGTACGCGGACGTGACGAACTCGGGTGACGTCTCCGTCGTCGACGCGATGCAGGCCCAGCAGTACGCGGAGGGGAACAGGACGGCCGACTACGATCTCACGGGGGGATCCCAATGAACGCACCAGACACAGGGCAGGCAGCGATCGCAGGCATCGTCGTGCTCGTCGCCGTCGCGGCCGTCGGCGTCGCGCTCTCGGGGAGTGCAGCCGCGCAGTCGACGACGGAGCTCACGTTCGGGAGCGAGAACGTCACCGTCGACGGGACGACGAACGTCACCATCGTCGCCACGGACGTCCCCGCCGACAGTCCCGTCGGCGCGTACGAACTGACGCTCGGGTACGACGCCGACGCGGTCAACGTGACGGCAGCTGGCACGAGCCGGTTCGAGGTCGCGTCCGACGGCGACGGCGCGTCCGGAACGACGACAGTGGCCGGGTACACCGGCGACGTCGCCGGATCCGGCGGCGAGGTTCGCCTCGCGACGGTGACGGTGGCACCGACCACCGACAGCGCGACCACGGAGCTCTCGATCCGGCGCGTCGAGACGCTTCGAGACACGGAGGGCGCCCGAATCAGCCACGAACTAGGTGCGAACGTTACGCTAACGACCGCTGGCGACGGTGGGGACGACGGTGGGAGCGACGGCGGTGGCGGTGGGTTCTACTACCCGCCACCGGACGACGGTGACGAGGAGGACGGAGCCGGAGACGCGGACAACGGCTCCGACGATGACGGCACCGACACCGACACTGGCGGCACCGACGGCGACGTCGATACCGACGGCGGTGCGGACGACGCGACGACGGACGGGGAGACCGACAGCACCGACGGCGCGACCGACGACGGTGACGGCGATGCGACAGGGACAGACACCGGTGGCGAGGAGGAGTCCGACGATGGTGGCGGTGACAGCCTCCCCGGCTTCGGGATCGCAGTTGCGATCCTCGCGCTGATCAGCACCGGGCTACTGGCCCGGCAGCGATCGTAGCACGGCCGCAGCGATCTGGCGCGGAACGAGACGATCCACACGACACCATCCCGGCCGGGAGACGGCGTCGGGGCCTCGAGACCGTCGGTATCGGCTCCTCGGCGGCGGGCGAACTGGGCGGCGCACTGCGGTGTTTTTGTACGACGGTCGCCGAGTGTCGATATGCGACTGTTCGTCAGTGTGGACCTGCCGTCGGAGCTTGCAGGGGCGATCGCCGAGGTCCAGGAACCCTTCGGCGAGGCCAGCGGCGTGCGTCTCACCGATCCCGAACAGGCCCACGTCACGCTGAAATTTCTCGGAGAGGTGCCGGAGACGGCGGCCGGTGAGGGGCCGGATCTCGACGCGACGGTCGACGCGATCGCGGCTGGCGTCGCGGACGCCGAGGTCGAACCGTTCGATGTCGCCGTGCGGGGGCTCGGAGCCTTCCCGTCACCCGAGTACATCAGCGTGCTCTGGGTCGGGATCGACGCTGGCGCGGAGGAGCTCGCTGCGCTGCACCAGGAAATCGAGGATCGCACCGTCGCGATCGGGTTCGATCCCGAGGACCACGACTTCACACCGCACGCCACGATCGGGCGCATGGATCACGCGGGCGGCAAGGAGCTCGTACAGACTGCACTCGAGGAGCGGTCGCCCGAGATCGGGCGCTTCCAGGTCGAGGAGGTGCGGCTCACGGAGTCGACGCTCGGGCCCGACGGGCCGGTGTACGAGACGGTCGAACGCTTCGACCTCTGAGCGGTTGCGCTGCGCTGCGTCGGCGACGCCGGCGGCTGTTTAGTTCTCGAAACCGCGTCGCTCGATCTCCTCGGCGACCGGCTCGGGGAGTGAACGCTCGAACCCGTCGCCGAGCGACGGGGAAAGCCAGCCGCCGTCGCAAAAGTGTGCGGGGTCCTCGCCACACCGACCGGGCGAGTCGTCGAGGTCGCCCAGGACGTTGTGGAGGAGTTCGTGGACGGCGATCGACTCGCGGTCCGCCGTGGAGGCGCCGGCGTCGACGATCAGGAACTGGCCGGGCGTCCTGCCGTAGCCGACGGAGGCGACGTCGTGCTCGAAGGGCACGATGAGGATGCCGTGATCGACGGCACGTCGATCTCCCCGAGCCCGCTCGGAGGCCGCCTCCAGCGCGTCGAAGTTCTCGCCGGTGTACGGATCGACGCCGTCGAGGGGACCGCCCCGGCGGACGTGGAGGTCGATACCCGTCGAGCCGTCGGGGTTCTCGATCGGCATCGAGGCAAAGTGCGCCTCCAGCCGGTCGGCGGTGGCGGGGTCGATGCCATCCGCGCCGGCAGCGTGATCGACGCGGACGTACAGCGTCATCCGGAGCGGGTCGGCGTTCGGGAGTTCGACACCAGTGCGGGTCACACCGTCCACCTCCGCGCCGTCGGGGAGGCGGTCGCCGTCCGTGTCGGCGAGGAATGGGTCGGTGCCCAGCCCGAGCTCTCTGGCGTCGTCGAGGCCGTCGTCGTCCGGATCGGCGTCGGTCGGACTCGTCGGGCCGCCGATCTCGAACGCGTCGTCGAGGCCGTCGCCGTCGGTGTCCGCGCTGGCCGGGTCAGTCCCGATCCGAACTTCAGCCGCGTCGTTGACACCGTCACCGTCTGTATCGGCGACCGTCGGGTCCGAGCCGGCGGCGTACTCGGCGCCGTCGTCGAGGCCGTCGCGATCGGTGTCGGTCGCCAGTGGATCGGAGCCGCCCCAGACCTCCGCCGCGGCCGCGGTGTCGTCGCCGTCGAGGGCGACGACGTTCGTCCCGCCGAGCACTGCGAAGAAGGCGAGCGGGACGATCGCGAGCGCGAACAACAGGGAGCGCCTGGGGGTCGGGGCCACGTACGGCGTGCGAACCAACCAGAGCGGTATAGGCTTCGTGGCCGAACTGGCAACAGCGTTTCATTTGGTAGGACGGGGCTACCCCGCCCAGGGGCGGCGGTCGTGTGGGACGCGATCGGTGGCGATCGCCGGACCGAACGGGCCGTCAACGCGCGCCGTCGCGCTCGAGGACGAACAGGTAGCGCGTGTCCTCGCCGTGCTCGATCCGTGCGGTCGACCACGGCGTCGGCGCGACGAGCCGCTCCAGCGCCGCCGGCGAGGCCATGAGGAGCGTCCGCCAGCGGCCCGCGTCGCCGTCCTCGGGTGGCGAGTCCTCCCACTCGAAGAGCGTGAACCCGCCCTCCGTGTAGCAGAGGGCGGTCCCTACGTCGCGATCGGACATGAGGTCCCACTCCATCTTCACCGAACTGAACCCGACCGGGATCGAGCCCTTGTACGTGTTCCGCGGGTTCGCCGAACCGTCGGGCATGTGGATCCGCCAGTCGACCTCGCGACGCAGCTCGTCGAATATCTCCTCCTCGTTGTGGCAGGCCGTCACCCATGTCATGAACGCGCGACGCCCGTCCTTGAGCGCGTAGCGCGCGGCCGCGACCTTGTCGAACGTCTGATGGTCGTCCTGCTTGATCT
>ENA-ORDC01002348-ORDC01002348.1-marine-metagenome-genome-assembly--contig:-NODE-2348-length-11658-cov-13.748899_pt1 | contig 11658 bp, 8 predicted proteins | sample MGYA00237783_ERZ508515 | MGnify/ENA primary metagenome ERZ508515 (study PRJEB26186, sample SAMN06268792) | marine metagenome | isolation source: Eden Landing Ponds, San Francisco, CA, USA | place...
TTCTGCTCACGGGTGCTGGCGGCCGTGTCGGCGAGGCGATCCTCGACGGGCTCGCCGAGGACTACGACTGGCGACTGCTGTTGCACAGCCCCCCGGACGAGGAACCCGACCACGAGTACATGATCGGCGACGTCACCGACGAGGCGTTGGTCAACGCCGCCGTCGAGGGCGTTTCGGCGATCATCCACCTCGCTGGTGATCCCCGTCCGGAAGCCTCCTGGGACAGCGTCCTCGAGAACAACATCGACGGGACCCAGAAGATGTACGAGGCCGCCGTCTCCGAGGGCGTCGAGAAGTTCGTCTACGCCTCCTCGAACCACGCCGTCGGGGCCTTCGAGACCGAGACGCGCACCCCCGAGATGTACCGCCCCGAGGACGACTTTCTGCTCGACGGGACCGAACTCCCCCGCCCCGGCAACCTCTATGGCGTCTCCAAGGCGACGGGCGAGGTTCTGGGCCGATACTACCACGACACCTACGGGATCGACGTGTGTAACGTTCGGATCGGCAACCTCACCAAGAACCACCCGCCGATCGACTACGAGCGCGGCCAGGCCATGTGGCTCTCCTATCCCGACTGTGCCCACCTTCACCAGTGTGCCCTGGAAGCCGAGTACGACTTCGAGATCGTCTACGGCATCTCCGACAACGACCGGAAATACTACTCGATCCAGCACGCCCGCGAGGCGCTCGGCTACGACCCGCAGGACAACTCCGCACACTTCGAGGGCGAGGAGAAAGTCGTCGACAGAAACTGAGGAGGACACAACGGGCTTTTGCTCACGCACACGTACACAGAGACATGTCCGCGGATCTCGCTCCTGCTGTCGCGAACAAGCTCGACGCCGCACGGGCCGATCTGGCCGGCTACGACGGCGTCCTGATCGCCTTTTCGGGTGGCGTCGACTCCAGCGTCGTCGCCGCTATCGCCGAGGATGCCCTCGGGAGCGACGCCGTCGCGTGTACCGCTCGAAGCGAAACCCTGCCCGCCGAGGAACTCGACGACGCCCGGCGCGTGGCCGGAGAGATCGGTATCCGCCACGAGGAGACCACCTTCTCGGAACTCGATAGTCAAGAATTCGCCGCAAACGACGACCAGCGCTGCTATCACTGCCGATCGATGCGACTGTCGGCGATGTTCGACCGCGCCCGCGACCTCGGGATCGAGACCGTCTGTGACGGCACGAACGCCGACGACCCCGGCGAGGGCCACCGCCCCGGCCTGCAGGCCGTCGACGAACTCGACGCGTACTCGCCGCTGCTGGCTCACGACATCAGCAAAGAGGAGGTCCGTGAGATCGCTCGTCACTACGACCTCTCTGTGGCCGACAAACCCTCGATGGCCTGCCTCTCCTCGCGGATTCCCACGGGGTTGGAGGTTACCGAGGAGAAACTCTCACGGATCGAGAAGGCCGAACGCCTCCTGCGAACCTGGGGGTTCGAGCAATTTCGAGTGCGCGATCACGACGGGCTTGCGCGGATCGAAGTCGGCGAGGACGAACTCGACGTCGCGCTCGACCCCGACTTCGTCCGGGCGGCCCGTGAGCACCTCAAAGACTGCGGGTTCGAGCACGTGACCCTGGATCTGCACGGTTACCGAACGGGCAGCGTGAGCCCCGCGGACAGCGACACCGAGGACGAACTTCTCGACGTCGAGTATCCCCGTTCGGAGTAGCGACGACAGCGAGACGGCTGGTCGTCGCTGAGGGTGTGCAGTTTCAGTTAGCAACGAGACCGAGAATGTCGAATATCGACTAGCGTGGCGCGATTACCGCCCGGGGCGGTTCGGTTCGGACTGTCGCCCGGCCCGCCAGCGCCAGATCGCCAGCAGGAGTTCGTAGACGGCGACGACGCCAAGGACGGCCGCCCCGACCTGAATGGTCGGGAACTCGATCGACGCCGCTTCCGCGAGCAGCGGCGGCCGGCGATTGGCGAAGTAGCCCACGGCGACCGCGCCGATCCAGACCAGAAGTCGCACTCGGTACATCGCCAGTCGAATGCGGTAGGTCCGCCGACTCGGATAGCGCTTGAGCAGGAGGATCGTCCCCTCGAACAGTCCGACGATCAGCAGGGCCACGATCGCCGGCAGGTACGTGAGGACGCCGATCGAGGCCAGCGCGTCGACGGCCGCCGTGGGAAGGTACCCGAAGTAGCTTTCCGGCAGCGGCAGGCCACTGGCGACGTACCCACCGAGAGCGGCTGCGCCCCACACCAGCGGCCGGGCCGCCGTCGCGTTCTCCAGAGTGGGTGCGAGCGCGCCCTCGCGGGTCCAGTACAGCATGGCGAGAGTGCCCTCGAACAGCGCGATCATCGTCGCCGTGACGACGAAGGGTGCCATCCCGGTCGGATCGGGATTGAAAATGAATGCGATGGTGGCGAAGCCGGCCCAGAAGTACAACCGCCGAGAGGCGAGCCACTGTCTGGTCGTCACGCCCATCATGATCGCGAGCATGATGAAGAGCGGAATCTGGAAGATGATCGCGAAGAACCCGAGCATCATCACCATCAGCTCGAAGGTCTGTTCGAGACTGAACGCGATCTCTGCCGCGCCCTGGGAGTAGTACATGAAGTACGTGAAGATCGCCCGCAGGACGACGAAGTGCGCGAACAGTAACCCGACGAACGCAAGCACGAGACTCGTCGGGACCGACGCCAGGTAGTACCGGCGCTCACGCGGGTACAGCCCGGGTCGCATGAAGAGGTAGCTCTGGTAGACGAACATCGGGAGCGCGACGACGAACCCCGCCAGGGTCGCGACCTTCAGGCGAGCGAGGATCAGCCCCAGCGGGTGATAGACGCGAGGACAGGCGTTATCTCTCGCGATGCCGACGCCGCCTGAACAGGTCTGGGCTGTCGCTTCTTCGAGATAGGAGTACCACAGGAAGTTGATGATCTCCTCGGCGAAGGGGAAGACGATCGCGCTGGCGAGTGCCATGACGGCCAGCACCTTCAGCAGCCGGCTGAACATCTCCTCGATGTGCTCGGTCAGCGGGAGTTCCTGATCGTCGGGCGCGCCTTCGAGTCCGCCGGGCGGACCCGCGTCGGGGTCAGGCTCGTACGGCTCGGCCGGGACCGTCGGCTCTTCGGCCGGCACGTCCGGGCCGCCAGTCTCGCCCTCGCCCATAGTGGACGCCGCTTGTACCCCCCCTATTGTAAGCCTTCTTTTCTGCGCGCCCTCCCAGGATGAACGTTGGCCCGCTGACGGGCGTCGGGGATGAATAAATTGATAACAGAGAGTCGGCAAGTGCCCCCGAGAGCTATGTCCGGCGCACTCGACGAAGACACACGTCGCACGATCGCTGGCGGCCGCGAAGCCGCTGGGCAGATTCTCAGGGCCGCCCAGCGTAATCTCCAGCAAGTCTTCATCGTCTTCGTCGTCTCGCTCGTTGGAACCATCATTCTCCTGCAGAACTATCTGTGGGACGCGCTCAAGGCCGATCTGCTCACGCCGGAAGCCGAAGTCGTCGCTATCACGCCATTCGAGGTCATCCTCCTCCAGTTCAAGATCGGGCTCATCGTCGGTGTCATTCTCGCGATTCCGACGCTGCTGTATCTCTCACGGGACGCGCTTCGCCGCCGTGGCTGGTTGCCGAAATCACCGATCGCGCGCTGGAAACTTGTGTGCATCGGCCTCGGTATCGTTACGCTGTTCGTCGTCGGGATCGCCTACGCCTATCTGCTGTTCTTCCCGATCATGTTCGATTTTCTCATCGATACGGCCGTGAACTCCGGCTTTACCCCCACATATTCGATCACAAAATGGATGGAGTTCATCATCTTGCTGTCGCTCTCCTTTGGGATCGCCGCACAGCTGCCGCTGGTGATGAGCACACTGGCCTACGCTGAGATCGTCCCCTACGAGACGTTCCGGGACAAGTGGAAACACGCCGTCTTCGGGCTGTACGCCGCTGGCGCGCTGTTCACGCCACCGGACCCGATCACCCAGCTGATGTGGGCGACGCCACTGGTCGTCCTCTACGCCGCGAGTTTGAAGTTTACCCGAATCGTCGTGACGATCAAGCGAAGCAGCGACCAGCTGGAGTTCCGTGCGATCGCACGCGCTCGCTGGAACATCATCGCAGGGGCCGCGCTCGTTTCTTTCCTCGCCGAGTACCTCTACTTCACGAACGGCGGGGTTCAGTTGCTAAACGATACGTTTGGCTCGCTGGGTTTCTGGCGGACGCTCACGCCAGTCCAAGAGGCGACCGGCCTCTCGAATCAGATCGTCGGCGGCATCGTCGGCGTCAGCGTCGCGGTGATCGTCGCGCTGATGCTGTTCTATCACTACGTCGCCAGAGAGCTAGCGACGATGGAGCCGGCTGCTGTCGCCAGCGTCGGTGACCCCTCGAAGATCGACGTGAGCGAACTCGACGCAGGCGGTGTCCGCGCTGCCCCGCCGGAAGTGTTCGACGAGATGAGCGAAGACGAGGCCATGGGCCTTGCCTCAAGTGCTATCGAGGACAACGATTCCGAGAAGGCAGAGGCGATCCTCGACCGATTCGACGAGGCTCAAGAGAGCGCCGAAGGGGCCGAAAAAGCCACCGAGCCGGTCGAGACGGGCAGCGAGACGACCGAGCTTCCGGCCGAAGAGCAGCGTCCACCCGAAGCCGGCCCACCGCCCGAAGAACGCGACAGCCTCCCCGAAGACGAGTACAAGGAAGGGGACGACCAGTCGGAAGGTGGAGACGACGCGGGTAATGTCGTCACCGAGACGACCGCGGGCGTGGTCGACGCCTTCACTGACGACGAGACGACCGAGGAAGACATCGGCGGGTACTACTACGACATCGCGTTCATTCTGGAGTCGCTCACCTCGAAGGCCTTCAGGATCGTCGGGCTGTTCATGGTCGTCCTCGCTGGCCTGTTCGTCTGGCTCTACCGTGGCGGGATCAATCAGATCAACAAGGATTTCACTGCCCGCCTGCCCGCAGGGATGCAGACCGAAGACGTCCAGACAGTCGCACTCCATCCGGTCGAACACCTGATCTTCGAGATCAAGTTCAGCGCGCTGGTCGCGATCGCCGTGACGCTCCCACTGATCGTCTACTACGCCTGGCCATCGCTGAAAGAGCGTGGCCTGGTGACCGGCGATCGGCGCGTCTTGATCGTCTGGGGCTGCTCGCTTATCGCCGGGATCAGCCTCGGGAGTTACGTCGGCTACACCCAGGTCGCGCCGGCCGTGATCTCCTGGCTGGCCCAGGACGCACTGGGAGCCAACATGGTCATCGCCTACCGGATCAAGTACTACGGCTGGATGGTCGTCTACACCACCGTGGGAATCGGCTTGCTCGCCGAGATACCAGTCACAATGTTGCTGTTCCACTTCGGCGGCCTCGTCTCGGTCGATTCGATGTGGCGGCGCTGGCGCGAAGTGACGATTGCCATCTTCGCGTTCGCCGCGCTGATTTCGCCGAGCGGTATCTTCACGATGCTGATCCTCGCGATCCCGATCACGCTGGCCTTTTACCTCGGGCTGGTCGTGCTCTGGGCACTCACGTTCGGCGGCCGCAGCGGCGGTGGCGGCACCGTCGACGAGCAACTCGAAGAGACAGCCTGATCGCGGTATTTTCACCTGTAGCAATTCTTCGTTCGATCCAGAACGTTTAGGTGTTAGACGCATCTAAATTCATCTATGATGCGTCCGGCCCGGGTCGTGAATCGAGAGGTGTGCCAGGATGGCTGACTGGCTTGCAATCGTTTTCGTCGCTGCGACAGCCCAGCTTGCGGTCCTCCCGGGCGAGAAAGTGCAGTTCATCATCGCCGGACTCTCGACGCGATATCATCCATTGCTTGTGGTTTCGGCTGCCGGAGCGGCGTTTGCGGGCTGGACAGTCCTCGAGATCTGGTTCGGCAGTGCGCTCAAGGGAGCACTGCCCCAGGTATATCTCGACGTCTTTACGGCGACGCTCTTCGCGACGTTCGCGATCCTGCTCGTTCGGTCGGCCCCCGAATCGACGGCCGAGCCGACCGCAACAGACGGCGGGATGTTGGCGTCCAGCGGCGAACTAGACGTGACTGTGTTCGGCCGAGACGTCCCAAACGCACTCGGTGGGTTCGTTCCGATCTTCGCGATGATGGCGGCCGGCGAGTTCGGCGACAAGACCCAACTCGTGACGATCGGACTGGCCGTCGAGTACGGCGCGCACCCCGGAATCTGGGTCGGTGAGATGCTCGCAATCATCCCGGTGAGCCTCGCCAACGCCTACTTCTTCCACACGTTCTCTCACCGCTTCGATCAGCGGAAAGCCCACTTCGTCGGCGCGGCGATCTTCGCCTTTTTCGCGGCCGACACCGTGCTGGCGATCACGACCGGCTTCTCGGTCTGGGAGACAGTCGTCGGGACGGTCGCGGGCCAGCTCGCAGCTGCCATCTGAGCGCTGGCGAGTCCGAGCTGGCCCTCGGCAGGCGTCCAGTCTTTGGCGCTGTTGGAACGCCACGGCTACCGTCGTGGGAGAAGTCAATCATAGTGATTACTGCTAGTGATTTACCGTACAACCGCACACGAATGCGTGCGGTCGATGCGGAACGAACCGACAGTAATCAGTATCAATCGTCGGCGCTGGCAGGTGTCGTCCCGCCACTCTCTAGCCGGGCGAGACGGTCCTCAAGCCCGTTCAACTGGGTCTGCAACGACTGGTTCGCTGACTGGAGTCGTTCGTTCTCGGCCCGGAGTCGTTCGACCTCGCTCGCCAGTCCGTCGATCCGGTCGTCTTTCCGGTCGATTTGATCTCGAAGACGTTCGATTTCTTCGGTTCGGGCCCCGGACTGGACTGCCTCTCCAGTCTCGAGACCGACTGCGACGAGCACCTGGTCGATGTCCTCTGCGCTGGTCGAACCCCAGGCACGACCGACCACCGAGCCCTCAGCAGGCGTCCAGTCTTCGGGAGCGATAGCTCGTGCCGTCCCGTCGTGCTCGCCCGAGGGGACGATCAGGTCACCCGCCTCGACTGTGCCACGGACCGTCACCGGGACCTGTCCGAGGAAGGCGATGCGCTCGTAGCCCTCGCGAGCCCCGGGGCTCTGACCGGGATCGTTTCCGGTGACGATCGGCTGGCTCGTCACGACCATCGCCTGGGCTGCTTCACTCGTTCGTTTGGTCACCTCGCCCCCGACGACGCCGACGACGTCGCCCGCCGCTATCTCTTCGTCCGGGTCAAGTCGAGGGACGAACTCCGCGTAGTCGGCGCTGCTGCTGATCCTGTTGGTGCCACCGGACCCATCGTTCACGATGGCGCCGACCGGGGTGCCGCCTGACTCGTAGAACGTCACGAAGTTGTGTTCGTCCGCTGTCTGGGAGTTCGCTGTATCGTAGCCCGCTATGAGACCCAGTACTGCACTGTTGGTGCTCGACAGATCGCTGATCCACGCCGCATTCTCGGTGTCACTGGGTGACTCGCCAGCGTTCGTCGAGACACCAGTGATCTGCACGCCTGTCCCGCTCTGAGAGTTCGCTCGCAAGGCCGTTCCGCTCCCTTGAGCGATCGCATCGACACCGATATTCAGGGACGAGCCGGACTGGTCGGCGGCGATCCCGCTCACACCTGTCGCGAAATACGCGCCGACAAAGGAGTCGTAATAGCCCGGCGCGGCCGTTCGGCCGACGACACCGTCCGCATCCCCATCTGTTGCAGTCGCCTCCCCCTTGACGCCCGCAGCGGAGCTTAAGACCGATTCCGACCTGGTGATACCCCTGACACCGTGGGCATCGTTGAAGGTGTTGGCGGCTTCGCCGCGGACACCCGCGGCATCCTGATCGGATGACTCCGTGATGCCTTCGACGCCGTAGGTCTGGCCAGTTACCTCGGTGGCGTGGCCACGGACGCCGGCCGTCCCCGTCCCGTTGCTCTCTGCCTCGCCGATGACGCCGTAGGTCGAGCTCGTCGTCGACGCCCGACTGATACCCTTCAGCCCGGCGACGTCGTCGGCGTCGGTGTACGTCTCTCCGAGCATTGCGTGACTCCTCGATGTACCGGAAGACCCGACGTGCCGAGCCCAGATAGCCTGTGCGTTGGCCGCCTCGGTCGTCGCTTCGATCCCTGCCCCGCCCTCGGACGAGGCCAGAATCCCGTTGGCGTTCCCGGTCGTCGCCTCGGCTTTCACACCGGCCGCGCGGCCCTCAGCAGAGTTCGTGGTTCCGTAGACGCCGGCGTTCTCGCCGCTGCCAGTCGCTGTCCCTCTGACGCCCGATGGTGTCGGCCCGTCTAGCGTCCCGTCTGCGGCACTCGCGCCGTGGACGCCGTAGGTTTCGGCATCGAGTCCCGATGCGGTCGCGGCTCCATGGACCCCGGCCGTCGTGTCGTCCGTCGAGTCCGTCACACCCTCGACGCCGTAGCCCGTACCTGCGGTGGCGAGATTGTGTCCCAGGACACCGATCGCGCCCGCCGTGTCGAGTTCCCCGAGGACTTTCCACGTCGAGGACTGGTGTGAGAACGCTATCGCATCGGTATTCTCGGTCGATACATCAGCTTGGCTGTCGTTTTCGTCGGTCATTATCTGCCACCCCGCCCCGCCCACGGCAACGTTCCAAGAGCCTCCCACTGGATCGACAAACTGTGGTCGGAGCGAACATTCTCCTATGTCATCAGGATAGTATAAACCCTCTCTTGGATCCAGTGGAGGGTGTAACCTTTTTTGGCTAGTTCGTCAGCACACGAGAGAGCAATCTCTCAGCTCAGGCGGTCAGTGTCGACGGCGACGCCGGGCGGCGCGACGATCAGAAAGCCCCGGAAGTGGACCAGTTCACCGTCCATGTCCCGAATCTCACGGGCGAACCCGGCTGCGAGTTCGTTGACGTCGCCCTCGACGTTGAGAACCAGTACCGCGCCCTCGCCGATCAGTTCGAGCCACTCCTCGTCGTCGGTCGTGCCGTCGAGGATGTCCAGCACGATACGTGCGTCACTGCCGTCGGTCCCATCTAGCTTGTCTTCGACGGCCTGCAGATCGAGGTCGAACTCGCCCATATCAGTCGACTCGACCGCCACCACCAAAAATCGTTCTCGTCGGCGGAGGCCTACGCGACAGTTTTATTCCCGCGTTCCGCCTTCCCCAGCGTGATGGAGGAGACGCGGCTGGCGGTCTATGGCGTTGTCGGGGTTGTACTCGTGGTGACGCTCGTCTCCGGCCCGCTCGTGGGGGCAGTCGATCTCACACAGGAACCGACGGGATGTATGGAACCGGTCGGGAGCGGCTCTGCAACGGTCGAAGTCGACACACTACCTGATAGCGCGACGATCTCGAAAGGGCAGTTCGGGGCCAAGGCGTACTACCTCAACGTCCCCGACGGTAGCGTCACGGTGACGAACGTCACCGGCCAGCCGATCCTCTCGTACACGATCTCGATACCGGAACTCAGTCGGACTGCCGGTCCGACGCTGTTTCTCTGTGCAGACCAGTCGAGCCAGCAGACGCTGTCGATCCAGCGGCTTACGATCGACGAGAACACGCTCGACGACGAGACCTACGACGCGACGCTGACGCTGGTCCTGCGGGGCGACGGTGAGGAAGTCCTCGTCCGCGAACAGTCGATCTCTGTCGAGGTGCAACGATGACCGAAGCTGGACGCGAGACGGGGCTGGCCGACGTTCGCAGAGCCATCGATCGTGTCCGCAGCCACTCGCTCCGGGCCGGTCGCTTCGTCGTCGGCGATCAGCGGGGCCTCGCAGTCTTTCTGGGTACGCTGTGTTACATCGCCGTACTAACCCGAGTCGGGATCTTCATCACCGACACCTACACGACTGCCAACGCCTTCGTCGCGCTCACTGAGGGGCACCTGGGAATCGAGCGAGCGGTCTTCGGTCCCTCGCTCGGGACGCCGGGGATGCACGTCGTCGACGGCCAGTTCTACGGACGGAACTACGGCCAGCTCGTCCTCTCGCTGCCCATGTACTGGCTTCTCGAAGGCGTCTCCCTGATCGCCGACCTCCGGATCGCGCTCGTCGCAGGCTGGTCACTGACTCTCCTCTGGTTCTCGGTCGTCCTCGGTCGCCTCCTCGACCACCAGCGAGCGTTCACGCTCGGCGGGAGCGCCATCGCACTCGTGCTGTTTCTCGCGAACGTCGCCGTGGCGACACCTCTTCCTGAGACGGTCGTCCCTGTCCTCGCGATGCAACTCACGTCGGTCCTCGCTGGCGCGCTGGCAGCCGTCGTCGCCTACCGGCTGGTCGGCTGGCTCGCGACACCGCGGACAGGTGTCGTCGCCGGCGTCCTCCTCGTGCTGGCGACGCCGATCGGCTTCTGGGCCCCGATCCCGAAACGGCACGTCTTCACGACGCTGTGTGTCTTGCTCGCGTTGTTCGCGTTCGCCAAAAGCCGTGATCCCGAGACGCCGCGTCGAGACCTCGTCCACGGCAGTGCCTACGCCGTGACGGCCCTGCTCGCGTGGATCCACGCTCCCGAGGCACTCGTTCTGTTCACCGCGCTCGTCGTGGCCGACCTGGTGTCCGCACCAGCGTCCAGATACCGTGCGCTACCCGTGGTCGGCGGCGTGTTCGTCCTCGCGCTGCTCCCCTTTTTCGTGACAAACTTCCTGATCGCCGGAAACCCGTTCGTCCCACCTCGTCTACTGGAGTCGTTCGACCCAGCCGGCGTGGGCAGCAGTGTCGTCGATCCGGGATCCGGGAACGGTGCGCAGCCGTCCGACCCGAGCGGCGATGGATCCGACGCGAGCGATGGTGGAGTCGTGGGGTTGCTCACGGGACTGTTCGACGCGGTCGTGACAGCGGGCGCGACGTTTATCGGGTTGCTCGTCGGCGGAATCGAGACGGCAACTGCACGGACGAGTGATCTCTACCGAACGTTCGTCCGTAGCGGATACGTCGTCGCTGATTCGGCTGCCAGCGAGGAAGCGATCAACCTCTCGGTGTTAGAGTCTGCACCGATTCTTGGCGGTCTCGTCGCCGCACCGGTCGCTGCAGCACAACGGCTGTTATCGAGTCGGCTCAGCGTGGACATCGACCACCAGAAGCTCCGCGAACCGGGGCCGGCGACAGCACTCGCAATCGCCGTGTTTACCCTGCTGTTCACGCTGCTGTACGTCGAGCGCCTCCCGCTGCACGCGCAGGTCACGGTTCGGTATCTGCTGCCGCTGTACGCCGTCGGTGTCGTCGGGCTCGTCCTGCTGGCACCGATCGATCGGGTCTGCAGAACCGAGCGCAGCACCTTCGCCTGGGCGCTCGCTGGCGGCGTGCTGATCGGCGGGCAAGTCGTCGCGGGGTTCGTCCTCTCACAGGAGCTGGCTCTGGGCGAGGCCTTCCAGTTTCACGCACTGGCCGGACTCGGGCTCGCGAGCGTTCTCGCCGTCAGTGCGATAGCGACACCGTACACCGAACGGTTCGATCGGCTGGTCGCTGGTGCACTCGGGCTGACGACAGCCGGGACGGTCGTCTTCTCACTGCTGGTCGTAACGGCCTACGCACCCGGGCTGGGCCGCTATCCAGTCGATGGCGGCCAGCTCCTGCCGATCCTCCGGGTCCTCGCTGATCTTCTGAACGCAGCCTGAGAATAGCTCACACGAGAGACGCGTGACGGGCAATTTTTAGCCTCGCCGGCAGTACCGCCGACATGGACCGCCTCAGACAGTCGTTGCTCGACGCCCCGATCATCGAGAAAGACGGCTATCACTACTTCGTCCACCCGATCAGCGACGGCGTCCCCATGCTC
>ENA-ORDC01002349-ORDC01002349.1-marine-metagenome-genome-assembly--contig:-NODE-2349-length-11647-cov-8.338116_pt1 | contig 11647 bp, 15 predicted proteins | sample MGYA00237783_ERZ508515 | MGnify/ENA primary metagenome ERZ508515 (study PRJEB26186, sample SAMN06268792) | marine metagenome | isolation source: Eden Landing Ponds, San Francisco, CA, USA | place...
CGCACAGATAGACGATTTCTTCGAAGGCAAGTAGCGCCCAGAGATATCGCAGCCACAACTGGACTCATCTCGCAAACAGGGTGTGATTTTGTCAGGACATCTGTCGCTATCGGTATCTATGTCTGACAACCGTATGCACGATTTCATTTCGCACACGGGGTGTCTCCGCTTGATTCGTCAACTGATTCATCTCTCACACGGGGTCCGTCCCGAATCAGAGTAGAATCATTTCGCACACGGGGGGTGCCAACCAGATATCTTTGCGGATTTCATTTCGCACACGGGGTGTGGGGACATCAATATCCGGCTGGATATCTGATCTACTCGTCAGGATCGACTGGTCCTTTATATTTGGACTTGACTCTGCTGCCATCTCTCCACTGCCAGTAGTAGTAGCGATTGGCATTGATCTCCTTGATCGTGATCGTCGCCTTCGACGGGACGTCGTCCGGCAGGTCATCTGGTCGCTCCTCCACTTCATCTTGATCTGCCAACTCCTTGAGACGGGCCTCTCGTTCCTTGTGCTCGGCAAGCGCTTCAGCGTACGTAGCAACGTCTTGGAGTTGCTCCGGGTCCAACTTGTTGAGCGTGTTGACGATCTCCATCGGGAGGTTCGCCGGTGGGGTCGGGGCTTCGTCGGACATCGGTGTTTGTATTAACCAACACAGGCCACAAATCCATAGTTTTGTTGGTTAAGATTGTACTTTGTAGTCGTCTAGGTGTCCTTGAAGGCCGTCCGGTGAGTCCTCTCGCTCCGCCTTCAACTCCGAGAGCGATCGGCAAAGTATGGCCACAAAGACGAAATCGACACTCTGCTTTGCTCCCGTGAGTCGTACGGCATGGTTGACGACTACTGCCTTCCGTAGTGGGAGGAATTCTAGGTGCAGGCTCTCTTGAAGTTACTCCCGCTCTAGTTCCAGGTTCTGAGCTGTTGGGAGGTTCCAGCCGTACGTGACCGCGGCCAATCGGCTTCCCACAGTTACGACCGCACACGCTACTGCGGCGGTCCCGGGAGCCGCCCCCACCGCTCCCACGACCCAGTACGCGGTGCCGCCGAGGACTGCACAGCTCGCGTAGAAGTCCTCGAAGAGGATGAACGGGGCCCGGTCGAGGAGGATGTCGGCGAACGCGCCGCCGCCGACCGCGTTGATCGTCGCGATCGCGACGACGCCGAATGCCGACACGCCGACCTCGGTCGCGACGATGGCGCCGGCGGTCGCGAAGGCCGCCAGTCCGATGGCGTCCGAGACGAGCGTCACGGGGTGCGTCTCCGGCGCGGACAGCACGACGTTCAGCCCGACCGCCAAGGCGACGCCGAAAAGGCCCAGCCAGATCTCGATCGGGGACTGCAGCGCGAGCGGAACGCGCGCGACGAGGAGGTCTCGGGTCGCTCCACCTGCGAACGCCATCGCCAGCCCAACGATGACGATCCCGAGCAGGTCGAACTCCTCGCGGATCGCCTTCGACGACCCGACGAGCGCGAACGCGACCAGCCCGATCGTGTTCATCACGGCGAACGAGTCGCCGAACAACACCGCAACGAGGCTCTGGCTCACTGTCGTCAATTACGACCGAGGGATCTTGAGTGTGCCGCAGTCGCGGCGGAACGCATCGAAAGCCTTCTCGACGCGGTGGCCGAACCTCGGGTGATGTCGTGGTTCCTCCTCTTCGTCGCCGGTACGCTCGTGGAGGGCTCTCCGAGGAGGAATTCGAAGAACGTCGTCACCGACTTGAAGAGTAATTTGCGGACAACCGTCCGACCAGATCCACCTCTTGTGATGACTACTGTTCCTTATTCGAATGACGCGATGAGTAGCCTTTGACGACGTCGAGTTCTTCTGGTGTTCGACTGATGCACCTCAAACGGTCACGAACCCCCTCCGAATCACCCGACTCCCACGTGGCGGGATAGAACGCTGACTCACTGGTGTCGAACCCGCTAAAGCGCTCGACGACGTTGCTAGACCTCCTCTGCTTCGGCGTCGCGTTCGACCGCTCAGTGTCATCGCTAATGCCGAAGTAAAGCAGGGCGTGCGTGTTCTCGTGGATCCGCGTCCGCATAAGGTCGGCACTGTTCTTACAATTACGAACCTCACCGAGGGGTTGGACGCCGAGTTAGCGGCTCGATGCCGGGAGCACAGTTCCAGGGTGTTACTGGTAGTGCTGTTCGAGGTGGTTGACGATGTCGTCGCTACCGTACACCGTAACAGCGTGGTCGATATCTATGAGGTACGGAATTTGATCGTTTCCGCCGGCCACCAGCTCGTCGTGTGTGAGTTCGTTGGTCACGTCGCCACCTTGGTCTCCAGGGAGCCGCGGGTTGTGGATGACGTACGAGACGCCGAGCTCGGAGAGCTTCTCGCGGACCTTGCCGGAGTGCGGACAGCCTTCGGATTGGTAGAGTTCGAGCATCGTTGAGAGTATGGAGGCGAGCGCGCTAAAAACTGGCTCTCGACGTGGCTACACGTGGTCAGAGTTCCGGAATCGCCGTAAACAGGATGACAACCGCGTTCACGGACAGTAGCGCCAGCACGAGCCACTGGAAGACGTGCTCGGGGATGTGGTCGAAGATGTACACCCCGATCCAGGCACCGAGGAACACCATCGGAACGGCGACGGCAGCCTCGATCATCAGCGGCGTCGTCACATCTCCCGTGTAGGTGAGGCTCCCGAGTCGGTACAGCATGAGCGTCCCGAAGAAGGCGGTGAACGTGGCCTTCATCTCCTCGTCGGTCCAGAACCCGCTCGCCGACATGAAGGCCCCGTAGACGATCATCGGCGGGCCGGGGACGGCGACGGCGCCGCCGAGAACCCCCGCGAGAAGCCCAGCCGTCGCGCCGACAATCTTCCCCGGTCGGTAGTCCTTTTCCTCGATCCAGTCCGTGACCACATCGAGCTGCTGGGTCGCGCCGACGACGATGACCGCTACCACGAGGACAGCCCCGATAGCGACGCGCATCTGCGCTGCGTCGAACCCACTGAATACGACGATACCCAGCGGCATCCCGACGACGAGCCCGCCGACAGGAACGATCCACTTCTCCCAGTCGAACGCGTCCCGGACGCTCCACAAGACGCGGGCGTTGGCCACCACCGCCGTCGCCGTGAAGATGATCGACGCGCTCGAGGGCGACCGGAACAGCGGCATCATGCTCATCGACACCTGCGCGAAGCCGAACCCGGCGATTCCGTGAACGGCGGCCGCGACGAGGATGACGACCGCAGACAACCCCGTCGTTACCCAGTCGCCCGTCATCGATACTGTCCCCATTCCCTCGGTAGATTACGCATCCGAACGGGCGATACTTCGACTGCATCCGTTATTGTAATGCTCAACTCTGAAGCAGTAAGTGAATCCTAGACTGGAGTTCGCATCTGAGAGGATACCCGGTTCACACGTTCCGTGTTCCACCCTGATACCGCCGGCAGGTTCCGCCTCTTCGACATTGGCCGTGGTTGTGATCGCTGGGACCGCGCTCTTCGATATTCGAGTACTGTCTGGATAATTATACCCGGGCGTTCCAAACACTCGATGTCTGTAACGACAGTCACAGCACAATGAACAAGTACGATACGCATCTGGGCGAGTGGCACTCTCTCGGCGGCGCCCCCGTCGGACACGCCGACGATGACGCCGACGTGGTCCTCACTCACGTCAGCGACCTTCATGGGCAGCTAAGCCCGCGGTATCAGGTCTACTACGACAATCCAACGTCGGGACCGAACGTCGACTTCGGAGACGACGACCGCGTCGTCGAACGCGGCGGCGGGATCCCCCTGCTCGCAGCCAAACTCGACGAACTCCGCGAGCACCACGACGTGTGTACGTTTATGAGTGGGGACACGTTCCACGGCTCCGCCGTGACTACCTACACCGATGGACGAGCGATGCTCGAACCCATCAACGAACACGTCGCGCCCGACGTCTACGTCCCGGGCAACTGGGACTACTCGAACGAGGCCGCCGAGGACGGCAAATTTGTGGAACTGATGGACGACCTCGACGCGCCTGTCCTCGCGAACAACCTCTACGACTGGGAGACCGACGAACGGTTGTACGACGCGTACCGGATCCTCGAGGTCGCCGGTCTCTCTGTGGGCGTCGTCGGAATGACGAACGTCTACGTCGACCGGATGGCACCCGCGTTCTCCGAGGGAAAATATCGCTTCGGTAAGCATCCCGTACTCCTCGAAGAGTCCGCACAGGCAGCCCGCGAGGACGGCGCGGACGTCGTGGTCGCGGTCACAGAGATCGGTCTGCCGTGGATGGTCCAGGCCGCCAAGGACTGTGCGAGCGTCGACGTGATGTTCAGCGCGCACACCCACGAGTACACCTACGACCCGATCGTCGTCGAGGAGACCGAAACCGTCGTCGTCGAATCCGGGATGGGCGAGGCGCTCGGCCGTGTGGACCTCCGCGTTCGGGACGGGGAGATACAGTTCCGTCACCACCTCTACTGTCTGACCGAGGACGGCGAGCACACGCCGGAACCGGACGCCGATGCACAGGAGACAGTCGAATCCGTGCGTGCACCGTTCCTTGCGGACAGTCCAGGGTTCGAGAGTGGAGCCGGCACGCTCGAGAAGCCCCTCGATACGGTCGTCGGCCGGACGGAGAACCCACTCTACCGGCAGTCGTTCCTCGAGAGCGCGTGGAACACGCTGTTCAACGACGCCCTACAGGCACACTTCGAGACGGACCTCGCCGTCTCGCACGGGTTTCGGTACGGGACTGCCATCCCGCCCGGGAAGATCACGCTCGGCGAACTGTACACGTTCTTCCCGATGGCGACGCCCGTCGCCCGCGGTGTCGCCTACGGCCAGCAACTCACGAACCATATGGAGGAGTTCCTCGAGGACAACTTCACGCCGTACCCCTACGATCAGGAGGACGGTCGCGTTCGCAACTTCTCCTCGAACGTCGAGGTAACCGTCGACCCGACCGCGAAGCGCGGCCGCCGCCTCGTCGAGCTGCGAATCGACGGCGAGCCGGTCGACCCGGAGGAGACGTACTCGGTGGCGACGTTCCGCCGGCCCGGTGATCCCGAACGCGACCTCGGAAACTGCGGGTTCCCGTTCCAGGACGTCGAGGTCGACGACGGGACGATACCGGTCGATGTCATCGTCGAGTATCTCGAGGAACACTCGCCCGTCGACTACGAGGTCATGGGGCTGGTCGAGACCGCCGACGACGGCGGCCGGGTCCAGAACACGCCCGCAGACGGGCCGTATCCGTTCATCCAGCCCGGCGTCGACTACACTGACGGCGAGGCGTACTGCGAGACGTCCATGATACCGCGCAGGAACGCGTTTCCTGAAGAAGGGCGTAACCGAACGCGCTAGACGGCGAGAGCGCACGGGACAGGTCCGACGAACGACGGACTCGACACGACTCAGGCAGATACATGGTCAAAAACATCACTCCGGAACGACTTGCGGGGAGGATCGACGCCGACGAACAGTTCACTCTCATCGATGTGCGTCCCGAAGACAGCTTCGAGGCCTGGCACGTGCGCCACGCAGAGAACGTCCCGTACGATCCCGACGAGGGGCTGAGCGAGGACCAACTGAACGAGGTGAACGCGCTGGTCGACGGTCAGCCGGTCGTCGCAATCTGTGGGAAGGGGCTGACGTCGACGCCGTTCGCGTTCGATCTCGACGAGCACGGCTACGACGACGTCTCGGTCGTCACTGGCGGTATGGAGGCGTGGAGCAAACTCTACGAGACCGTCCCTATCGAGACAGTTAGTGACGACCTCGTCGTTCGACAGGTCCAGCGACGAGCGAAGGGCTGTCTCGGCTACGTCGTCGGCTCGAAGGAGGCGGAGGAGGCCGTCGTGGTCGATGCGACCCGCCAAACCGACCAGTTCAAAATCGCCGCCCAGGACGCTGGGCTCTCCATAACTCGTGTACTCGATACGCACATCCACGCCGACCACATCTCTGGCACCCCGGCACTCGCCGACAAGATCGGCGTGCCCTACCACCTTGGCGACACAGCCAGCGAGCGTGGCGTCCAGTACGCATACGAATCACTATCGGATGGAGAGACTATTGAGGTCGGCGAGGTCGAAATCGAAGCATTGCACACGCCCGGGCACACCTCTGAGATGCTGAACTACCTCGTTGACGGCGAACTCCTGCTGACGGGCGACACGTTGTTCGTCGACTCCGTTGGACGGACCGAACTCCAGTTCGGTGAGGACGACGCCTCGCGTGGAGCGGAACTGCTGTACGACTCGCTCCACGAGAAGATCCTCGAACTTCCAGACGACACGACGATCCTGCCGGGTCACCTCACCGTCACGAGCGGTGGTCGCTACGAGAACGGCTCACCAGGCGATCCCCTCAAGGCCCGACTCGGGGACCTCCGTAACGAACTCGACTTTCTCGGACTGGACCGCGACGCGTTCGTTGAGCGTCTGACCGAGGACGTCCCGGAGAAACCCCCGAACTACGAGGGAGTCATCGCCATCAACACGGGCAAAGACACTGTCGACGACGAGAGCGAGGCAACTGAACTCGAACTAGGACCGAATAACTGCGCCGCGTAACAGGACCGGCTCTCCCGTCGTCGTCCTCTCCAGCTGACAGGAGTGACCACCATCGGTGCACTCGAGGGTAGTTCCGGTCAGTTTCCGGATTCCGGCGACGGTGGGATCGTGAGGTGGCGCCGCCCCGACAGCTACGGCCGAGCCAGGTACTTCTCTCACCCTCACTGCGGCGTCCAGGACCATTCGATCAGCCCCAAAGATGTCGACAACAAACTGATAACGATAGGCGAGACTGATAGACTTAACCAACGAAAAGGCGGGACCGTGGCTATCTGTTGGTTAACTAAACTGGCGTGAGAATTAGTCTTCGAGAACGTCGATGAGTTCTTCTGCCGTTCGACTGATCCGCCCGAGTCGCTCGCGAACGACCTCGGGATCGTCCAACTCCCAGGCTGCGAGGGAGAACGCCGAGCCGCTGGTGTCTAGCCCGCAGTAACGCCCGACGACGTACGCGACGGCTTCGGCCTCGACTTCGCGTTTCGCCCGCTCGGTGTCGTCGTCGACGTCGAAGTTGTGTCGGGCGCTGTCGGTAGCCGGTTCCACGCGTGGTGTTCCGCTCGAATCCCTCGGGAAACGGCTCGTCGTCGTCGGCTGCGGCGTCTCGGAGCTCCGGAAGGAGGACGAGGTGTTCGTCCTCGATGACCTGTTCGAGCGTCTCCTGGCTCGCTCGCACCGAGAGGACGTCGCCGGCGCTGATTCGTTCGCTCGGGAGGCCGCGGACGATAGGACGGCCGTTGCGCACGATCTGGAATACGTCCAGGTCGAGGTCACCGCGTTGCAGCTCTCGCACCTGCGAACCGACGAGATCGGAGTCCTCGTGCACGACGACGTCGGTCAGGTAGTCGGTCATCCCGAACTGGTCAGTGGGGGATCCCTCGGCGGTGATCCGGGCGGGTGTGAGGTATCGCCCGACGGTCAACAGGTAGACGATACCGACGGCCAGGACGATGACCCCCAACTGTGTGAACTCGAACAGCGAGAACGGCTCGCCAGTCGGACCGATCTGCGCCCAGATATCGCTCGCGAGCAGGTTTGTCGACGTCCCGATGACGGTGAGCGTCCCGCCCATCATTGAGGCGAAAGAGAGCGGAATCAGCAGCTTCGACGGGGAGGTCCCAGTCTACCGAGCGAGGTTCGTGACGGCGGGAATGAGCACTGCGACGATGGGCGTGTTGTTGACGAAGCCCGCAGGAGGTCCGGACAGCCCGACGGTCGCGAGGTGCTGTCGGAATTCGCTGTCGCCCGCGAACGACTCCATCTTCTGGGTGAGGATCTGGATGACGCCGGTCTGCCGAACGCCTTCGCTGAGGATGAACATCGCCAGCACGGTGAGCGTCGCGGGATTCGAGAAGCCCGACACGCCCTCCTCCGGAGAGACGCCCGTCCACGGACCGAGGAGAATAAGCGCGACCATCAGCGCGATGGCGGTCGTGTCGATCGAGACCGGCTGGAGGACGAACAGGACGAGCGCGACGGCGACGACGGCAAGCACGACGAACACGTCGAGAGAGACTGGCAGCGCTCCCGAGAGTTCCCCGAGGAGCGCCGGCGTCGCCAGTGCGAGGTCGTTCAGTTCGTTCGTCACGGAATCAACTGTGTACGGGTCCTACTGGGTCCTACATAGTAGTACGGTTCCCGTCACTCTGTCGGCAAACACAGGTGGCTTCCATCGGTCACTGCCGAGAGACGTGGAGTGGGAACTGCTTTGTGACTGTTCGCCGTAGCTGCCGGTAGTGACATGTACGAATCGATTCTACTCCCGGTTGACGGCAGCGAACACGCAACCAAAATCGTCCATCACGCGGCCGAGCTCGCGCAGTGGACTGAGGCGACGATCGAAGTGCTGTTCGTCGCCGATACGACTCGAGACAGCGTCACTGTTGTCGACGGAACCGTCGTTGACGCACTGGAACGGGAGGGAGAGACGATCGTCGCGGACGTCGCGGAGACGCTCGAAGCCCTCGATGTGGAGCACGGCACCGACGTCGTTCAGGGCAGCCCAGCACCAACAATTGTCGACTACGCCGAGCGATACGGCCACGACCTAATCGTCTTGCCCACTCACGGTCGAACTGGCATCTCACGCTATCTCCTCGGAAGCGTCACGGAGAAAGTGGTACGCTTGTCCGATGTCCCCGTTCTGACCGCACGAATGCAATCTGATGAGCAGTTGGCATTCCCGTACGAGAATATTCTCATCCCGACCGATGGGAGTCCAGCTTCGACTGCTGCCGCCAAGCATGGCCTGGCACTTGCGGCGACGCTCGACGCTACTGTCCACATCCTTTCTGTCGTGGATGATACGTCGCTGGGCCCTGACGTTCGCTCTGTGCTTTCAGTTGACGAACTCGAGCGACCGGCAGTAGAGGCTGTCGAGGAGGTGGCCACGAAAGCCGATGAACACGCTCTGGCACACGTCCAAACGTACGTCGAACATGGGTCGCCTGCGGAAGTGATCCGTGAACATATTGAAACGAATGGGGTTCACGTCGTCGTGATGGGGGCTAGTGGTCGTCGTGGCGTCGATCGGGTTCTCCTCGGGAGTGTCGCAGAAAAGACGGTCCGATCAGCACCTGTTCCGGTTATCACCGTCCACGATCGGTCGTAGCCGGTTGCGTTGGTCTTCCTATTTTACTGGCTCTGTTGAAATCCTATTCTTCAGACACATTATCGTCTGAAACAGCCGGTCGTTGAAGAATGCGTACGACGGTGTGCAGATAAGGATGAAGAGTGAGGCGGTGTGTTTTCCGAGTGGTTCATGCCCGAACACACACGCCTCAGCGGTAGTCTCGACCAGATCGAATTAGGTTTTGTGGGACGAGAAGCGACACCGAGGTTGTTGATAAAGCTCGGTATTCAGCTCCATCTTGCTGAAATATCACTTTTAAATATAATTTCTATTATTGATATATTTGGTGTCAAACGTGCTCGATCAACCGTTCATAATTGGGTTCACAAGGCCGATCTACAGCCCGAAGCTGGGTGATGTCCGGATCACATTGCGGTTGACGAGACTTCGATCGGACTCAACGATGAGCAATATTGGCTGTATGCCGCCGTCGATCTCGAGACAAACGAATTGCTCTATACAAAGCATGAGACGACGATAATAACGGTTCTCGCTCATTCAGTTCTGACGGAACTCTTCGAGAAACACAACGTCTCCGACGCCGTGTTTCTCGTCGATGGGTCATACTCGTTACAAGATGCGTGTCAACGCCACGGCCTCGATTTCAGATACGAAGAACATGGAAACCGAAACAGCGTTGAACGTATATTTAGAGAAATAAAAAGCTGAACTATCTATTTCTCAAACTGTTTCAGCAACGCCGAAGCAGAAACCGCCGATGACTGGCTCAGATCGCTCAGCTTCGCATGGAATCTGCTCATCTGAAACGATGGTTTGTGGAAATCAGGCCTCGACACTGCTCGGCTGTCCCGCAGCCGCTCGATTGATGCGATACCGTTCGACCGGTTCGTCGGTGACGGCTGCCAGTCCTAGTTCGTTGGGCGCCGCTATTCGGTCGTCTTCGATACTGCATCGAGTGGGTGGTCGAGCATGGCGTTGAGGTGATAGGGTGGCACCCCGCCGCGTGCTCGCTGTTGCCGTCACGGTCGCTGTGCTGGCCAGCGACGACTGACATCGATCCGTACTCCCTGCCAGCCGCCAGGGTTGCTCGGTGCGGTACGGGTACAGGTGTTCAGCGAGGCATTTATGTTGTCGCCGTGGATTGTCGTCTCCGAGTCATGGAGACGAGCCCAACCCGGCTGGCACTGCCAGCATCCGACTGTGGTAGGCTAGGGATCTGCGATTCCTGCCCGAGCATCGAACAGAAGCAGGCCAACGTAGCAGATCGTACCGTCGATGCAGCCGCTAAGACCGTGGTCGTAGAGGCGGGACGATGAAGGCGATCGCAGTCCAGCGCGGCGAATCCCGGCCACGCGTTATCGAGAAATCCCGGCCCGTGCCGGAGCCCGGTTCCAATGAGGTTCTCGTTCGCACACTTCGGGTCGGGATCGATGGCACCGACCACGAGGTCATCGAGGGCAATCACGGCGGGTTCCCCGAAGACGAAAACCATCTCGTGCTCGGCCACGAAGCCGTCGGCGTCGTCGAAGAGCCGAACGGTACCGGTCTCGAAACGGGGGACGTCGTTGTGCCGACGGTGAGACGTCCACCAGAGACCGGACGGAACCGATATTTTGAGGCGGGCGAACCAGACATGGCTCCAGTGGGGGAGTACGTCGAGTGCGGCATCGCGGGTGCCCACGGATTCATGGCCGAATACTTCGTCGCTCCCGCAGAGTTCCTGGTTCCGGTACCGCGCGAATCAGCCCAGTACGCGTTCCTCGTCGAGCCGATCAGCAACAGCGAGAAAGCACTCGACCTCGCGTGGAGTTCACGCTCAACGTTCGAGTGGCAGCCCGAGAGTGCAGTAGTCTTGGGGAATGGCCCACTCGGGCTGCTGACGCTGGCGATGCTTCGACGGGAGTTCGACCGGACGTACTGTCTCGGCCGGCGGGACCGCCCCGATCCGACCATCGATATCATCGAGAACCTTGGGGCGGTATACGTCGACTCTCGAGAGACAGCCGTGGCTGAGATTCCGGCCGCCCATGAACCGATGGATCTCGTCTACGAGGCGACGGGATACGCGAAGCATGCCTTCGAGTGTGTCGACGCCCTTGGGCCGAACGGTGTCGGCGTGCTGTTGGGCATTCCCGGTGACTGGGAATTTGAGATCGATGGCGGTCGGCTGCATCGTGAGTTCGTCCTCAAGAACAAGGCCCTCGTCGGGAGTGTTAACTCCTCAGTGCCACACTTCGAAGACGCCCGCGATTCGCTGGCCACGTTCCCAGATTGGTTCCTTGACGCGCTGATTACGGGTGTCTATACACCCGCGGACGTCGACACGGCCTTCGAAGATGGAGACACCGATATCAAGGCCGTCATCGAGTTCGAGGCGCCGTAGCGGCTGCTCGTACTCCACTCAGCTCTCGGTTGGTTGTTCGTCTGGCGACGGTCAGACGCACTCACTTCGGACGTGCACCGGTTGCTGCACTGTCGTTCCCAATCCCGGACATCCATTTGC
>ENA-ORDC01002353-ORDC01002353.1-marine-metagenome-genome-assembly--contig:-NODE-2353-length-11620-cov-3.044702_pt1 | contig 11620 bp, 13 predicted proteins | sample MGYA00237783_ERZ508515 | MGnify/ENA primary metagenome ERZ508515 (study PRJEB26186, sample SAMN06268792) | marine metagenome | isolation source: Eden Landing Ponds, San Francisco, CA, USA | place...
AGGCCGACTTTCGCACCGTGGCCCGCCGCGACGACCGTCTGGTGTGGTTCGCCAGCGACGCGGCCGGCAGCGTAGAGGCCGTCGACGCCCGTCTCGCCCTCCGCTGTGACGTCGGCGACGGTCTTGGTCCCGCGTGTCTCACAGTCGACGCCGTCGACGGCTGCCAGCAAGTCCCCACTGGGCCAGGACGCACAGACGACGGCGTCGGCCCGGACCGTTGCCTCGGCCGCGGTTTCGACCGCGAACCGACCATTCGCTTCCGCCGACGCGTGTTGCACCGCGGTCGCCCGCGCCGACACGATGGCGACGTCGTTGCGCTCGGCTTGCTCGGTGAGTAGGTCGAGGAAGCGACGGGGGTTGACACCGGCGGGGAAACCGGGCACGTTCTCGAGGTGGGCGTTACGGTGCAGAATCGGGTCGCCCGCCCGGAGGACCAGCGTCTCGAGTCCCGCGCGCGCTGTGAACAGGCCAGCGGTGAGTCCTGCCGGCCCCGCGCCGACGATACAGACCTCACAGTTCCGTGATTGCATGGCCGAGTCTCGCACCCGCTGTACTTGGAAGCGACGAATCGGGGCTCGAGGGTGAAGTTCCGCCCGGTCCTCCAGGCTCCCGGTGGCGAGAGGTCAGAATCCGCTGATGGCCGACGCCAGAAAGAGGACGACGAAGAGCACGCCGAGCAGGAGGAAGACGGCGTTTTCCAGGTCGATGGCTTCGGGTTCGAGTGGCTGTTCGGCACGGAGCGACCCGGCGATATTGCCCCCGTTGTCGCCGGATGGCTCGGGCCGGGGCCGGTGGCCGCCGGTGGTCTTCTCGCCAGCAGAGTTCCCGCCAGTGGGCTCCTCGTCGGCGGTGTTCTCGCCGGCAGTCGTATCACCAGCAAGGTCCTCACCGGCGAACTCCGGGTCGGCCCGCCCTGGGCGCTCGTCTGCCATACCGTGCCAGAGGTGGGCGGACGGGAAAAAGGTGAAGAACCCCGACGGGGCGGCTCTCTCGACGAATGGCGTTCGCGGAATGACCGCGTCCGGTCGGATGGAGTTGTCGACGCGGCCCTTCGACAGCGGCCGGGACGAGGAGAGTGACGGCCGATGGTCCTCACTCCGCCCGTGAGGCGGCCTGGCAGGCCTCCTCCCACCTGCCCTGCTCTTCGAGAAAGGACTGGAGGGTGTCGGCGTACGCCGCCACGAGTTCGGTCGCCTCGGTCAGTCGCTCCTCGTCAACATCCTCGGACTCCGAATCACCGAAGAGGCCACGCACGCGTCCCAATAGCCCGCCCGACGTGTCCGCGTTCCGACGTGCCGGGCCACCACTCATGCCCTGGGGCAGGTTGTCGAGTTCCGGGAGAATTTGCTCGACCCTGTCGGTTCGGGCGACGAGTTCGGCCGAGTCCGGCGTCTCCGCGTCCTCGATGTCGAACTCCACGGCCGTCATGACGAGGCCCCACTGCTGATTCGAGAACTGCGAGGCCTGCACGCGCTCCTGAAACTGCTGGTCGACCTGCATGCGCGCGCCGGCGATGCGGTCGGTCCACTCCCCACTCATTCGACTGTCGCGCCGTCCCGGACGGTTACCTCGGCGTGCAGTTCCTCGCGAAGGGCCGCGTGGACGTGACAGATGTCCTCCGCGCGGGCGACGACGTCAGCCACCGCATCGTCGAGTGACTCCTCGACCGCGATGTCGAAGGCGATGGACGCGAGGTCGTCGCCGTCGTCGATGTCAACGGTGGCGCGAATCTGGACGGCCCCGATGTCCTCGAAGCCCTCCTTCGAGGCACCGACCCGGAAGGCCGGGATGAAACAGGAGGCGTAATCGGCCACCAGGACCGCGTTCGGTCCCGGCCCCTCCTGTTCGGTCGCGTCGACGGTGAGTTCCCACTCGCCAATCTCGCTGACGGTGGTGTATCCCGCTGTGCTCGTGCTGGTCACGTCGATGTCGGACATACGTGAGCGGTTCGGGTGGGGACGGGAAAATACTATCCCTCGGACGCGTCAGTGACGGGACGATTCGGAGGCGCGGTCCGACGGTCGGACCCGATATCGACTGCGACAGCACCGAGGGCCCAACCGAAAGTGAATTCTCCCGTCCACGGGTAGGCGCGGTATGCTCACGCTCGCGCTCGCGGGCAAGCCAAACGCCGGCAAGTCCACCTTCTACACCGCGGCGACACGGGCAGAGGTCGACATCGGCAACTACCCGTTCACGACAATCGACGCCAACCGGGGAATCAGTTACGCCCGGACGCGCTGTCCCTGTCTCGACCGCGACCGGCGCTGTGACAGCGACGACTGCCGGGCGGGCAAGCGCTACGTCCCGGTCGAACTCTACGATGTGGCCGGCCTGGTCCCCGGGGCCCACGAGGGCCGGGGCCTCGGCAACCAGTTCCTCGACGAACTGACCGACGCCGACGCCATCCTCCACGTCGTCGACGCTTCCGGCGGGACGAACGAGGAGGGCGAACCTGTCGAGGTCGGCAGCCACGACCCCGTCGATGACATCGACTTCGTCGAGCGGGAGATGGACCGCTGGCTGGCCTCCATCGTCGAGCGCAACTGGGAAACCGTCGAGCGACAGTCCCGCTCGCCAGACTTCGACATCGACGACGCCCTCGCCGAGTTGCTGACCGGCGTCGGCGCGACCGAGGCCGACGTCGCGGCCGTTCTCCGAGACCTCGACTACCCCGACGACCCCCGGGACTGGGCGGACGACCACCGGCGGACACTCGCCAGCGCCATCCGCGAGCGGACCAAGCCGCTGGTCGTCGTCGCCAACAAGGCCGACATCGCGCCCGCGGAGAATTTGCAGCGCCTGCGAGAGGCCGCCGAGACAGTCATTCCGGCGACCGCCGAGGGCGAACTGGCGCTCCGCCGGGGGGCCGAGGCCGGTCTCGTCACTTACGACCCCGGAGACGACGACTTCACCGTCGACGATGCCGCCAGCGAGTCACAGCGCGAGGGACTGGAGCAGGTGCGACAGGTCCTCGCGGAGTGGGGCGGCACCGGCGTCCAGGCAGCCATCGACACCGTCGTCTACGACACGCTCGACCGCATCACGGCCTACCCGGTCGAGAACGAGACGCGCTGGACCGACGGCCAGGGCCGGATGCTGCCCGACGCCTTCCTGCTTCGCCGCGGGTCGACGCCGCTGGACCTCGCCTACGCGGTCCACTCGGACATCGGGGAGGGCTACCTCCACGCCGTCGACGCCCGGGCACAGCGCCGCATCGGCGAGGACCACGAACTCGAGGAGGGCGACGTCGTCAAGATAGTCAGCACGACGACCTGACGTCCCCTCCCCCGTTCCGCCCTTCCTCTCCCCCGCTCTTGCGCACCTTCCCAGGCGCGGGCTTTCGATACTACTAACCCGCTGTTGGCACAATCTCCGTCCAGACGACTATGAGATTACACGAGTACCAGGCAAAGGAGGTTTTCGCCGAGGCAGGGATTCCGACGCCCGACGCCCGCGTCGCCGCGACGGTCGAGGACGTTCTGGACGCGGCCGAGGCCATCGGCTATCCCGTGGCCATCAAGGCCCAGGTCCACGTCGGCGGCCGCGGCAAGGCCGGTGGCATCGAACTGGCCGACCACGCCGACGAGGCCCGTGAGGCTGCCGACCGCATCCTGGGGATGGACCTCAAGGGATATCGCGTCGAGCGCGTGCTCGTCGAGGACGCCGTCGACTTCACGAACGAACTCTACGTCGGCGTGACGATGGACCGCGGGGAGGGTCGCCCGGTCGCAATGGCCTCGACCCGCGGCGGTGTCAACATCGAGGAGGTCGCCGCGGAGGACCCCGAGGCAATCGCCCGCGAACACGTCGACCCCGCCTTCGGGATGCACGGCTTCCAGGCCCGCAAGGCCGTCGACGAGGCCGGCATCGACCCCGCGGTCTCCGGTGAGGTCGCCTCGGTGCTCGCGACCCTCTACGACCTCTGGGAGAAGCGGGACGGCAGCGATGCCGAAATCAACCCGCTGATGGTCACCGCCGACGGCGACGTCGTCGCGGCCGACGCCGTCTTCAACATCGACGGCGACGCGCTCTTCCGCCAGCCCGACCTCGCCGAGATGGAGGAGGAAGCCGCGGCGGACGACCTCGAGGCCAAGGCCAACGATTACGGTTTCGACTACGTCCGTCTCGACGGCAACGTCGGCATCATCGGCAACGGCGCGGGCCTCGTGATGACGACGCTCGACCTCGTCGACCACTTCGGCGGGGACCCCGCGAACTTCCTGGACATCGGCGGCGGCGCGAAGGCCGAGCGCGTCGCCAACGCGCTCGACATGGTCTTCTCCGACGACTCCGTCGACGCCGTCGTCTTCAACATCTTCGGCGGCATCACCCGCGGCGACGAGGTGGCAACCGGCATCAATGAAGCACTCGACCAGTTCGAGACGGTGCCAAAGCCCGTCGTCGTCCGCCTCGCCGGCACGAAGGCCGAGGCGGGGATGGAGATACTGGACACCGACCGCGTGCAGGTCGAAGCCACCCTCGAGGACGCTGTCCGTGCCGCCGTTTCCGCGGCCGGGGAGGTGGACCGATGAGCGTTCTCGTCGACGCGGACACCCGCGTCCTCGTGCAGGGAATGACGGGCGGCGAGGGCCGCTTCCACACCGAGCAGATGATAGAGTATGGCACCAACGTCGTCGCCGGCGCGGTGCCGGGCAAGGGCGGCCAGGAGGTCGCTGGCGTCCCGGTCTACGACACCGTCTCGCGGGCCGCCCGCGAGGAAGATGCCGACGCCTCCGTGGTGTTCGTCCCCCCGGCCTTCGCCGCAGACGCGCTCTTCGAGGCGCTCGACGCACCGCTGGACACCGTCGTCGCCATCACGGAGGGTATCCCGACACAGGACATGAGTCGGGTCTATCGCGCGCTCGGGGAGACCGACACCTACCTCGTCGGGCCCAACTGCCCCGGTGTCATCACCCCCGGCGAGACGAAACTGGGAATCCTGCCGGGCAACATCTTCGCCGACGGGAACGTCGGCCTCATCTCCCGCTCGGGGACGCTGACATACCAGATTGTCGACAATCTCACCCAGCGTGGCCTGGGCCAGTCGACGGCCATCGGCATCGGCGGTGACCCCATCATCGGGACGGACTTCATCGACGCCCTGGAACTGTTCGAGGCCGACTCCGACACCGATGTCGTGGTGCTGTGTGGGGAAATCGGCGGCGAGGACGAGGAGGAGGCCGCCGCCTACATCGACCAGCACATGGACACGCCGGTCGTGGGCTTCATCGCCGGCCGGACGGCCCCGCCGGGCAAGCGGATGGGCCACGCTTGGGCCATCGTCTCCGCGTCGGGCACGGGGACCGCACAGAGCAAAATCGACGCCCTCGAAGCCGCCGGCGTGCCCGTCGGCGACACGCCAAACGAAGTCGCGGATTCGGTCGCCGACCTGTTGTAGGGGGTCGGGCGGATGCAGTGGTTCCAGAGACGGCCGGCGACGGTATCCTCACTAATCTTCTCGAGTGATACGCACTCCGGCCCCCCAGCAGCCATTTCAAATCCTCTTACGCGTACCCTTTTAACCGATGACGGCCAAAAGTAACCATCGTGAGTAAACCACAGCGCGACCAACCCGCCGACCCCTCGACAATCAGGGTCGAGCAAGAGGGGGAGTGGTACGTCGCCATCGACGAGATGACTGATATCGCAAGTCAGGGGGAGACCCGCGCCGGGGCACTTTCGAACCTTGCCGAGGCACTGATGCTGGCGGAAGGTGGTGGTGAAGCGATAGCGGACCCAGATGTGTTTCTCGAAGAGGAATTCGACATCGACGTGGCCGACATCGAGGACTCGGAGCCGCCGTGGCTGGCATAAATCCGATACCGAGAGGTCCTCACCCGGTCTTGCCGAACCGTCGATGATGCCCGAACCGACGGCTATTTTGGCCCGTCGCGGGAACCCCCAGCCATGCCACTCGAGACGCCCGGCACGACGGTCGGCGTCGTCGGCGGCGGCCAGCTCGGCCGGATGCTCGGCGAGGCCGCGACGCCGCTGGGCATCGACCTCGTCGTCTCGGACCCGACGCCGGACGCCCCGGCCGCGCCGGCGGTCCGCGACCAGGTCGTCGGCGACTTCGACGACGAGGCGACCATCCGCGAACTCGGCGAGCGTGCCGACGTCCTGACCTACGAAATCGAACTCGCCGACCCCGACGCGCTCGAGCGCGTCAGCGAGGCGACGGGCACGCCGGTCCATCCCGCTCCCGAGACGTTGCGGACCATCCAGGACAAGCTCGTCCAGAAGCGCCGGCTCCAGGAGGCGGGCGTCCCGGTGCCGGACTTCCAGCAGGTCGACTCGGCCGAGGACCTCCGCGCCGCTCTCGAGGAGCTGGGTTACCCCGCGATGTTGAAGGCCCGCGAGGGGGGCTACGACGGCCGGGGGAACGTCCCCGTCGAGTCGCCCGAGGAGGTGGACGAGGCCTTCGCGGCCATCGACGGCCCGGCGATGGTCGAGGCCTTCGTCGACTTCGAGCGCGAACTCGCGGTGATGGGCTGTCTTGGCGACGGCGAGCGCGACACCTTCCCCGTCACGGAGACGATTCACGAGGCCGAGATTCTCCGCGAGACTGTCTCGCCGGCGCGGACGACCCCCGAGGTTCGAGAGCGCGCACGCGAGGTGGTCCGGGACGTCCTCGACGTGATGGACGGCCGGGGCGTCTTCGGCGTCGAACTGTTCGAGGCCGACGGCGAGATACTGCTCAACGAGATCGCGCCCCGCCCCCACAACTCGGGGCACTGGACCATCGAGGGTTGTCACACCTCTCAGTTCGAACAGCACCTGCGCGCGGTGACCGGACTGCCACTCGGCACGACGGAGCGACGGGCCCCGACCGTCTCGAAGAACATCCTCGGCGACGTGCCCGACGGCGAGCGGTGGCGCGCGCGACTCGACGGGGTCGAGTCGGTCCTGGCACGGGACCGCGCCGCGCTGCACTGGTACGGCAAGCGCGAGGTCTACCGCCTGCGGAAGATGGGCCACGTGACGCTCGTGGGCGACGGCGAGACGGTCGGTGGGGCAGCCGACGGGACGGTGGGCGAGTCGGCAGGAGAGGCGCTGCTCGAGGAGGTGCGCGACGCGACGGAACCGCTGACGTTCGTGGAATGAATCCATGAAATGGGCCCGTGGAGTGAATCCCGAATACCGGCGGTTATCGGGGACTCACCGACGTTCGAACAGCGAGCGAGCGCGCCGAACGTAACTATTTTCGTCCCAACTGCGAGCGTCACTGATTTCGTCGAGCAGCGTCAGTGCCTCACTCGCGGATAGCTGGTCGGTTCGAACGAAAATCGAGAGGAGCGTCGGCGTCGTAACGAGTCGCGTGTCTGCAAGAGAGGCGTGGACGAGGCCGAGTTGGTTGAACTCGTCGCAGAGAAACAGCGTCGCGTCGCACTCGTTCGCGAGCGTGACTGCGGCATTTTCGCCGGTGTCGAGGGGGAAGGTCGAGTCGAGTTCGACGGGGCGGGTGGTGAAAGCATCGCGTCGGTCGAGAACTGCCGTCGCGGCCCGGCCGTGGCTGTCCTCGAACGAGGCGATGTCCTGGAGTTCTGTGAGGACTTCCGGCGGAACAATCACCCGATAACGGGTGAGAAACAGTGCGAGCGGGTCGGGGGCAGCATCGTCGAGCGGGTCTCGGTTGGCATCGGCGGCGACACCGAGACTGACGAGGGCCGAGGAGTCTGGCACTGCAAGAGACATCTATAACTCGGCGGCTTCCTCGACGAAGTCCTCGGAGAGCTGTTGTTTGAGAACGCGGAAGTTGGCTGCCTCCTCGGGGCCGACGAGGGATTTGAGCTGGTCGAAGGTGATCTCGTCGTCGTAATAGGCGGCTGCAATTTCCTGCAGCAATGCGTCGTCGTGTGCGGCCGTCTGGAGATACTCGCGAAGTGCAGTGACGAGAATGTCGGTCCGGTCCTCGCCGAGGACGGCCGCGAGCGCGTCAGTCCGGTCGATGAGTCGGTGGGGCGCGCGGAACTGGACTCGCTTTTTCTCGCTACTCATTGTGTGTACATCGTGCGCCTAACTACTTAGCAGTTGTCGTGTGTACAACGTGAGCCAGTTGTCTCGCCCGTGGTTATCGCCCGAGGCCGTAACTGGGCCGGCACTCAGTAGGACCCAAGCGATTCCCCCAGCCCAAGCGCCTCGTCGGTGGTCTGGCGACTCTCCGCGGCCGACGCCTCGCCGAGGACCGCCCGAATCGCGTCGACGTTCTCGGGCACGACGTCGGACTCCTGGTGGATGGCCTGGAAGAGATAGAGGTCCGACCCCTCGACGGTGATGGACTCGCCCCAGATGCAGTTCTCCCAGATGTCCCCGCGCGGGCGGCCCGCGTCCTGGGCCAGTTCCTTCAGGTCGCCCGCGCCGTCGATGGCCAGCGACTCGGGGATGACGAACGTCCGGGGTTCGCCCGCGAAGCGGTCCCGGACCGCGGCGGCGTCGGGTGCTGTCTCCAGCGTGACATTGATGCTGTGGACGTGCATCAGCGTCGCGGGCACCTTCAGCCCGAGCGTGTCGATGTCGAGGTCCGGGAAGATGGTGTTGACGTCGGGGCCGTGGTGGGAGGGCAGCGTGGTGGGGTCGGGCAGGATGTCGTTGATGGGGCCGCGGCCGCTCTGGGCGGGGTCGCCGCCGCGGCGGACGAGCGTGGCGCGCACCTTCTCGATGCCATATTCCTCCGCGAGCGGCGCGATGAGCCGCGAGAGGCCGGTCGTGTTGCAGGAGACGACGCGAACGAGGTCGGCCCCCTCGACGCTCTCGTAGTTCGCCCTGGCGTTGAAACTGGCATCGACGGCGGCGGCGTCCTCGCCGCCCTGGAGCAGTGCGGGCGTGTCGTGCTCGCGGTACATCGCGGCGTTGTCTGCGCCGACGCCAGAGGGACAGGCGTCGACGACGACGTCGCTCTCGGCGACCAGTTCGGCGACGTCGCCAGCGAGGTCGATGCCCGCCTCGGCGAAGCGGGGCTTGCGCTCCGCGATGGCGGCATAGAGGTCGTAGCCCTTCCGCACCGCCGTCGCCGCCTCATGGTTGGGCCGGGTCTTGGCGACGCCGACCACCGTCATGTCTGGCTGGGCGCGGACGGCGTCAGCCACCCGCTTGCCGATGGTTCCGTAGCCGTTGATGCCCACGCGTATCATGTGCGAGTGGGTTCGTCCGGTCGCTGTTTATCAGTTCTGGTCAGCAGTGCTGCTATCAGTTGCTATCAGTGCATCTTCAGTTCGACCCGCCGGCCGTCGGGGTCACGAACGTAGGCGGCCCAGGCCCGACCGTAGGCCCCGTAGCGCGTCCGGGGTTCGCCGGACTCGACCTCGATTCCGTTCTCGGTGAGGGCTTCGAGTAGCGATTCCAGGTCCGCCTTCGCGTCCACGGTCTCTGACCGGACGAGCAGGCAGACGTGCTCGCCCCCGACGTCGATGGGTTCGTCGGTAGGAACGAGATGTATCTGCCTCCCGCCCGCGACCACCGCGACGTAGGGGACTTCGCCGGCCGCGAAACGGTCGCGGTCGCGGACCGACAGGCCGAGCAGGTCGTGATAGAAGTCGAGTGCGCGGTCGAGGTCGGTGACGCGAATCGCCACGTGGTCGATGTCGACGACGTCCATGGCGGATGGAGGGGTCTCCGGGACTTAGCCATTCGGGACGGCTAGTGTGGGTGATTTGGATTCGTAAACGATGTGCGAGAGTATGGGGCTGCCTTTCGAATTGGTGCTTCTTCTACCGCTAACAGTCGGAAAGCCCCCGGCCGCTCGACCCTCCGGGACTCGCTGTGTTACTCAGTCGCTTCGCTCCCTGCGTTACTTATTCCGATAATCTCGCTCCGCTCGATTATCGACGTTCGTCTCGCTTCACTCGACTCACCTTCGCCCGGGAGGGGTCGACCGGCCGGCCCCTTTCAGTCCCACCCCCACTCACCTCCCCAACCGAACCGCTCGCTCCTCCGTCGCTCGCTCATCCCTCGCGCTAAAGGCTCGCGGCCCTTCGGGCACGCGAGCCAGCGCGCGCCTACAGCGCGTGGTTTAGTGTGGAGGGTTTGAGAGCCCCCAGGGACGAATCTCCATCGCCCGTACTTGCGTCCGCTCCGGTGGCGATGCGCAGAATGCAATCGCGCGCCGCGTCCGGGCGCGGCTTTTTGGCCATCGGTGCCGAAGGCCGCCCATGGGCATTCGCTACGAGGATTTCCTCGACCTGCAGTACGAACCGGTGGAGACAGACCTGGTCTGTGCGTTCTACGTCGAACCCGCGTCGGGCATGTCCTGGCGCGACGCCGCTGGTCGGGTCGCCAGCGAGAGTTCGAATGGGACCTGGGCCGAACTGCAGGCCGAGGGGTCGGTCCGTGACCTCTCGGCGACGGCCTTCGCCATCGACGAGGGGGACAATCGCCTCACCGTCGCCTACCCCGACGCGCTGTTCGATCCCGGGAGCATGCCACAGGTCCTCTCGTGCATCGCCGGCAACATCCTCGGGATGAAGGCCGTCGACCGCATCCGCCTGCTGGACTGTGACTGGCCGGCGAAACTGACCCAAAGCTTCGACGGTCCCCAGTACGGCAGCAGCGTAAAGTCCGAACTGCTGGACGCCGGCGACCGGCCGGTCACGGCGACGGTCCCAAAGCCGAAGGTCGGCCTCTCCACCGAGCAGCACGCCCAGGTGGGTTACGACGCCTGGACCGGCGGCGTCGACCTCCTCAAGGACGACGAGAACCTCACCGACCAGGCCTTCAACCCCTTCGAGGACCGACTCACCGAGAGCCTCGCGCGCCGGGACCGCGCCGAAGACGAGACCGGCGAGCGCAAGGGCTACCTCCTGAACGTCACCGCGCCGGGCGACGAGATGCTCGAACGGGTCGATTTGGCCGCCGAGCACGGCTGCGAGTTCGTGATGGTCGACGTCGTGACGACGGGGTGGGCCGCCGTCCAGCAGGTCCGCCGCCGGTGTGCGCAGACCGGCCAGGCCATCCACGCCCACCGGGCGATGCACGCGGCCTTCGACCGCGTACCGACCCACGGCGTCTCGATGCGCGTCCTCGCACAGGTCGCCCGCCTCTGTGGCGTCGACCACATCCACACGGGGACGGCTGGCCTCGGCAAACTCGCCAACGAGGACACCGTCGGCATCAACGACTGGCTTCGCGCGGACTGCCACGGCCTGCGTGACGTTCTCCCGGTCGCCTCCGGTGGCCTCCACCCCGGCCTCGTTCCCCAGTTGCTGGACGCCCTCGGGTCGACCATCGCGGTCCAGGCCGGCGGCGGCATTCACGGCCACCCCGACGGGACGCACGCGGGGTCGATTGCGCTTCGGCGGGCGGTGGAGGCTGCCGCGGATGGTGTGGGGATGGATGACGCGGCAGCGGACTGTCCCGAACTTGCTGTGGCGCTCGAGGAGTGGGGCACCGAGACGCCGCGGTGAAGGGGTCATTTACTGGATAATGTTTCGTGGATGGTTCTTAGACCAGCAACAGCGGAAAGCCCCTAGCTTGAGTCTTTGATTGCTCTTGGGCCGGCAACAGCGGAAAGCCCCCGGTACGCTTCGGTCGGGGGCCTCGCTGCGCTCCTCGCGCCCTTCGGGCGCTGCGGTGCTTACTTCGTCCGCCTTCCCGGAGCGGGAGGCCGGCATTCGCCGGCCTC
>ENA-ORDC01002355-ORDC01002355.1-marine-metagenome-genome-assembly--contig:-NODE-2355-length-11611-cov-3.136900_pt1 | contig 11611 bp, 10 predicted proteins | sample MGYA00237783_ERZ508515 | MGnify/ENA primary metagenome ERZ508515 (study PRJEB26186, sample SAMN06268792) | marine metagenome | isolation source: Eden Landing Ponds, San Francisco, CA, USA | place...
CGGCGAGGACGACGGCAGCGACCCCGAGGTCGAGCAAGTCGAGACGGCGCAGAGCGTCGAGACGATCGCCGGCGACGACATCGAGGACGCCGCCCGCCGCCGCGCCGCCGCGATGGGGCGCTACAAGATCCAGGAGGTGATCAAGCGCCGCCAGGTGATCCTGGTGCAGGTCGTCAAGGAGGAGCGCGGCAACAAGGGCGCCGCGCTCACCACCTACCTGTCCCTGGCCGGGCGCTACTGCGTGCTGATGCCGAACACCAACAAGGGCGGCGGCATCTCGCGCAAGATCGCCAGCGCGCAGGACCGCAAGCGCCTGAAGGGCGTGCTGTCGGAGCTGCACATCCCCGACGGCGTGGCGGTGATCGTGCGCACCGCCGGCTCCAACCGCTCCAAGCTGGAGATCAAGCGCGACTACGAGTACCTGCTGCGGCTGTGGGACGAGATCCGCTCGACCACGCTGCAGTCGACCGCGCCGGCGCTGATCTACGAGGAAGCCAACCTGATCAAGCGCGCGGTGCGCGACCTCTACACCCGCGACATGGACGAGATCCTGGTCGAGGGCGACGACGGCTACAAGGCGGCGAAGGCGTTCATGAAGTCGCTGATGCCCTCGCACGCCAAGAAGGTGAAGAAGTACGACGACAGCCGGGTGCCGATCTTCCACCGCTACCAGGTGGAAAGCCAGCTCGACAACATTCACAACCCGACGATCCAGCTGAAGTCGGGCGGCTACATCGTGATGAACCAGACCGAGGCGCTGGTCGCGATCGACGTCAACTCGGGCAAGGCGACCAAGGAGCGCCACATCGAGGAGACGGCGCTGAAGACCAACCTCGAAGCCGCCGAGGAGATCGCCCGCCAGCTCAAGCTGCGCGACCTGGCCGGGCTGATCGTCATCGACTTCATCGACATGGAGGCCTCGAAGAACAACCGCGAGGTCGAGGGCCGGCTGAAGGAGGCGATGCGGCAGGACCGCGCGCGCATCCAGCTCGGCCGGATCTCGCCGTTCGGGCTGCTCGAGCTGTCGCGCCAGCGGCTGCGGCCCAGCCTGCACGAGACCTCGACCGACGTCTGCCACACCTGCGGCGGCAGCGGCTTCGTGCGCTCGCCGGACTCGACGGCGCTGCACGTGCTGCGCGCGCTCGAGGAGGAGGGCATCAAGCGCGGCGGCGGCGAGGTGCAGCTCACCGTGCCCAGCGGCGTCGCGCTCTACGTGCTGAACGACAAGCGCGAGCGGCTGGTCGAGGTCGAGCAGCGCTACGGCTACCGCGTGCGCATCACCACCGACGACCATCTGGTGCCGCCGGCCTACCGGCTCGACCGGCTGGCCAGCACCCCGGTGGAGGAGCGCGGCGACGAGCGCCGCGCCGAGGTCACCAGCGAGACCGTCGAGGTGCCGGACGAGGCCGAGCTGGCCGAGGAGATGGCCGACGACGGCGGCGTCAGCGAGGTCGACGGCAGCCGCGGCAGCGACGAGTCCGACGACAGCCGGCGCAAGCGCGGCCGGCGCGGCGGCCGCAGGAAGAAGCAGGGCGACGGCGCCGAGGCGCGCCAGGACGAGGCGGCCGCCCGCCAGGCGGTCGAGGAGGCCGAGGCCGCCGACGAGACGGCGGAGCGGACGGCCGGGTCCGGCGACGGTGCCGACAGTGCCGACGGCTCCGGCGAGACCGACGAGCAGGCCCAGGCCAAGCGCCGCCGCCGCCGCGGCAAGCGCGGCGGCCGCCGCCGCTCCCGCCGCCGCGAGGACGGCGACGAGATGACGGCCGGCGACGGCGGCGACGGCCAGGGCGCACCGGCGTCGGACGAGGACGCCGCCGATCGCACGGCTGAGGCCGAGGATCGGGCGGGCGACACCGACAGCACGCCGGCGGCCGCCGACGAGCGCGCGGACGCCGCGGCCGAGACGGCGGAGCCCTCGCACGCGTCCGAGCAGGCCGCCACCGAGCCGGCCGAGGCGGCCGGACAGGAGCCCGCCGAGGCAACCGACCAGACAGCCGACCAGCCGGAGCCGGCCGCGACGGAGCCGGCCAAGCCGAAGCGCAGCCGCAGCCGCAAGAGCAAGACGGCGGCCGCGGCGAAGTCCGGAGGGGCCGACACCACCACGGACGACACCACAACGGATGCGGCCACGGCGGATGGGGCCGACGCCCCGCAGGCGGAGACGCCGGCGGACCCGGAGGCCGACGGCAAGCCCAAGCGGCGCACCCGCAAGAAGACCTCGACCGCCAGCTCCAGCCGCAGCCGCAAGAGCCCGGCCAAGTCGAAGCAGCCGGCAGCCGAGACGGCGGAGACCGACAAGGCGTCCGCCGAGCCGGCCGGAGAGGCCTCCGAGAGCCCGGCCGACACAGCCGCGCCGCAGGAAACTGAGCAGACCCCGGCCGCCGCCGCGGACGAGCCGGCGGGCAGCACTGCCTCCGACCAGTCCCAGCCCCAACCGGAGCCGCAGCCGGAGCCGGACTCGGCCAGCGAGACCGCCTACGGCGAGGCGGCGCAGCCCACCGGTGGCGACGACGTCGCCGACGGCAAGCCGACCACGCGGCGCAAGGGCTGGTGGCAGAAGCTGGTCAACAACTAGCGATCCGGCACCCGGCGGGCGCCGGCCGGTGCCGGCGCTCGCTCCCGGCTGACTCCGATGCCGGACACGGGAAACCGGACACATAAAAACGGCGGCTTCCGGTGCGGAAGCCGCCGTTTTGCGTGTTCGGCCGCTGCGGGCGCGGCGGTCAGCCGGTGGAGATCCGCACCGCGACCCAGCGGAAGTCGCCCTGGGTGTAGACCAGCAGGGTCACCACCCGGTAGCCCTCCTTGCGGGCGGCCTCAACCTTGTCGGCGAGCTGGGTCGGGGTCGACACCTCTTCCTGGTCGACCTCGACGATCACGTCGCCGGGCGACAGGCCCTTCTCGGCCGCCGAGCTGCCGGGGTCGACCTCGGTAATGACGACGCCGCTGGCCTGATCGTCCAGGCCGTACTTCTGGCGCGCCTGCTTGTCGAGCTGGGCCAGCGACATGCCGAGCGCGCTCGACGACTGCTGCCGTCCCTGCTGCTGATCCGGCGTGCTCTGCTGGTCCTGGAAGCGGGCGAGCTTCTCGTCGTCCAGCTTGCCGAGCTCGACCTGCACGGTCTGTCGCTCGCCCTTGCGCCAGATCCCGACGTCGACGGTCTTGCCGATCCGTGTCTCCGCCACCATCCGCGGCAGGTTGCGCATCTCGGTGACCTTCTCGCCGTCGAAGCTGAGAATCACGTCGCCCTGACGGATGCCCGCCTCGGCGGCCGGGCCGCCGTCGGAGACCGAGGCGACCAGGGCGCCACGCGCCTCGTCCAGGCGCAGGCCCTCGGCCAGCTCCTCGGTGACCGTCTGGATTCGCACGCCGAGCCAGGCGCGCCGCACGTCACCGAACTCGCGCAGCTGATCGATCACGTTGTGTGCGATCGAGGACGGGATCGCGAAGCCGATGCCGATGGAGCCGCCGGACGGCGAGAAGATGGCGGTGTTGACGCCGATCACCTGGCCGTCGGTGTTGAACATCGGGCCGCCCGAGTTGCCGCGGTTGATCGAGGCGTCGGTCTGGATGAAGTCGTCGTACGGCCCGGCGTTAATGTCGCGCGACCGGGCCGAGACGATGCCGGCGGTCACCGTGCCGCCCAGGCCGAACGGGTTGCCGATCGCAAGCACCCAGTCGCCGATCCGGGTCGCGTCGCTGTCGCCCCAATCCGCGGCTTGCAGCTCGCGGTCGGTGTCGACCTTGATCAGCGCCAGGTCGGTCTTGTCGTCGCGGCCGATGATCTCGGCCGACATCGTGGTGTCGTCGTGGAAGCGCACCGTCACCTCATCAGCGCCCTCGATGACGTGGTAGTTGGTGACGATGTAGCCGCTCTCGTCGATGACGAAGCCGGAGCCCAGCGACGACGGCGCACGGCGCGGACCGCGCGGCTGCTGCTGCGGTTCGCCGTTCTCGCCGCGGCGGCGGTCGAAGAAGTCCTTGAAGAACTCCTCGAACTGCTGGCGCTTGCCGCTGTCCTCCACCTTCTGGGTGGTGGAGATGTTCACCACGGTGGGCAGCAGCCTGTCGGCCAGATTGGCGAAACTGTCCGGCCGGCCCTGGGCCTGCGCGGACGCCGGCAGCAGCACGGCAACGGCCAGGAGTGCCGCCATCGAAGCCCCGAGGATCCGCCGGACGGCCGGTCGGATCGCCGGCCCGAACGGGCCGACGCCGTTGCCGCGACGCCGCCGCGGCACGGCGGAATTCAGCGATGTGATCTGCAAAGTTGGTCTCCATTGCGTTTGGTCGCCCGAGGCGGGGCGGATGCCCGTGCGGCCGACGCGGCGCCCGAACCTGCGCCATGGCGCGCGACCTGGACCCGCGATCCGCCGCATCAAGCGGTTGCCGCTTAAGATGGCGCCGAGTGTGTTCATTTTAGGGCGCCCCTCAGGCCAGCAGGTAGAGGAAAAACACGCCGATCAGCACCATCAGCAGGCCGCCCCATCGCATCGCCTCCGCCGGCATCTGGTCGAGCTGCAGCAGCGCCCGCCGCAGCAGGCCCGGGAACACGGCCAGCGACACGCCCTCCAGCACCAGCACCAGGGCGATCGCGGTCAGGAGGTCGTCGACTGTCAGGTTCGGCATCGCCGCGCTGGCGCTCCCGGGGCTGAACCGGCGCGCGGGCGCGATTCAAAGCGCCCGGACGCCGCCGCCGATGAAACGCGAAAGGGCCGAGGCCTTGCAAGGCCCCGGCCCTTCCGGATGAGGTCGGGCGGCCGGACCGCCTACTGGCTGGTCCCGGTGGCCGCCTTGTTGGTGCGACGCGGGCCCATCTCCGAGTCGGCCTCGCGCAGCTCGTCCTCCAGAGCTCCGCCGCCGAACAAGCGGAAGAAGGAGTTCTCCTCCGTCGACAGAACCAGGTAGCTGTTCTGCGCGTCGCCCTGGTTGATCGAGTTCTCGTAGGCCTGCATCGAGCGGTAGAACTGGAAGAAGTTCTCGTCCTGCCCGAACGCCTCGCTGAGCACCGTGGTCCGCCGGCCCTCGCCGGCGCCGCGGATGGTGTCGCCTTCGCGCTGGGCCTCGGCCCGGATCACCGTCGCCTCGCGGTCGGCGGCGGCGCGGATCCGCTGCGCCTCCTCCTGACCCTGGGCGCGGAACTCGGCAGCCTCGCGCTCGCGCTCGGACCGCATGCGGGAGTACACCGCCTCGGAGACCTGCTGCGGCAGGTCGGTGCGGCCGATACGCACGTCGACGATGTTGATGCCGAAGCGGTCGGACTCCCGATTCACCTGCTCCTGGATGCGCTGCATGATGTCGGAGCGCTCGTCCGACAGAATGCTTGCCAGGTTCACGTTACCGAGCACGCTGCGCAGGGCCGAGTTGATGATCGACCCCAGACGGTCGCGCAGGTTGCTCTCGAAGCGCACCGTCTGGAAGAACTTCAGCGGGTCGGTGATGGTGTAGCGGGCGAACGAATCCACGTTCAGCGGCTTCTGGTCCGCCAGCAGCACGCGCTCGACCGGCGGGTCGAGGTCCAGAATGCGCTTCTCGTAGTAGTTCACGTTCTGCACGAACGGCAGCTTCATGTTCAGACCCGGCTCGCTGATCACCCGGCGCGGGTCGCCGAACTGCAGCACGATCGCCTGCTGGGTCTGGTGCACCGTGAACAGGGAACTGGATAGCACCACGGCCAGCACCACGGCCAGGATGCCCAGCGGAAGCAACAGTTTGCGATTCATGATCCTTGGGCTCCCGGCCTAATTGCTGGTGGCGTTCGAGGCGCCGCCGCCGCCGGTCGCGGCGCCGGTGGCCGACGTGCCGGTCCGATCCGACGGGTTGCTGCTGCCGGTCATGTCCCGCCGCAACTGATCCAGCGGCAGATAGGGCAGCGTGCCGCTGGCGGAGTCGCTGTCCATCAGCACCTTGTCGGTGCGGGCGAAGATGTTCTGCATGGTCTCCAGATACATCCGCCGCTTCGTCACCTCGGGGTTCTGCTTGTAGGCCTCGAACACTTGGTTGAAGCGCTGCGCCTCGCCCTGGGCCTCGTTGATCAGCCGCTCGCGGTAGGCTTCGGCTTCCTGGATCATCTTCTGCGCCTGACCGCGCGCCTTCGGGATGATGTCGTTGCGGTAGGCCTGCGCCTGGTTGCGCAGCCGGTCGCGGTCCTGCAGCGCGCGCTGCACGTCGTTGAACGCGTCGACCACCTGCGGCGGGGGCTGCACGTTCTGCAGCTTGAGGCCGGTGATCAGGATGCCGGCCTGGTAGTTATTCAGGATCTGCTGCAGCAGATCGCGGGTCTTCGCCTCGATCTCGGCGCGCGCCTCGGTCAGGGCCGGCTGGATGTCGGTGCGACCGATCACCTCGCGCATCGCCGACTCCGCGGCGATCTTCACCGTGCCCTCGGGGTCGCGGATGTTGAACAGGAAGCGCCCGGCGTCCTGAATCTTCCACTGCACCGAGAAGTCGATGTCGATGATGTTCTGGTCGCCGGTCAGCATCAGGCTTTCTTCTTCGACGTCGCGCTGACTGCCGGAGGCGTTGGTGCCCAGCGACCGGAAACCGATGTTGATCTGGCTGATCTTCTCGACCGACGGTGTGAGCACCGTCTCGATCGGATACGGCAGGTGCCAGTTCAGACCCGGCTGGGTGGTGTTCACCCACGCGCCGAAGCGCAGCACCACGCCCTGCTGGTCGGTCTGCACGCGGTAGAAGCCGCTCAGGAACCAGATGCCGACCAGCACGGCGATGACCAGCAGGATGCCGCGGCCGCCGAAGCCGCCGCCGGTCCCGGAGCCGCCCGGAAAGATCTTCTTGAGCCGTTCCTGCCCTTTGCGGATCACGTCCTCGAAGTCGGGCGGACGCTGGCCGCCGCCGGGACCGAACGGGCCCCCGCCGCCGCCATTGCCACGTCCGCCGCCGCCGGAGCTGCCGCGACCGCCCCATGGGCCGCCACCGCTGGAGCCGCCGCCCCATGGGCCGCCGCCCCCTTGCGATTGCCAAGGCATGTTCTGGATGTCTCCGTCTATGAGTCGGGCTGAAGATACGGCCGGGCGGGCTTCACAGGACTCTCGCCGTGACCATATGGAACACCACACTTAACGCGTCAGACCCGCCAGCGAAACCGCTGAGCGTCATATCGGGCGGCAAAGGACCGAATCAAGCATGACGGGCGTTACCGAAGACAGCATCTGGGAGGCACTGGGGACGGTGCACGACCCCGAGCACGGCCAGGACCTGGTCACGCTCGGGATGATCTCCGGCCTCGTGGTCAAGGAAGGCAACGTCGGCTTCGCCATCGAGGTCGACCCGCGCAAGGGACAGGACAAGGAGCCCGTGCGCAAGCAGGCCGAGGACGCCGTGCTGGCGCTGAAGGGCGTGTCCTCCGTCACCGCCGTGCTGACCGCGCACCAGGAGGCCCCCGGCGGCTCCGGCGGCCAGGCGCGACAGCAGGCCGCGGCGGCTTCTTCGGGCGGCGGCGCGGCCGCGGCCCAGGGCGGCGGCCAGCAACAGCAGCAGCGCGGCCAAGGCGCCGGCGGCGGCCAGCAGCAGATCGCGGTGCCGGGGGTGAAGGCAATCGTGGCGGTGGCCTCCGGCAAGGGCGGCGTCGGCAAGTCGACGGCCGCGGCCAATCTGGCCCTCGGCTTCGCCCGCAACGGCCTGAAGACCGGCATCCTCGACGCCGACATCTACGGCCCCTCGCAGCCGCGCATGATGGGCGTCACGGGGCGGCCCGAATCGCCCGACGGCAAGCACCTGCGGCCGCTGGAGAACTTCGGGGTCAAGGTGATGTCGATGGGCTTCCTGGTGGCCGAGGACACGCCGATGATCTGGCGCGGCCCGATGGTGCAGAGCGCGATCCAGCAGATGCTGCGCGACGTCGACTGGGGCGAGCTCGACATGCTGGTGGTGGACATGCCGCCGGGCACCGGCGACGCCCAGCTGACGCTGGCGCAGCAGGTGCCGCTGGCCGGCGCGGTGATCATCACGACGCCGCAGGACATCGCCCTGCTGGACGCCAAGAAGGGCCTGAACATGTTCCGCAAGGTCGACGTGCCCGTATTCGGCATCGTCGAGAACATGAGCTACTACCTGTGCCCGCACTGCGGCGAGCGCTCGGACATCTTTTCCGCCGGCGGCGGCCGCCGCGAGGCGGACAAGCTGGGCACCGAACTGCTCGGCGAGATCCCGCTCGACATCGTCATCCGCGAGGCCTCCGACGGCGGCCAGCCGGTCGTGGTCTCGCACCCCGACAGCGAGCACGCCAAGGCGTTCGTCCGCATCGCCGACCACGTTTGGACCAAGATCCAGGGCGCGACCGCCGGCGAGGCCCGCAAGGCGCCGTCGATCAAGATGAGCTGACGGCGCGCCCGGGCCGCGGCCGTGCGCCCGGGCTGTGGGCTGAATGCGGATGACCGGGCCCGCGCGGGACGCTACCATGGTGTGCATGAGCGACGACGATCTCGCGCGGAAGGTCCTGGCGGAGCGGCTTCGATTGGCGGCCGGCTGGTGTCAGACTGTGGCCATCGGCGTGCTGCTGCTCGGATTCGTCACGCCGCTGTTGACGGCTTCGCAGAAGCTCGGTGGAGCCGCCTGGGACAACTTGGCGATGTCCGTCTTCATCGCGGCCGGCCTGACTCTGTACGCACACAAACTGATCGGCGACGCCGTGAAAGCTGCGCCATGAACGAACTTACGGTTTGGCTGCTCATCGTCTTCGCCTGCGGCACGGGAATGTTCATCTACGGACACTTTTTCCTGTACCGCAACGCGATGCGCCTCAAGCGCAAGCAGGAGGCGGAGCGCGATCGCGACACCGCCGCGGGGCGCGGCGCCTAGACGCGTTGCAACAGCAGAAAGCTGTAGGCGTGCGGATTGCGCGCGTCCGCGGCGTGGTCCTCGCGCCAGCGCTCGGCCCATGTGCCGAGGTCCAGGGCGGGCAGATGCGTGTCCGCGTCGAAGGTCGCATGGACGCGCGTGAGGTAGATGCGCTCGGCCATTGGCAGCGCCTGGCGGAAGATCTCGGCGCCGCCGATCACCATCGCCTCGGCCGGGTCGGCCTGCGCCGCCAGGGCCAGCGCGGCGTCCAGCGAGGCGGCGGTCGCCGCGTCCCCGAACGGCCGGTAGCCGGGATCGCGGGTCACCACCACGTTGCGCCGGCCCGGCAGGCTGCGGCCGATCGACTCGTGGGTCTTGCGGCCCATGATCAGCGGGTGGCCCATGGTCACCCGCTTGAAGAACGCGAGGTCGCCCGGCAGCCGCCACGGCAGGCCGCCGTCCTTGCCGATGCCGCCGGCTTCGTCCGCCGCCACCACGAGCGTGATCCGCGGCCCCGTCCCCTGCCCGGCCCGGCTCATACCGCGATCGGCGCCTTGATGTGCGGATGCGCCTTGTAGCCCTCCAGCTCGAAATCCTCGAAACGGAACGCGAAGATGTCGTCGACCGCCGGGTTCACGCGCATCCGCGGCGGCGGATAGGGCTTGCGCTTCAGCTGCTCGCGCGCCTGCTCCAGGTGGTTGCTGTAGAGGTGCGCGTCGCCCAGCGTGTGCACGAACTCGCCGGGCCGGAAGCCGGTCACCTGTGCCGTCATCATGGTCAGCAGCGCGTAGGAGGCGATGTTGAACGGCACCCCCAGGAACACGTCGGCGCTGCGCTGGTAGAGCTGGCAGGACAGCCGCCCGTCGGCGACGTAGAACTGGAACAGCGCGTGGCACGGCGGCAGCGCCATGCGCTGCAGGTCCGCCACGTTCCAGGCCGAGACCACCAGCCGGCGGCTATCCGGGTTGCGCTTGATCTCCTCGATCACCCAGCGGATCTGATCGATGGTGCCGCCGTCGTGCGCCGGCCAGGAGCGCCACTGGTGGCCGTAGATCGGGCCCAGCTCGCCCTGCGGGTCGGCCCACTCGTCCCAGATCCGGACCCCGTGCTCCTTCAGGTAGCCGATGTTGGTGTCGCCGGCCAGGAACCACAGCAGCTCATGCACGATCGAGCGCACGTGCAGCTTCTTGGTGGTCAGCAGGGGAAAGCCGCGCGACAGGTCGAAGCGCATCTGGTGGCCGAACACGCTGACAGTGCCGGTGCCGGTGCGGTCGGTCTTCTCGTGACCCTCGTCCAGGATCAGCTTCAGGAGGTCGAGGTACTGGTCGTCCGGATGGCCGGCCATGGCGGGCGTCGCTGCTCTCGGTCGGATGCGGTGAATGTGTCGCGCGCTGACGGTGGTCGCGCCGGCCGCGTGCCGGCATCGAATCGGGCCTGCCCATGATAGCGGACTGCGCCGAACCTATCGACGCGGCTTTGCGGCTTTAAAGCCGCGCGGCCTTGCCCTATATTCAGGGGTGTCCGGTCGCACCGGACTATGGCGATAAACGGCATATCCACTAGGCGTAGCGGACCCGGGGGCAGTACCCGGCGCCTCCACCAACATCCGGCGTCTCGCGCGTTGCAACCGCGCTCGGGACGCCGGCTCCTGCGGGGGCGAACCAGGATCGACGCGCGTTGAAAGGTATGCCTTTCGCCCGGCATGGTACCGCCGTTATCGGGCCATTCAAGAAGTGCGAACGACAATCGTACTCCGGTTGCTGCGGCCGCGTAACAGCGCCAAGGCAACTGACCTATGAATCCCTAGCCGGGTGAGTCCGGCTAGGTGGGGTTCGGGGCTACCTAGCAACAGAAAGCCCCACTTTCATTTCCCGGTTCCATCCGTTTCAATGGCCAATCCGCCGATTTGGACTTAGCCTGGGTTCGCCTCCGAACCGCTAGAAGGGGACGACATGGCCGACACGCGCGGCGCTGGAGACGACTTGCATTACGACGTCATGGTCGAGAACGCCCTGCGCGGCGTGGTCCGGCAGGCGCTGGCCCAGGTGGCCGAGAACGGCCTGCCCGGGGAGCATCACTTCTACGTGACCTTCCGCAGCGACCATCCCGACGTGGTGATGCCCGACGCCCTGCGCGAGCGCTACCCGCGGGAGATGACCATCGTCCTGCAGTACCAGTTCTGGGACCTGGAAGTCGGGGAGGACGCCTTCGCGGTCACCCTGACCTTCAACAATGTCTCGGAGCGGCTGCAGATCCCGCTCGAGGCGGTGGTGGCCTTCGCCGACCCGTCGGTGCGCTTCGGCCTGCAGTTCGACGCCGGCGACGACGACGGCGGCGAGGACTCGACCCCGGAGCAGGCGTCGAACAACCAGACGGTGCCCGGCCAGGAGACCGCCGAGGGCGAAGCCGACCAGGGCGCCGGCGGGGACGGCAGCGACGAGGGCGACGACAACGTCGTCACGCTCGACAAGTTCCGTAAGAAACAGTAGCGCCCCCGACGACGTCGACCGCCGCGAGCGGCCCGACGGACGTGGGCCTTCGAACGAACCGACGAGCGCCGTGAGCGTCCTTCCCGACGTGCTGGCCCGCGATCTGGAGATCGTCTTCTGCGGCAGCGCCGCCGGCCGCGTGTCGGCCGCGCGCGGGGCCTACTACGCGGGCCCCGGCAACCGGTTCTGGCCGACCTTGGCCGAGGTCGGCCTGACGCCGCGTCAGCTTGCGCCGGAGGAGTTCCGGCGGCTGCCCGAGTTCGGGCTGGGTCTCACCGACCTGTGCCAGAGCGCCAGCGGCGCCGATTCGGAGCTGCCGGCGGGCG
>ENA-ORDC01002357-ORDC01002357.1-marine-metagenome-genome-assembly--contig:-NODE-2357-length-11589-cov-2.763638_pt1 | contig 11589 bp, 9 predicted proteins | sample MGYA00237783_ERZ508515 | MGnify/ENA primary metagenome ERZ508515 (study PRJEB26186, sample SAMN06268792) | marine metagenome | isolation source: Eden Landing Ponds, San Francisco, CA, USA | place...
CGGCGGCGACCTCACCGCCAGCGAAGGACACGGCGGGCTCGGCGTCGACGCGCCGCAGTGCGACGACAGCCTCGACGCCCGCGGCGACGACGAGGTCCGCAGTCTCGATCGCGTTCGCGACGACAGCGTCGTCGACCACGCGGCTGCCGCCCGAGCGGATCGGCGGGATCTGGAGGACCGTCACGCTCCCCGGTTCCAGATCGACGACGCCCTCGAACCCTGTGACGCCGACGTCCTGCCCCGCCTCCGCAGCGGTCGTCGTGACGCCGGTCGCCTCCCCGCTTTCCCCGGGAGAGGCGTGGAAGAGGCCGTCCTGCATCGAGAGCGTCACCGTCTCGCCCTCCTCGAGGTCGTCGGTGGCGATGGCCGCGTCCTCCTGCACGCTCCCGAGGACGTCCTCGGTGACGTGATCGACGAATCTGCGGACCTCCGTCGCGTCTCGCAAGAGGAGGTCCACGCCCTCCTTCGTCACGCGATACCGAGAGCGGCCCTCCATCTCGACGAGCCCGTCGTCCACCAGCTCGCGGATGTACTCGCTGACGGCCTGGCTGGTGACGCCGACGGCCTCCGCGATCTCGCCCTGGCTGACCGCCGGTTGTCGCTCGGCGATCTCGACGAGGATCCGAAAGCGGGTCGCGGCCCGCTTGTTGTCCAGCACGTCGGCCATGCCCAGCCGTTCACGACGCGTGGGTAAAAACCGGCGGGGTCGATCGCCGAGACGATTCGTCGGCTCGTCCGTCACGACGTCGTTCCTGCACGTCGCGCCCGTCACGACGTCGTTCCTGCTCGACACGCCCGTCTTCGCAACGCTTTCGCCCTCCCGTACGAACAGCAGACCGTGACCACTCGCCGGGACCGATTTCGACGGTCGACGCGTGCGGTGCTGGTCCTGGGAATCCTCGCAGGGCTGAACTCCGCCGGCGCGCTCGTGCTCAACCAGCCCGAGCAACTCTCCCTCGCCACCGACGTCTACTTCCACGCGGCGACGGCGGTCCTCGAAGGGGGCGACCTCTACGCCACGACGCCGCCGAACCTCCCCGACTACCACTACATCTACCCGCCGATCGTCGTCGTGCTCTTCCTCCCGCACGCGCTGCTTGGGAGTGAGACCGCGGCCTACGTCTTCCAGACCGTCCTGAACGTTGCCGCAGGGACCGGGATCGCGCTGCTCCTGTTGCGAGCGCTGGGCCGACGCGGGATCGAACTCGGCCGTGCCGACCGCCTGCTCGTCGGCGGGTTCACCCTCCTCTCGGCGTGGACAGCCGCGCAGCTCGTGATGGGACAGGTGAACCTCCGGCTCGCTCTCGCGATCGCGCTCGGTCTCGACTGGCTGGATCGGGCGGCGATCGAGGAGGAGGAGGGGCAGCAGGCGAGTGATCCAGCCGACCGACCGGCGGGCCGAACGGTCGACCAACCGTCAGATCGCACGACGTGGGCCGGCGTCGCCTTCGCCCTCGCCGCCCTCGTCAAACTGTTCCCGGCGACCCTCGGACTGTGGCTGCTCAGGACGAAGCGCTATCGCGCCGTCGCGGCCGCGATCGCGACGGGTCTCGGCGGCCTCCTGCTCGGCGTGCTCGTCTTCGGGCCCGACCTCACGATCGAGTACCTCACCGAGGTACTCGTCGGTCGCTTCGAGGGCGAGACGTTCGAGGGGTCGCCGGATCCCGAGCGCAACCACACGACGGTCCGCCGGATGCTCGCCGCAACGTTCGGTGGGTCCTCGCCGATCGTGACGCCGCTCGCGTTTGCACTGGTCGTCCCGCCCGTGGCGTACTGTTATCGCGACGTGTCGACGGACTCGCGACGGGTGGCCGCGATCCTCGCGACGCTCGTCGGCACGCTCCTCATCATGCCACTCCAGCCGCTGTACTTCTCCTTCCTCTATTTCCCAGTCGTCCTGCTCGTCGTCACGCTCGAGGCCGGACGGGCACGAAAACTCGTGGTCGCCGGGGCGCTCCTGACGTTCCTGTTCGTGGGTCCCGAGGGCGTGAAGTCGGTGGCTGGCACCCTTCCGGATTCGATCGGTGCGACCGTCCTCGACGCCGGCAACGCGCTCTTCACCGTGATTCTCCCGCCGACGGTCGGGATGTGGCTGCTGCTCGCGTCGTGCGTGGTGATTCAGTGGCGTGCACCCCGCCGGCTCGCGGCGGAAGCAGCGGACTCCGGGGCTACAGCTTCGACGTAACCGCATCGAGCTGCCAGTCCGTTGCGGACCGATCCTCGAACGCAATCCGATACGCGATGACGAACGTCAGGAAGTAGAGGACCATCGAGAGGCTGGTGAGGAGCGTCCACACCTCGATCTCGGCCCAGTCGAAGACGACGCTGCGGAGCACGGCTTCGACGAGGGTTGCGACGTAGACGGCTGCCATCGCTTGCACCACGATCCACTCGTCGGTGCCCTGGTCGACGATCCAGAACACGGTTGCCACGAGCGTCGCGGTGCCGACGACGCCGATCAGGAGGGTGAGGAAGCGATCGCCCTCGTCGAACAGGATCTCGCCGTGTTCGGCGAGGTCCGCCACCACGTCGAGGAGGAACTGTCCGCCAGCAATCACGAGCGCGGCGATCGCCGCGGCCTTCAGCAGCGATTCGATAGAGACGCCCGAGCCGCCAAGCTGTGCCATGCTGGCGACTGCAAACCCCACTTGCTTGAATTCGACGGATACGGAAACGAACTGACCGACCGCTGAACCGTGTCCGCTCGACGACACGATGGCTCGGTCTCCTTCGCCCAATTCCTGTCGCTCAATCCACGTTGTCCAATCCCCGTCGCCCAATCCCCGTCGCTCAATCCCCGGCGCTTAGTCCCCGGCGCTCAGTCCCCGGCGCTCACTTCCCGTCGCTCAGTCCCCGGCGCTTAGTCCCCGGCGCTTAGTCCCCGGCGCTCAGTCCCCGGCGCCCACTTCCCGTCGCTCAATCCCCGGCGCTCAGCCACACCTTTCAACAGGCTCGATCGGTGAGCCAGGATATGGTCGCGGACGGTGTCCACATCCTGTTGGCGATCGCGCTCGTGTACCTGTGTTTTCGAACGACGGATGCGGGCCCGTATCTCGTAGCGGGCCTCGGGGCCTCGGTCCCCGACGTCGATATGTACCTGTTTCGCCCGCTGATCGAACTCGGGTACGTGGACGGCGTCGTCTGGGGTCATCGCGGCGCGACCCACTCGGTCTTCATGGGGCTCCTCCTGGTCGCTCTGGTTGCGATGGTCGGTCCCTGGCGGCCGGCAGCCCTGGGCTTTGGTTCCCACGTCACGTTCGATCTCGTCACCGGCGGCGTCCGGCTGTTTGCTCCGGCCTCAGCGGCGCTGGTCGGCGTTTCCGGTGGCTGGCTCCTGTTCAATCTCCTCGCCACGATCGTGGCAGCGACGGTGCTCGTCACGGCAATCGTCAGGATGAATCCCGGGCCGGAGCGATTCGTCGCCCCGGAACTGCTCCCCACGGCCGTGTCGGATCGAATCGGCTGACCGGGGCTGGATCCGACCCCGGTTGTCGCGGGACAAATCGCAGTAATGCAGCGTTATCTCCCTGAACTGTCGCAGCCCTTCTTGCGGCCTGGCCCCGTAGGAGATGGTTGGACTACTATGAGCCAATCCACCACCGATACCGAACACGAGCGCGCGACGAGGACGTTCGACACCGAGGCGATGAAGTGGGTCAGCGGCATCGCCTCCCTGGTCGGCCTCTGGATCGCCGCCTCGCCGTTCGTCTACGACACGACGACGATGGCGACGTGGAACAACGTCGCGATCGGACTGGCGATCTTCCTCGTCGCCGGATTCACCTACTACCAACTCGCCGGCGGAATGTTCGCGGCGGTCGGTGCGCTGTCGCTCGTCGTCTTGCTGGGGCTCTGGACGATCGTCGCACCGTACGTGATGGACTTCGAGAGCAACGCATTGTTGTTGAGCAACGTCGCCGCGGGCGCAGCCGTCGCGCTCATCTCCGCGTACAATGCGTACGCGAACCGCGAGGCACAGAGCGCCGGGATGACGACCAGAGTCTGAGTCGGGACTCGCGTCGAGGCACTCGATCGATCTGGTTCGGTGCCGTCGGCCCGCCGGTCACTGGAACTCGACACGCTTGATCAGCGGGCGTCTCTCCTCGCAGTCGGGTAGCCGTTCGCCGCTCGCACCGACAGCTGCAGGGCTCCTGGCATCGTCGACCCGACGAGAGCAGTTCAGTCAGCCGATTGGGAGTGGACGCTCGTCTCGAGGACCTCGAGTCGGAGCTGTGCGAGGTGGTGGCGGGTAAAGACGATCGCCGACGCGATCATCATCGCTGCGAAGGCGACGCCGACGAGGACGGAGAGCTCGGTGAACAGCCCGTTGAGCAACTGCACGATTCCGAGCACGACCGGGACGACGGCGACCAGGCCGGTTCGGATCGGGGTCCGTCGGAGGGAGGCGGCCAGCGTAACGTCTTCTTTCGACCGCATTGGACACAGCTTACCGGGCGTACCAAAAGACCTTGTGGCCGATCTCTGGCGGTTCCCGGCCACACTCCTCGTCCTACGCGTCGGCTGGTTTCCAATTCCTCGACGATCGATGGGCGTCGGCCGGCTCGATGCCGTGAGGGCGCCGGCGGAGTAATCACGTGTTTCCGTGACGTGCGCCTCGGTACCACGAGCCTATGGCCCACGTCCGCCAATCCGACCGATCGTCTCGCGACCTGATCGCCGACGGTCTCCGCAAGCCGGGAACGTCCCATCGAGTTGCGTCCGGGCGAGGACGTGGCCGGTCATCGCCTGGCCGAGCGCCGGATTCTCCGCGTCGTCCGCATCTGCGCCGTCAGCGTCGGTCCCGGTTTCGTCTGGGATGTGTCGCCCGAAGCGCGGTTTTCTCCACCGCTGTCGTCACCGGCTCCCCGCCGACTGCTGTCCTCGGTTCCCCGTCGATCCGCAGTAACCGGCTACCTGCCGGCACGCCGACACCGGATCTCCGCCGACCCGCAGTCACCGGCTCTCCGCCGATACGCCGTTTCGACTCCCCATGGCTAACCAACTGGAACGCGTCTGGGACCCGCTCCAGGGTAGCCGGCGAGTTCCGGACGACTATCACGTGAGAGCACTCTTATCACAGCCGAAGCCTACCCGGAGTCGGGCGTGTCTCATCCATGGGATCGAGGCGAGGTCGAGCGCATCCGCTCCGGCACGCCCGGTTCGACTGACGCAGGCTCCCGTTCCTGCGTTCCGATTCGCGACGGCTCGAGTCACGATCTGCCCCACTCCGACTTCGGCCGTCGTTCTTTGCTTCGGCCAACCCCTGACGAGCCTAGATCCAACTCCGTCGTCGTGGTCGGTACAACGCAGCCACGGTCGGGCAAATCCCGAGCATCGCCGCCGATCTACAGCAATCGCCGCACGTGGTCCTCGAACTCGTCGCCGACAGCTTTCTTCAGAGCGGACGGATCCGTTTCGCCGTCGACGTTCACGAGGTAGGTCCTGCCCGGGACGTCGCCGTACACGCACTGGAAGTCGTAGACGAAGCCGTAGCAGTCGACGTCATCGGGAACGTCGTCGCTGCCCAGCAGGTAGGCGATCTGTCGATCTACGTTGTACTCCACGAGCTGGTTCACGAGAGCAACCTCGCGCTCGGGGTCCACGCGTTCGTCCGCCAGTCCCGCTTCGACGACGGGTGCGAGCAGCTCCAGCCACTTCGCGATGTCAGTGGGATCGTCCGCACGGACCGCTTCCAGTGCGCCGGTCACCGCGCCACAGCCGGTGTGACCGACGACGACCGCGACTTCGGTGCCGGTGTGGGCGAGCGGGTACCCGAAGCTGTCGTCCAGCACCAGCTCGTCCCCGTGCCTGTCCCAGACCATGTTCCCGATCGTGCTCGGGGTGAACAGCCAGCCGGGTTCGTCCACGTCCCACATTCCCTCCTGGGAGACGCGAGAGTCCGAGCAACAGACCGACACGGCAGCCGGGTGCTGGGCGTCCTGAACCTCTCCGAAGTAGTCGTCGTCCAGCGACGCGGCGTGGCGGTCGTTGCGTTCGAGGAGCTCCCGCAGGGTGACGCCGGTCATACCAGAACGTGGACTCGCGTTGCTTTCGTCTTTGCGATCGTCTCACAGACGGAGATCGGATCGACGCTGCGCTGGCTCGTGCGGGCTGGACTGCTCTCGATACGGTGGATCGCGGATCTCGTGCAATGACTCGAGCATCGACGTCGGTCGAGCCCCGAGCGACGTACAACAATAAAGTGGCTTTGCTGCGGAGTACCAGTATGGCCGACGACGTCGACGAGGTGGATCGGGCGATCCTGTACGCCCTCCAGAAAGACGCCCGAAACACGTCCTCCGGCGACATCGCTGAGCGAACCGGCACGTCGGATAGCACCGTCCGCAAGCGCATCCAGCGCCTCGAATCCGATGGCGTGATCAAGGGGTACAGCGCCAGCGTCGACTACCAACAGTCTGGCTACCCGCTCCGCATGCTGCTGTACTGTACCGCCTCGATTCCCGAACGTGGCGAGATGATCCCCAAGATCCTGGAAATCGACGGCGTCGTCTCGGTCCAGGAGCTGGTCACTGGCGAGGAGAACCTTCTCGTGACGGCCGTCGGGGAGTCCGACAGCGACATCACGCCCGTCGCCCAGTCGCTGCTGGACATGGGACTGACCGTCGCCGACGAGGTACTCGTCCGCAGCCACGAGACGACGCCGTTCGACGACTTCTCGACCGAGTAACCGTCCCGCCCTGCCACCTCCGACCCCCACTCTCCCGCTGCTCCCGACACCTCCCTGCCACACCCGGTTTTCCTCCCCCAGTCCGCCACTGCCGACTCTCAGCTGTCCACCGCACGTTCCGCCCGGGCCGTCCTAGAACACTACATTAGCCTAGAAGACCATAATGTTCTTTCACGCGGTTAAATCGAACATTTTGGTAGGACCGAAGACTATAATAAGCAGATTGTTCTACGGTGGTGTAACGACGACCAGTTCGTGTGCGAGAGGTGGGGATATTCCGACGACCCGTTCGCAACCGAGGCTGGTCGCGAACAGAAACGATGGTTGACGGAGTACGAACCGACGACGCCGCACAGCTCTCGACGACAGCGACCAGGGCGGACTCGCGGCTGCCGCGGGTGCTCACTGCGGCCGTCTGGGTCCTGTTCCTGGCCAGCGTGGGCACGCTCGGGCTGACAGTCGCGCGGGGGACCGAGTGGACGGTCGCGGGCGTGGTCGCGGTCGACGGGCTGACGGCGCTCATGTGGGTCGTGGTCACCTTCTTCAGTGGGATCGTCCACAGCTACTCGCGTCGGTACATGGCCGGCGACCGCTATCTCGACCAGTTCTTCGTCCGGATCGCCGCCTTCACCGTCGCCGTGATGACGATGACCGCGGCCGACAGCGTGGCCCTGTTCGTGACGGCGTGGCTGGCGATGGGGCTGCTGATGGCGTCGCTGGTCGGACACGACCGCGACTGGGCGCAGGCGCAGGCCGCCGCCCGGAGCGCTCGTCGACACTTCGTCGCCAGCAGCGGGCTGCTCGCCGTGGGGCTGGCGCTGCTGGTCTGGACGACCGGCGCGACGACGATATCCGACATCCTCGCGGGGCTCGGGACCGTCCCGCGGCCGGTCGCGCTGGCCGCGCTCGGCTGTCTCGTCCTCGCGGCGCTGGTCCAGTCGGCGCTGGTCCCGTTCCACGGCTGGCTGCTGTCGTCGATGACGGCACCGACGCCGGCCTCCGCGCTGATGCACGCCGGGTTCGTCAACGCGGGCGCGGTGCTTCTGACCCGGTTCGCGCCGCTGCTGGTCGACGAGCCCGCCGTCATGTCGGCGGTCGTCGTCGTGGGCGCGGCCAGCGCCCTGACCGGCCAGGCGCTGTTGCTCGTCGGGACGGACGTCAAGCGCAAGCTCGGCGCCTCGACGCTCGCCCAGATGGGCTTTATGATACTCCAGTGTGGCCTGGGCTTTTTCGCCGCCGCCGTCGTCCACCTCGTCTTGCACGGCTTCTACAAGGCGTATCTCTTCCTGTCGTCGGGTGCCGCCGTCGAGCAGACGGCCCCGAAACACGCCAAGAGCGGCCGGCTGACGCTGCCCGGTGTCGCCGTCGGCCTGCTGACGGCGCTTGGCGGGGGCGTTCTGTTCGCCGCCCTCACCGGGAAAGGCGCGGCGCTCGACAGCGGCCTCGTCCTGACGGCCGTGGTCGTCCTGACGACCATGCACGCGACGCGGGACGTGCTGGCGCGGTCGTCGCTGTCGCCGGCGGTCAGGCTCCTGGCCCTGCCGGCGGTGGTCCTGACCGCCATCGGCGTCTACGGGGCGCTTTTCAACGCCGTCTCGGCCGTCCTGGCGAGCACGCCGGTGAGCAACGCCCCCGTCGAACTGACCGCCGTCCACGTCGCCGTCGTCGCGCTGTTCGCCCTGGCGTATCTGGCGACCGAACTGGGCTGGCACCGCGCCAGCGACCGCCTGTACGTCACGCTGTTGAACGCCTCGCAACCGGACCCGGACACCGTCCTGACGCACAAGGAGGACTACGATGACGCTTGAACGCACCACCCTCGAGAAGAGTATCGACCGCGCGGCCGAGACCGTCGGCTCGGTCTGGCCGCTGCACTCCTTCGTCACCGCGAACCCCCTTTCGGGTCTGGAGGACCGGCCGTTCCCCCGTGCGGCCGAGGAAGCAGAAGAACTGTTCGGCGGCCGCGGCTACCCCCATCCCTCCGTCTTCCGTCAGGCGTGGGAGGACGGGCGGATCGACCCCGAGGTGCTGGCCGACGAACTCGACGCCCACGGCGTTGCCGGTGAGCCCGAGTCCCTGCTCGACGAGATGGCCGCCGCCGAGTCCGAGCGCTCCACCGAACCCGACGACGCGACCGGGACGGTCGACCGCGTGCTCTCGAAGTGGCTCGCAGCCTTCCTCGACCAGGGGCAGGCGTCGTGGTCGATGCCCAGCCGCGAGGCGGGGTTCTACGCCGCCTGGCGCCGGCTGGCGCCCCACGACGACGAGGTCCCCGGCTGCAGCGACCGCGCCGACCTGCCCGAAGACCCCAGCGAGGCCCTGGAGACCGCGCTGCGTGACCTCCCGGAGGGCCGCTGGGAGTCGGTCTTCGAACACCACCTCGCCGCCCTGCCGGGCTGGACCGGTTTCATCAAACAGCGCGCCGCCGACCAGAGCGCCTGGCAGTCCGCGGCGCCGGTCTCCCTGCTCGAGTACCTCGCGGTGCGCCTGACGCTCGCGGACCTGCTCGGCGCCCCAATCGACCCGGACGAGCGCGACGACGAGGGGAGCGTCGGGGACGCCGATACTCGCGAGGTCGCAGGCCCCGACGGGGGTGACGACGTGCCGCTTCCGGAGATATGGCTGACCGCCTGGGAGAAGAGCTATCGCGGGCGCCTGCTCGACGGCATCGACCGGTCGGTCGAGGCCTCCTCGAACGACGGCCCGCGCCCGGCCGCCCAGCTGGTCTTCTGTATCGACACCCGCTCGGAAATTATCCGCCGGCACGTCGAGGACGCCGGCCCGTACGAGACTCACGGCTACGCGGGCTTTTTCGGCGTCCCGATGCGCTACGAGGGCTACAACGCCGACGCGGAGGTCGACGCCTGCCCGCCGATAGTCGACCCGCAACACCGCGTCGCCGACCGCCCGCAGTCCGACGGCGACGACGTGCGGGCGACTCACGACCGCTGGAGCGGGCTCGCCGCGGCCGGCCGCGAGCACATCAAGTCGCTCAAGACCAACGTCGCCGCCGCGTTCACGTTCGTCGAGGGCGGCGGGGCCGCCTACGGCGCGGCGATGGCCGCCCGAACGCTGCTGCCGTCGGCCGTCGCCGGCCTCTCCGACACTATCGACGACCGCGTGCCCGCGGCCGCCGAGTTCTGCGAGCCGACGCTCGACCGCGTCGACGGTCACGACGCCCGGCACGACGGCGGCCTCCCTCAGGGGATGACCCTCGACGAGAAGGTCGGCTACGCCGAGACGGCCTTCGAGCTGATGGGCTGGGAAGAGTTCGCGCGGCTGGTCGTCTTCACCGGCCACGCCAGCGAGACGGCGAACAACCCGTTCGATTCGAGCCTCGACTGCGGCGCCTGTGCCGGCAACCCCGGCGGCCCGAACGCCCGGGTCCTCGCTGCCATCTGCAACGACGAGGCCGTTCGCGCGGAGCTACGCGAGCGCGGCCACGACATCCCGGACGACACCGTGTTCCTCGCCGGCGAACACAACACCACCACCGACGGGATCACGCTGTTCGACGGCGCCGTCCCCGAGAGCCACGACGAGGACCTCGAACAGCTCCGCGAAGACCTCGCGACGGCGCGGGCCGGCGCCGCGGCCGAGCGCGCGGCGTCGCTGCCGGGCGCCGACCCCGACGAGGGCGTCCGCGAGACGAAACGCCGGACCGCCGACTGGGCGGAGACTCGCCCCGAGTGGGGCTTGGCCGGCAACGCCTCCTTCGTCGTCGGCCCTCGCGAACTGACCGAAGACCAGGACCTCGACGGCCGGGCGTTTCTCCACTCCTACGACTGGACGACCGACGACGAAGGCGAGGCGCTCGAGGCCATCATGGCGGGTCCGCTCGTCGTCACCCAGTGGATCAACAGCCAGTACTACTTCGCGACGGTGGACAACGCCGTCTACGGCAGCGGCTCGAAGGTGACCCAGAACCCGCGCGGGAACATCGGCGTCGTTCAGGGCAACGGCGGCGACCTGATGACCGGGCTGCCGCTGCAGTCGCTCAAGGCCGACGACGACAGCCCCTACCACCAGCCGATCCGCCTCACAGCGGTCATCCACGCCCCGGTCGAGCGGGTCACCGACATCCTCGCCCGCAACGAGGAGGTCGCGCGGTTGGTCGACAACGGCTGGCTGTCGCTGACGGTCGTCGACCCCGAGCAGGACAACGAACCAGTCCACTACCAGGGCGACCTGGAGTGGGAGTCGGCCCGCCAGAAACAGGTCGCACGCTGAGTCGCCGCCGGACTCCGTCGTCCTCTCGAAGCCGTTCAGTACTCCCAGAGCCGTTCGACCCGGTCGGCGACCTCGGGGTACGCCTCGCGGAGCCGGTCGGCGTCGGTCTCGCCGCCGACGTTGACGACGTGGACCTCGCCGCGGCCGCCCGAGTAGACGTCCTGAAAGTCGTAGACGACGCCGGCGACGTCGACGGAGTCGGGCACGTCGTCGCTGTCGAGCAGCGCGGCCACCTGCCGGTCGACGTTGTACTCGACGAGGCGGTTGACCGTCGCGGCGCGGTCGAGGTCGTCGGGCAGCGCCGCGACGCCCGGTTCGAGACGGGCGGCCAGCAGGTCGATGCAGCCTCGGATGCCTGACGGTTCGGGCGGGTCGGCGCTCCCGTCGGTCAGCGCGTCGTAGGTGGCCGTCACGGCGCCGCAGCCGGTGTGGCCGACGACGACGGCCGACTCTGTGCCGGTGTGGACCAGCGGGTAGAGCACGTCCCCGGAGACGACCGTCCCCTCGTCGGTCCGCTGGACGACGCGGTTGCCGATGTTGCTGGCCGTGAAGCCGGCGCCGGGCTCGTCGTTGCCCCAGATGTGGTCCTGTAGCACCCGCGAGTCCGAGCAGCTCACCGTGACGACCGCCGGCCGCTGGGCGTCCTGTACGTCGTCGAACCGGTCGTCGAA
>ENA-ORDC01002358-ORDC01002358.1-marine-metagenome-genome-assembly--contig:-NODE-2358-length-11584-cov-3.164509_pt1 | contig 11584 bp, 13 predicted proteins | sample MGYA00237783_ERZ508515 | MGnify/ENA primary metagenome ERZ508515 (study PRJEB26186, sample SAMN06268792) | marine metagenome | isolation source: Eden Landing Ponds, San Francisco, CA, USA | place...
GGCGTGCCGATGATCCCTTCGCCGCAGAGGCGCATCGCACCAAAGCCGAGTCGGTTCACCGTCCGTTCGCCGCCGACGTCGAACGTCTCCTGCATGGTCGCTCGTCGGGCGGAGAGGTGTTAGTCTCCACGCCCCCGGCTAGTCGAGTCGATTCTCGTGACGAGTGGCCGTGGAGTGGCGTTCGAGATGTTACCGTGGCTCAGTAGTCGAGCGAAGCTTTCGACGTGTGCATCAAGTCCCCGTGTGGGCTCGGAGAACGGACTAGCAGACGTTCTGGGTGACGTAGACGCCCCCGTCGTCGTCGACGGCGACGCCGATACCCTGTCGCGTGTAGTTACCGAGCAGCGTCTCACGGTGGCCCGGTGATGCGAGCCACGCGGAGACGACCCGCTCGGCGACGGTCCGCTCGTCGACGAGCAGCGCGCCGTTGGGCGTGTAGTAGATGTTCTCGGAGCCGAAGCAGTCGATCCCGAACCGCTCGTAGCGGTCCGCGACGCCGGAGCCGTTCGGCGCGGTGTGGTTCACGTAGTCGCGTGCGGCCATGTCCGCGCTGTGGGCGCTCGCGACGCGCGCGAGCGACTCGTTCCGAGAGAGGGGTGCGAGCCCTCGTTCCGTCCGGGCGTCGTTCACCTCCTCGACGACGAGCGCCGCCGTCCGGCTCGGGTCGACCTCGCCGCCGGCCGGCGAGCCGACGGCGAGCAGCGCCGCAACGACGACCGCAACGACGACCGCCGCGACGACGCCGACAGTGAGTCGACGCGGGTCGGACAGCGGTGTCCCGCCCGGCTCACCCTCGCGGCCGGCGTCGGGGTCGGTGTACCAGCGTGCCGAGTCGCTCTCGACGCCGGGGCAGTCGTGGGCCGCCGGCTTCCGGTGAGTCGTACACACCGGCTCCGCGCAGTGTGGACAGGCGTCGCTGACGGGGACGGGCTCGCCGCAGACGACACACTCGGCCACGCGCCCGCTACGCGCGCGGTTCATAAAACGGCGTGGGGGGTTCGTCGCGGTGCTGTCAGTCCGGTGTACTGCTCTCCTTCGTCGGCTTCACCGCGGTCGCGGGAGCGCCAACTTCGACCGGGGTGGCACCACCCAGTTCCCCCGTCGGACGACGAAGATGTACTCGAGGATGCCGTTGTTCACCCGCTGGCGAACGGCCGGGGTGACGCCGGTGAGGTCAGTTCCGTTCATCGCGGCTCGGACGGCGTCGAACTCCGACATCCGCTGCTGGAGCGAGGGGAAGTGGAGCGATGCGACGCCGTCGTCGGCCGACTCGAAGTGTCGGCGCAGCAGGCGGACGTTCCCCGCTTCGTCGCGGTTCGCGCGCGCGGCCTTCTGTGCGTGGCCGATGCGGCCGTGTTCGCGGGCCTGCGCCTCGATGTCGTCGAGCGTCTCGTCGACGCGAGAGGCGTCGCCGAGGTTGGTGCCGACCCCTTCGACCCACCCCTCCTCGGCGTGTTTCGGGGAGAACATCTCCATCACCCGCTCTTCGAAGTTCTGCTCGTCGTACCAGTCCGCGAGCCGCTGGCGGATGTTCGAGACGTGTTTCGTCGTCCCCTCCGCGAACGGCCCCTCCTCGATCGCGACGTAGTCCTCGGTCGCCTGGTTCCCCGCAAAGCCGGCTTTGAACCCCATGAACAGCGGGCTCGCATCCGGGACTGGACCGTCCTCGGGAATCCCTTCGAGGTCCGCCTGTCGCTCTGCGGGCATCCCCGCGCCGACGAATCCAGTGCGTCTGTCGACCGACTCGTCAGCGAGCGATGCGACGCCGTCCAGCGATGCCTCGAAGGTGACGCCGTTGGCGCCGTCCTCAGCCCCCAAAAGCGCCTGCTCGGCGCGCAACACCACGTCGGGGTTGTCGCTCGCGAGGTGGACGAGCATGTCCTGTTCGTCGAACTCGGGCTGCTCGAACGGCGACAGCGCGTGCGGCGGCGGACACTCGACCGCGTCGTGGAGTGGCTCCTCGTAGCGGTCGAAGTACGACGGGGAGTACGCGGCCGACCACAACAGCCCCTCGCTTTCCCACGCGTACGCCCGCGAGAGCGAGTCGAACGCCGTGGCGACCTGTTCGCGGTCGCCCTCCGTCGGCACACCGTCCCGCTCCAGCGTCAGGTACAACAGCACTTGATGGCCGGGGAGCTGTTCGTTGCCGGCGTCGTCGCGGCGGACGTGCTCGCCCCACGCGTACTGCCGCTCGGGGAGCGTCGACGGATCGTCGGGCCCCTGCGGCACGTCGCTCTCGCCGGCGATGTCGAGACACGCCGACAGCCCGACGGCGCCGCCGGTGGCGACGGCTGCCTTCAACACGTCGCGGCGGGTCGTTCCCGTCATACTGTCACCTCTATCGGGTCGAACGACATAAACGCGGTCTCGTATCCTTCGTGGCGGGCGGTCTGGGGCGGAAGCGTCGGCTCGATTCCGACGACGTTCCCGATCGTGTCGACCGCCGCGCCGTAGTGGTAGCCAAGCTCGGGGTCGAGCGTGCGGGTCAGTTCGCCCTCGAAGTCGCCGGTCGAGGCGGTCATCGCCATCGCGGGGATCACCATCGCGTTGTACGGCGTCCGCACGGAGGCGTACAGGTAGCGCTCGCGGCCGTCGACCCCCTCCGGTGGCGCGTCACGCACCCCGACGACGAACCGCGCATCGCCGCTCGTCGCCTCGCCGACGACGCCCGGTAGGTCGTCGACCGGCCGCGCTTGCCCGCTCGGCATCCCCTCCATCGCCATCGGCTCGACCGCGGCGCGCTCCCCCGCGCGGTCGGGCGTGTTCTCGAACGGGATCTCGTCGCGCTCGGCGGCCGAGAAGTCGAAGGAGATCGTCGCGCTCGCGGGGTCGCCGAACCGACCGACGAAGCCGCCGGAGCGGCGCGTCGAGACGCCCCCGACGGCCGCGGTCACCTCGTAGCTCCCGTCGCCGTCGAGCCCGAAGTTCGCGCCGTAGTGAAAGCCCATCGGCTGTGAGAGCATCGGGTAGATGACCTCCTGTGAAACTAGTTCGCCGTCCCGCTGAATCTCCAGCGACAGCCCCGTTTCCGGGAGTATCTGTCCCGTCTCCTCGTCCCAGACGGTCGTCATCAGGTGGACGTCGTCCTCGGACGCGATCTCGGTCAGCGTCGCCTCCCGGCCGTTGACGTTCCAGAAGCGGTGCGGGTACGAGTAGGTGAGCGCGAACCGGTAGGAGCCCGCCCGGCCCATCCCCGCCATCCGCATCCCCTCGACGTGCGTCGGGAAGTAGACGGCGTCGGGGCGGTCGTCGAGGACGGGCGGCGCGCCGGCCGGCTCGGTCGTGACGAGCCCGGCACAGCCCGCCAGCCCGGCCGCGGCGAGGCCGCCAGCGCCCGCGAGGAGATTACGTCGTCGCATCACCTGCGCTACGGTGGCACGCCGAAAAGCGGTTCTGGTGCGACCGTCGAACTACCCCTCGAGCAGCCCGTCGACGAGTCGCGTGAACCGGTCGACGAGTCGGTCGGGAAGCGACGGGTCGGCCCGGTCGAGCAGCCGCGCGGTCCGCTCCGGCTGCTCGACGGCGAGCAGCGTCCGCCCCCGGTCGGGCCACGTCTCGACGAGTCCCGCGGCTTCGAGCCGGTCGCGGTGCCACGACAGCGTCGACCGGGCGATGCCGACGCTGTCGGCCGTCTCCCCGGCCGACAGCGGCCCATCGGCGAGCAGCACCGCGACGACGTCCGCGGCTGTCTCCCGGCGTAGCAGCGCGAGCGCACCCCGCTCCCACTCGTCGTACCCCGGCGGGAAGTAGTGGGTCCGGCCGAACCGCTCCTCGCTGGTCACGTTTAGTCGCCGGAGGTGGTACTGCGTCTGTCCGGGCGCGAGGTCGAGCTCGCGGACGAGTTCGTTGAAGTGGACGCCCGGCTCCGCCCGAACGTGGTCGGCGATCAGGTCACGTGTCGTCATCGGTTCCACCCCCGTCCCGTTCTCGTGGCTTCCCCCGTCCGTCGCTCGCGGCTCCCCCGTCGCCGTCCGCCCGGCGCGTCGGCTTCCGACGTTCCTGTCGCGCGGTGTACACCGCGGCGATGACGAGTCCCGCCATGACGGCGTCGAGCCCGTGTTCCAGCGTGTGGTGTGCTGTCCCGCCGACGTTCCCCGTCATCACGGCGACACCCACGGCCGTCCGCGCGAGCAGCGTTACGAACGCGAGGGTGACGAGCAGGTACGGCATCGAGCGCCGCTGGAGCAGCGCCGCGAGCGCGACGCCGATGACGAGTGCGGCCGACAGCGCCGCGAGGCCGAGCACGACCGGGAGCGCGACGCTCGCCATCAGCCATCGTCCTCGGTCAGTCGTTCGGTCGCAAAGAGCGTGTCGCCCGTGCCGCCCACGGGACTCCCGAGATTCGGCTCGTCCACGACGATCACCGCCCGCGTCGCGCGAGCACAGCGCCCCCGAGCAGCGCGGCGGCGACGCCCGCGGCGACGCCGAAGCCGGGCTGTCCGCCCGTATCGGTCGGCGTCGAGGTGGCCGTGACCGTCGCGGTCGCCGTCGGGGTGGCGGTCGCGGTGTCGTTCGGGAACGGCGTCGCCGTCGTCACCAGGGCGGGCGTCGGCGTCGCGGTTTCGTTGCCGCCCGAACCCGGTTCGACGGTGAAGCCCGTCGCGACGGGGTCGTCGCCGACCGTCACCGGTGCCTCGTCGCCGGTGAACGTCCCGTCGCCGTCGTCGCGGTACAGCACGGCCCTGACCGGGAGGTTCTCCTCGCGGTCGCCCATCCCGTCGAGCGGGACGGAGACGTTGCGGTGGACGCCGGCGTCGAGGGCCACGCTCCCGACCGTGCTCCCGTCGGAGGCGTTCTCGACGACGAGATGGCCGGTCGCCGGCAGCGCCGCGTACCGGAGGGTCACCGCGCCGTTCTCGGTTCGGAGGGGGCTGAAGCTCCGTGCACTCACCGCGGCCCGGTCACCTTTCCCCAGCGTCACGATGTCCTCGGCCGGCTGGCCGAACCCCTGGATGATACCGTCGTCTTCGGGGTTGAACTCGCCGTCGCCGTCGTCGGTGCGGAGCACGAGATGTATCGTCGTCGGTCCGGACCAGTCACGCCAGGCCTCCTCGTCGACGGCGACCTCTACCTCCGTCCGGAACCCGACGCCGCCGTCGAGCGCCCGGTAGCCGACGATCTCGCCGGGGGCGCCGCCGTCGTCGCGCTGGACGGTCAGGTAGCCGTCGTCGGCGATGTACGCCGACTCGACGACGATGGTGCCGTCCGGTGACAGCTGTGCGTCTGCCGAAACGTGGTTGACGTGGGCGACCGCGGGGACCGGAGCGCTCGCGACGACGAGTGCCACACACAGCGCCGCGGCGAGGGCGTGAACGGTTCGCATCGCAGGACACCACGTACCGCAGACGTGAAAATCAGACGGTCACCGTCACGTCCTGCATCTCGAGGAACGCCCGCTCGTACCCCTCGTGGCGCGCCGTCTGTGGTGGCACCGTCACGGAGAGCGTCACCTCGTCGCCGGACTCCAAGCTCCCGACGTCCGCGCCGTAGTGATACCCCATCCCCGGGTCGAACGTGCGCGCCAGCGGCCCGGCGAACTGCTCGCTCCCGTCGCGGGTAACGGTCGCCTCCAGCGCCATCGCCGGGAGGACGAGCCCGTTGTAGCGGGTCCGTGCCGACACGTAGAGGTAGCTGTCGGCGTCGAACCGCGGCGCCTCGTCGCGGGAGACGACACCGGTCGCGAGGATGGCGTCGTCGCTGTTCGGCGCGCCGAACGTCTCGCCCGGAAGCTCCTCGCGTGGCGGCGCGGTCGCCTGCGGCACCATCTCCATGTTCATGGGGCGCACCGCACCCGGCTCCCCGTAGGCGTCGAGCTCCTCCGCGCGGACGCGGTCGCGTTGCTCCTCGTTGAACGCGAAACCGATCTCGGCCGACGCCGGCTCGCGGAACCGCCCCGCGTAGTCGCCGGTGAGTTCGATCGCGTCCGGGACCGCGCCGATCGAGATGCGTGCGGTGTACTCCCCGTCGCCGTCGAGCCCGAAGTTGCCGCCGTAGTGGTAGCCCATCCGCTGTGAGAGCATCGGGTAGATGACCTCCTGTGAAACCAGCTCGCCGTCCCGCTGGATCTCCAACGACAGCCCCGTCTCCGGGACGACCCGTCCGGTCTCGGAGTCCCAGACGGTCGCCATCGCGTGGATGTTTCCGCTCCGCGGCGTCTCGGAGAGCGACTCGCCGTTCACGTTCCAGAAGCGGTGGGGCGAGGAGTACATGAACGCGACCGAGAGGTCGCCCGTCGTTGCCGTCCCCTGCATCGCCATCCCCTCGCGGAACGGCTGGACGTAGATGCCGTCCGGGAGGTCGCTGTCCGTTGCGGTCGGCGTGTCCGTCGCGGTGTCGGTCGCCGTCGCCGTCGGCGTTCCTCCGGACGTACCGCCGAGACAGCCGGCGAACAGTGCCGTCCCCGCGCCAGTCAGTGCAAGGAAGTCGCGCCGGTCCATGGGTCTGTTTCGCACGGGAGTCGAAAAGCCGTTCTGGTGTGTCCGTCGAAGGAGCGGCGGCGCTTTACCCCCGGGGCCGGTAGTGCGGTCGTGCGCAGAGCTGTCGCGACCGCAGCGGTCGCCGTTCTCCTCGTGCTCGCCGGCTGTGCCGGCGGCTCGCCGACCGCGGCCCCGACCGGAAGCGGTGGTGCGGCACCGCCGGACGAGTACACGCTCACCGAGCGCTGGACCGCCGGCAACAGCAGTGTCGCGGGGAACCACCACGCGATCGCCGCAGGTCGCGTCGGCGACGAGGCGGTCGTCGCCATCCCGATCGGCGGGCGCTCGGACGCGACCGGCTGTAAGCTCCTCGTCGTCGACGGCGCGGGCGAGGAGCGGTGGACGGCCGAGATACCGCCCGCCGCGTGTACCATCCACGCGGTCGCCGACCCGACGGTCGCGGACTTCGTCGGCGACGACCACCCGGAGGTCATCGCGAGCTCGACCGAGTCCGAAGCCGTCGCCTACGACGCCCTGACGGGGAACGTCACCTTCCGATATCCGCTGTCGAACTACGGCTACACCCGGCCCGTCGTCGCCGACGCGACGGGTGACGGGCGCGCGGAGCTCGTCGTCACGGACATCGACGGCACCGTCGCCGTGGTTCGCCCGGACGGCTCGACGGTGTGGCGCCGGCCGCTGGACGCCTACTCGTGGTCCGCCCCCGCCGTCGCGGATTTCGACACCGATGGCCGGCCGGAGACGGTCGTCGGTATCGGTAACGGCACCGTCCTCGCGTTCAACCGCCGGGGACAGTTCGCGTGGACGACCGATGTCGGCGGCGCGGTCACGTGGTCAGGTGACGGCGACGTGGACGGCGACGAGGCCCGCGAGTTCGTGGCCGCGACCGAGTCGGGACTCGTCGCGAGCGTCGACGGCCGGAACGGGACGGTCGAGTGGACGCGGTTGGTTGGCGAGCTCGCGGCCGTGGACGATCCGGCCGACGGTGACGGCGACGCCGTCGTCGAGGTGTACGCCACGAACGCCACGGGCACGCTGTTCGCGCTCGACGGCCGGGACGGGAGCCTGGAGTGGTCGCGGTCGCTCACCGACGCGTCGACCCGGATGACGCCGCCGCCGGTCGTCGGTGACATCACGGGCGACGGCACCTCGGAGCTCGTGACGGTGACGAACGACGGGTTCGTCCGCGTCCTCGACCCCGCGGACGGCCGGGTGCTCGCGAGCTACGCGAGAGACGCGAGCGTCTACACCCACGCGACGCTGGCGGATACGGACGGTGACGGGGCCAAGGAGGTGTACGTCATGTACGGCGACGGCACCGCCGTCGCACTGACGCTTCAGATCTCGAACTCGTCTTCGTCGTAGAGCTCGTCGAAGTCGAGCTCCTCGTCGCGGCTCTCGACCGCACGCTCGATATCGCGGTAGCGGCGCTGCTCGCGCTTCTTCGTTCCTTTGCGCTCGCGACCTCGTTTCGTGTCTCCCATACAGTGCGTGTGAATATCTCCCATGGTGATAAGGGTGTCGGCAGGGTGAGACGGGGTAACACGGTGTGGGTCCGGCGGACTGTCCGAACGTCGAGTAATAGCGGCCGAAAACGGCGTTCTCGTAGTTTCGTCGGCTCCATCGTACCGGGACGACCGTGGCGGGACGTATCGACCGGGCCGCCGACGACCGGTGTCGGCCGCGCTACGCCTCGGCGAACAGCTCCGCGGGCGGCCCACCGGGCAGCTCGTCGCGGCCGTGGGCCGCCTCGAAGTCGAGTTCCGGGCCGACGGCGACGAACCCCGTCGGGTTGATGTCCGTGTGGGTGGTGTAGTAGTGTTCCTTGATGTGGCCCATATTCACCGTCTTCGCGACGCCGGGCGTCTGGTACACGTCGCGCACGTACGGCCAGAGGTTGTCGTACTGACTGATGAGCTGCTCGTTACACTTGAAGTGGGTGTGGTAGACGTTGTCGAACCGGACCAGCGTTGCGAACAGCCGGAGGTCCGCGAGCGTGAGGCGCTCGCCGACGAGGTATCGCTGATCGGCGAGCACGTCGTCCCAGTGGTCGAGCGCGTCGAACAGCTCCTCGACCGCCTGCTCGTAGGCCGTCTGCGTGCCGGCGAAGCCGGCCCGGTAGACGCCGTTGTTGATCGGGTCGTAGATCGCGTCGACGACCTCGTCGATCTCTTCGCGGGCGTCCGCGGGGTAGAGGTCGACGCCGTTCCCCTCGAAGGCGGTCGACAGCTCCCGCATGATCTCGATTGACTCGTTGTTGACGATGGTTTCCCGCTCGCGGTCCCACAGGACGGGGACGGTGACGCGGCCGGTGTACTCCGGGTCCGCCTCGACGTACGTTTCGCCGAGGTAGTCGAATCCGTTCATCGTGTCGGGCGTACAGCCGTCCTTCTCCGGGGTGAACTGCCAGCCCCGCTCGTCGCGGTACGGGTCGACGATGTCCATCGAGATGTCGTCCTCGAGGCCCATCAGCGAGCGAACCAGCGCCGCGCCGTGTGCCCACGGGCACGCACGCGAGATGTACAGGTGGTAGCGTCCGGCTTCGGCGGGGAACTCGTCGGTGCCGAGCCCGTCGCGGAACGTCGTCGGCTCCCTGTCGAACTCCCCGTCGTCGTCGTTCATCTCGTAGGCGTCGGTGCGCCACTCTCCGTCGACGAACATGTTGACCATACCCGACGTTGGGTGTCGGCGCGTATAGGCGTGTGGCGACACCGGTGTCACCCGCCGACCGGAAGGTAAGCGGCCGGTTGGCGGCCGGAAATCGACCCGGCGCCGTCCCGCTCGCCTTCGAAGGCTTCATTAGCGTCGTTGGCCTCATCTACGGTAATATGAGCGACAAACCTGCCTCGATGTACCGGGACATCGACAAGCCGTCGTACACCCGGCGGGAGTACATCACGGGCATCCCGGGCTCGAAGATCGCACAGCACAAGATGGGGCGCACGGAGAAAGCCGAGTCCGAGTACCCCGTCCAGATCAGCCTGCGCGTCGACGAGGCCGTCCAGATCCGCCACGGCTCGCTCGAGGCCGCGCGCCTCTCCGCCAACCGTCTGATGCTGAAGGAGCTCGGCGAGGAGGGTGACTACAAGATGATCCTCCGGAAGTTCCCCCACCAGGTCATCCGGGAGAACAAGCAGGCGACCGGCGCGGGCGCGGACCGCGTCTCCGACGGGATGCGGCAGTCGTTCGGGAAGATCGTCGGCACCGCCGCCCGCATCCAGAACGGCGACCGCGTGTTCACCGCGTGGTGTCACCCGGAGGACGCGCCGCTCGTCAAGGACGCGTTCCGCCGCGCGTACAACAAGATCTCGCCGCCGTGCCGCATCGACGTCGAGCGCGGCGAGGAACTGCTCGTCTCGTAGACGCCCCCCGTCTTTTCTTTTCGGCGTCGCGCAGCGACGCCCCCGCTTCGCGTCGAGCGCGGCCTTCATGTCTGGACAGCCCCACCTGCCGGTGTGAGCGACGAGATCCGACTCGCCGTCGCCACGGCCGAGGAGACGCTCTCGCGGATCCGCGGCCCGCTGGCCGACCGGGGGATCAGGGCCGAACACGTGCAGGTTACCGAGCGGACGCTGCCGCTCGATGGCGATCTCGGGTCGTTCGACGCCGGCTTTGTCTTCCCCTCGCGGGTCATGGAGGGTGGGGTCGCGGACGCGCTGCTCGACGTGCCGTGGGTGAACGACCGCGAAGCCGTGCTTCGGTCGCGAAACAAGGCCGGCGCGCTCGCGCGGCTGTCGCGGGCGGATGTGCCGACCCCCGAGTCGACGCTCGTCTCGAACCCCGTAAGCGAGACGGCTCTCCGCGAGGCGTGGGAGCGGTTCGACCCCCCGGTCGTCGTGAAGCCGAACTCCACGACCCGCGGCACCGGCATCGCGAAGGCGACGGACCTCGACTCCTTTCTCGGCATCGCGGACTACCTCGACCTGCTCCACGAGTACCCCGCGACCGGGGACCGCTCGTATCTCGTTCAGGAGTTCCTCCCGGACGCGCGCGACTACCGCGTGATGACCGTCGAGGGGACGTACGTCGGCGCGGTGGAGCGTCGGCTCCCCGACGACGCGCTCGAAGCCGGCCGCTGGAAGCACAACGTCCACCGCGGCGCGGAGGCGGTCGGTGTCGACCTCCCCACCGAACACCGCAGGCTCGCGGAGGACGCCGCGGCCGCGCTCGATGTCGACTGGCTCGGTGTCGACCTCCTCGTCACGGGCGACCGTGCCGTCGTCTCGGAGACGAACGCCCGGCCGACCGTCGACGCGGCGACGAAGTACGAGTCGCCGTTCTACGACCGGCTGGCAGCGCTGATTCGCGACCGTGCGGAGCGGTGACTGCGCAGGGGATACGACGCTTTCAGCCTGTCGCCTGCAATCCCAGCGGTTTATGGGTCGGCGGTCGAGACCCCGGTATGGTCGTCGAGACGGTCGCCGTCGCGGTGTGGGCGATGCTCCCCGCGTACGTGCCGAACAACGCCGCCGTGCTCCTCGGCGGCGGTCGGCCCATCGACGGGGGACGGAACCTCGGCGGGCGGCGCATCCTGGGCGACGGGAAGACCTGGCGTGGGACCATCGTCGGCACGGGCGTCGGCGTAGGCCTCGCACTGCTGCTCTCCGAGGTCGCCACGTCGGTGGGGGACGCCGCGAACGTGGCGCTGCCGACGTTCCCGCTGCCGGTCGCGTTCGCACTCGCCTTCGGCGCGATGGTCGGCGATATCGGTGCGTCGTTCCTCAAACGCCGGACCGGCCGGGACCGCGGGGCCGCGTTCCCCGGGCTGGACCAGCTGGACTTCGTCGTGGGCGCGCTCGGGCTCGCCGCCGTCGTCGACCCCGCGTGGTTCGGCGAGTGGTTCACGGTTCCGGTGCTCGCAGCCGTCGTCGTCGTGACGCCGTTGCTGCACATCGGGACCAACGGGGTGGCGTACGCGCTCGACCTGAAAGAGGAGCCGTGGTGAAACAGTTCGATTATATCCTCTTCAGTTCGCCCTCTTACCGTTGATTCTACCGTCACTACCCGCCAGAAACCCCGATTATCTCGACTCGGGGGACTCGCTGCGGTTCGTGCGTCGTCCGCCGTCGTCGAGATGGTCGTCCCCTTTCAGTCCCGCTCGCCTGCACCGCATCTCCCGCCACCCCAGCCGACTGCATCTCCGGAAA
>ENA-ORDC01002360-ORDC01002360.1-marine-metagenome-genome-assembly--contig:-NODE-2360-length-11561-cov-3.164751_pt1 | contig 11561 bp, 10 predicted proteins | sample MGYA00237783_ERZ508515 | MGnify/ENA primary metagenome ERZ508515 (study PRJEB26186, sample SAMN06268792) | marine metagenome | isolation source: Eden Landing Ponds, San Francisco, CA, USA | place...
CATGCTCTGGGCCTCGATGGACTTCGTGATGACCGGCTCGGAGATGTGCTCGATGGACTCGAACGGCGTCATCTCGACGGAGGAGACCGTCGAGCCGGCGATGGCGTCCTTCAACCCGGTGACGGCGGCGATGTTACCGGCGGGGACGTGCTCGACCTCCTCCCGCTCGCCGCCCATGAAGATGCCCACCGACTGGATGCGGTTCCGCCCGGCCGTCCCGGAGACGAGCAGCTCCTGGCCCTTCTCCAGCGTTCCCGAGAACAGCCGGCCAGTGGCGATCTCCCCGGCGTGCGGGTCCATGGAGATGTCCGTGACCATGAAGACGACCTCGCCGTCGTCGTCGACCTCGCGCATGGACTTCGCGATGTCGAGCGTGTCGTCGCCACGCCAGATGCTCGGGATGCGGCGCGGCTGGGCTTCGAGGGGGTCGGGGAAGTGCTCGGCGACCGTGTCGAGGACGACGTCCGAGAGCGGCGAGCGCTCCTTCAGCTCGTCGACGTTGTCGTTCTCGTTGTAGTCGATGATGTCGCCGAAGTCGATGCCCGTCTCCTGCATCGAGGGGAGCGAGACGGCCCAGTTGTACAGCGCGGAGCCGAAGGCGACGGTGCCGTCCTGGACGGACACCTTCCACTCGTCCTCCTCGTAGCGCTCCGGGGCGATGCCCCGGATGAGCTCGTTGACCTCGCGGATGACCGTCTGGAGGCGCTGCTGCATCTCCTCGGGGCCCTCGCGGAGCTCGTTGATGAGGCGGTCGACCTTGTTCACGAACAGGGCCGGCTTCACGTCCTCGCGGAGGGCCTGGCGCAGGACGGTCTCCGTCTGGGGCATCGTCCCTTCGACGGCGTCGACGACCACGAGCGCGCCGTCGACGGCGCGCATCGCCCGGGTGACGTCGCCGCCGAAGTCGACGTGGCCCGGCGTGTCGATGAGGTTGATGAGGTGGTTCTTGTCGTCGTACTCGTGGGTCATCGAGACGTTGGCGGCGTCGATGGTGATGCCGCGCTCCTGCTCGTCCTCCTCGGTGTCCATCGCGAGCTGCTGCCCGGCGGTGTCCTGCGAGATCATGCCGGCGCCAGCGAGGAGGTTGTCGGTCAGGGTCGTCTTCCCGTGGTCGACGTGAGCCGCGATGGCGATGTTCCGGATGTTCTCCGGTTTGTCCATCAGCGTCTCACACTCCTGTACGATCTTCTTGCGTCGGCCCATTATGCAGGGGGATAGCGATACCAGCGACAAAAGGGTAGTGTTTCACCGCGGGGGAAACGGCCGGATTCCGTGGTAACGCGGCCCACGCGGGCGAATCGCCGGCACAGGGAGTCGGCTCAGTCGGCGCTCACCCGCCGGATCACTCCGCGTCCTCGGGGGGCGCGCGGTGCTCCTTCAGGTACTCGTAGGCCCACCGCACGCGCTTGAACGCGGCCTCGTCACCGCCGCGGTCGGGGTGCGTCTCCAGCACCCGCTCCCGGTAGGCGTCGGTGATTTCCTCGACCGACGCGTCCACGTCGACCCCGAGCACGTCACACGCCTCCCGTTCGCGGGGTGCGATCGTCATCGTGCCGCCGTCGCGTGAGGGCGAGCCGCTGGTGCGTCGGTTCCACCACTCGCCCGGCCCCTCATCCGGACCGGGCGGCTGCTCTTCGTCCGTCTCCTCCCCGAGCCAGAACGGGTCGTCGAACGGCCAGTCGTCGGGGTCGTCCCAGTCGTCTCGCGGCTCGTAGTCGATGTCGGCAGAGCGGGACCGCGTCACGGCACGCCCCTCCCGGCCGACCGTCCCGTCCGGGTTCCGCTCGACGCCGACGCGGTCGTAGACGCGCTCGGTCAGCCGGCTCCGGCTCCGTCGCAGACAGAGGTAGCTTCCGACGGCGGCGACGCCCGCGGCGGCGAACAGCGACGGCGTTCCGAACCCGGCGAGCGCCAGCAGCGTCGCCGCGGCGGCGAGGGCGAGCCCGAGGACGAACAGCGGCCACGCGGTGTCCACGGCGGCCGTACGCTGCCCCCCGGCGTAAATCTCTCCCCGCCGCAAGGCTCAAACGCGCCCGGGTCCGTGGTATCGGTACGCATGGATTTGCGCGTGAAGGGGGAGGGGCCGTCCGAACCGTTCCTGTCGGCCCGGGACCTCTTCGAGACGGAACAGGAACTGTCGCTCCCGGTCGACGTCGAGGTACGCGCGGACCCGGACGAGCGGACGCTCACCGGCCACTACGACGACCACCACACGCTCGTGATGAGCCGACAGGCCGCGACGAGCGCGATGGCCCGCGAGCTCGCGCTCCACGAGTTCGCCCACATGGCTCGCTACGAGGAGTCTCATCCCTCACACACGATGCGGACGGAAGAGGCGCTGTTCCTCGCGCTCACCGGACGCTCGGTCGAGCGCCGGAAGCTCGCGCACTGCTATCAGATCGCGAACCACATGAAGGACATCTACGCGGACGACATCACGCTCGCGGTCGCCCCCGCCGACAAACTCGTCGCGTTCATGGAGTCGTCGCTGGCCGCGGCCGTCGCCGACCGACCGACCGCTGCACCCGGCGGGTGGACCCGAGCCACCAGCGCAGCCGACCCCGAGATCACCGCCGTCAACGCCGCGTTCGCGTTGGCACTGCTCGAACGGCACGACGCCATCGACGCCGACCACCGGCTGTACGACCTCGCCCGGGCCGCAGCGAGCGACGCACCGGAGGTCGATCTGACGACGTTCAAGCGGCTGTTCCGGTCGCTCGGCGCCGACCCCGACGAGTCCGAGTACCGGAAGGCCTTGGTGGACGCCACCCGCGAGTACGTGCTCGGCTCCGACGGACGCCGGGCGGCGGACTGACGAGAACGGCGTTCCAGCCCCTACAGCGTCGGGAATCCCGCCCACTACGGTTTCAATACCCTTTTCATCGCGCGTCGTCATCTCCCCGTATGGCAGACTTTCAGGTCGTCGTCGCCGACCCCGCGGAGGGCGCGACGTACCAGCTCGAAGTGGACGGACAGGACGCCAACCGGTTCATCGGCCGATCCATCGGCGAGGAGGTCGAGGGGGGCGCGGTCGGCCTCGATGGCGCGACGCTCGAGATAACGGGCGGCTCCGACGTGTCCGGCCGGCCGATGCGCGCCGACGTGCGCGGCACGGAGACGAAGGCCGTGCTGCTCACCGGTGGCACGGGATACAACCCGACACGCGACGGCGAGCGACGGCGCGTCACCGTCCGCGGCGCCGAGGTGAGCGACGAGACGCGACAGATCAACGTCGAGATAACCGACGACGGCGGCGTCGACGTGGCGGCGACGCTCGGCGACGACGAGTAACTCCCGCTGCTTTCATGCCCGAGTCAGTTCCCAGCGACGCAGTGGAGAGTGTCCGCGCCACCGTCGAGCGTGCGGGCCGCACGGACCGTCCGAAGGTCACCGTCCCCGAGTCCGCCCGCGACCGGCTCCCGGAAGGCGAACCGGTGCGGCTCTCGCTCGGCGGGAGCGTCCGGCACGCGAGGGTCGAACTCGCCATCGACGACAGCCTCGAGATACGCGGCGCCTACGACAACGCCCGGCTCGCCCGCGAGGGCGACGGGTCGAACCGGCTCGTCGAGTGGTTCGACGACATCGGCCTCGACTTCGGCCGCACTGTCCACCTCGACATCGTCGACGAAGGGTTCTTTTATGGCCTGCGTGCGCCCGGCGAACGCGCCGTCTACCGCGTCCCCGACCAACCGGACGAAGGGCTCGCCGAACTCGCCAAACAGACCGAGGAGGGCGGCGAATGAGCGCGGCCGCGGACCGAACGCCCTACGAACAGTTCCTCGCTGGCGAGCGCCACGACGACATCCTCGTCTACCTCGACGGCGACGCGGTCGGTGACCCCGATGCGCTCGCTGGCGTCGCCGAAGAGGTCGGCTCGGGGATCGTCCTCGTGCTCCCCGGTGACCGTGGCAGCGAGGTGTTCGAACGCGCGACCGGCATCGCCCCGATGAGCTTCGCCGGCGACGCGATGGACACCGACGGCGAGATCCGGCGCGACTGCACGGGCGGCACCTGCCCGTCACGGAGCGAGGGCGACCACCGAGTGAAGTTCGTCTTCGCCTTCTCGGAGGCGCAAAACGAAGAGGTGGGCGGCCTCTACGCGGAGGGCGACGTGTGCCACGCCTACGCCGCCTGCGAGTGCGGCACGACCTACTCCGACAAGTGGGTCATCGGAAACGAGTCCTGACCGGTCGCTCTGGCCGACGGCGTGTCACCGGCAGAGACCAACCTCGGTCGCCACCAACTGTTTTGTTGCGTGGTAGCATACGCCAACCGGTATGCGCTCCAAGACATGTGTCGTGACCGGCGCCTCCCGTGGAATCGGGCGAGGGATCGCGGAGCGATTCGGTGAGGACGGCTGTGAGGTCGTCGTCAACTACCGGAGCTCCACGAATCCGGCGCTGGAAGCGGTCGAACGTATCGAGGATGCCGGCGGGTCGGCAACCGCGATTCAGGCCGACGTGACCGACGTCGAGAAGGTCCGCGAGATGCGCGACGAGGTTCACGACACCTACGGGGAGATAGACGTGCTGGTGAACAACGCGGGGATCAACCAGGACGTTCGCTTCACGGAGATGTCTCACGAGGAGTGGGACACAGTCCTCGACGTCCACCTCGACGGGGCGTTCCACTGCACGCAGGCGTTCTTCGAGGACCTGGCCGCCGTCGAGGAGGGGCGACTGATCAACATCTCCAGCATCATCGGGAAGGGCGGGAACTTCGGGCAGGCGAACTACGCGACAGCGAAGGCGGGTATGTTCGGGTTCACCCGGACGATCGCGCTGGAGCTCGCGCCGAACGGATCGACCGCGAACTGCGTCGCGCCCGGCTTCATCCGCACGAGCATGGTCGAGAACCTCCCGGAGCATATCAAAGATCAGATCCGCGAGGACACGCCGCTCGGGCGGCTCGGCACCAGCGACGAGATCGCGGAGGTCGTCGCGTTCCTCGCGAGCGACGCCTCCTCGTTCATCACCGGTGAAGTCATCGACGCGAACGGCGGAAAGGACCTCTAACCGTTCGACCGGAAATCGCTCTCGTCCGTCGTGGTCGCCGACCACGGCACGCGGGGGGTCCGGCCGGGAGCCCCGACCGGAGGACGCCCCGAGCGAAGCGCAACATGACCGGACCCCCGAGGGAGTTCGCGTGCCGAATGTTACCGGACATCACGGTGTGCGGAGTTTTTTGCCCGAGGTCCGACTCCGGTCGAACGTGAACGACGCGGAGGACACGACGGAGGGGTCGACCGACGCACCCGGCGGAAGCGACGAGCCCGACCGCGCGGCGGTTGCGGGGATGGTCGAGGCGTGTGCCGGCTGGACGCTCCGCAGCTACGACCGCGCCGCCGAGGGGACCGACTTCGTCGCCGTCGTCGACTGCACCACCCCGGACGGGTCGCGAACGGCCGTCCTGAAGGCGACGACGGCCGGTTTCGTCGACCCCGAAATCGCGCGAGCGGAACCACGGCTCTACCGACTCGTCGGCCGCGAGACGGCGATCCCCGTCCCGGACGTTTACGGCTTCGTCGACGACCACGACGCGTACCCCACGCCCTTCTACCTCCTCGAGTACGTCGACGGCGAGAACGTCGAAGGGCGAGCCGGAACGCTCGACCCCGCCTCCCGCGAGCGCGTCGTCCGCGAGGCCGGCGCGAACCTCGCTGCGCTCCACGAAATCGGGACGCTCCCACGTATCGGGTCGATCGGCGTCGATACGGATGGAGCGGACGCGGGCCGAGCACGGCGGGCGACGGATGACCCCCTCGGCGGCGATCTCGTCGTCCGCGACGGCGACCACGGCCCCGTCGACGACTTCCGCGAGTGGCTCCGCCCGAGCGTCGAGGAGACCTGTGACGCGCTCGCCGGCGGGACCTACTTCCCGGAGCTGGCCGACAAGCCGGATCGCTTTGCCGACCTCGCCGAGCCGCTCCGCGACGAACTGCACGCGCGGATCGACGCGCTGTCTGCGCCCGAGCCACCCCGGCTCTGCCACTGGGACTACCGCTACGGGAACCTGCTCGTCGACCCCGACACGGGGGAGACGCTGGCCGTGCTCGACTGGGCGAACCTGCTCGCCGCGGAGCCGGCGTACAACCTCGCGAAGGTCGAATCACATCTGTTCGAACTCCGCGCGGAGACGGACGAGCGGACGGTAGCGCTCCGGGAAATCTTCCGGACGGCCTACGAGCGAGGGCGCGACGGCTGGACGTTCACCGACGACGTAGCGGCGCGCATCGACACGTATCTCCTCTCCTGTCGGACGGAGGCGATGGCGTGTCTCCCGCTGTGGCACGAGGACGCGACGACCGAGGAGAAAGCCGAACGGGAGCGGGAGCACCGCGCGTTCGTCGGCGCGTATCTATGACGACTCGTCGCCCCCGTCAGCCGGCTCCTCGGGCAGCGACCGGAACGCGTCGAGGATGACCTGCTTCGTCACGGCACCGCGGGTCGTCCAGTGGTGCGCGTAGTCGAGCATGTCGTCGTAGATGTCGGGTTTACAGCCGGCCGCCTTCGGGTGGCCGCCGCCGTTCACCTGCGCCGCGACCTCGTGACAGCGCTCGAACGCGTCCGTCCCTCGGATCGACGCGGAGCCCGCGGGCTTGACGACAACGGACGCGTCGGCACCCTGTTCGCGGAGCGCCTCGGCGACCTCGTTCTGCGAGCAGCGACCGTAGGTGACGCCGACGGTGACGCCGTCGACCTCGCGGAGCTCGGCGCGCTCGACGGCCTTCTCGATGAGCGCCTCCTTCTCGACGCGGCGCTCGGCGAGGAGCTCAAGAGCGTCCTCGGGGAGGTCCGCGCCGTGTTCGCGAACGGTCTCGACGTACGTCTCCGGCTCCGTCCAGTGGGCGTAGTCGGCGAGGTCGTCAGACCGTGGGTCCTCGCGCAGCCAGAGGTCGTGGTCACGGGTGACGGCCGCGAGCTCCGCGAACCGGCGCGGGAACTCGCCGTCCAGCGACCGGAGTGCCACGTCCGCGGTACACTCCTCGTCCGAGTCGCCGACGACGAGCTCGACGCCCGCCTCGCGGACGCGCTCCGTCGCCTCGTCGTCCCACTGATGATGGTCGAACCACGACACGGACGCGGCGCGGTCGACGAGCGTCCCGAGCCCGTCGAGGTCGTCGCGCTCGTCGGGACAGAGGTCACAGACGTAGGCGGTGACGCCGTCAGCGGCGTAGTCGGCGAGGTGTGCGACCGCATCGTCGAGCTCGTGCGGGCCGGCCGGCACCAGCGCGGCCTCACCGTGGAACTCGCGAAGCAGCGCGACGCAGGCGAGCCCGTCCGCGTCCGGGTCCGCGACGACGACGACATCGGCGCCGTCGAGCGTCTCGCGGACCTCCTGTTCCGCCCGCTCGGCGTCGAAGGAGTCGGGGGTGAAAAAGCCCGCACCGGGAAGCAGCGACTTCCGCTCCGTCGGGAGCCGCTCGTCGTCGATGAGCCAGTCGTCCATGCCCGCCGTGCGGCGCGAGCGGGGAAGAAACGACCGGATTCACCCCGTGAGCGCGAGCGGCCGAGGCCATCGTGTCCTGCGTCAGGCGTCGAGCCCGGGTTCGAGCTGTCGGACCGTCAGCACCGGGACGGGACAGGTGCGGACGACGGCCTCCGCGACGGAGCCGAGCAGGAAGGAGTGTTCGCCGTCCCGGCCGCGCGTCCCCGTCGCGACCACGTCGGCGTCCACGTCGCGGGCGTACGCCGTGATCTCCGGTGCGGGTCGCCCCTCGCGGACGGCGACTGTCACCTCGCGGTCGGTCGCCGCCTCGACGGTCGCGAGCGACTCCTGTGCCTGTGATTCGAGGGCGGTCCGCACCTCGTCGTGGACGTCCTCCGGGAGGGCGTCGACCCGCGACTCGTCGACGACGTAGAGCGCGTGGACGCCGGCACCGAACGTCGCCGCGAGGTCGAGCGCGGCGTCGACGGCTCGGCGGCCGCTCTCCGAGCCGTCCGTCGCGATGACGACCGTGTCGAACATGTCTGGGGATGGTGCGCCCCCGGGCATAAACCCATCTCAGCGGCGGACGAGGACGGTCGCCCCCTCGACGTCGAGGACGGCGACCGCTTCGCCCGCGGGGGTTCGGAGCTCCTCGTGGACGGTCACGGCGTCGGCGCCGACGGTGACGGTTTCGCCGTCGACCGGGACGGACAGTTCGCCGTCCTCGGCGAGCGCGGCCGCACCGGCCTCGGGGTCGAGCGCCGCGAGCGCCTCCGTGACCGCTCCGGCCCGTTCGCGGAACCGGGGCCCGATGACGGACGGGTCCGGTTCGAGGTCGACTGCGACCGACTCGACGGCCGGTTCCCCGGCCTCGATGCGAACGGGCGCGTTCGTCGCGTTCGACAGGTCGTACGTGTCGAGCGCAGCGTCCACGTCGTCGGGGTAGCAGTCGATGCGGTCGAGCGCTGCGTTGAGCGGAATCCCCTGTTCGGATTTCCACCCCCGGACCGCGGCGGCGACGCGGGCGACGAGCGCGCCGCGGTCGGCCCCGTCCGGACGCGGCGGGTCCGGCCACGACGACTCGTGGACGCTGCCGTCGGTCGGGAGCTGTCGCCACGCCTCGTCCGTAATGAACGGTGCGAACGGCGCGAGCGCACGGAGCGCGGTCGTCAGCGCCGCGTACAGCGCGTGGCGCGCGGCGTCGCGCTCGCCGGGGGGACCGTTGTACAGCCGCCCTTTCACGAGTTCGAGGTAGTCGTCCGCGAGGTCGTCCCAGACGAACGAGCGGGCGGTCCGCACCGCGTCGTCGAACCGGTAGGCCTCGACCTGTGCTGCGACCTCGGTCGCGGTGTCGGCCGCCCGCGACAGTATCCACGCGTCGGCGTCGCGGTACGCGGGAGCGTCCGCGTCGGGTGTCCGCTCGTCGGCGTGGCTCGCGGCGAACGTCGTCACGTTCCACAGCTTCCGGTTGAACCGGGCCGCGCTCGTCACCTCCTTCGGCTGGAAGGCGACGTCCGCGCCGGGTTGGCCGGCGACGGCGAGTGCCTGCCGGAACGCGTCGGCGCCGTGTTCCTCGACCACCGTCTCGGGCTGGACGAAGTTGTCCCGCGACTTCGACATCTTCCGGCCGTCCTCGCCGAACACCATCCCGTTGACGAGCGCCGTCTCCCACGGCGTCTCCCCCTCGAGCGCCGCCGTACGGAGCAGCGTGTAGAACGCCCACGTGCGGATGATGTCGTGGCCCTGCTCGCGGAGCTGGACCGGCTCGAACGGTTCGTCGGGCCACCCCTGCACGTACAGCGGCGAGATCGACGAGTCCATCCACGTGTCCAGCACGTCCGTCTCCCCGCGCCACTCGTGGGCGCCACAGTCCGGGCAGTCCTCGTCGGGCGTCGTCTCCGTCGGGTCGACCGGGAGCTCCGACTCCGCGGCGATGCGGGTGTGGCCGCAGTCGTCGCAGAACCAGACCGGAATCGGCGTCGCGAACACGCGCTGCCGGCTGACGACCCAGTCCCACGCCATCCCCTCGGCCCACTCCTCCAGCCGCTCGTAGGCACCCTCGGGTACCCACTCCACCTCCTGAGCGTGGGTGAGGATCTCCTCGGTGTCGACGGCGACGAACCACTGCTCCGTCGAGAGGATCTCGATGGGCGTGTCACAGCGCCAGCAGACGCCGACCTGCCGGGCGGTCGACGCCTCGTCGCGGAGCCGTCCGGCGTCGGACAACGCCGCCGCGACCGCCTCGCGGGCGTCCTCAACGTCGAGCCCGGCGAACTCCCCCGCGGCGTCCGTGAGCCGGCCGTCCTCGGCGAGGACGGGCCGTAGCGGGAGGTCGTGGCGCTGCCACCACGTCACGTCCTGCTCGTCGCCGAAGGTGCAGACCATGGTCGCGCCGGTGCCGAACGTCCCCTCGACATCCTCGTCGCCGATGACTTCGACTTCACGGTCGAACAGCGGGACGGCGACGACCCCGCCGATCCGATCGGCGTGCTCGCCGTCGGGCGACACAGCCACGGCGACGCAGGCAGCGAGCAGCTCCGGGCGCGTCGTCGCGATCTCGATGCCGTCGCCGTCGACGCCGGGGAACGACACCGTGTACAGCGTCCCCGACCGTTCCGTCGTCTCCACCTCGGCATCGGCGATGGCCGTCTCGCAGCGCGGACACCAGTTCACCGGATGCTCGTCGCGGTACACCCTGTCCGAGTCGGCCATCCGGACGAACGACCGCTGGGTCTCCGCCCAGTAGTCGGGGTCCATCGTCCGGAACTCATGGCTCCAGTCCTGCGAGAAGCCGAGCCGGCGCATCGTCGCTTTCATCTCGGCGATGCGCTCCTCGGTGTGTTCGACACACAGCCGACGGAACTCCTCGCGGGGCACTTCCGTCCGGTGGATCCCGTGGGTCTCCTCGACTTTCACCTCCGTCGGGAGCCCGTGGCAGTCCCACCCCTGCGGGAACAGGACATCGTCGCCGCGCAGTCGCCGATACCGGGCGAGGAAGTCCATGTAACACCAGCCGAGCGCGTTGCCGACGTGGAGGTTCCCGGTCGGATACGGCGGCGGCGTGTCGATGACGTAGTCCGGGCGGTCCGGGTCGTCGTCGTACGCGTGGAGGTCCGCGTCCGCCCACGCCGACGCGAGGCGCGGTTCGATGTCGTCGGGGTCGTAGCTGTCGGGGATGTCGTCGGAGTCACTCATGGCTCGAGAAGCGTCGTCGTACCCTGCCTGCGGGGGAGCGCCCGATAAGCGTTCCCGTCGCCCCGGTTCGACGGGAAACCGAGGGTGCAGCGAACCCGAAACGGTGCGTTCGACCGGAAATGGGGGCGTGACCGCCGAGCGATAGCCCGCTCGACGGGAAACGGAGGGTGAACGGCGACGACGCGCTCGACGGGAAACGGGGGACGGTCGGCGCGGCGTGTGCGACCCGACGCTACTCCTCTCCGAGTTCCGACTGCCACTGCTGGACCGTCGCCATCAGCTCCACGGGCGGCGTCTCGTCGATGTCGAGCCCGCGGAGCTCTTCGAGCACCGCTTCCGTCTCCGGGTCGAGCGCCGAGTCCCGGCTCCCGTCGGCCACCACCGCACCGTCGGCCGCCCGGGCCTCGTCAGCGTCGTCCGTGAACTCCCCGGCTCCGAGGTCGAAAACGGCCTGCGTCGTCCCGCCCTCGGAGCCACCGCGGACCTCGACAGCCTCGTCGTTTCGGAGCCGATCGAGCACCTCCCGGGAGCGATCCACGACGGGGTCGGGGACGCCGGCGAGGGCCGCGACGTGGACGCCGTACGAGCGGTTCGTCGCGCCCGGCTCGACCGTCCGGAGGAAGGTCACGTCGTCGCCGGCCTCGTCGACCGCGACCCGGACGTTCTCGACCGGCGGGAGTTCGTCGCCGAGCGCGGTGAGTTCGTGGTAGTGGGTAGCAAAGAGCGTCTTGGCACGGACCTCGTTGGCGAGGTACTCCGTTGCGGCCCACGCGATGGAGATGCCGTCGTACGTCGCCGTCCCGCGGCCGACCTCGTCGAGGACGACCAGCGACTCCTCGGTCGCCGAGTGGAGGATGTTCGACAGCTCGCTCATCTCGACCATGAACGTCGACCGCCCGCCGGCGAGCTCGTCGAGCGCGCCGACGCGGGGGAACACG
>ENA-ORDC01002361-ORDC01002361.1-marine-metagenome-genome-assembly--contig:-NODE-2361-length-11546-cov-2.279362_pt1 | contig 11546 bp, 11 predicted proteins | sample MGYA00237783_ERZ508515 | MGnify/ENA primary metagenome ERZ508515 (study PRJEB26186, sample SAMN06268792) | marine metagenome | isolation source: Eden Landing Ponds, San Francisco, CA, USA | place...
ATTTTCACGAACTAGCCTTTGATGATACCTGGACCCGCGATTATGGCCCGCTCGCCCTGGGCGGCCCGGCGGGGACGGAACTGGCCGATTTCATCTTCAACGGCTGGGGCGGCAAGTATGACGCCCGCCGGGACAACGAGGTCAACCAGCACCTGCCCTGGCAGGTGCCCCTGCATGCCCGCGCCCTGGTACTGGAAGGCGGTGCCGTGGACACCGACGGCCAGGGGACGTTGCTCACCACCCGTTCTTGCATGCGCCATCCGGGCCGCAACCCGGAGATCGAGGGCCCCGAACTCGATTCGCGCCTCCGGGATCTCCTGGGTATCGACGACATTATCGAGCTGGAGCACGGCATTCTGGAAGGCGACGATACGGACGGCCATGTGGATACGCTGGCGCGCTTTTGCGCCCCGGCAAGCCTGGCCTATGTCCAGTGCAGCGATGAGGCGGATGCCCATTATGGCGAGCTCCGTGCTCTGGAGGCGGAACTGGAGGTGTTGGCACAGGCCCGGGGCTGGCACCTGACGCCCCTGCCCCTGCCACCGGCGATCCACGACGAACAACGCCGGCGCCTGCCCGCTACTTATGCCAACTTCCTGATTCTGAACGAGGCCGTGCTCATGCCGGTTTATGGCGAGAACACGGACGAAGCCGCCCGACTACAACTGCAATCCGCCTTTCCCGACCGAGTCGTGGAGACGGTATACTGTCGTCCCCTGCTGCGTCAGGGTGGCAGCCTGCACTGCGCCACCCTGCAACTACCGGAAGGCGTAATCTGACTATGCGTGTCGCCGTCGTTCAACAACAGACGGGAGCGGACCCGGAAACCAACATGGCGCGCTCCGAAACCGGCATTCGGGCAGCCGCCGACCAGGGTGCCCGGCTTGTACTGCTCCAGGAACTGCACCGCACGCCCTATTTCTGCCAGGAAGAATCCGTGGCGCATTTTGACCTGGCCGAATCCGTGCCCGGGCCGAGCACCGAACGCCTGGGCACGCTCGCCGCCGAACTGGGCGTGGTCATCGTGGGTTCGCTGTTCGAACGACGCGCGGCGGGTCTCTATCACAACACCGCCGTGGTGCTGGACGCGGACGGCCGCCTGGCGGGGCGCTATCGCAAGATGCATATTCCGGATGATCCCGGCTTCTACGAAAAATTCTATTTCACCCCGGGCGACGCCACGGACGCCAACGGCCATTCCGGTTTCACCCCCGTGGATACCGCCGTGGGCCGACTGGGCGTACTGGTATGCTGGGATCAGTGGTATCCGGAAGCGGCGCGCCTGATGGCACTGGCCGGCGCCGGGATGCTGCTCTACCCCACCGCCATCGGCTGGGACCGCGAAGACGATCCGGACGAACAACAGCGCCAGCTGGAGGCCTGGATGACGGTCCAGCGCGCCCATGGCATTGCCAATGGCCTGCCCGTGCTGGTGGCCAACCGCACCGGCTTTGAGGCCGGGCCCGACGGTTCGGCCGGCATCGACTTCTGGGGCCACAGTTTTATCTGCGGCCCCCAGGGCGAAATGCTGGGCCAGGCGGGCGGGCGCGAGGAAAGCGTACTGACAACGGATCTGGATCCCGGACGCACCGAGGAACTGCGCCGGATCTGGCCCTGGTTCCGGGATCGGCGTATTGACGCCTACGGGGATCTGTTGAAGCGGTATAGGGATTGAGGGATCAGGAGCGAGGGGCGAGGAGCGAGGCGCGAGGAGTCACTTCCTGGCTCCTCGGCCCTGGAGCCGAGCTCCTTTATGCTGGACGCTTTATACACTGGATTTCCTACAAGCGCAGAGCTCTGATGGTGCGCACGGCGCACCCTACGCTTTGCCTTTTGCGACACCCTCTTTAAAGGGGATAAGTTCTAACCAATCCTGGCGGCTGATTATGGTTCTTCCTCCCCTTTCCCAAGGGGAGGACCGAGGAGGGGTTGCCTCGCGCCTCGCCCCTCGGGCCTCGGCCCTTTCCCGCTGGACGGTCTATGTAGCTGATTTCATAATGACACCCCCTAGCAACGGCAGGGACTTATTCGTGGATATCGTCGGCCACCGCGGCGCCCGGGGTGAAGCGCCGGAGAATACCCTGGCGGGTTTCGAACACGCGCTCCGGGCCGGTGTGCGCGACATCGAGCTGGATGTACGCCTGTCCGCCGACGGTCATCTGATCGTGTTTCACGATGCCGAAGTGGATCGCACCACCTGGCATGCCGGCCCGGTCCATCATCATTCCCGGGCGCAACTCGGCGACATGGATGCCCGACGCAACACGCCCGGCTGGCACAGCCCCCTGGCCATTCCCGCACTCAGTGAAGTCGTGGAGCTCTGTCCCCCGGATACCCGATTTCAGTTTGAAATCAAGACGCTGAACCGCGCGCACCAGGCCGGCCTCGCCCACAGCCTCAAGCTCCTGATCGATCACTACCAGTTGTATTCACGCATTGTGGTTACATCCAGTGATCAGCGCCTGCTGCGCAAGGTGCGCCTGACCCAACCCCATGTGGAGCTGGGCCTGATCGCGCAATACCGCTATGAGCAACCGCTACGCCGGGCGCGGGCGCTGGACTGCAGCTGGCTCATCGCACACCGGAACCTGGTCTCCCGGCGATTCGTGCGGGCGGTGCACAAACGCAAGATGCGCCTCTCGGTATGGACGGTCAATGACACCCAGCAGGCACAACGCATGGCCGGGCTGGGCGTGGATTCGCTGATCACGGACTACCCCACTCGCATGCTGGCGCTCGCCGGTGGCGAATCGGGTCAGCCCAGTGCCAGAAAGGACCGGATTTCGGACGAGCGCGACATGGCGTCGCGATAGCCCAGCGACATCAGGCTACGCGTAAATCCGGGCTCGAACAGCAGGTAACTGACCGCGCTGGCACCCGGCGACTGAGTACCACCGGATGCGCGGAGAAAAAGCCGCAGCGTACGCGGCAGCTCACCAATATGTTCCGCCGCGATTGCATCCAGGGGCCGGGACGGATAGATCTTGAGCGCATCCACCTCGCGCAGCTGGACATCATGCTTGCGCCGCTGCCCCGGGGGAATGGCGGCCACGGTCTGATTGATCCGCTCCAGACGCTCTACGTCCGCTTCCAGGGTATCCACGAACACCGAGTTCAGCACATGACCCAGCACCTGGGCCATGGACGGATAGCTGTGAATCTCGCGGTGCTCCTCCGTGTTCGCGGACACACCGATCACCAGCACCCGATCCGCGCCCAGATGCAGAGCGGGACTCAACGGCGACAGCTGACGCACGGCGCCGTCACCAAAATACTGATTGCCCAGCCGTTCCGCGGGGAACAGAATGGGCAGAGCCGACGACGCCAGCAAGTGATCCACATCCAGGTTGACCCGGCGCCCGTTGCGCCGCACCCGATCCCACTCCGGCAGGTCGTCCTGGCCCTGGAAAAAGGCCATGGACTCGCCGGTGGAATAGCTCGACGCCGACACGGACAAAGCCCGCAGGTCGCCGATCTCCAGGGCCTGCTGGATGCGCTGGAAGTTGATCAGCAGCGAAAGCAGGCGGCGCAAGGGTGTATTGTCCAGCAAGGCACTGTGCACCGGCGTAATGCCGGTGGTCAGACTGGAGAACAGCCAGCGCATCACCGAACGCAAAAAGGAAAACAGGTCCGTACGATACACCTGTTCAACGGTCAGATTGGCCCAGACCCGTTCCAGGCCCCGCGCGGCCATGCGGTAATTGTGGCTGTTGGCGGCCAGCCCGGCGGCATTGATGGCGCCCGCCGATGTGCCACAGATAATGGGAAAGGGGTTGCGCGTGCGTGGCGGTACCAGGTCTCCGATGGCACGCAAGACGCCCACCTGATAAGCCGCCCGGGCACCGCCGCCAGAAAGAATCAGCCCGGTCTGGTGATCACCTTGCGTCAAGCGCCACACTCCCGGTTGATGAAGATGCGGACCAGACTAGCAGGGCCCGGCCCACTCACAAAGCCATCAACAAGCGGTATTGCCGTAGAAGGGGTTCACCAAGACCACAAGCCCCGAACCTTGTGCCCCGAAAGCGGTTCGGAAGACGGATCAGGTATCCAGCACATTCCGGCCCAGGCGAGCCGGATCGCCCCGGTTTTCCCGCTTGCGCCGCTCGCATTCATCATCGTCGCCGCCGCAAACCTCGCAGTTGCTTTTCATGCCCAGCGCGCTCAGGCCGCCACAAGACCCCTTGAGAGGCTTGTTCGACAGGATTACGCCCACCGCCATAGCCGCGAACAGCACCGCGAAGACAACAAAAACAGCCAGAAAGGTGGTCATGATGATTTCCGCTCCTTACGAAGCCGATGAAAGCGCTCCGTGGCCATGTCCCGCAAACCGCCGCCGTCCGTGCGGATCAGCATCAGCACCGGCAGATTGCGCTCTCGCGCGAACGCCATGCCTTCTTCAGGGCCCATCACATTCAGGGCCGTCGCCAGGGCGTCCGCCTTCATACAGTCTGACGCCAATACCGTCACCGAGGCAAGTCGGTGTTCCACGGGCCGCCCGGTGCGCGGATCAATGGTATGCGAATAGAGCCGGCCATCGGACTTGTGAAAATTGCGGTAATCACCGGATGTCGCCATGGACTGCCCGCGCAGGGGCAGCACCTGCTCCACCTGCCGGGAAGGCCCGCTTTGCGGCTTCTCCACTGCTACCCGCCACGCCCGGCCACCGGGTTTTTCGCCCAGCGCGCGCAATTCACCCCCGATTTCCACCAGAAAGGCCTCGATGCCCCGTGCCCGGAGAAATTCCGCCACCTTGTCCACGGCATAGCCCTTCGCCACCGACGATAGATCCAGATAGACGCCGCCGGGCTGCAGCATGGTGCGCTCTTCCGGGTTCAGCTCGGGCTTGCGCCAGCCCGTGCGTTTGCGGGTTTTCCGGATGGCGTCATCCGAGGGCCGTTCGAAGGCGCCCTCGCCCGAGCCGAACCCCCATAGGTTGACCAGCGGCCCTACCGTGGGGTCATAGGCCCCGTCCGTATCGCGCGCGAGCTCCAGGGCATAGTCCACCACCTTGTACAGATCCGGCGGCACCGGGTACCAGGTATCCGCGTCAGCCCGGTTGTAACCGCTGAGCACGGAATCCTCGTCCCAGGTGCTCATCTGGTTATTAAGCGATTCCAGCAGCAATTCAATATCGGATTCCAGCTGGGCGCGAGCAACGCCCGGGGGCAGGCCCACCACCTTCACCGACCAGCTGGTCCCCATGGTGGGCCCGGACAGGGTATGAACCTCGCCGCCCGAATCACAGGCGGCGAGCACGAAGACCGCCAGGGCAACGAGCGCGACCCGGAGGCCACGCCCAAAGCACAAATTAACCACCGAAGTCATCCAGCAGAATATTCTCCGGCTCCACGCCCAGATCATCCAGCATCTTGAGCGCGGAAGCGTTCATCATCGGCGGGCCGCAGAGATAGTACTCGCAGTCCTCCGGCGCCGGATGATCCTTGAGATAGTTCTCATAGAGCACATTGTGAATAAAACCGGTATAGCCCTCCCAGTTATCCTCGGGCAACGGATCGGACAGGGCCAGATGCCAATTGAAGTTGTCGTTTTCCTCGGCGAGTTCGTTGAAGTCTTCCACATAGAAGGCTTCCCGCCAGGAACGCGCGCCGTACCAGAACGTGATCCTGCGGTTGCTCTTGATCCGCCGCAGCTGATCAAAGATATGCGCGCGCATGGGCGCCATGCCCGCGCCACCACCAATGAACACCATCTCCGCATTGGTGTCCTTGGCGAAAAACTCGCCGAAGGGTCCAAACACCGTCAGGTTGTCGCCCGGTTTGAGGCTGAAGCAATAGGACGACATCTTGCCCGGAGGAATGTCCTTGCCCCCCGGCGGTGGCATGGCGATGCGCACATTGAACATGAGAATACCCTTTTCTTCCGGGTAGTTCGCCATGGAGTAGGCGCGCACCACTTCCTCGTCCACTTTCGATTCAAGATTGAAGAAATCAAACTTCTTCCAGTCTTCCTGGAATTCCTCCTCAATATCGAAGTCCTTGAACTGCACGTGATGCGGCGGCGCCTCCATCTGCACATAGCCGCCGGCCCGGAACTCCACATCCTCGCCTTCCGGAAGCTTGAGCTTCAGTTCCTTGATGAAGGTCGCCACATTGGGGTTCGAGATCACCTCGCAATCCCACTTCTTGACGCCGAAAACCTCCTCGGGCACCTCGATCTTCATGTCGTCCTTGACCGTCAACTGACAGGACAGACGATAGCCCTCACGAATTTCCTTCTTGGTGAAGTGCTGTTCCTCGGTGGGGAGGATGCTGCCACCGCCCTCGACAACCCTGCACTTGCATTGCGCGCAGGTACCACCGCCGCCACAAGCGGACGACAGGAAGATCCCCTCGGATGCCAGCGTACCCAGCAATTTGCTTCCTGCCGGCGCCTCAATGGTGCTTTCCGGATCATTGTTGACTTCGATCTGCACGTTGCCCGAGGTGACCAGCCGCGAACGCGCCACCAGAATGATCCCCACCAGAGCGAGAACAATGGCGGTAAACATGCCTACACTGAAAATAATCTCGAACATCAGGCTACTCTCAAAGCTGTACGCCGGCGAACGACATGAAACCCAGCGACATCAACCCTACGGTGATAAAGGTGATGCCCAGGCCCTCAAGCCCGTCGGGAACATCGCTGTATTTGAGCTTTTCCCGGATGCCGGCGAGCAAGGCAATCGCCAGGGCCCAGCCGGTTCCGGCTCCGAAGCCATAGACCACGGATTCACCGAAATTGTAATTGCGCTCGGCCATGAAAAGCACACCGCCCAGAATAGCGCAGTTGACCGTGATGAGCGGGAGAAAGACCCCGAGGGCGTTATAGAGCGCGGGCACGAACTTGTCCAGGGTCATTTCCAGAATCTGCACACTGGCGGCGATCACGCCGATATAGCTCAGCAGTCCGAGAAAGCGCAGATCGAGATTGGCCAGCGCCTCGATCCCCGTCCAGGCGAGCGCGTTTTCATCGAGCAGGTAAGTGAGGATGAGGTTGTTCAGCGGCACCGTGATCCCCAGAACCACAATCACCGCCAGGCCCAGGCCCATGGCCGTGGAGATCTTCTTGGACACCGCCAGGAAGGTACACATGCCCAGGAAGAACGCCAGGGCGATGTTCTCCACGAACACCGCTTTTACAAAGAGACTCAGATAATGTTCCAGCATGCTTGAATCTCCTCGTTAAAACGCGTCACTGACGCGCGTATGGGGCTTCATCTTGAACTGATTCTCTTCCACCTGCTCCGGTTTCCAGGACCGAATCGCCCAGATGAAGAAACCGATCAGGAAGAACGCGCTGGGCGGCAACAGCATCAAACCGTTGGTGTAATACCAGCCGCCCTCACTGGCCACGCTGAAAATCTGGTAGCCGAACAGGCTGCCCGAGCCCAGCAGTTCACGGAAAAAGCCCACGCCCAGCAGGATCACGCTATAACCCAGCCCATTGCCGATACCGTCCATCAGCGACGGTAGCGGCGGGTTTTTCATGGCAAAGGCTTCGGCACGGCCCATGACAATACAGTTGGTGATAATCAGACCCACGAACACGGACAGCATCTTGCTGATCTCGTACGCAAAGGCCTTGAGCACCTGATCCACCACAATCACCAGCGAAGCAATGATGGTCATCTGCACAATGATGCGGATGCTCGAAGGGATCTGGTTACGGATCGTGCTGACGAAGAAGTTCGACAGCGCCACTACCGCCGTGAGCGCTATGCACATGGTCAGGGTGGTGCTCATTTGCGAGGTCACCGCCAGTGCCGAGCAGATACCGAGAATCTGCAGGGCAATGGGGTTGTTATCGAAAATGGGCCTTAGCAGGACATCGCGTGTTTTTTCCGCCATAAGCCGCCTCCTCAGTTGGCCGCCGCCGTGCGCGCATCCGGGTCGCGCACGCGCTCGAGATAGGGTCGATAGCCGTTGTCACTACTCCAGTACCGGACCAGACTGTTCACGCCCCGTGTCGTGAGTGTGGCCCCGGACAATCCGTCCACCTTGTGCTCCTTGTCGGGCGCGTTGTCCGGCACCGACCCCTTGATTACCTGAATGGCCAGATCGCCGTCTTCGTCGTAGAGCTTCTTGCCGGGCCACTGGCTTTTCCAGGCCTTGCTGTCCACCTTGCCGCCCAGCCCGGGCGTCTCGCCGTGTTCGTAAAAGCCCAGGCCGGCGACGGTATTGGCGTCGCTTTCCACGGCCAGGAAACCATAGAGCGTCGACCAGAGGCCGTAGCCATGGACCGGCAGGATGATCGTATCCAGCTCGCCCTGGTCATCGCGGGCCAGATAGACCTGGGCGACCTTGGGCTTGCGCTTGATGCCGGCAGGGTCCTTCTTGCTGGGCAGATCCGTGCTCATCTCGGGGTTCTGTTTCGCCGAGATATAATCGTAGGAATCAGGCATATCCACGTATTCGCCGGTATCGAGCCGGACGAAGCGGCGGTCGATGTTGCTGAACCTTGCACGCACATCGTCGCCCGACATGCCGGGCTCGTAAAGACCCGCCGCCGACAGGATATTCGTCTGCCGGTTGAGCTTTTCATTCTTGTTCTGCACCGGACGCAGCAGCACGGCCGCCGACGAGACCACCACGGCACAAACCAGACACACGGCCAGCGCCACCGTCACGGTCCGGGTGACTGTTTCCTTGTTTTCCGCCATCAGCTCAGCCCTCCCGTTCTGCGGACACGCCGGCGGATATTCGCCTGCATGACAAAATGATCAATCAGGGGCGCAGTCAGGTTGCCGAAGAGAATGGCCAGCATAACACCTTCGGGGAAAGCCGGGTTCACGACCCGGATCAAAACCGTCATCACGCCGATCAGTGCACCAAAAATGAGCTTGCCCTTGTAGGTCATGGACGCCGAGACCGGGTCCGTGGCCATATAGACCATCCCGAAGGCGAAACCGCCCACGGACAGATGCCAGTACCAGGGCATGGCGAACATGGGATTGGTTTCGGAACCAATGGCGTTAAAGAGCGTCGCCATGCCGATCAGGCCCAGCAGGACCCCCAGCATAATGCGCCAGGACGCAATGCGCGTGATCAAAAGCAGCGCTGCCCCCAGCGCAATCGCCACCACCGAGGTTTCGCCGATGGAGCCCTGAATATTGCCCAGGAAAGCATCCAGCCAGGTCAGGCTTTCGGTCGCGGCGGTGGTCGCATTGGTAAGCGCATTGCTGGTCAGCCCGGCGCCATAGTCCAGCGAGCCCTGCGCCGCCAGAGCCAGCGGCGTGGCCCCGGAGAAATTGTCCACGGCCGTCCAGACGGCATCACCGGAAATCTGGGCCGGATACGCAAAATACAGAAAGGCCCGGCCCGTCAGCGCCGGGTTCAGGAAGTTCTTGCCCGTGCCGCCGAAGACTTCCTTGCCGATCACCACACCGAAGGATACACCCAGCACCACCTGCCAAAGCGGTATCGACGCCGGGACGATGAGCGTGAAAAGAATGCCGGTGACAAAGAAACCCTCGTTGACTTCGTGGCCACGCTTCCAGGCAAAGAGACCTTCCCAGAACGCACCCGTCAGGTAGGTCGTGATAAAGATGGGAATATAGAACACCGCCCCATGCAGCACATTGGCGAGCAGGCTGTCCGGGTTGAAGCCGGTCAGCGCCTGCACCAGCGCGGTGCGCCAGCCACCCGCCGGATCGGCCACACCCTGGGCGATCTGGAAGTTGGCCTGATAACCGACGTTGTAGAGACCGAACAGCAACGCCGGCATGGCGCAAAACCACACCGTCATCATGATGCGCTTGAGATCCAGCCCGTCGCGCACATGCGAAGTCGCGCGTGTGACGCTGGAAGGCGAGTAGAGCATGGTATCGAACATCTCGTAAAAGGTGTGATACCGCTCCAGCTGTCCGCCCTCGTGGAAGTGCGGCGCGATCTTGTGATCGATATAGGCTCTCAGCCCCATCTCAGCCCTCCACCTCAATCGTGCTCAGATTGTCCCGCAGAATCGGGCCGTACTCGTACTTGCCGGGGCACACATAGGTGCACAGGGCCAGATCCTCTTCCACCAGCTCGAGCGCGCCCAGCGCCTGAGCGGAATCCGTATCCCCGACAATCAGACTGCGCAAAAGCTGGGTGGGCAGAATGTCCAGAGGCATGACTGCCTCATAACTTTCCACCGGCACCATGGCGCGTTCACTGCCGTTGGTGGTCGTAGTGAAGGGGATTTTCTTTCCGGGTATGAGCCGCGAGAGATAGATGTTCTTGACGGAATGCCGCTCGATCCCCGGCGAGAGATAGCCCAGGAAATCACGGTCGCGGCCTTCGCGCAGCACCGACACCTGATTCACCATGCGCCCCAGCCAGGCCAGTGCGCCCCGGCCGTTGTGGCCACCGAACACGGACCCGGAAATCACTCGATTCTCGGCGTCGTCTGCTACCTCACCAGCCGTGAGATCCTCCAGACTGGCACCCACGCGCGTGCGCAACAGACGCGGATTCTTCACGCGCGGACCGGCCAGCGCGATTACCCGATCCGTGTAGACACGACCCTGCGTGAACAAATGGCCCATGGCGATTACCGCCTGGTAGTCCACCGTCCAGACATGCTTGAACGCACCCACGGGATCGAGAAAGTGAATATGGGTGCCTGCATTGCCCGCGGGATGCGGGCCGGCGAAGGTTTCCTCACGCACCTGGCCGCCGCTAAAACCGGGCGCGCCATCATCGGGATGGCGGCACACCCAGACCGGCCCCTCGGTGAGTTTGCTGAGCACCTTCAACCCGGCACGGAAAGCCTCTTCCTGCTCGCGGATCACCACGGCCGGGTCCGGCGCCAGCGGATTGGTATCCATGGCCGTAACGAAAATGGAATTGGGCTCGCTGTCGAGGGTGGGCACCTTGCCGAAGGGCCGGGTGCGCAACAGCGTCCATTCCCCGGACTCCACCAGCTGATCCCGCACCTGATCCCGGCTCAGCCCGTCCAGCTGCTCGGCGGAGAAGGCCTGAAACTTTTCCTCGTCCTCCTGCTCCGCAACGTCGATCACCACGGACTGGAGCACGCGCTTGCGACCGCGATTGATGGCCCGGATGGTGCCTGCTGCCGGGGCCGTATAGCGCACCCCCTCGGTCTTCTTGTCCGTGAAAAGCAGCTGGCCCTTGTTGACCCGGTCGCCCTCGTTGACCTCCATGGTGGGCTTCATGCCCGTGTACTCGCCGCCCAGCACGGCGACCGAATGCACACCGGGGCTATTCTCCACCGTCTGGCGGGGCTCACCAGCGATGGGAAGATCCAGCCCCCGTTTGATTCTGATCATAGGAATTGCCCAACCTGAATGACTCGTGGAATGGCCTCTGCGGAGGGCGGGCGCGCGTCCCAAAGGATCGCATTACACCCGAAAGCCTCCGCCGCCCGGGCCGGACCCGCGCCGGCGGCCGAACCGATCAGCGGCGCGAATTATAATGATCGCCAGGCTCGGACGCCAGTGTTACGGATCAGTGGAGGTCTCTGTGGTTCCCGCGCCCGTGAGTGCACCAGGGATTTACAGGACGCCTCCAATTCCCCCACTATTAGCAGGGTTATTGCAAGATGAA
>ENA-ORDC01002362-ORDC01002362.1-marine-metagenome-genome-assembly--contig:-NODE-2362-length-11545-cov-3.186955_pt1 | contig 11545 bp, 13 predicted proteins | sample MGYA00237783_ERZ508515 | MGnify/ENA primary metagenome ERZ508515 (study PRJEB26186, sample SAMN06268792) | marine metagenome | isolation source: Eden Landing Ponds, San Francisco, CA, USA | place...
CGAACCGCCGCCACCTCCCGCACGTCGAAACCGCCGCGGAACAGGGGAAGGCCGTCATCTGCGAGAAGCCGCTGGAGGCGACCGTCGATCGCGCCGAGCGCCTCGTCGACGCCTGTTCGGACGCCGGCGTGACGCTGATGACCGCCTACCGGATGCAGGCCGACCCGCTGTTCCGGCGGCTCCGGGAGTTCCTCGACGACGGCGGTATCGGTTCGGTGTCGAAGCTCGCAGGCGACTTCACGTTCCCCGTGCTCGCCGGGTCGCGGGGGCCGGAGCAGTGGCGGCTCGACGAGGAGCTCGCCGGCGGCGGCGCGCTTGTCGACGTGGGCGTGTACCCACTCAACGTCGCGCGGTTCCTCCTCGGGCAGGAGCCGGAGTGGGTCGACGGCCACACTCAAACGAGCGAGCCGTACGCACCGGTGGACGAGCACGTCGCGTTCGAAGTCGGGTTCCCCGACGCGGTCGGGTCGTTCTCCGCGTCGTTCTCCGGCTACCCGAACGCCGACTTCGCGGTCTACGGCGAGGACGGCGTCGTCAGGGTCACGGACGCGTTCCAACCGAACCGCGGCCGACGGCTCACCGTCGAGACATCCGCGGGGCGCTGGGAGCTCGACGGGCTCGGCGGTGGAGAGGTCCGTGAGCAGTTCGACTACTTCGCACACGCGGTGACGACCCGCGACGAGGTGGAACCGGACGGCGCGGATGGTCTCGCGGACGTGCGGCTGATGGCGACAGTGTACGAGCGGGCGGACGACTAGGCGGTATGGAGCGCGGAGCAGGTGGGAGGCGAGGTGACGGCGGGTGCCGGGCGTACCCGCCGTGTGGGCGCGGCGATAGTTGTGCCGTCACGACGAGAAAAGCGTCGCTTCCGGCGATTCATCCTTGCTCGTCGTCACGTATAAACCCACGCATCGAATGCGATCGTGGGGGCGGTCACCGCGTCCATCGGAGCACGGAACTCAGATGTCACCCCGTCGGTCGCGCCACGCGGGGAACTCCGCGCGGACGTCCTCGACGCGGCTGGGGTCGATGTCGGCGGCGACGAGCGTCGGGTCGTCGTCGGAGGCGGCCAGCGTCGTTCCCCACGGGTCGTACACCGCAGAGCGGCCGAGCAGCTCGGCGTCCGCGAACCGGCCGGCACCGTTCGCCGTCACGACGTACAGCTGGTTCTCGACGGCGCGGGCCTTCGGCAGCAGCTTCCAGTGTTCGACGCGGGGGTACGGCCACGCGCTCGGGACGCAGACGAGCGTCGCGCCCTGTTCCGCGAGCCGCCGGTACAGCTCCGGGAAGCGGAGGTCGTAGCAGGTGCTCATCCCGATAGTGAACCCGTCGAACTCGGCAACGGACAGTGACTCCCCCTGTGTCAGGAGCTCCGTCTCGGCGGAGTCGTAGCCGAACAGGTGGTGTTTCCGGTAAACCTCAAGCCGTTCGCCGTCCCGGTCGAACAGTACCGACGTGTTGGCGAGCCCCTCGTCGGCCGGGCCGCCGTCGCTCGCCGCGAGGTCCTCGACGATGGAGCCGGCGAGAACCCCGACATCGTTGACCGCGGCCGCCTCGCGGACACGCGAGAGCGTCGGCCCGTCCAGCGGCTCCGCCTCCCGGGCGTAGCTATCGAACGCGAAGTAACCGACGTTGAATATCTCCGGGAGGACGACGAGGTCGGCGCCGTCAGCAGCCGCCGTCTCGATTGCCTCGACCGCGCGTGCGACGTTGCCCGACACGTCTCCGCTCTCGATCGCGATCTGGGCGCAAACGACGCGGGTCATCAGTGCAGCTCACTCCTGATGGCGCGCTCGATGTTGTCGAGTTCGTCGTCGAGGTTCCGCTTGAAGAACCGCTCGACGCCCGGCACTCGGCCGTCGACGACGAATCGATTGTGGAGCAGACATCCCGTCTCCGTCTCCTCGAGTTCGTGTTCCCCCTGCACGTTCATCACCCTCGACTTTCCGACGAACCGGACGTACTCCCCATCGCGGCGCTCGACGTCCTCCGTCTCGATGGGGATCGTCCGGTTAACGACCGGGATGGGCAGTTTGACGTGCCACGTGGCGGTGCGGTCGCCGGTCGTCTCGAACTCCGAGACGACGCTGATAGGGGCCGCCCGGCGCTGCGGGTCGGCGATGAAAGCCCAGACCTGCTCCGGCGGCACGTCGAAGGTGAACGTCCGCTCGACCCGTACGGTCATATCCGACCGACTCGCGGCGACGGCAAAAAACCGACTACTCCGGCGTGACGCGCCACGTCGTCGAGCGGGCCCGTCCCCACTTCTCGATGTCGACGTCCTCGGACTCCTCGGCCAGCCGCGGGAGCCGGGCACCGACCTGCTTTGCGGTCATGCCGAGCGCGTCCGCGACGTGTTTCGCGCGGAAGTAGCGCTCGCCACCGGCGGCGCGCTCGCGGAGGTAATCGAGGATGCGCTCGTTCGCGTCGTCGGCCATACCCGAACTTAGTCGTCGCGCGTTCTTAAGCTTGCGCCGTCGTCTCAGTCGTAGAGGTGGAGCGCGGCGATCAGCAGCGACGCACCGAGCATCGCGGCCGCGAAGCCCCAGCCGGAGAGCGCCAGCTGTCCGCCGATCGCGGCGACGAGCATCACGACGGCACCGAGGAGGCCGACGAGGCCGAACAGCATGCTGAACCCCATCCGTCGATCCGAGCCCTGCGTGGTTTCCATACCTCCGCTTCCGACGTAGGGCACTTAATCCTCGCGTTCCGGTCGGTTCGGCGCCGTCGTCGAGAGCCTATGCCAGAAGCCATTTGAGCCGCGGTTGCCTCCAACCGCTAATGGACGTTCGCGCGCTGCTGTTCGGGAGCAAGCTACGGATCGTGGCGGTGGCGCTCGCCGTTCTCATCGCGGTGATCGGCGGCGCGTTCGCGCTCGGCGTCGTCGGCGCGCCCGGCGTCGTCGCCGTCGACAACAGCTTCGGTCCGGTCACGAACGAGACGACGGTCGTGAACACCGACCTCGTGGTGAACAATCCCAATCCGATCGGGGTGCAGCTCGGCGGCACCGAGATCAACTACACGGTCCGGATGAACGACGTCCCCATCGCAGCCGGGAACAAGTCAGGCCTCGACGTCGGTCGGGGGAACACGACACTCAAATTCTCAACGGAGATGCGGAACGAGCAGATCCCGCCGTGGTGGGTGAGTCACGTCCGCAACGACGAGGTCACCAACGTCACTATCGACGCCACCGTTCGGACCTCCCTGCTCGGCGACCGGAACTTCGACCTCCAGCAGCGCCAGCGGGTCGAAACGGACATCATCGGACAGTTCAACTCCGACGAGACGCGACCCGTGAACGGCCCCTCGAACCCCGCCTACTCGAACCCGATGCTCTACGTGAACGAGACACGCGGTGAGTGGGGCGAGGTGACGGAGACGGAGACTCCCATCCCCATGGAGTTCGTCGTCTACAACCCCCAACTCGAGCCGTACACAATCACCGAGGTCGGCTACGAAGTGACGATGAACGGGGTCGCCGTCGGAGACGGTACCACCGAGCGGCCGTACGTCATCGAGGGCGGCTCCACGGAAACTATCGAGACGACACCCGTCATCCGCAACGAACGGCTCGACGACTGGTGGGTCACCCACCTCGAGAACGACCAGGTGACTCAGCTCCGTATCGACTTCTACGCCCGCATCGAACTGCCGACCGGCGACAGCATCCGGGTGCCGCTCGACGAGCTCACCTACGAGCGCACAATCGAGACGGACATCTTCGGGAACAAGGAGGAGTCGACAGCCGACGGCTCCGACGGGAGCACGGCGACGCCGACGGACGAAGAAACGGCGACGGACGACGAGACCGCCACATCCACGCCGACGCCCACCGACGATGGGGGCCTTATCTCGACTGACGACGACACCCCGACAGCGACACCGACCGATGACGAGACCGCGACACCCACGCCGACGCCCACGCCCACACCGACCCCGACCGAAGACGACGGGCTCGTCTGAGTCGTCGACAGGGTTTTTACGACGCGTCGTCAACGGCCGCTCGCATGCACCGGAGTAGTACCGCTCCTGGTCGCGTTCTCCACTGAGGAACCGACCGTCCGGAGCGAGGACGGAGCTATCGTACTGAGTATCGACGGGGAGGAGCACCGGCTGTCGCGCGACGCTGCCCGTGGCGTGGCGGACGCCATCGGCGACGCGATGACGGAACGCCGGGAGTTCGTCCACACGAGCGGCGAACACCGCGAGGACGGCAGCTACGTCGTCGCGCGGCGTGGCGCCACTTCGTCGGGAAACCGGAAGGTGTTCGACTCCTTCGAGCGCGCCGAACGGCTGTACGCCCGGCTCCCCGCACGGTTCACCGCGGAGGAGGTGGGTCGGACTGGTATCACTGGGTCGCGCCGACACATGCTGATCCGACACTTCGCCGAACACCCGGTGTTCGACTGTTCGGTCGTCGAGCGGAGCCCCTTGACCGTGGAGAAACGGAACCGGCCCGACGGAACGACGGAGGTGGCCGCCGGGGACTGAGTTCGATCGCTGAGTCCTACGTGATCGAGACGTACTCGCTGTCTTCGTTCAGCGCGAGGTTCGTCGCGATCTCGGCGTTTCGGACCGCGTACTGTGCTGTCTGCTGGAGCGCGACGAGCACCTCGCGCACCTGTAGGAGGTCCTCGTTGTCCATCTCCGGCAGGTCGGCGAGGATCTCCCGCTGGCTGTCCTCGATCTCTCGGAACAGCTCCTTCGTCCGGAGGGCCAGGTCGTAGTCACGCTCGACGACCGACCGGACACCGAGTTCGGTCACTTCGTTGACGACCTCGGTGAAGTCGCGGATATCGCGCATCGTCGCGTCGTCTACGTCGAGCGTGTGGCCGTCCGTCTCGAGGACGATGTCGGCGATGTCCTCAGCGTTGTCCGCCGTCAACTCGAGGTTCTTCGCGACCGACCGGTAGCCGATGAGCGGGAAGCCGGAGTCGAGGCCGACCGCCCGCGCGAGGTTCGGGTTCTGGTAGGCGGTGAAGATGAGCCGGAGCAGGAGGACGAATATCTTGTTCGCCTGCCGCTCGCGGTTGAGCGCCCGCTGTGCGAGGTCCGGGTTGCCGTGCGCGAGCGACTTCACCGCCTCGTTGCGCATCGTCGAGCCGGTCGACTCCAGCCGTTCGAGGAGATTATCGAGCGTGAAGTCCTCCGGGTCGACGGAACACCGGATCGCGATGCGCTCGGGCGTCTCCTCGATGACGCCGAGCCCCATCAGCTGCGTCTCGGCGTTGTAGACGGCGTTGATGGTCTGTGAGTCGAGGGTTCCGCCCTCCTCGACTTCGACCTGAATGATGCGCCGGCCGAGCACGTACTGTGCGAGGATGGCGCGTTCGACCGCCTCCGCGGCGAGTTCGTCGGCGTGGATAATCGCCTCGGACTCCTCCTGCTGAACGGACTCCGGGAGCACCGTCAGCGTTCCCTTCCCCCCGATGCGCAGCGACACCTCGTCACCCTTCTCGACGTGTTGCGCTTTCGCCCACTCCGCGGGGAGCGTCATCGCGAGCGTCGACGGGCCGAGCCGCTGGACCTTTCTCGTCTCCATATACCCACCGTTCGCTACCGGTGGCCTTAATCTTGACTAATGGTGGTAATATGGACCACCCGGTCGGGCGGTCAGACGACCTTCATCAGCCGCCGTTCGTAGCGGCCGACCCGCACCCGCATCCACCCGCGGAGCTCCTCGTCGAGCGCGGGGTCGCCGGTGTCGACGCGCAATACGCCGGTCTCGTCGAGCTTCCGCCGGGAGGCGATCACCTCGAATTCGCTTCGCCGGATCACGTCGGGCGATATCTGTGGGTTCCCCCGCCCGAAGACGAACCCCTGTCCGCCGATCGGGGAGACGACGATACGGTTCTGTTCGCCCAGCGCCGCGAGGATGTCGGACTCGCTCCCGTCCCGGACGACCAGCTCCCCGTCGCGCCACACGTCCACGCCGAGAGGCGTCCCGTCGACGCCGAGCGCGGACTTCACCGCGTCCAGCGTGGACCCCGGACCGAGTACGTAGGTCACCCCCTCGGCGTCGCGGGCGTCGGCCGCGATCCCCTCGGCAAGCTGCTCGACCGTCCCCCCGCCGAGCTGCTTCGACGACTGCAGGTCCTCGCCGACCGGGACGCGAGCGAGCGCCCGCAGCTCCGTGTTCACCTCGCCGCCACGGAACGCGTCCTCGTCGATGTCGTTTACCTCTCGGGTTTCGACCCGATCGAAGGAGACGGCGAGCCGGCCGGCCGCACGCGGCGTTACGGCAAAGACCGACGAGTACACTTTCACGCCGGCCGGGACGCCGAGCATCGGCGTATCCGTGCCGACCTCGTCGAGCGTCTCCGCCACGTCGACGGCCGTGCCGTCGCCGCCGACGAACAGGACGAGATCGACGCCCGCCTCGACCAGCGCCCGGACCGCTGCACGGGTGTCATCGCTCGTCGTATCTCCCGCTGTAGGTTCGCCGACGACGGTCGGCTCGTAGCCGGCCGCACGGGCCTCCTCCGCCCCCATCTCGCCGCCGTACGCCAGCAGTTCGACCTCGACACCCTCCTCGCGCATGTGTTCGAGCGCCTCGACGGCACGGTCGGGCGCACGCTTCTCTGCACCGCGGCGGCGTGCCTCCTCGACCTTGCCGTCGGTCCCCTTGAGGCCGACGCGGCCCCCCATCCCTGCGATGGGGTTGACCACGACCCCGATTCGTCGCATGGTCGAGGAGAGCACCGATTCGGACTAAAGCCGTCCGGTCACGGTGGGTCGGACACCCGTCGCGGGCTCACAGCGACACCGCGTACAGCATCAGGAACCCGAAGTAGATCACGATCAGCAGCCCGACGGCCTTGTACCGGAACAGCGTCAGGGCCTCCTCCTCGGCGTCCCGTGCCGTCTCGTACGCCGACCGCTCGGCCGGCGAGAGCGCGTCCGCGTGCTCCAAGCCGAGATGGAGGTTCCGATAGTCAGCGCGCGCGAACTCGCGGACACAGTAGGGACACGCGAACGGCGCTCTCTCGTCTGGGTCCGTCTCCGTATCGGCTGCGTTCGGGGGGTCGTCTTCCGCTGTTCGTCTCGGCGTCATAGATACGGCGGAGCGGCGTACGGTCGAGAGACGATCCACAGCGACGTCATCGTGTAAAACACCATCACGAGCGTGAGCCCGTACTGACTCCGGACCGCCTGCAGTCGCGAGGGGAACAGCTCGTAAGCGACGGCGTGGGCGACCCACACCGCGAGCAGGTGGCCGAGCAGGACGAAAGCGAGCGACAGCCCCCCGAACCAGCCCGGAACCACGAGCCGGTAGGCTTGCCCGGGCGAGAGCGGGTCGAGGAGCGCTCCGGCGAGCGCCGGCGTCAGCGAGAGGAAGTAGCCGAGGTAGTGGGCGACGTGGTAGCCGGCGGCGATGGCGAGCAGCGAGGGTGCAAACCGCCGCGAGAGCGCCGCTGGGTCGCGATACGTGTCCGCGAGCCGCGCGCCGTACCGGACCGCGAGCAGGTACGCGCCGAGAAAGGCCACGAAGCCGACGGCGAGCGCGAGCGGGTACAACACGAGCGGGGGGATGCCGGCGTCGACGGCCACGCGCGTGAACGTCGCCCACGGCGGGGGCGCGACCAGCCCGTCGAACGTCGGTCCCCACAGCAGGGCGACGACGAACGCGACCCCGCCGCTGCCCTCGAGAAAGTCGGTCTCGAGCCCGCTTCCGGGGATCCTGAGGCGGAGCCCGTCGTCGTATTCGAGAGGTGCGACGGCGCCGTAGAGCCGGAACACCCGGGAGACGGGGTCGTACTCGGTGAAGTAGCGGTCGCCGAAAACCACGGCGCCGGTCAGCGCGACCGCGGCGTACGCGAGCACGACCGTCGCGAGCAGCCGCGGCGCGTCCGCGAGCGGACTCACCACCTCGAGCCATATCAGCCCGAGCAGCCCGACCGTCGCGACCCACCCGCTGGGAACCGGAAGCTTCCGGTCGAACGAGGGGAGCCCCCGAGCGAGCGTCCGGAACGGGTTCACGACGGGCCACGCGTTGCCGAGGAGATACGCGCTCATCGCCAGCCCGGCCCACCAACCGGCCCACACGAGCAGGACCGCGGCGTTGCGGAGTGGCTCTGTCGGGCCTGCAAACCCGGCGACGAGGACGAGTGCCAGCCCGGCGAGGCCGACCGCGCGCGCGGCCGTCGCGAGCCGCCCGGCGTTCGGGACGGAAACCGAACGGCGCCAGCCGTGAACCTGCCGGAGGAACGTTCGGTCCGTGGCAAACGAGGAGAGCAGGAAGGAGGCGCCGACGACGGCACCACCCGTCGAGAGGAACAGCCACGTCGGGACGGCGAGCGCGCGGCCCGCGTTCGAGCCGAGACTCCCCCCGTGCGCGAGCGAGCGGCCGACACCGAGGAGCGCGACAACGCCAGCCGCGAGGAGGAGTCGGGCCACGAACCGGCGGCCGCGGGGACGCGTCATGTCGGGCGGTTGTGCCCCGGCGACCGTATAGCCGTCGGAAGGCCGCGCGGAGAGTAGGAGGGCTTTTGACGGTCGGGTCACAAGCGCGGCGTATGAGTCACGCGGACGACACAGACGACCACAGCCACCACCTCCCGGCGGTGGAGGACTGGCCCCGCGGCTTCGGCGAGGCATCGTGGTGGCCGTTCATCACTGCCTTCGGCGCGGCCGGCCTCTACCTCGGCGCCGCGCTGTACGTGCTCGGAACCGGCTCGAACGCGATCGTTCCGATGTCGTACGGTCCGGGCGTGTTCGTCGCGAGCACGCTCGTCTTCCTCGCAGGCCTCTACGGCTGGACGTACCACGCGTTCGTCAAGGCGTACTGGGACCACGAGGGGACCGGCGTCGGCCTCCGGATGGGGATGCTCGCGTTCCTCGGCAGCGAGATCGCGACGTTCGGTGCCGGCTTCGTCTACTACTTCTTCATCCGGTCGGACGCGTGGTCGAACCTCCCGGAACTCGTCGAGAGCGGGAACATCTTCTCGAGTCTCGTCATCGCCAACACCGTCATTCTGATCATCTCGTCGGTGACGCTCCACTACTCGCACATCGCGCTCCGTCGCGGGAACCGGAAGCGGTTCGTCCGACTGCTCGGGCTGACGCTGCTGCTCGGCGTCGTCTTCCTCGGCGGGCAGGTGTACGAGTACTACGAGTTCATCGTCCACGAAGGGTTCACCATCGCGGAGGGCGCCTACGGCTCGGCGTTCTACGGGCTGACAGGGCTCCACGGGCTCCACGTCTCACTGGGCGCCGTCCTGCTCGGGATTGTCTACGTCCGCTCGCTGTTCGGTCAGTACACCGCCGAGAAGCACACCTCTGTCACGACCGTCTCGATGTACTGGCACTTCGTCGACGTCGTGTGGGTGTTCCTCGTCGTCGTGCTGTACGTCGGTGCCATCCTCAACGTCTGAACGCCCTTCGTTTCGTAGTTCTGCCGACGCCTGGTGCTCAGTTCCGCGTAGCCGCCGCGCCGTAGGTCCGGACGGGATCGTCGCGTGCCGACACCCGGTACCTGCTTACGGCGTGATAGGTGTCCCACTCCCAACGCACCGTTTCGGCCGACGGGGCTACGACCCACAGCAACAGGTTCAGGCCCCGGGCGCACGACGCCCGCATATGGACGAGTCCGCGCTCGAATCACGGCTCGGTGTCCCGGTGACCGTCTTCGACGTGACGCCCGACACGAGCGGCCACCTCCGACGCGAGATCCCCGACTCTCCACACGGGAGCTTCGCCGTGGCGAACGAACTCACTGCCGCGCGTGGCCGCTCGGGAAACGCGTGGGCCGCACCGGCCGGCGGCGTCTGGTCGTCGACGCTGCTGTATCCGGACCTCGACCCGGAGGAAGCCGGTCGACTCACGATCGCCGGCGGTGTCGCGGCGGCGGAGGCCGCACGGTCGTTCGGCGTCGACGCCCGGGTGAAGTGGCCGAACGACGTGGTCGTTCTGGACGGGGACGAGCGCCGCAAGCTCGCCGGCGTGTTGACCGAGGCCGTCGTCGATGCCGTTCCGGTCGTCGGCAAGCCGGTCGGTGACGCACTCAACGACCCCGGCGACCTGGAGGCCGTCGTGATGGGTATCGGCGTCAACGCCGACCTCGACCCGTCGGCGCTGGAGACGGACCGGGCAGTGACGACCTTACGAGCCGAGAGTGACGAGGCGGTAGACCGCGAGGAGGTCGCGGCACGGCTCCACGAGCGGCTGCTCGAACGTGCCGATGACGTGGAGACGGAGACCGGGTTCGGCACCGTGCTCGACGAGTGGCGCGACCTCACAGTCACCCTTGGCGAGTCGGTACGCATCTCAGTCGGAAACCGAGTCATCGAGGGGACGGCGACGGACGTAACCGAGACGGGTGCGCTGGTGGTACGGACGGAGCAGGGGCGAGAAGTCGTGCGGGAGGGGGACTGCGAGCGGCTGCGGCGGTCGTGAGGTGAGCTATTCGTCTTCGGCCGTCATCTCGGACTTCTTGTCGTCGAGCCACTGCTGGTAGTCGGACTGCGAGACGACCTTGATCTCGCCGAGCATCGCGGAGTGGCCGACGCCACAGTACTCCGCACAGTAGAGCTGGTAGGTGCCTTCCTCGTAGGCCTCCGTGGAGATGGTGTTGTACTTCTCCGGGAAGGCGTCCTGCTTCAGACCGAGGTCAGGCGCGTGGACCGCGTGGAGCCAGTCGGTCGAGGTGACGTGAAGATAGACAGTCGTGTCCTTCGGGATGACCATCGGCTCGTCGTTGAGGCTGCTCGCGGAGACGTATCGCGACTCGTTCCCGTCGACCGTCTCACCCGGGTAGTTGTAGGTCCAGTAGTACTTCTGTGCGACGACCTCTACCTCGACGACGTCGTCGGCTTCACCCTCCGGTGGCCCGACCGCGCCGGGGAACTCGTGCGTGACGGCCGGCTCCACAGCGTCCGGGTTCGACGCGGCGGTAACGCCACCGATGGCCTGCACGCCGAGCACCTGATACGACGCGACGCCGACGAACAGCAGGATGATCGCCGTCACCACCGTCCAGGTGATCTCGAGTCGGCGGTTCTCCTGTGTCGGCTTCGCCTCGTCGCTGTCCTTGTACCGGATGACGGTGTAGATGAGGACCGCCTCCACGAGGACGGTGATGACGATGGCGACGTAGAGCAGCTCGAGGTTGAGCTCCGTGATGAGCTCGTCGTTGAGCGAGTTCTGCGCCGCGACCGGCTCGACCGCCAGCGCGAGGAGCGCCAGCGCGGCGGTCACGAACGCCGCGATACGCTTGCGTGTCATTACCCGCGCTTAGGAGTGGCCCCACATTAACCCCGCGATGGCGGGCGCACGCGCGGAGCGAAAAAACGGTTGACAGGTAGGAACCTACTGCTCTAGAACCACCGAGAGGCGGGCAGATCTTCGGGATCGCCCCGTAGCCAACCGGCGAAAGCGCGGGGCATAAGTGCCGGCGCACCAAGTATCGGATAATGGCCCGCCCGAAGTTCACGTCGCTGCTCGCGGGAGCCGTCGTCGAGGGCGGACCGTACGACCTCTCGCCGATCGCACTGCCGACGCTCGACGGGTTCGACGCCGCGTTCGTCGCGGCCTGCGCCGGGGC
>ENA-ORDC01002369-ORDC01002369.1-marine-metagenome-genome-assembly--contig:-NODE-2369-length-11509-cov-3.340448_pt1 | contig 11509 bp, 8 predicted proteins | sample MGYA00237783_ERZ508515 | MGnify/ENA primary metagenome ERZ508515 (study PRJEB26186, sample SAMN06268792) | marine metagenome | isolation source: Eden Landing Ponds, San Francisco, CA, USA | place...
CGCCGTTGAGGATAACGGACGAGGATTCCCATACGAGGAACTGAAGCAATACATTGCCCCGGAAGTAACGAACAAAGAAGAACTGTTTGAACAGGGAAAAGTGCGCGGACACAAGGGTGTCGGACTCACATTCTTGGCATATGGATTCAACCACTTTGAGGTCGAGTCCGTCCTTGATGATGACGCCTACAGGGTGGTTCTAGAAGACAGTCGGACTTGGGCCGAGAGTAACGAATACGACGCCGATTCACGACCACAAGCGGAGGCAAACCATTGCGATCCTGGCGAGTTGCAGATTGACGGGCAACGTGGGACACGGATTGAGGTCCACACTGATGAGTTGTCGAACCCTAGTGTCCTCTCACGAGCGTTCAACACGGCAGAAATGACCAAGACAATTCTAGAGACGCAGACGGCGATTGGTGTACTACCACCAGTCAGTGAGACTCACGTCTCGGTGAACGTAGAGCTAGTCTACCCGTCAGATGATGAGAGTCCCTTTGAGGTGGACGACCAGTATCGATATCCTCATCAGAAAATTAATGAGGACCTCGGAGATGGTGAGTCAGAACTGGAGACAGTTGACATAGGAGATTATGACTATGACGAAGATGCCGAGAATGCGGTTGATGGTGTCCTCCCTGAGGACCAGAACAGATACCACGGAGTTTACAACTGGTTTGATGCAGACGACATTGCCGGGCGATTTCAAGAGGATCATCTGACCGAGGAGTTTGGTGATGTTGGTGAAATGGAGGAATTCATAGAGGAACGTTCTCTTACCGTGTATGTGTTGTATACCTATTCTAATGAATATAGAAACGAACTTAAGAAAAGGTGGGATGTGAAAGGGACTAGAAAGTTTCACAGTCCGGGTGTAAGGATTGGCACGGACGGTATGATATCCACTTGGTATCGCCCTGTAAACCTTTCTTTCAGTGCTCCTCGTGAAACCAGACTGTGGTTCATATACCACTTCTTGGGTGAGAGCCCCGACACCGGTCGGGAGGACTTCTCTCCGGAGGTGCATGCGATCGTTAGCCAAACAGAACAATTCTTACACAAAGCGACGGTGACTAAAGGCAAAACGTTCCTACGTCCTACGCCGAGTGATGGCGGGACGTTTGACGATGTTGAACCCGTAGAAAAGGCATTAACCAAAAACGATCTCTCTCCAAGTGAAGTTGGCGATTATGGGCAACTACCACAAGTGAAAGAACCGGGTGAAGAACAGGATTCAATTGCAGTATTCAATCAATTAGTCGGGTTGGGGCTGTTAGAGTGCTATGAGCCGTACTATCTCAGCACCCAGGATGACTATGACGGCTTCTTGAAATACAATCCAGACAAGGTACCCAGCGGTCTTCGAGATGTCCTCCCTGGATCGTCCGACCCGACTGGTTCTGAAAGGAACATAACTGTTGAGTTCAAACGTGAAGGGGTAGACATTATTAAGCACGTCGTGAATGAAACACGGAAATGGAGCGAAATGGATCTACTTGTCTGCTGGAAGTTAGGCGGGAATTCTGATGATGATAACTCAATAGAGGCCTCTAAGGAGTGGGGAGGTGATCAAATAACATTTCGGCAGCCAACGTCACAGGAAGATAGATTATACGCAGGTGTAACGCACATTGCACAGTTAGTCTCTAAAGGAGATGTCCCTCTGCACACAATAGAGCTTAGTTCACTCATAGAGAAGTTTAATCAAGAAGGCTCCGGGAATGATGGTGGTGAATAATTTGAGCACAGAGCTTGAATAAGGTGACATTTATGACGCTTGAATTTATTTAAATATTCAATCTTAAAAATGTCGGGTTGGATGAATAACACCTATTCATTGAATCCAACCGCTCTATCCAGTATGTTCTCCCTGCCAGTTGTTGAGTGCTTTACTAATATACTCACGCTGCCTATTGCTGAAGCTAGCTGGCCGGTAATGGGATATGTTCTGTCCCGAAAAACAACGGTCTATGGTCTTGTAATGCTATGATCACTCCGCTAATTCTACGAAGTATACACAGTACTCGTTGGCGAAACATTTCTCACACAGCGGTTCGGACTGGCAGATCAGCGCACCGAAATCTAGCAGGGCGAGTTCGATTCGCGCCACAGGTACTCACGGCGGTTCTCCTGCCCCCATTCAAGCAGGTTCGTCCGAAACCGGCACTCCGCCTCAGACAACATCGGCTCTCACTCAGTCGTCGGCGACAGAGGACTCGACAGACGGAGTTGCGGCCCCGACGTGTGAGAAGATTGCTTCTCCCATATACTCACCGAGCTTTGGGGGGACTGCGTTACCGATCAATCGGCCCAGATTCGACACGCCGACGTCTTCCCACTCGTCGTAGAAGTCGTAGTCTTCCGGGAACGTCTGCAACAGTGCTCCCTCAAGCAACGAAAGTGCCCGATTTTGGTCTGTATCGTAGTGACCAAATCGACCACTGCCGTAGTTGTAGAACTGCGTCGTGATCGTCGGAGAGGGTTCGTCGGGCCGCATCCTACTGTAGGGTGCTTTGTACGAGCGTCCACTCGCTTTCCGATGGCAGTCCGCCAAGAGATGGTTGAGACCTTCCTCCTCCCAGAGAGTCCAGTCTCCACCAGGTACCATATTATCGATACGCTCTAGGTTCTTTTCCGAAAGGGAACGTGCTCTATGTACGTCGTTCTCGTGGCTGACTTCGCCTGCTTCGAGTGAGGGCAAGTGATCAATTGTGTCTCTGACCGTAGGATAGCCATCCTCGCTTTGAATCGGTGGATCGGGCAGCGAGAGAGGCCCCCGCTTAGACGCCATAACCACCCACCGCTTCCGCTTCTGTGGGATCCCGTACTCGGGGCAGTAGACGTTCTTGTTCTCGTCACTATTGACGTGGTAGCCCTGTGATTCCAAGCTCTCGATGAACGCGTCGTAGACACCGTCCTCTTGTTTCACTTGGAGCACGTTCTCGGTGACCACCACATCTGGCTCAACGTACTTTGCGATTCGTGAGACCTCGTTCAATAGCCCCCACTTTTGATGATCCTCGTGACCTTTCCCCTTCGAGTGCCCCATCGTAGAGTACGGTTGACAAGGCGCGCACGCCGCGAGAACCTTCAAATCCGCATCCCACGGGTACATCTGTGCGATTGGTTCTGGATCCTGTGCCAGCGAGCGGATATCTGCTCTGACGTATTTTCCGTCGATGTTCTGTTCGTATGGGTACTTACAGTCCGGATCCTTATCGATCCCTGCGACGACAGAGACGCCGGATTGCTGGAGGCCATAACTGAGTCCGCCGGCCCCACAGAATAGATCCACTGCGGCTACCTTCATAACCCTCTTTCCTGCGTATCGTCACATAAGCGTTAGGCAAAGATACCAGCACGACCACTTCTCACTGCGGGAGGAGTGTGATGACGTCACCTGATTAGATCTTCTGCCCGTTCCCGCTGACGGGATCCATCAACGCGTAACAGTAATACTAATTAGGTGGTCATAGTTTCGTACGATTATATCGGTTTATAATATGGACCAAGGACAGATTCAGATCAACGAAGCGGCCAAGTGGTTCTTCTTCAGTGGTGGCCCAGGAGCCCCACGCTACGGCGACGACCCGACAAAACACGCCGTAGATCACGATTCGGAGGCATTCGTCCGTGAGGTCCTTCAAAACGCGAACGACCAGGGCCTCCCGAACGGAGATCCAGTCGAAGTGACGTTCCGTTTCGTCACGCTAACCGGTGACGAGAAAGAGGTATTCCTTGACGGACTCGGCTGGTACGATGGCCTCGGAGAACGGATGCGAGCGGTCGCGGACACACACAATGGCCATCGTTACGAACGGGTCGTCGAACGGGTCAACGATCCCGAGGCCGAACTCCGACTCCTCGTCGTCGAGGACAGAAACACGACCGGGTTGACTGGAAGCTGGGACGGAGATTCCAACTACGCTGCACTGGTGCGCGACGAACTCTACAGCAGCAAGCAAGACGACACCGCAGGCGGCTCGTACGGCCTCGGTAAGTCTGTTCTCTGGACGTTTTCAGGAGCTTCAACAGTCGTCTTCAATTCGCATCTCGCTAGCGAGCGTGAGGACGATTCACCCCGTTTAATCGCCCGTTCTAAGTTTCCCACGCACCAACTCCGAGAAGACGATACGACGTACCAAGGTGCGGGGTGGCTCTGCCAACCAATCGAGACCAACGACGGACCCCGTCCGGAATCCTTCTGGGGAGAGCACGCGTCGCAACTCGCAGAACAACTGCACGTGGAACGGCCCGCTGTCAGCGGAACGAGTGCTATGGTCGTCGAGTTCCAGGACCCGACGCGGGACGAGCGACCGGACGTCGAAGACCTCGCACAGGAGTTCGTTGACGCTTCTGTCAAGTACTTCTGGCCGGCGATCTATCGAGGCGATCTCGAAATTACGGTCGAAACACCCGACGATACACTGACAGCTGACGTCGAAAGCGTTCCCGCGATCCGACCGTTCGTCGAGGCTTACGAGGAGAGAACTACGGACTCTCAGACGTTGGTGAACCCCGGAGACGTTGCTGGACTCGATATCCCGGTCAATCTGCCGCCTCGTGCCGATGGAACTGAGACTCCCGACGGCTCGGTTCGGTTGTCGGCTCGTCTCGCCTCCCCTGCGGACGAGGATGCGTACCTGAATAACGTCGCACTGTTTCGGGGAGCGGGGATGGTGGTCAAGTACTACGACCAGAGCCGTGTCGCCTACGGTGACCGGAACTTCTTCGGCGTGATAGCCGCTGGCGAAGCGCGATCGGAAGGGACCCCCTCAGATAGTGATCGAGAGATCGACCGATTCCTTCGGTTCGCCGAACCGCCAGAACACGACGAGTGGGAATCCACTGAGAACCTCCGTGAGCAGTACCAGCGTGGATTCCGGATGGCACTCGACGATATGTTCGGAACGCTGCGCGACGGGCTCCGTCACCTGATCTCGAAGGGTAACAGCGGCGATTCTCTATCCGACAACGTTCTGAATCGGTTCCCTATCCACGGGAGCGGAAATCCACGGTCCACGACGTCGCTCGCCGATCCTGTCTTCGAAATCGACAGTTCCTCGCGCTTCGACGGCGACGCGTGGGTGATTTCTGGTCGAATTAAAACACTCCCAGAAGAGTTCGACGGATGGAGTGCCGACATCTCACTCACCGGTGTCGGTGAGGACGGATCCCGTTACGACGACATTCCCATCAACCACGTCGAAATCGAACAATCCGGAGTGACCGTGTCGTACGACGATGGATGTGTTCGTCTCGTCGCCGATGAACACGTCGATGAACTCTCGTTCTCGGGCCGTTCTCATTCCGACGAACCCGCCGACTTGGTGCACGGTGACGTTGGTGCGACACAACTAGAGATACTCGCAGAGTTACAGACTCCCGAGGAGGATCAAGCGTGACCAAACACTCTCAACGATACCGTACTACCACACTTCCGTTCAGCTACCGGGATAAGGGGTTAGATTTCGATCTGGACTCGTTTACCGTTGACAATGGGGATCGGACAACGCTCGAACTGAATCCGTCACAGACGGAGATCGACCTCGCATCGGCAGTATCGTCGTCTGATAGTAGTCACGAGCCGGACTGGGACTCCATCACTCTCCACGGGAAACTTCGTCTACCGGAGGAGACGGTACAAGCAGTCTTTCCAGAAGACGAACGAACAGAGCCGCCGGCCAAACTCTACGTCACCATTCGCTGTCACGAGACGATCTATCGTGACCGGAAGGTCATCTCCGAGACACCTACGACCCGCGGAGAATACGACGTCAAACTAAAGATTCCGAAGAATACTGTCCGTGGGACCGTCGAACTGCGTCCGTATCTCGTTCGCACCGAGGCTCGTCCGGGAGAAGAACCGAACGACTACGCCGATCAGAAGAACTTCCGCGTCGCCAGTGGGACGCTCTACTACGTCGTCGTTGACCGCCACGATGAAGAAGAGCGAGCTGCCATTGATGGTGAGCGAGTCCGGTTCTCACAAAATGCTCACCTCCCAGATGGGAACAAGCTATACTACCTCGACTTTCGGAACGAGAGTCGTCCTAAACTGTGGATCAACTCAGACCACCCCCGTATTGCCGAGGTGCTACAGAGTAGAGGATCTGTCGGTGCTGAGGCTCGGATGCGTGACGTGATACTTGATCAGGTGAGCTACGGCGTGTGGGTACAACTACTCGTTCGTGCTGGGAGTGCTGTAGACGCAGAGGGCGAGGTTGAACACGAGTGGCAGGAGATGGTGCTCCAAACTTTTGCCCGGAACCTCTACGATACTAGTGATGTATCAGAAGCCACTCACCGTCTCAGGGAAGAACTTTCTGACCCGCAAACTCTACCTCACTTAATGCAGCGGATCGATAGCGAACTTCAGGAGTACATAGATCCCCGAGAGCAACTGATCCATCTTATGGAGGAGGGCCTCCAGATCTAACGTGACCGAGACAGAATTACACCGACTGACCGAAGACGGACGCCGCCTTGTGGGACAGTCGTTTATGAAAGGTGAGGCGACGTTAACCGAGGAACAGCTGAACGAGTACGTAGAGCCTATGCCAGGCCATCCGACGGCCGATCTCGACAGGATTGATTCCGCGGTAAAGGAGGTTCTGGAGGAGTACCCAGAGTACGAGACAGCTATAGATGGCGCACTCGCCGAAGAGATTCACCGTGCTCTCGACATCACGAGACGAACTGCCGGTGATCCGGGCCTCTGGCATTGGCTAGCAGTAGTCCGATACCCTGATCTCGTCCGGCACCGTTGGGAGTATCGCTCCGAGGAGGCGATGAGAGAGAAGTTCCTCGGTGCGGGTTCTGACTTGTACTCGAACGCCATTCACCGGCTCTGGTGGATCGCGGAGCTCACTTCCCGTGGCGACGATTATTCCACAACTGACGCGGTCTTTTCCAACCAGACGATGGTCAACAAGGTGTTTGACCGCTGGTTCGCGCGCTACCAACCCGCCGTTCGAGCTATGTGTGACGAACTCTCAGACGAACCGTCGCGTATCATAGACGAGACGACACGGCGGTTCAATCACGCACTGACAAACGTTCAGCTTGAAGGGTTATCAGAGAACGAGGCACGCGAGATGATTAGACAGATCGTCGCTGAGTCTCGGTAAGACTCTCTCACTTAGCCTCTATTGTGAGAAAATCTTCTATGGAGAGAATCTGTAACGCTGAGTCAGCGTCGTAGCGACTCACTATCTGGTCGTTGATTCGCTCCGGGACGGACTTCTCTTCTGAGCCCAAAAAATCCGCAAAAGAGTCGGGGAGACCATCACCGCTCTCGTCCACTTCACCACTTTCTACAGCACTTCCCGTATCCTTGTCCCTTCCCAAGAGGTCTTCAGTGTCTTCAGTGAGGAATGTACCTGATCCCCCGTTTCGGCTCCACGCGGCTGCATCACAGAGAACTCTGATATCGTCCTCGTTTTCGACGACACCACGTAGCAGGCCAACGAGCTGAGCGTCAACCCCATTAAGGGCCAGGATAGTGAGAACTCCGTCGGTTTCGAAGAGTTCGTCCCTCGCTTTCTCCAGCCGATTAATCAGCTCGTTCAATCGACGAACCACTTCGACGTCGTCCATCCCAACGAGGTCGGAGTAGAGGTCGATGACGTACCGAACGTCGTTCTTCTGGTGCAGGTCGGCGGGATCGTACTCGTCCAGATCGTCCGTCGCGGCGAATTCCAAGAGCTCGCGGTGGATGTCTTGGTGCCGGTCAGCTACCGAAACGAACTCGCGCTTGATGCGCTCGCTGGCTACCTTGTCGTGAGGGGAGTCTTCGAAGAGCTTTCTTGCGTCTGCCTCCGCTTCGACAGTGTAGGCGAACAACACGCAGGTATCGGTGAATACGCTCTCTACGTCCCCTTCGGGTACGCTTTCATTCATCTCGACGCATTGCCTGGAGGGCGACTGTTCGACCGATAGTTTCCACGTCGTCGTCGTGTTCTGGGTACTGATCTGAGCCAGGAACTAGACCTGCATCCACACACGATTGACTAACACTGTCGATGTGTGTCTGTAAGTTGTCCTCCACAGAGAAGTGTTTCTGGGCAGACCACTTCCGCAAGGTTGGGGCGTTCGGGCCCTTCACAGTCTCTTTCGACATCAAGAGGGCGGGATACTCCCAGATCCACTCGTTGTAGACCTGCTTCAGTTCTTCCAGCACGGCCACCTGTGACTCCGTGACTTCTGAAGCACGCGTCTGACTGAGGACGAGAAACGCGTCCTCTACCAAATTGGTGAACTCTCGGGCTTCGTCGAGAGTCTGACTCAGGAAGTCGATACCTACCAAGCCGAGGTGAATTTGAGCAGCTGCACGCCCGACATCCTCGTACTGGTTCGTCCCAAGCACAGAGGCAGACTCGTCAGCTGACGGTTCCTCCCGAGTCGTTCTGATCACCTCTAAGGCGGAATCAAGGTGCTGTCGGAGCGCCACGTTCCCCAGATACAAGTCCCGATACTCCTCTGGCGCATGCGACTCGTAGAACGCCGCGAGAAAGTCTAAATCGCTCGCGTACCACGATTCCTGGTCTAACCCGGGTGTGAAGTCACTCTGTCGGTAAAAATCGACGATGTCGTCGAAAGCCGCCGTGAATATGCCCGACTCGCGTGCGTCCGGTGTTGGCATCTGCGTGTTGGCCGGACCGACTGTTCCCGACTTCGGAGCTGCTGGCATCACGGCCCCGAACTTGTACCAGCTATACGTGACCGGGAACGCCTCGCCACCATCGGTGAAGTGCTTGACTGCGAGGTACGTGTACTTCTGTCGCTTGATCCGAGTCCCGTACTCCCAATTCAGGTTGGAGTGCTCTCTCACCGCCTGTTTGAGGGCAGTCTCGACTTTTTCGAGGACATTAGACTCGTCCGGTGGGGTGTCCGGATGCATTACCGTGTTACCTCGGAAATCGGCGTTTGAGTGTTCGACACGAAGTACGTGAGAGTAAGTGTACTATCATCAATCTGCTACTCACATAAGTATCTTTCTGGCCTTGCCGAACCCAAATCTAGATTGGTTTCGGCAGCCGTGCTGAATAGAGAACGTGTATCTTGCTGGGTCTCTATGTGCTAAACAGAATTGTATCGAACTGGGTTCACCTTCTCTTTGCTATATCGAGAAAGATGCTTTGGATACCCCTTTTCGGTTAAATAAACTGCCCACAGATCACGGTTAATTGTTTCCTTCACTTGTTGGACACGTTCGGGGTACTCTGCCTCAGCGTTCCCCCAAGCAGCAATCGCACAATCAATCTCTTCTGCAAATCGCTGTAGGTACTCTTTATTATTTGGCCCAACTGGATCTGATCGAGTGTTAACTATACTTGGTTCTTGATCACGTACTGCAAAGAGGTTTACCAGAATTACACCACCGAACCCAAATTTGTATGCGATTGATTGGCATTTACTTAGCGTCGGGTCGGAATCTTGTTCGTCAGCAGTAGATGGATTGATTCCGATAAATCCTGCCAGTGGCCTTTCGTTATCCCATTTTCTTGTGAGCCAGTACCGATATTCGGATTGTCCTGTTGGTTCGGCAGTTTTGATAGTAGGATTTGGAGTGCCTTTGCTACCATCAAATTCCATTTGGTCAAGCATCAGTTTCGGACAAAGTTTCATAAGTTTGTAAAATAAAGATTGTGAATGATAAACCACCGTACTGAAATCACCCTGTCTATACGAGACGGGATCTCTATCAGTTTTCAAGGGTTCAGCAAAGCCGGTGTATATACGAGCAGTATCACCGATTATATCGGCAGATCAACTGGGTAGGAGTACTCAAACACTTCGTCAAACACCGTGACGGCATCCTGAACGATGTCACCTTCAACGACGACGCCGAACTCAAAGTTAGTTGAGAGGCTCGTATCGGTCAGGTTCGCGCTTCCGACGTAGCAGACTCTATCGTCCACGATTACGATCTTCGCGTGAGTCGCAAACGCCTGGGATCCCTGTCTCTCGTCCCATCGGTAGAGGTCCCTCACCTCGAAGTTGTCACGGTATTCCTCGTCGATTAAGTCCCACATCTTGTTGAGCGTCGTTCGTGTATCGCCTTCCTCATCTGCGGTTTCTCGGGTCAGTAGTTGTGTCTCGACACCCCGTCGGGGGAGACTCGCAAGGTCGGACACGAGTTCGAGTGATGGGTCGAAGTACGGGTTGGCGATCCTTACCGACGAATCGGCGTCGAATACCTGGTTGCGGATCGTCGAGGCGATGTCGGGGATCGAACGGACCCGTGCAGAGGTTGGTTCGAATCCTCCCGGAAGTGTGGCCACAAACTCAACGAGGTCGTCCTGGCCCATTTGGGAAGAACGGCCGTCTGCTGCAATCACCGCGGCTTGCTGGGTTAGTACTCTGTCCACTTCGAGAGGATCGACTTTGAAAGTGTAGGCCGCAAAACCCCGCTCGTCGGTCGCTGATTGGGTTGCTGCTCCGTTCTTCTGGAGACAGGTAAAGAGGGCAGCCGCTTCTCGGGTTGTCAGCGGTGTTTCTAACCTCCGATCTACGTCTGCCCGAGTTACGTCGCTGTGGTCAAGAGCCAAGATGGTGTCTCGGATAGTGACGACACGGTTGAGGTCGTCGAACTGGCGGACCACCGCGAAGTTCGTACAAATCGCGTCGTGATCGTCGCTCACACGTATTCTGACTCCCAGAATGCTGGTATTCGACCTCTGTCGCCGCCGACTAGATATCGGCGGTCGAGGTTCCCGTTGGCGCTCTCGCAGGCGACTTCACTCATATGGAGGCACGCGTGGCAGGCACCGTCTTCGTGTTCACACACGGGGTCGTACACGCACTGCTGGACGTCCGCTATCGTCTCGTCCACCCAAGGGTGGATCCTCGTCTTGAACAGTGTGTGCATCCCTCCTAAGGAGAAGTGTTCGGTGCTGCTCGCGTAGAGGAAAATCGCCGGGATGCTCGGCATCACGTACTCCGAGATGCTGTTGCTGTCGAGACCGCACTGTCCGCTCGCCTTCCGCATCAGCGCGTGGCTCATTGAGTGGAGGAGCGTGTACACTTCCCGTGTGAGGTTGTCTTCGATGGGCGAGTAGTGGTCACGGAGTTCGTTGGTGTCCACGTTCTCCAAAAACCACTCCTTGAGGTCACTTTCATCGTCTGTATCGGGACGTTCGACACCACGCAGTGCGCCCTTCTCGTCCAGCCACTCGATGATCGCGGATCGGTCCACTTGGAGGACGATGGCCTCAGAGGGGGTTTGGTCAACGTACACGGGGGTACTGTCCTCACCCCGGGGATGTGGGAAGGGCTGTAGGTCCGTCCGCGACCGTTCGGGGCGGTCGCGTGTGAACCCGAACGTGTAGTTCAGCAGGGGGAGGTTGTCCACGACCCACGCCGACGCAATGTTCACTTTCTGGAGTTTTTCCGGGTATACCTCTGCTTCCGGGTTCGATTCGAGGAAATCTTCCTGCTCCAAGAGACCGTCTAGGGACAGAGGAGTGGGTTGCCGTTCCATCCCGTCCGTAGCGTCTAGATT
>ENA-ORDC01002371-ORDC01002371.1-marine-metagenome-genome-assembly--contig:-NODE-2371-length-11501-cov-2.866246_pt1 | contig 11501 bp, 10 predicted proteins | sample MGYA00237783_ERZ508515 | MGnify/ENA primary metagenome ERZ508515 (study PRJEB26186, sample SAMN06268792) | marine metagenome | isolation source: Eden Landing Ponds, San Francisco, CA, USA | place...
AGCCCCGCCGTCTGGAGCGCCGCGTGGTTTGCCCACTGGATCGCCGATCCCTGCGTGTTTACGCCGATCGTTTCGCCCTCGAGTTCGCTGATCTCCGTGATCCCCGACTCCGCGCTCACGAGGAGCGGATCCGGTCCGGCGGCCTCGGGATCCGGGGGATACGAGTGCAGCGGTGCGACGACTTCGACGGGGAGGTCCCGATTGAGGGAGTTGTGAGCGGCGGCCCCCACCGCTGCTCCGGCGACGTCGAGGTCGCCCGAAGCGAGGAAGCTGAACAGCCTCGAACTCCCAGCGACCGCCTGGTACGTCGGTTCGATGTTGGCATCTTCGAATCCGCCGTTGTAGTTCGGCTTCTGTAATGGTGCCATAGCCATCGACGGGATGTATCCGATGGTAACCTCCGTGGGCTCATCCATCGTCGTCGTCCCGCCGCTGGTCGTCGCCGTCTCGCCATCGCCGCCGCTCGATTCGGTGTCTGTCGCGGTATCGGTCCCAGAATCGCCGGACTCGCCGGCACATCCCGCCAACAGGGGCGTCGATACGGCGACGCCGAGTTTGAGGAAGCTGCGCCGCCGGGTGGTGTCACTGTGGTTATCGCCGCTCATAGTACTGTATCCTAATGTTAATCCATTAAATATAAACCTTTGGTACGACGTGACGCCATCATTCGGCTCAGATCGCACCCGTTGGTCACCTCCGCATCCGGATTGAGGGGCGGATCAATCTCGATGAGTGCCACAGACGGGGGAGTGCGATGCGTGATTTTGTGATATACAAAATTCTGTCCGCTGACGTCGAAACATCGATTTATCTCGCTGGTGTAGCGACCGTCGGCCGTCGAGGCCCGGTCAATGTGTACGGAACGGTATCGAGACTCCGGCGAATCAGTGGGTAGTCACAGCGACGTCTGACGGACACTGGCCACGGCCGTGGTGTAATCACATCCGTACACCTGTTAGTTATGTATCGTCGCTCGGGAGTATTTTGTCAAATACAAAACTCGGCCGTGGGAGTACGCTGCGGTGTCGGTCCCGAACGGGGAGTCAACGATCCGATCTCACACCGGGGTCGGATCGAGAGAGTAGCGCGGTGAACGAGCCGGCCTATCGGCGGCACGCGGCCCGGTCGACCACGTGAGCAGGGTATTCACCGAAAATTTATTACCTAATGTTAGTGATTAACGAGATGAGGCTACTTAGAGTGAGGTATACCGATACCCCAGAAGAGACGGACGTACTGATCATCGGCGGCGGGCCGGGCGGATACGTCGCGGCGATCCGAGCGGGCCAGCTCGGATTCGACGTGACTCTCATCGAGAAGGAAGCCTACGGCGGGACGTGCCTCAACACCGGGTGTATCCCCTCGAAGGCGTTGATCCACGCGAGCGACGTCGTCCACGACGCGGAGACCGCCCGGGAGATGGGCATCGAGGGCGACCTCTCCGTCGATATGGAGTCGATGGTCGACTGGAAGGACGACATCGTCGACCGGATGACGGGGAGCGTCGAGAAACTCTGCAAGGCGAACCAGGTGACGCTGGTGGACGGAGTCGCCCGGTTCGTGGACGAACACCGCGCGCGGATCGAGACGGACGACGGAGACGGAGAAGTGGACTTCGAGTACGCAGTCGTCGCGACGGGTTCCCGTCCCATCGAAGTACCCGGATTCTCCTTCGAATCCGACCGAGTGTTGAGTTCCCGGGACGCGCTGGCTCTGGATTCGGTCCCGGACTCGCTCGTCGTCGTGGGCGCGGGATACATCGGTCTGGAACTGGCAACGACGTACGCGAAACTCGGGGCGGACGTCACCGTGGTCGAGATGCTCGACGACGTCCTCCCCGCGTTCGAGACGGACCTCTCACGGCCGGTCAAGCGACGAGCGGAATCGATGGGCGTCGAATTCAACTTCGGCGAAGCGGCGAGCGAGTGGCGCGAAACGACTGGCGGGATCGAGGTCCTCACGCGGACAGAATCGGGAGAGGAATCCGTCTACCCGGCGGATAACGTCCTCGTCGCGGTCGGACGACAGCCGGTCACCGATACCGTCGATCTGGAAGCCACGGGTCTGGAGCTCACGGACGACGGCTTCATGGAGACCGACGAACGGGCGCGCACGTCGCTGGATCACGTGTTCGCGGTCGGTGACGTCGCCGGTGAACCGATGCTCGCGCACAAGGCGAGCGCGGAGGGTATCGTCGCCGCGGAGGTCATCGCCGGCGCGGACGCCAGTCTCCGCGACCGCGCCATCCCTGCAGCCGTGTTCACGGACCCGGAGATCGGCACCGTGGGGCTGTCGGAAGCGGAGGCCGTCGACGAGGGGTTCGACCCCGTCGTCGGCGAGTTCCCCTTCCGTGCGAGCGGGCGAGCGCTCACGATGGGCGAGACCGACGGGTTCGTGCGCCTCGTTGCCGACGAATCCACGGGCATCGTCCTCGGGGGGCAGGTCGTCGGGCCCGAGGCGTCGGAACTGATCGCCGAAATCGGGACGGCCGTCGCGGCGCGGACGACGCTCGAAGCTCTCGGCGGGACGATTCACTCTCACCCGACGCTCTCGGAAGCCGTGATGGAGGCCGCCGAGAACGCCCTCGGCCACGCGGTTCACACGCTAAATCGTTGATTTCGGCGATCGCTATCGCTCCGGAGGACGGCACACCGACGAATTAAAATATATAAAACCAATGGAAAAGTATTTTTGAAAGGCGGGTGTTGCCGACAAGCAGAGGTCCCACCAGCAATGACGTCACCACTCGCGGCGATGGACACGCCACTGTGTTTCGAGGTCGAATCCGCTGACACGGTCGAACTCTCGACACCGCCGCTCGAACTCGCGGAATCCCAACGGGCGTACGTACAGAGTCTCTCGGAGATGCAGAAGGAGGCGATCGTTTCCAACAGCCGAACGAGCACCGTTTGGCGTCTCGCCAGCGACGAAGGGCCGTATCTCGGGGGCGCGGACGTCGCACCGCCACCGCTGGCTCATTTTTCGACTGGGATGATCAGTTCGTATATGACTCGACTGCGCTCCCTCGCCGAAGAGTGGGAGATACCCGTACACGACGTTGAAATGGTGCTGGACAACCGATACGGACTCCAGGGGTCGTTACTCCGGGGAACGATGACCGGAAACGCGCTCCGGCCGTCGCTCGACGTGTCTCTCGACGCGGACGCGGACGAAGGAACGCTTCGCGAACTCGTAGAGACGGCGATCACGTCCACACCGACCCACGGGCTATTGACGGGGAGCCGAGACAGCCTGTTCTCGCTGTCGCACAACGGCCGGGAAATCAAACCGGACGGCGTCGCAGAGTTGGACAGACGCCCCGACGACGATCCCCAAGCGGCGTTCGAGGCGTTGGATCGCCCCCATCACGAGCAGGGGTCACCAATCATCCGGCACACGGGTCAGATGACCGATCCACTCCCCGAAGGGAGCGATCGGTACACCGAGAGCGACGCCGCCGGCTTCGCCGACGAGCAAGATCGGATAATACACGTTCGTGGGACCTGCACGCTTCGGAGCGATGGAATCAAAGAGATCCGTCAGGAGCTTTTCAGCCCCCGGGGGACCGTTTTCGAGTTCACGTCGGACGAACCGGACGAACACGGCGGGCCCACGCGAGCGCCACCCGCTACCACCTACCTCGCCGCGGGAATCGGGTTCTGCTTTATGACCCAGATCGGTCGGTACAGCGAGGCGATGAACACGGATCTCTCGGGGTACCGACTCAGCCAGGACAGCCACGTTAGTTTCAGTGACCCGGCGACCAGCGAACCCGGGCGGGCGAAACCTATCGAGACGCAGGTGTTCATCGACAGCGACGAGGACGAGGGGTTCGTTCGGGAAACCCTGGATATGTCGGAGCAGACGTGCTTTCTGCACTCGGTCTGTCGGACGGATTTAACACAGGAGTTCACCGTCGATCCGTAGTGGGGGCGTCCGGATCGTCACGGACAGTACCGAGTCCGTTTCATCGTGCCATCGCTGGGACCGCCGCTCGTAACGGGAACCGCCTCTTGTGACGGTACGGCAGACGATGGCGAGTACTCACACGGGGGATCAAGCGGCCCCCTACGGATTTATAGTGTCGTTCCACATACGGGCAAGTGCAATGACGTTCGAGACTCCAGATGGTCTCCATTATTTGGAGACACACGAGTGGGCGCGCATCGACGAGGGAACGGCTCGAATCGGGATTACTGACTTCGCGCAGGACGAACTCGGTGACGTCGTCTTCGTCGAACTCCCCGAGGTCGGATCAACGTTCGAAGCGAACGAGCAGTTCGGCGTGATAGAGAGCATTAAGGCGCTCTCGGAACTGTACGTACCGCTGGCCGGGACAGTTACGGCCGTCAACGACACCCTCGAATCGAAGCCGGAACTCGTCAACACGGATCCCTACGGCGACGGCTGGATGATCGAACTCGAAGTCGAGGGCTCACCGGCTGGTGACTATGTTCTCTCGGCCGAAGAGTACGCAGAGCGGACGTATTGACGCGGTAGAAGAATTGACGGCGTGAGGTCGGAGGTCGCTCGAACCGGGAGGGACCGGTGTCGGGACGTTATCTGATGGTGTCCGTCTCACGCCACGGCATCAGGTAATCGCCGAGTTTCTCGACACCGATGGTCAAAAGCGAGCCGACCACGCCGATCACGATGAACCCGGCGAACATATTCTCGACGCGAAGGATCTGCCAGGAGTTGAGGATGAAGTATCCCAGCCCCGATTCGCTGGCGATGAACTCGGCCGCGATCGTCACGATCAGCGCCAGACCCAACCCCAACCGCAGACCGGTGAATATCAGCGGCATTGCCCCCGGGAGGACCACTTTATAGAACTTCTGAAAGCCCTTCGCGTGGAAGTTGTCCGCCGCTTCGAGTAACACGTCGTCGATTTCCAGAACGCCCGCCATCGTGTTGAGCAGGATGATAAAGAACGACGTGATGCTCGCCGTGACGATGATGCTCCTATCACCGAACCCGAAGATGATGATGATGAGCGGCAACAACGCGATCTTCGGAATCGGATACAGCATCGACACGAGCGGATCCATAATCGCTCTGAACGTCGCGTTCAATCCCATTATGAGGCCCAGTACGATGCCCGGAATCGCCGCCAAGAGGAACGCACCGAGTAGGCGTCGCAACGTGATGGTCGTGTTCTCGATGAGCGTGCCGTCGCGAAGTAGTTCGACGAGCGTGACGAAGATCGAAGAGGGCGCCGGGAACCAAGCCTCCGGAAGGAGCCCGATCTGAACGGTCGCCTCCCAGAGAAGCACGAACACGATGGGTGACAGGATCGAGATCAGCCGCTCTTCGCCGACCGGCAGTCGCGAGAAGACGGACGATTCCCGAGTGTCGACGCCGGCGTCGAGTTGCTCGTCTTCGCTGTCGTGTTCGATGCTCATTGCGATTCAGCCCTCCGGAGTTCCATACTGGCCTGTACTTCCTCTTCGAGACTATCCCAGAGTTCCGAATGTAGCTCGTTGAAATCGGCGCGGTTCCGCGTCTTGTTGGTCCGGGGACGGGGAATATCCACTTCGTAAACGTCTTTCAACGTTCCCGGCTGTGACGTCATGAGGCCGATCCGGTCGCTCATAAGAATCGCCTCCTCTAAACTGTGGGTGATGTAGATGATCGTCTTGTTCTCCTCGTTCCAGATCCGCAGGAGTTCCTCCTGGAGGACGAATCGAGTCTGCGCGTCCAACGCGCCGAGCGGTTCGTCCATAAGGAGTACCTCCGGATCGTTCGCGAACGCCCGCGAGATGTTGACACGCTGTTGCATTCCACCGGAGAGCTGGTGTGGATACAGGTTTTCGAACCCCTCGAGGCCGACTTTCCTGAGGTAGTCCTGCGCGGTGTCGCTCCGTTCCTGTTTCGGGACGCCACGCATCTCGAGACCGAACTCGACGTTATCCTGGACCGTTCGCCACGGAAACAGCGCGTGTTCCTGAAACACGACCGAGTTTTCGGGGCGTCCCTGATCCTGACTGTTGACCTGGAAGTCCCCCGTTGTCGCATCGATGAGACGAGCGATTATCCTGAGCAGCGTCGATTTCCCGCATCCGGACGGCCCGACGATGCTAAAGAACTCGCCTCTCGACACCGAAAACGAGAGGTTCTTGAGGGCCGTGACGTTCTGATGCTCGCCTCGGTACACTTTCCCGAGGTCGGTCGCCGTAATTGCGGGTTCAGTACCTGACGATGGTGTCGTGCTCATACTCGGAACGGAATTCCGCTTGAAAACCTCGGTCGTGACTCTTCGAGACGATCCGCCACTCGATGCCCAGCCTCCCGGCCGGATCGAAGCGGGGTGCCGCTGGAAGGGCCCCCCTCCGAAAGACAGCTGTTGACGTACGGCATACTGAGACACACAACCGTAGGATAAATAAATTAGGGGGTTACTGCCGGGTGGCCTGCCTCTGTATATAAATATAACGAGGGCAGCCACCGCGTTAGCCCTGCGCAGTCCCTCACTCTGTTCGGAGTCTCATCCGGTGAATTCTCCGTCGGAGCGGGATCTGGAATCGGTCGAAAGGTTGATTTCTATGTTGTTGGCCGACCGCATAACCGCCTCGGGGAGTTCCTCGTTGAACAACTCGTCCTTCCAGCTGTTTGCGGGTCCCGAGATGCTGATCGCACCGACGAGAGTTCCGGAATCGAGCAGTATCGGGGCCGCAAAGCCCCGGTTTCCGTGCATCGACTCCTGGTCGTTGACGGAGTAGCCGCGCTCTCTGATCTCTTGGAGTTCCTCGAGGAGTTCGTCCGGGTCCGTAATCGTGTGCGACGTGTACGCGGGGAGGTCCCGTCGCGTCAGAATTGAACTGACCTGTTCTTCGGGAAGGTAAGCGAGAATCGCTTTACCGGCCGCCGTACAGTGAATGCGGAACCAGGGCTGTTCCTGTTTTTGCGTGTGGAGCTTTTTTCCGACGGCGTCCTCCCCGGAAATCTCGTGTAGCGTGACGATCTGACCGTCGAGTTCCGTCGTGAGGTGCGAGACGGCGTCGTACTTGTGTGCGAGTCGGTCGGTTTCGTTTTTCCCAGCCTTATAGAGCGGCGTTTGGCTTTTGATCCGTTTGCTGTACGGGACGAACGCGAGTCCGAGGTTGTATTTCTCCTGGGATTGCTGAATGAACCCGGCGGTTCGGAGGGTCGAGAGATACGTGTGGACTGTCCCGGGAGTGAGTTCGAGATCGGCGGCGATTTGCGTCAGACGACACGCCCCGTTATCTTTTAAATAAGCTAGAATCTCGCAGGCCCGTGAGACCGACTGCACCTGCCGCGGACCGGTCTGATTCGACATAGCTCGATGGAGTACGTACATCATAAAAACGTTTGTCCCAGGACCCCCCAAGACCGTCCACTTCGTCCGGACGCAGGGACGATTCACTCCTCGGACAGTACCGTGACGACCGGCATCGAAGCGTTGAGTAGAAACGACTGCGTGCAACTCCCGAACACCGCTTTCCCGACGGGCGTACGTCGCCGCCCGCCGATCACGAGGTACCGTGGGTCGTACTCCTCGGCGACGTCGAGGACTTCCGTCACAGGCTCTCCGACACGTCCGACGTACGAAACCGGGTCCGTGGCACCGTCCAGCGTCTCTTCGGTGACGTCACGGGCGACTCCCTTGGCGTCACGTTGGCCCTGATCGATGGAGTACGACCCCCCGGTTCCGGCTTCCCCGTATCCGGCACCTCCGGTCGGTTTGAGACCCAATTTCGCCGTCTTTCCCGCCTTGTTCCGTTCTTCGTAGGTCTCCGAAAGCATCACGTGGACGACGACGAGTTCTTCGTCGTACTGGGTTGCGAGGTCGGCTGCAACGCTCACGGTCCTGTCGGGTATCTGTTCGCCGTCGACCGCTGCGAGGACGGACATAGCTTCGCTTTCGACACCGGAGTACAAAAACGTACACGCCCGACCAACGACGACGGTCCATCAACTGGGCGGTGGTTTCGGTGTCGTTTTGAACTGTCGACCTGCGCGACACCTGTCCGTCATCGCAGTGGATTCTGTCCGTGAGCCGGCGCTCGTAGTGATCCACGATCCGACCGCGAACTCTCCGATCACTCGCCCGTCACTCCGCTGCAACGAAATATCGGCACCCGACCTCCTGATCGTGTTCAACTACACGGTGGATGGCCGAGAGAACACTGGTGGAACAGTCCAGACCTTTCTCGCTACTGCTCCACGGGATTCGGTCTTCTCTGAACAGTACCGCTACCCCGACGCAAGCTTTTATTTGTCCGCCCGATCAACCACTTGTGAGATACGTTTCCAATGACCTCGCCACTTCAAGAACTCGGATACCCGCTCGGTTTCGAAGTCGATAACCTGGTTTCGCCGCTGTTGAAGCCCCCATCGCCGCGGCTCGGACAGGCACAGCGAACACTAGTGCGCTCGATATCCGGAATGCAAAAAGAGGCGCTGGTGACCGATTCCGTGTCCGGAAAGACGTGGCGACTCGTCAGCGACGAGGGCGAGTACCTCGACGGCGACGATGTCGCGCCCGCACCGCTCGCGTTTATGACGACCGGGATGGTGAGTTCGTTCGCCAACGAACTGACGACGCTGGCCGACGAGCGCGGCATCGACGTCGACGGCGTCACGTTGATTCAGGACAACTATTACACGATGAACGGGTCCGCGCTCCGCGGGACGATGTCTGGCGGTGCGCTGCCGGTGGAGCTATCGGTCGAGGTCGCATCGGACGCCGAGAAATCGGCCCTCCAGGACCTCGTCGAGACGGCGGCCCGGACGTCCCCGGTCAACGGGTTGATGACCGAAGTCCAGAACAGTTCGTTCCGGCTCCGATTGAACGGCGAAGACGTCCCGCTGGAAGGGCACGACGACATCGGGAGCGGTTCGGTTGACGACCCCGCGAGCGTCTTCGACGACCTCGCGTACGACGCAGACGAACAGGAACGGCCGATCATCTACCGGACCGGCCGGACGACCGAACCCCTCTCGGAGGATGAAGAGAAGTACACCAGCGGGAGCGGATCCAGCCTCGAAGAGGACCAAGACCGCGTTCTCCACGTTCGAGGCGTGTGTACACTGGACGACGACAGCGTGAAAACCGTGGAGGTGAAACTGTTCAGTCCCATCGGGACGGTGTTCGAACTGCGCTCGGACGAACCAGCGGGCCACGGCGGACAGGGGCAGGCCCCGTCCGCGATGGCCTACGTCGCAGCAGGGCTGGGTTTCTGTTTTATGACCCAGATCGGCCGGTACGCCGATATCGTGAAGAAATCGCTCGACTCGTACCGTATCGTGCAGGACACGCACTTCTCGCTCGGGGCCCGGGAGAACGGGGAGACCCCCGGCGAGGCCGCCCCGGTCGAAACGCACGTGTTCCTCGACGCCGACGAATCGGAATCTTCGGCCCGCGATATCCTCGAAATGTCGGAACAAACGTGTTTCCTCCACGCGCTCTGCCGGACGGAATTAGATGCTCCGGTGATAGACGTGACCAAAAAATAGGAAAGCCGTATCCACACCTTGGCGTCGGCGGTCGCGACAGTATCGAAATGAATTGAAAGATGGGACAATAATATTCAAAAATAGCGGTTTATTGTGTTATTATATCTCATAAGTAAGATACAGAAATGTGTCACTTTTCTACATTTATATTTGATATATAGATTCATATTCGAGAATAATAGAATATATTATATTTAAATGGATATTATATGTAATAGTTTAATTATGTTATGATTTTGTAATCACTGATCTTTTCCTATTTCGATACATAATTTCTGGTTGTCGGAATGTGATATTCCGCGGCGGGCGACAGCGTGGCGATCACCAGTCCGTCGAGGCGGTTCGCGGACAGGGTGTGTAACGTCGTTCCACAAGCGCGCCGTGATTTAATAACAGTACTGCGTCTGTCGAGTCGAACGATGGCATCAGTTATCGCCGGGTTGGCAGGAGGTCTCGTTGCAACGATTGTTATGACGGTCGGCATGATGATGATGGGCGACGGTGGCCCGCCGCCGACGGCGGGACTTGTCGCGAAATTCGCGGGTGGGGAGCCCGAAGATTACGCGATGCCCGGAATGGTGTTACACCTGATCTACGGCGTCGTCGCCGGCGTCGTCTTCGCTGTCGGCGCTCCACTGCTCGGTCTCGGCTTCGGGTCCATCGGCGTCGCGATCGGCCTCGGCGTCGTCTACGGGATCCTCCTGATGATCGGTGGGATGATGTTCTGGATGCGGACGGTGCTGGGAATGGAGCCCGACCGTGATATGATGGTGATGTTCGCGACGGTCCACGTTGTCTACGGCGTGGTCCTCGGCGCATTCCTCGGGGCCGGCATCATCGCGTAACGGGGCGCGCTCGCCAACCGCGTCTCTCGCGAACGACGACAAACTCATCAAAGAAATACCCAGATATGACGAATTATATTCATTATGAGTAGGAATCGAACCCCCATATTCGGCGGGGGTATATTCATCGTGGGACTGCTGGCCGTGTCGCTCTCCGACGCCTCGGCTGGGATTGGACCCCTCGCCGTGGCGCTGCAATCGCTCCCCCTCCCGGCGGGATTCCCGGTCGAGCAGTTCCTCGCCCACTGGTGGGTCTTTCCCGCGTCTATCGTCTTTTCGATGATCGCGCTCGCGTCAGGCGTTTCCGGAGCGCTGTTCTTCAGTCCGTTCTTTATGCTGGTCGTCGGCCTCTCGCCCTCGCAGGCGATCGGTGCGGGCCTGCTGACGGAAGTGTTCGGAATGGGAAACGGACTATTGAACTACGTCCGACAGCGGGTCGTCGACTACGCGACGGCGAAGTGGCTGCTGCTCGGTGCGGTCCCGTCGGTCGTGGTGGGCGCGGTCGCCGCCCACTACGTTCCGACGACGCTTCTCACGCTCGCGTTCGGTGCCGGACTTCTCGTTCTCGGTGCCTTCCTCGTCTATTATGACTCCCCGGACGAATGCGTGCCCGGCGAGGGGGAAGGCGAGTATCTCAAGCGGAAGAACACCGGTCGCGGGGAGACCACCATCGAGACGGCGGACGGTGAGACGTACACCTACGACGTCTGTTGGCGTCCGCCGGGCGTCGGCCTGGCGACCGCCGGTGGGTTCATCACGGGACTCATCAGCGCCGGGCTCCCCGAGATCACGACCACGCAACTGATCGTCCGGTGTCGGCTCCCGCCGCGCGTCGCTATCGCGACGAGTGTGTTCGTGCTCGGAATCGCCGCGATCGCGGGTGCCGCCGTCCACGCGCTGGCCGCCACTCCGGTCTGGTACGTCGTGGCGTGGTCGATCCCGGGTGTCCTGATCGGCGGAACGGTCGGTACGAGAGTCGGTAAACACGTTCCGAGCGAGATTATGGAACCCGTTCTGGGCGTGGTGTTCGCGATCGTCGGCGTGATCGTACTGGGCAGCGAACTGCTCGTTTGAGCCCTCCTCTCCCGATGTCGATCAGTCGTCGCGGAAGGAGTCCCAGAAGACGTCCGGTAGCTCCCGGTCTGGGTTCTCCTCGAGGTAGTCCTGTTTCGTCAC
>ENA-ORDC01002373-ORDC01002373.1-marine-metagenome-genome-assembly--contig:-NODE-2373-length-11485-cov-13.077577_pt1 | contig 11485 bp, 11 predicted proteins | sample MGYA00237783_ERZ508515 | MGnify/ENA primary metagenome ERZ508515 (study PRJEB26186, sample SAMN06268792) | marine metagenome | isolation source: Eden Landing Ponds, San Francisco, CA, USA | place...
TACTACCGACCGAAAGAAGTCACGCCGATTCCGAGCGATCAGTCAAACGACGGCTCGGTGTTCGCTGCTTCGGGCAGATAGGAGTTGTCGACGTACTCGCTCATATCGAGTTCGTCGTCGAGGAAGCCAACCTCTGACATGCCATCAACCGGTTTCTGAAGCCACTGCGGATCGATACTGAACCCGTCCTCGCCGTGGTAGTATCCGCGCTCGGTCTGTACCAGCGATTCGAGCAGCGGTCTCGGCAGGCCAACGACCTCTTCGGCGATATCCAGCCGCTGTTCGCTGTTGCTGTCGTCCGTCCACCACTCCATCCCGGTCCAGAAGTCTTCAAGCCAGGCGCGAATCCCGTCGGGACTCTCCGAAAGGTAGTCGTCACGGACAGTGAGGAAGATCTTGAGGAAGGAGCCAAACGCGTCAGTGGTGTCGAAGACCGTCTGTATGCTGTCTCTGTTCATCTCGAAAAACGGCTGAATAAACGTTCCAACGTCGACCCGACCCTCCGAGAGGGTGCTCGGCATGGCCCCGAACGAGACCTCCCGAAACTCGACGTCGTCGAGAGAGATATCGTTTCGAGTCAACATGACCCGCGCGGCGATATCGATGGCAGAGCCGACCCCGTTGACGCCCAGCGAGTTGCCTTCGATGTCTCCGACCGTGGTGATCTCAGAGTCAGCGGTGCTGTTGTAAGTATCGGCGTATCGCGGCCCGTCGTAGGTGAGCGGAGCGACGACACTCTGGCCGCCGGAAATCGCCTCGTTTTGGATCGCGTTCGCCAGCGAGGAGTACGCAAGCAGCCCCGCGTCAGCATCGCCGCTTCCGAGCGTGCTGACGACAACCGGCGTGCTCTGGACGTCGACGAACTCGAACTCGTCGACCAGCCACGGCTCGTCGTACTCGACGCCCTCGACGACCGACGGCTTGTCGAAGTAGTTGTGGCCCCACACCTTCACGGGGCCGTTGAACTCGTAGCCGTCGATGCGCTCGGCGAAGAACTCCACCATCTCCTCGCGGCGCATCTCGCCGTCGACCACGGTGTCGAGGCCGGCGCGCTCGTGCTCGTGGGTGATGACGCGACAGGCGTCGTCGGTGGCCTCTTCCCACTCCGACTCGCCGAAGGAGTGCTCGTCGTCCTCGAAGTGGTCGCGCGCGCGGTTCAGCCACTTGGGCTTCGGGTACGAGCCGACGACGGTCGTCAGCAGGAAGTGGTCGTTGTCGTGGCCCTTGGGGCGGAACTGCTCCCGGTTCTCGGGGTTTCGGCTCACGCCTCCACCTCCGTCTCCGCGACGTCGGCGTCGCCGGCGGCGATCTCGGCCGCCTCCGCGAGCACCGACAGCTTCGCCCGATGTTTGTTCACCGGCAGGTAGAACGTCTCGGTGTTGGGCGTCACGTACGTGGTGTCGAACTCCTGTGCGGGGATCTGGTCGTGGACCCAGTCGACGCGCTCGGCGACCGTCTCGGCGTCCTCGACGAGCGTGTTCTGCCCGTCGACCAGCCCGAGCGCGATGTCGGCTTTCGTCCCGAGTTCGTTGACGTACTCCAGATTGGTATCGCGGTCGGCGGCGACGAAGTCGAAGCCGACGGCGTCCACGTCCGCGTCCATGAGGTGGGCGTACGCCGTCTCCTCGAAGGCCTCCCAGTACGTCTGCACGACCACGTCGGCGTCTGTCGCGGCGGCGACGCGGTCGATCGTCTCGCTCGCGAGTTCGTTCAGGTCGTCGCCCGGCGCGTTCGTCACGTAGGAGGGCTCGAGCAGGAACAGGGTCTCGTGGGCCGGGAACGCCTCGGCCTCGCCCGCAAGGAAGTCGCCGACGGCGTCGAGGAACTCGGCCTCGTCGCCGTAGTGCTCGTCGGTCGCGAGGTCCGCGAGGGTGTACGGCCCCGGAAGCACGGCCTGGAGCGGGTCGTCGTCACCAAGCAGGTCCGCGGCGGCGTCCAGTTCCTCGGCCACGTCGCCGGAGGCGGTGAGATCGCCGACGACGCGCGGGTCTCGGTAGAAGTTGTTGTTGTCGTAGTAGCGCACGATCCCGCCCGTCTCCACGCTGTCGTGGACCGTGAGCGGGTGTGCGAGCATGTCGTCCCAGCGGCCCTGCCCCTCGACGATCCGGTCGAGGCCGGCGTCGCGCTGGTTCGCGACGAACTCCGCGCGCACGTCGTCGTACGCGTCCGCGACGGCGGCGTCCTCCTCGCCGTCGATGAGGTCGTGTTTCTGGTGGCCCTTCAGGTCGGAGAGGTCGTCCTTCGCCCAGTCCGGGAGCGGATACAGCCCCGGCGTGGTGGCGACTATGTCGGTCATCGACAGTCGCTACGAAATGCCGACGCATAATACTTCCTCTTCCGAGAAATGTCCAATAGTTATTCGGCGCGGGCTCGATGTCGCAGCGCGAGGATCGACAGGGTCTCGAACGGGTACGACTCCTCGGCGACCGTCTCCGCGCGCAGGCCGCGGTCGACGGCGTACTCGACCACGTCCGCGAACCCCGTCAGCGAGGAGACGAGCAGGAGGGCGACGCCGTCCGATGCGAGCGCGCGTGGCAGGTCGTCGAGGAACGGCTCGATCAGCTCGCGCCCCGTCTCCCCGCCCGACAGCGCCACCTCCTGCCAGTCGTCCCACTCGTTGTCCGGATCGGTCGGGAGGTACGGCGGGTTGAACAGGACGGTGTCGAGCGCGCCGTCGCGGAACGGCGCGAGGAGGTCGGCGCGGACGGCTTCGACGCCCCGATCGCGCGCTCGCTGGCACGCGTGCGGATTCACGTCGCTGCCGATCACTCGGGTCGCGTCGCCCTCGGTCTGCACCCGGCGTGCGACCCATCCGGAACCCGTGCCCACTTCCAGGGTGACCCCGCGGGCGTGCTCGACGGCCGCCTCGGCGAGCAGCCCCGAGTCCTCCGCGGGTTCGTAGACGGGCGCGTTCAGTCCTCTGCGCTCGGCGAGCGAGTCGCGGGTCCGCGTCGTGTCCGTCCCATCCGTCGTGTCGCCGCCACCGGTGTCCTCAGGCATCGTCGCCTCCCGGTGGTCGTTCGTCCGCGGCGGAGCCGACACCGTTGGTCTCCGCCTCCGCCCCGCTGGCGTCGCCCGCGTCCTCCTGGGGAACGGCGCCCTCGGTGACCCGGCGCCTATCGGACTCGGGGCGCCCGGACAGCTCCCGCTGCGGGAACGGGATCTTGATGCCGGCGTCGTCGAACGCCCGTTTCACCGCGAGCGTCACCCGGGTCCGCGCCTTCCACATCTTCCGGGCGCTGGGGTTGCTGATGTAGAAGCGCAGCCGCATGCCGATCTCGGAGTCGTCGAACCCCGTGAGCACCGCGTGGGGCTCCGGCGGCGACAACACGAGGTTGTGGTCGCGCATCGCGTCCTCGGCGACCTCGATGGCCTCGTCGAGGTCCGTGTCGTAATCGACGCCGACGTCGACGTTCAGGCGGAGGCGACCCTTGCGCGACCGGTTCACCACGTCGGTGTCGGTGACGAGGTCGTTGGGTATCATGACGTACTCGTCGTCGAACGTCCGGATCTGCGTGTTGACGATGGTGATGTCGGTGACGACGCCCTCCTGATCGTCGATCACGACCCAGTCGCCCAGTTCGAACGGCCGGGAGAACAGGACGACGAACCCGGCCAACACCGCCCCGAGCGTCTGGCGGGCCGCGAGCCCGAGGACGATGCCCGCGAAGCCGGCGCCGACGAGGAGGCTGCCGGGGTTGACCCCCCAGACGGCGAACACGACGACCAGCGAGACCGCGTACACCGAGACCTGAACGATGTGGTGGGCGATCTCGCTTTGGTGGTCCGACAGCGCACTTCGCTCCGTTCCGACCCTTCGGATCGTCCGCTTCGTCATGCGGGTGATCAGCGTGGCGCTGCCCAGAACGCCGATGGTCAACACCGTCCGAGCGACGTTACGGCCGGAGAACACCTCGGTGGGAACTGCGGTGTCGAGCAGCGCCACGCCCCGCCAGACGACCACCACGAACAGCCCGAACGCGACGACCGTCGTGGCGACCGTGACCGCCTGTAGCGACTCGATCGTGAGGTCTCGATCGTCGAACCGGTCCTTGAGGATGGGACCGATCTGACGGACCCCGACGAGGAGCGCGACCAGCGCCGCCATCGCGAACACCGTGGCCGCGATCTGTGCGCCGGTCGTCGGGACCGCCGACTGGATCCACGAGACGAGATCGGTCGCGGCCGACGCCGCGGCGTCGCCCCCGGGGACGCTCGGCGTCGCGGTGCCGCCCACCGGCGTGATCGTTCCGTTCTGCGTCACTGTCCCGGACCGATCTCGCTCGCACCCCGGGCGACCTGCGCCAGCGCCGCGAACGAAGCCGGCGGGAGCTCTCCGGGTCGCTTCGCGAGGACGCCCTCGTCGGTCGCGGCCACGACCGCGTCCGCGTCCGCCAGCCCGGAGATGTGGGCGGTGTTGCGTATCGCGTTGCGGACGGTCTTGCGCCGCTGCGTGAACAGCGCCTTGACGAACCGGAGGAAGAACGCCTCGTCGTCGACTCGGTAGTCGGGGTCGCGCGGCACGCACCGGACGACCGCGCTGTCGACACGTGGCTGCGGATCGAACGCCTCCGGCGGGATCCGTTCGACGATCTCCACGTCAGCGTAGTGCTGTGCGGACACCGAGAGGCGTCCGTACTCGGAGGTGTCCGGGTCGGCGACCATCCGGTCGGCGAACTCGGCCTGAAACATCAACACGAGCGGCCGCCCGAGCGGGAGCAGGCGGAACGCGACCTCCGAGGAGACGCCGTACGGGAGATTCGAGACGGACGCGGTGAACGCCGGAAGGTCGACGTCGAGGGCGTCGCCCTCGACCACGTCGAGCCTGCCGGCGTCGACGGACTCGGAGAACTCCTCGCGGAGGAACGCCGCGAGGTCGCGGTCGCGCTCGACGACGGTCACCCGGTCGCCGGCCGCCAGTAGCCGGTCCGTGAGCGCGCCCGTGCCGCCGCCGATCTCGAGGAGGTGCGAGCGGTCGGCGGCGTCCGGGAGGTAGCTCGGCAGCCGGTCGAGCACGCGGTCGTCCACGAGGAAGTGCTGGTCGCGGTCGGGGTCGCCGCGGACGCCGGCGCGCCGCCGGAGGTCGTCGGGGTCGCGAAACTCCGGGGTAGCGTCGGTCATTACTCCCCGTTGACCGTCGCCGGCGGTAAATCCGTCCATTCGGTCCGAACCGCCGATCCCGGTTCGAGGGGTCGGCCGTCGGTCGGACTACTTGTTCGCCGTCGGCGCGTCGACGCCGACGAAGATGCGGTACTTGAGGTCGTCGTCGCGCAGTTCCTCCATCACTCGCTCGACGAGCGTCTCCTTCGGGCTGTGGAGCCCGGACACCCGCTCGCTCAGGTCCGCGAACGATTCGAAGGGGCCACGCTTGCGCGCGTCGAGGATGTTGTTCCGCAGCTTCTTGCCGATTCCGGGGAGCAGGTTGAGCTGGTGGAGTCGCAACGAGATCGGCTCGGCGTCGTTGTAGAAGTCGACGAACCGCGACTCGTTCGCCTCGATGATGTCCTCGACGACGTACTCCAGCTCTTGCCGGGCGCCGCGGTTGAGGTCGTCGTAGTCCACCCGCCGCGCCCGCTCGATCCCGGACGCGGTTTCGGGCTCGAGCACCACGCGGTCGTCGATGCCGAACTCGGCGTCGTCGGTCAGATCGAACTCGAACAGCCGGAAGTCCCGCTCCCCGAGCCCGTACGCCACCGCGGATCGCCGGTGCTGGGGTCGGTCGTCGTCAGCGCGCCCGTGCGGGAGGTACTCCAGAATGTACGCGTAGACCGAGTCGTCGGCGTCCGCACCCTCGGCGTCGCTGTCGGCGGCGTCCTCCGACGCGTCGGGCGGGTCGCTCGCGCTTGCGGGATCGCGTTCGTCGTTCATGCCACGCGATAGGTCGGCGGAGGTGATAAAAGGTCGTCGCCGTCGCCGCGTTCCGGCGACCACGAACGGGGGGCCGCGAGTCGGGCGTCGCCGAGTCGGGAACCGGGTTACGCGTACTTCGCGACGACGTCGAGGATCGCGTCGAGCTCGTCGCCGTCGAGCGCGTACCGCTCCTGGGCGTACACGGCGCGGACCTCCGTGCGGTCTCGTGGGAGGAGGTCCGCGATCTTGTACGCCTGCGGCTCGTCGACCTTCTCGAGTTCGAGCAGCTCCTCGACGAGCTCCAGCGACTCGTCGGCGTCGAGGAAGGCGAACCGGTTGATGTGGTCGACCGCGCGGGCGAGCTCGTAGCGCATCTCGCGGTCCTCCTCGGTCGCGCGGTCGGCCTCGACGGCGCTGAGCAGCTCCTTCGCCTGCGAGACGGTGAGGAACTCCTCGCTCAGCTTCTCCTTGAAGATCGTCATCGGGGTTACTCGGTCTGCGCCTTCAGGTGCGCGGGCTTGGCGAGGATCGTCTTGGTCTTGCCGCCGTCGACGATCTCGACTTTGACCGCGGCGCCCTGCGTTCCGATGACGGTGCCGGTGTGGCCGTTGAATCGGGCGTGGAACCGACCGTCGTTGACCGACGGGTCCAGCTTCAGGTGAACCTTCTGTCCCTCGTCGTAGTCGGCGATCGCGCGCTGGGGCGGCGAGGTACCGCGGTCACGGGGGTCGTTCGAGAGCTTTCCGCGCGTGCTGTGAAGGGGTCCGTTCGAGCTCGGCATAGTCGTGCGCGGGTCTTCTCCTGTCGCGGGTATAAATGGTGCGTTCCGCGGGCCGGATGGGGTGGAGTCACACGGATGCGTGCTCGAGTCCCCGATCGAACGCCCGGGCGACACGCGGACCGCTCAGGCGCCGATGTACTCCTCGTTGATCTCCCACTCGCCGCGGTCGTTCTCGACGAGGTACTCGCCGTAGTACGGCACGCGGTCGGCGACGACCTCGCGGAGCGCCTCGCGGATCTCCGGGGTCGTCATCTCGCCCATCGACTTGAGGTCGTCGTTGCGGTTGAGACAGCCCTTGAGGTACCCCTCGTGGGTGACGCGGACGCGACCGCAGTTGGCGCAGAAGTCGTCGTTCTCGACGGGGTCGACGATCTCCACCATCCCGAGCCCGGCGGCATCGGGCTGGTCGGCCGACGCGGCGTCGGCGTCGCCGACGTAGTACCGCTTGCGGTCGTGCATCTCGCGGTGTTCCACGCGAACCGCGATGTCCGACAGCCAGTCGTGGACGCGCTGAATGTCGATGTTCCACTCCGGCTTCCCGGTCAGCTCGGGCATGTACTCGATGAGCTGGAGCTGGAGGCCGTCGTTCTCGGCGACGTGGTCGACCATTCCCTCGACGTAGCCGGCGGTGTGTTCGAACACGACCATGTTCAGCTTCACCGGGGCGAGTCCGGCGTCGACGGCGCACCGCACCCCCTCGAGCACCTGCTCGTAGGCGCCGGATTTGGTGATCTCCGCGAACGCGTCGGGATCGAGCGCGTCCTGTGAGACGTTGACCCGATCGAGTCCCGCGTCCACGAGTCCCTCCGCACGGCCCGGGAGGAACGTGCCGTTCGTCGTCATCGAGGTCTCCATCGAGTCGGGGGTGCGACGGATGATCTCCTCGAGGTCGTCGCGCAGCATCGGCTCACCGCCGGTGAACTTCACCGCGTCGACGCCGAAGTCGGCGGCGACCTCCAAGAAGCGCACCACGTCTTCGGTGGACATCTCGTCGTCCTGCGCGTCCATCGGACCGCGCGTGTCCCCCAACCCCTCGTTGTGGCAGTAGACGCAGTCGAAGTTGCACCGGTCGGTCAGCGAGACGCGAACCCCCGTCACCTCCCGCCCGAAGTCGTCGACCAGTGGTGTCGGCATTGTGTAGCGATCTTCGTCCGTGCGTACTTGAACGTATGGGACGATCGGGCAGGATCGTAACTGTTCGAGGTTACGCACGACGTATCCGCTTTGATACAACGGCACCGGGCTATCCACGGCGGATCGCCCCGTGGGAAACCCTTATTCGGGGCGCTCGCCGACGGCAAGCCATGGACGAAGCCGCCGTACGCGAGCGACTCGAGGGCGTCACCGACCCCGACCTCGGGGAGGACATCGTCTCGCTCGGCCTGGTGAACGCGGTACAGGTCGACGACGAGGACGGCGTGATCCGGGTGTCGTTGGCGCTTGGCGCGCCGTACGCGCCCACCGAGACGGCCATCGCCGAGGCCGTCCGCGACGCGCTCGCGGACACCGACTACGCGCTCGACATCTCCGCGAACGTCGAGTCGGACCTGTCCGCCGGCGAGGAAGTGCTCCCGAACGTGAAGAACGTCATCGCCGTCGCCTCCGGGAAGGGCGGCGTCGGGAAGTCGACGGTCGCGGTGAACCTCGCGGCCGGGCTCTCACAGCTCGGCGCGCGCGTCGGCCTGTTCGACGCGGACATCTACGGGCCGAACGTCCCGCGGATGGTCGACGCCGACGAGGCGCCGCGAGCGACCGACCAGGACACGATCGTGCCGCCCCAGAAGTACGGCATGAAGCTGATGAGCATGGCCTTCCTCGTCGGCGAGGACGACCCGGTCATCTGGCGGGGCCCGATGGTCCATAAGGTCATCACCCAGCTTACCGAGGACGTGGAGTGGGGCGCCCTCGACTACCTGGTCGTCGACCTGCCGCCGGGGACCGGCGACACCCAGCTCACCGTCCTCCAGACGATGCCGATCACCGGCGCGGTCGTCGTCACGACCCCACAGCAGGTCGCGGTCGACGACGCCCGAAAGGGGCTCCAGATGTTCGGCCGCCACGAGACGACGGTCCTCGGCGTCGTGGAGAACATGAGCGCCTTCGTCTGCCCCGACTGCGGCGGCGAGCACGACATCTTCGGCAGCGGTGGCGGCGAGGCGTTCGCCGACGACGTCGACATGCCGTTCCTGGGCTCCATCCCCCTCGACCCGCGCGTCCGCGCCGGCGGCGACGCGGGCGAGCCGGCCGTCCTCTCGGAGGGCGATGTCGGCGACGCGTTCCGGTCCGTGACCGGTTCCGTCGCCGACATGGTGGGGATCGTGCGTCGACGCCAGCACGTCGATTCGACCCGGATGCAGGCGGAGTCCTGAGTCGTCCTCGCGTCGTTCTCCGGTCGAGTTCGCTTCCGGGCGAGTGAACAGGTCACGGGACCGTCGGCCGACCGCGGGGATCTGTCACGATTTCAACCGGGAGGCGAGAATCCTACACAATCATTCCATGTCAACACGTAGCAAAGTATTTTGCCGACCCCGCACCTACGACCGGTCACGTTGGCCTTCGGGCCGTGATCTATCAATGAGCGACGACGAACTCATCTGGCGAATCGCGGGTGGTTCCGGCGACGGGATCGACTCGACGAGCCAGAACTTCGCGAAGGCCCTGATGCGGTCGGGCCTCCACGTATTCACGCACCGCCACTACCCCTCGCGCATCCGGGGGGGCCACACCTACGCCGAGATACGGGCCGCAGCCGAGCCCGTAACCTCCCGCGGCGACGGGTACAACTTCCTGCTCGCCCTGGGCGACTCCTTCGCGCGGAACCCCCAGGAGCACGCCTACTACGGCAAGGAGGAGATCAAGCCGCTCACGGAGAACCTCGACGACCTCCGGGAGGGCGGGGTCATCGTCTACGACGCCGGCCTCATCGAGGACGACGACCTCCCCGAGGACTTCGACGACCGGGTCGAGGAGAACGGCTGGCACGTCTTCGACCTGGACCTCCGTGGCCTCGCCCGCGAGGTCGGCCGCGAGGTCATGCGGAACACGGCCGGCGTTGGCGCGACGGCGGCCATCACCGGGATGGCACTCGACGGCATCGAGGACCTGATGGAGGATGCGATGGGCGGCGAGGTGCTCGAGCAGAACCTCGAGATCCTCCACACCGCCCACGACGCCGTCCTCGAGGACTACGACACGGGCGACGTGGCTGTGTCGGTCCCGGCTGGCGAGCTCGACGGGGACCAGGTCCTCGTCTCCGGGAGTTACGGCATCGCCTACGGGGCCTTGGACGAGGGCTGCCGGTTCATCTCGGGCTACCCGATGACGCCGTGGACCGACGTCTTCACCATCATGTCCCAGCTGATGCCCGAGGTCGGCGGTATCCACGAGCAGGTCGAGGACGAGATCGCCGCGGCCTGCATGGCCGTCGGCGCTTCCCACGCCGGCGTGAAGTCCATCTCTGGCTCCTCCGGGGGCGGCTTCGCCCTGATGAGCGAACCCCTCGGCCTCGCCGAGATGGTCGAGGAGCCGGTCGTGCTCATCGAGGCGATGCGCGCCGGTCCCTCGACGGGGATGCCGACGAAGACCGAACAGGCCGACCTAGAACACGTCCTCTACACCAGCCAGGGCGACTCGGTGCGGGTCGTTTTCGCCCCCGGCGACCCGGCCGAGGCTTACGAGCAGACGAGGCTCGCCTTCGATATCGCCTGGACGTACAACATCCCGGCCATCATCCTCTACGACCAGAAGCTGGGTGGCGAGTACCGAAACCTCCCGGAGAGCTTCTTCGACCGGGAGCCCAACCCGGCGATGCCGGCGACGTTCTCCGAGGCCGAGATCGAGGAGGCCGCCCACCACGCGACCGGGACGCTCTCGCGTTTCTCCTACGACGCTCCCGAGAACGGCGTCAGAAAGCGCTCCGTCCCGGGACAGAAGGGCGGCCGCTACCTGGCGACCGGCAACGAGCACAACCCCGAGGGACACATCAGCGAGGACCCGGACAACCGGGTGATCCAGATGGACTACCGACTCGGGAAGCTCGACCGCATCCGGGAGGACTTAGACGGCCTCGAGCGGTCCAACAACACCGTCCACGGTCCGGAGGACGCCGACTACGGCATCATCACGTGGGGGAGCCAGAAAGGCACGGTCACGGAGGCCGTAGACCGGCTGAACGAGGACGGCGACCGCGTGAAGTCGCTGTGCGTCACCGAGATGGCGCCGTTCCCGGCCGAACAGGTCGCGGCGTTCATCGAGAGCGTCGACGAGTGCCTCGTCGTCGAGATGAACGCCTCCGGGCAGTTCCGGGGCCACGTCCAGCGCAACCTGGGCCGGTACGGAGAGAAGCTCTACAGCCTCCTCAAGTACGACGGCGAGCCGTTCGAGCCCGCCGAGATCGTCGACGGCTTCGAGACCCGCATCGAGGGCGGCACGGAGACGCAGTACAACACGCGGGTGGAACCCGCGGCAGGTGATTGAAATGAGTGCATTCAGCGCGATAGGCGAGCAGCGAGAGATCGACGCGAACGACTTCACCCCGGGCATCGAGCCCCAGGCGACCTGGTGTCCCGGCTGTGGCGACTTCGGGGTCCTGAAGGCCCTAAAGCAGGCCATGGCCGAGCTCGGGAAGAACCCGGACGAGGTGTTGCTGTGTACGGGCATCGGGTGCTCGGGGAAGCTGAACAGCTACTTCGAGAGCTACGGCTTCCACACCATCCACGGCCGGTCGCTCCCCATCGCGAGGGCGGCGAAGCTGGCCAACCCCGAGCTCGAGGTCGTCGCCGCCGGCGGCGACGGCGACGGCTACGGCATCGGCGGGAACCACTTCATGCACAGCTCCCGGGAGAACCACGACAT
>ENA-ORDC01002374-ORDC01002374.1-marine-metagenome-genome-assembly--contig:-NODE-2374-length-11484-cov-2.720259_pt1 | contig 11484 bp, 11 predicted proteins | sample MGYA00237783_ERZ508515 | MGnify/ENA primary metagenome ERZ508515 (study PRJEB26186, sample SAMN06268792) | marine metagenome | isolation source: Eden Landing Ponds, San Francisco, CA, USA | place...
GATGGACGTCGTGGCGATGATGACGAACGAGGCGGGAATGCCGATCGCTGAGAGCCCGACGACGATCACCGACGAGACGATCGCGACGATGATAGCGGCCGTCAGCGGGAGGTCGGTGATGTCGCTGCCGAGCGTGTCGAGCGTCCGGCGAGCGATGGTGAATGCACCGACCGCGACCGCGGCGCAGCCGAGCAGGATCAGCACGTCGATGTCGATCCCGACGCCCACGAGCGGTGCGATCGCGTTCGCGATGTTCGAGGTTCCCGAGGAGAACGCCATCAGACAGCCGATGGCGACGACCACGGCCGCGCCAGTCAACTCCCTGCGCGTGGTGTTCGGCCCGGCTCTGGGTCTGGGGAGAGTCCCGGAGCGGTCGAACTCGAGGAGCGGCCCGGGCGTACTGACGATCGCGACCCAGCGGTTGATCCGCGGGTAGAGGTACCGGCCGATCATCCCGGAGGTCCAGAAGCCGACGATCGGGGCGACGATCCACCAGATCGCGATCTCGCCCATCACCGCCCAGTCCAGTTCGCCGGCCGCGACGCCGAGTCCGGCGATGGCGCCGACGGCGGTCATCGATGTCGACGCCGGCACGCCGAAGTAGTTGCCGACGAACAGCGCGCCGCCGATGAAAAAGAGCACGACGATGCTCGATTCGATGGTGAACACCCCGGGGTCAGTGACGAGTTCAGTCCCGAGCGTGTCGACGACGCGACGCCCGATCGTCCAGGCCCCGACGAAGAAAAAAACCGCCATCAACGCCGCTGCACCGGTTTTCGAGATCGCGTCCGACCCGACGGCCGGGCCGAACGCGGGGCCGGTCGTCGAGCCGCCGATGTTGAATCCGACGAACAGCGCGACTACGATACCGACGAGAAGAAGAACTTCGACCATACCGACCGGACGCAGCGCAGTCGGTTAAGCGGTTGGACATTGATCTGACGGAGGAGCGGACCCAGACGGACCGCAGGCGTCCCGAGCCGGTCCGAAAGCCGACCGGAGAACGGACGGTATTCCCGTCTGGAGTTCGAGTGGGCACGTATGGATTCCACGAAGATACCACCCGAGGTGAGGGATCGATGAATCCGGCCCGCGCCGATTTCATCACCGACCTCGCGTACGGCGTCACGATCTTCATCGCGATCGGCTTGATACTCCTGGTCGAAACGGCCGTGGGGGTCGCGTTCGGTCTCGGTGTACTGGTCTCGTACGTCATCCACATCGGCTGGAAGATGTCGCGGTTCGATCCCGACTGGATGACCCGGGAGGTCGCCGAGCGGATCGAAGAGACCGTCGGAGACACGGTGACCAAGGAAGTCGAGAAGAGCGTCGGCGAGACCGTCAGCGAAGAGGTCGAAAAGACCGTCGATGAGACCGTCGAGAAGACGGTCGGGGAAACGGTCGAAAAGACGGTCGGCGAGACGGTGGAGAAGACCGTCGGTGAGACCGTCAGCAAGGAAGTCGAGAAGACCGTCGGTGAGACCGTCAGCGAGAAGGTCGAGGAAACAGTCGACGAAACCGTCGGCGAGGAGGTCGAAAAGACGGTCGAGGATACGGTCAACGAAACCGTCGAGCAGACAGTCGAGGACACGGTCAACGAAACGGTCGAAAAGACAGTCGAGGACACGGTCAACGAAACGGTCGAAAAGACAGTCGAGGATACGGTCAGCGAAACGGTCGAAAAGACGGTCGAAGACACCGTCAGCGAGAAAGTCGAGCAGACGGTCGAGGACACCGTCAGCAGTGAAGTCGACGAGGTCGCCGAAAAGGTGGGCGAGACCGTCAGCGAAGAGGTCACAGAGGAAGTGACCGAAACCGTCGAAGAGACCGTCAGCAAGGAGATCGACGGGGCGATAGCCGGCGACGGGACTGACGATGGAGACGACGACGGATCGAGCAGCGGGGACGACGACGAGGCAAGCAGCGAAGATGACGACGACGGATCGAACGGCGGAGACGGCGACGAGGCAAGCAGCGAAGACGGCGACGGGGAGGAACCCCCCGAAGACGGCGACAGGCGACGGGGATTCAGGGACTGAACGGGACTCGCCGCGCCGGGTTGTGAGCGACGCCCGTGAGGGTCGGACCGACACGCCCGTTCCGACCGATCGGGTGCGCCCCGCCACTAACACCGGTTAGGGGGTTCCTTACGGCGGCTATCTCCTCCGGGCCGGTCTCGTCCACGCGCGTCGAGCGCCTGTTGGATAACCATTGCGCATAAATGAGAATAATATAATACCGCAATTCATATTAACACCGACGTGGATTGTTTCGGTAACGAATGACCGACGACCGCATCCTGACGACGCACATCGGAAGCCTGCCGCGAACGCCGGAACTGCTCGACCTCCTGAAACGCCGCCAGGACGGCGAGGCCGTCGACGAGGACGTCTGGCACGAGACCGTCGTGGACGCCACCGAGACCGTCATCCAGAAACAGGCCGACGTGGGCCTCGACATCGTGAACAACGGCGAGCAGCCGCGCGTCTCCTTCAACTGGTACGTCGCCAACAGGCTCTCGGGAATCGGCGACACCCGCGAGGCCCCGCTGTGGGACGACCTCGCGGACTTCCCCGAGTACGCCGAGGACGCCTTCCACGCGGAGGGGATCGACCTCACGAAGCAGCCGTCGGTCACCGGTCCCGTGGAGTACGTCGGCGAGGAGGCCGCTCGCGAGGAGATCGACACCTTCTACGAGTTGCTCGAAGAGTCCGATCTCGACTTCGAGGGAACGTTCATCACCGCGGCCTCGCCGGGCGTCGCCGCCGCGACGCTCGTCAACGACTACTACGACTCTCACGAGGAGTTCCTCTCCGTCGTCGGCGGCGCTCTCAAACGGGAGTACGAACTCATCGCCGAGACGGGCGCGACGCTCCAACTCGACGCTCCCGACCTTCTGACGACCGGCCACCGCGGGTTCGGTGACCGGCCGATCGAGAAGCTCAAACCGATCGTCCGGATGCACGTCGAAGCCCTGAACGAGGCGACGAAGGACATACCCGACGAACAGATCCGCGTGCACACCTGCTGGGGGAGCTACGAGGGGCCGCACCACCGCGACAAGCCGCTCGAAGCGGTCCTCCCGGAGATCTACGAACTGGACATCGGCGGGCTCTCGATCGAGGAGGCGAACCCCCGCCACCAGCACGAGTACCGCGTCTTCCGCGAGCATCCCCTGCCCGACGAGTGGACGCTCATCCCCGGCGTCGTCGACGTGAAGACCAACGTCGTCGAACACCCCGAGGTCGTCGCCGACCGACTCGAACGCGTCGCCGACGCCGTCGGCGACCCCACGCGGATCGTCGCCGCGCCCGACTGCGGCTTCGACACGCAGGCGGGGCTCGCGATGGTCCACCCCGACATCGCCTGGAAGAAGCTCGAAGCCCTCGTCGAGGGGGCGGCGGTCGCGAGCGAACGGCTGTTCTGACGCCCTCGGGGAGAATCACGACTCCGCTCTTTCGTCCACGACGGGGAGACGAACCGCCACGGTCGCGCCCTCGGGATCGACGTCGAGGTCGCCGGCCGTCGTGTCCACGGTCCACTTGAGACACCACAGCGCCAGTCCCTCGGCGTGGTTCAACGGCGTCTCCTCGCCCCGTTCGACCGCCAGGACGTCCATTTTCGGGATCCCCGCCCCGTCGTCGCTGACCGCGAGTGTCACCGACTGCCCGTCGAGCTCTGTCCCCGTCCGGGTGCCGTCGATATCGACGGAGACCGGACCGTCGCTCGCGACGATGATCTGTTCGACGACGTCGGCGATCGCGAGCGGCAGTGTCTCGGAGGCTCCGACGACGACGTCCGCGGGGACGTCGACGCGGATCGTCGATTCGGGCGCCTCCGCCCGGACCTCCTCGAGCGGCGCCTCCAGCGCGTCGGCCAGTCGGAGGGACGTCGTTTCGGCCCCCCGGTCCACCAGCAGTTGTTTGATCCGCTGGGTGCGATCCGAGATGTCGGACAGTTTCAGCGCGGTCCGACGGACGGTGTCCAGTTCCTCGCGGAGTCGCTCGTCGTCGACGTCCTCCGCGACGGACTGCGTCCGGCCGGCGATGATGTTGACGTCGTTGCGGACGTTGTGCCGCAGGATCCGGTTGAGAACGGTCACCATCGAGGATCGCTCTTCGAGGCGCACGTTCGAACGCCGGAGCGCGCGTTCGGTCTCTCTGAGCTTCTCGAACCGCTCTCGAAGCGTGTCGCGCGTGGACGCGAGCGTTCGGTTGAGGTCGCCGAACTCGTCGGGGCGGTCGGTATCGAAGTCGACGTCGTACTCGCCCGCCTGGATGCGTTCGGCCCGCGCGGTCAGTCGAGACAGCGATCGCGTCACGTCGGCTCCGAGGACGGCGACCACGCTGAGGAGCCCGAACAGGGCGACGACGCCGACGAGGCCGATCCAGGTTCGCACCTGCCCGGTGATCGCGTAGGCCTCGTCGGCCGGTGCGTGTTCGATGACGACCCCGTCGGTCCCCTCGACCGGCGCATACGCGGCGACGGTTCGGTCAGGGTTGCTCCGCCCGTAGTTCACCGGATCGCTGAACCCGGCATCACCCCGCAGTCCGGAGACGACCTCGGGAGCGCGGAGCCGCTCGTCGCGATACTGCTGCAGCATCGCCGAGCGGTTGTCGGCGAGGACGACCGTCCCGTTCGAGTCGACGACGCGGGTGTACCCGCCGTCGACCGGATGTTCGAACCGGTCGAAGAGCCCGGTGGAGTCGATCGTGACCACCAAGAGATGCCCCGGCATCGCTCGGATCGGCGTCAGAAACCCCAGCACCGTCTCGCCGGTTCCGTCCTCGTAGGGCCGCGTGATTCGGACGTCCGTGAACCGCTGGAACGCGAACCGCTGCTCCCACGGGAGGTCCTCGACGGCCGTCCCCTCCAGTTCCCGCCGCGCACTCGTTTCGACGGTCAGGTTTCGGCGATCGATCACGTAGGCGTTCACGATCTCGGCCTCCGTCCGCTCGACCCGCTGGGTCTGCAGGTACGATCGAACCGCCGCCGGCTCCCCGGACCCGTAGACGGGGTGCTCCGAGAGCAACCGCGCGACGAGTCGGTTCTGTCCGGTCCACTCGGTCAGTTCGCTCGCCTCCGAGTTCGCCGCGGCCGTCATCGACTGCTCGACGTTCTCGCTGAGGAGCACCCCCACCTGAACGTACAGTCCGACGGCAGCGACCGCGCTGACCAGCAGGACGACGAAGAGTCCGGCCGCCAGTTTGCGTCGGTACGAGTCCCGGACCGCCTCGACGAGGAGTCGAACCCCGGGCAACGACAGCAGTCGGCGGATCATCCCTCGGCCCCCACGGTTCGGTCGAGGAACTCCGCTGCGACCGTCCTCGCCGTCCGGCCTTCGAGGAGGACCTCGCGGTTGAGATCGCGGATCGTCGCCTCGTCGAGCGCCGAGACCACGGGCGCGAGCGACTCGAAGAGGACCGGGTGGTCCGCGACCGTCGGAGCGTGTGCCGTCGGAGTCGGCTGATACGGGATGAAGTACTCGCGGTCGTCCTCGAGCGTCCGGACGGAGTCGCGGTCGAGTTGCGGATCGGTATCGAACCCGCTCGCCACCTGCGCGCGCCCGTCCCGCAGCAGTTCGTACGTGAGCCCGACGGAGGTGACGACGAAGCGCCCGGACTCGACGCGTTCGCGCGCGTCGGGACCGATCCCGTAGTACTCCGTGACGCCCTCCCAGGCGTCCTCTCGGTGATAGAAGTCCTCGTTGACGGCGATGCCGAAGCCGGCGTTGCCCGCGTCGACGTGGGCGGCGAGGTCGCTGATCGTTTCGACGCCGGTCCGCTCGCTCCAGTCCCGGTCGGCGACGAGCACGTACTCGTTCGAGAAGGACGCCGGTTCGGCCATCCGAAGCCCCCGCTCGCGGGCGTCGGCCGCGGCGAGTTCGTAGAGCCGCCGTGGGTCGGTCACCCGGCGCTCGCGGCGGGGTGGAAGCTCGCGCCAGGCCGTGCCCGTGTACTCCCAGTAGAGGTGCTTCGTCCCCGCCGCCGTCGCCCCTCAGTTCTCCCGCGAATCGCCGTATCCGATCTCGTCGACGGCCTGGATCCCGTCGAGGGGCCGGAGCCGTTCGTACGCCAGGTATCCGAGGATCCGCTGCTCGGCGAAGGCCTTCGAGCCGACCCGTACCGTCGTCGGACCCGTGGAGACCGACGGACTACCCGTACAACCGCTCAGCCCCGCTGCGGACACTGCACAAGTCGCGCCGAGACGTTCGAGGAACTCCCGACGCGATCGTGGCATATACCACCACGTGGTACGCGCCTCACAAATAAGTACTCGCGAGGGGGCCGTCGACACCACGGTTCGCGCCGAGGCCACGAGCGCCCCTATCGATCGACGGTCACTCCCGGGAATCGGCCTCCTGATAGATCACGTGTCCACAGGCCTTGCAGTGCGACGCGTCCGGGTCGTGATACGCCAGCCCACAGTCGGGACACGTGACGTTCACCTTCTCTTTGGACGTCCACTCTCTGAGGATCTTGCTCGCCTGTCGGGGGATCAGGATGACGGCGGCCAAGATGGCGGCCACCGTGACCCACCGCCCCGCGGCCGTCGCCGGGACGATGTCGCCGAATCCCACCGTCGAGAGCGTGACGACCGTGTAGTAAAACGCGTCCCCGAACGTCGCGATTCCGGGATTCGTTCCACGTTCGACACTGTAGAATATCCCGGCGGAGGTGAACAACAGGACGAGAATCGTGAGGAACAGTTTCACCGCACGGAGCGTGTTGTCCGAGACGGTCCCGAAGAAGAACTCCGCGTCGGCGGTGAACCGGTAGAACCGGAGCACGCGAACGATCCGGATCGCGCGCAAGAAGCCGATATTTAGTATCCCGCCCGAGACCGGCAGCAACACGACGGAGAGCGTCGGGAGAATCGAAAGCAGGTCGACCATCGTGTACCCGTTACTGAACTCCGCGATCCGATCACGCGCACCGTACAGCCGGAGCAGATACTCCACCGCAAACACGAATGTGATTCCGACCTCGAGTTGCCAGAGGGCCGATTGGAACCGGGCAGCAATCGGATACGTTTCGACGACAAAAACACCGACGAAGAGTAGGTTCAGCCCCAACAGAGCGATATCGATCGCTTTTCCGATCGGAGTCTGGTGATCCAGGAGATAAAACCGGATCAGATCTCGGATGCTTCGTTCGTCCGATCCAGAGACTGCGTGCTCCATCGGGGTTCTCTTGGCGACGAACTGTAATGAGTGCCGGTGACTACAGGCGGGCGGAAGACGACGGGGAACGAATCGAACTAATCGGTCTCCTGTACGAAGGATTCGGGAAGCGGGACGACGCGGAACACGTAGTCGTCGTAGACGCCGTCGAGATTCGTCGGACTCTCCTCGTCCGTGTGTTCCCGACAGAGCGCCGCTGTCGCCTCGACAGCGCCTTTCCCGGTTTCCTCTTGATACCGTTCGAGCACGAGAAACTCCGCAGGTTCCTCGCAGTTGCGGCGGTGACACGTGAGCGGAACGTCGATCAAATCGCCCTCTTCGCCGCTCGTCGCTGTTTCTCCTCGGTCGTCAGCAGGCGGTTCGGTCTCGTCTGTACGAGCCAGGGCCTCCTTGAGTGCTCGCTCTCGTTGCCGTCGCTCCTCGTCTGCTGCTTGGTTCTCTCGTCCCTCTTTCGTATCGGCCATACCTGTCAGTTCGGCTCCAAGCAGTATAAACCCCGAGCGCGGCGGTCGGTTCTGATCGCGTATGGGTCGGGGGGAGAACCTCCCACGACACGGGTCACACGCCGAGGGGCTCGAACAGCGGATCGGTCGTCTCGGTCGCCGAGGTGCTCTGCCCGCTCGCGCTCGGCATCCATACCATCGGCTCCCGTAATCCGTCCGGCAGCGTACTGCGGCGTCGTCGGTGCCAAGCCGACCTACGGCCGGATTCCGGCCGACGGCGTCATCCCGGCCGCGCCGTCTATCCTGGGAGACGCACGCACCGCTCAATCCGTATATCTATCCAGTATTGACAACCCCGTACAAATATAGCGCATCTATTCACCAGTGAACTCGACACCGGTGATCTCGAAACGCGCGCCGCTGGCATCACTCTCGGTCACTCGAACGTCCGTTTATAAACGACGACATAATGTATGCAGCTCTCCATCCTCGTTCACCACGGTACTCGCCGAGACGCGGGCCTCGAACGTACTCCCATCTTTTGTTTCCGCAACGAGTGTACCCTCCTATTCGCCACGTTCAATAACGTCCTCGGCTACCGAGGCTGCTTTGGCAGGGTCATCCCAAAAGTCAGCTACTGGCCGACCGATGACTTCATCTTCACCATAGCCCCACATATCGATGAACGCAGGGTTCACTTTGCATAATTCGCCCTGTAGATCCGCGATTGCAATACCGGCGAACGCAGACTCGTAGGCTGATTTGTCTACGTTAGAGATACCCTGGATACTATCGCCCAGCTGAATCGATCGGACCGGATCAATTACTATGGAACAATAGGCGCTTCGGTCAGTCCATTAATCAACATCTGGTTGTGAGACGCGGGTTCGGCTCTGCAGTAGTCGGGAGGTCATTCGTGACTACAGGGGGTCCTATCGAACGAGCAGCGACACGTGCGGAGGAAGGTACGTGGAGAGGTATGAGACCCGTTAGAACTATGATTATTCGCTGTGGCCCCGCAGATATGGTACACTGTCCCGAATGCAACACCTCTCTCGAGAGCCGAACGGACTTCGAGGCCATCGTGGTAGAAGACGAGGAGCGTGACTGGGGCTTCACAAGGCAACAAATTATTGCGTGTGAAGATTGCGGTGTTGCGATCGGTGCAAACGGAATTGGAGGGTTCGATGAACAACGAGAAAAGCGCGAAGAATCCATACTGAGTCCCTCAGAAGATGAAGAGATAGTCACGTCCATATGGGAGTGTCAGATATGTAAGGATTCTAAAGTAACTGATGTGGAGAATGTGAGAGAATTAGCTTTGGAACATTATGACCAAACGAATCATATTGTGGAGATAACGGTGTTTAAAAAGGACGCGGATACAGAGCATACGGTCGAAACAGAATGGTTTGAATCGTTTACTATTCCGTAACCGTAGGATAATTTGTTACGAATGCGATCTCGGCCTCTCGTCGGATTCGTCAGAAATATTTTCAATCCGAGATAATACCTATGATACTCGTGGATTTTCAGGATGTTGTTGAGTCATCTTTTTCCCATACACTATACCCATACGTGATGTTAACTAATATTCCGATAAAGAATGGTGTGAAAAATATGAGAAAGAACATATCTGGTTCAAATCCGCCAATGTAATTTTCGCTTGTTACTGATTGTAACGTATTATACGATAATGTAACTAGCATAACGAGTCCTGTGAAAAAGAACCCGAGTCGAAGTGAAGAAAAATTAGTTATGAGTTCAATTCCTAATAAAAGCCCGACAATAAGTACAATTACACCTACGACACTGAGATTCGGGCTTAATATTGGAATCACTCTTGAAATACCGAGAATAGATCCAAGAACGATCACATAAGCACCGATTGTTACGGAAATATAGATGATAGTGGATTCAATCTTATTTATCAGAATATATATCGGATCCATCTCTGTCTTCGGACTCTTCAACGTGATTTTGATGGGCGGCAATGCTAACACAGAAACTCCACCAAGGATGGCTCCTAAAACCAACCAACCAACAGAGGTAATTGGAGAATTATTAGATATTATTAACCGCCATAACGTATTACCATAAATATTTGACAATGCACTCACCACAACACTGCCTATGATGATATTTAGCCATTTAGATGGCAAATCTATTCTTTCTGCCATATAGGCGGTAATACATCAAGGGTTTACAAAGGTTCCTCTACCCCCAACCTACTGGTTGGAAACCGTAACCGCAGGACAGCACAGTGATGTGTCTCTCCACAGGGATATTCCGAGTTAGCGCCTATCCAGAATCGGTTCTATGCACTCGGAGAAGGCTTGCTCCACCAACTTGTCGCCTCCCAGTTTTCGTCACGAGAGATATGCTATGTCTGGAATTGCTCGAACTCCGCAGCCAACTCTTGTACGCGGTTATGCAGTGGACAGAGTTCCGGTTGGTTCACACTATACTCACCACGAATCTGTTTCACGACCAACTCGGAATCATCCCTTATCTCAACCTCGGTGCATTACTTCTCAGAATCGATTTCTAACCCCCAGATAAGGGCGTAGTACTCGGCTCAACTGTCGGTTGATTCTCCGATGGGTTCGCTTTCCTCCTCGGTTAAACCATCACCGTCTACAATTGCTCGATAGCCGCAGGACCGGGGTTCGGGCGAGCGCCTCCGTCGAACCGAACAATCGCTGAATGGTGGCTCCAGCGAGTAAATGAAGCATCCGGCTTAATCGGTTCATCGATACCTCAATTGGCACTCCAGCGGAAAACGAGTGAATCAGGTCCTGGTGATTCAGATATCTCTCTTTGGGGTGAATCAGTATGAAGGATGGGTCGGGGCGGATTCGAACCTCGATCGGACGTGCTCGCTCACTCCGTTCGCTGTGCGCGACCTCCCCGGCTCGAATCGCCTGTAACGCCAATTCTGCGGCGCGGCTCGTCACTTCGTTCCTCACGGTGCGCCGCAGAAACATGGGTCGGGGCGGATTCGAACCGCCGGCCTGCTCCGTGTGAAGGAGCCGTCATAACCGGACTAGACCACCGACCCGCGCACGAATTTTCCCCGTCGCCGGACTTAAGCGTTCTTCTTCGATGCGTCGGCCGCATCGGCGACGCCGGATCAGTACGTCGGCGACTCCTCCGGGACGCCGTCGCGCGCGTTGACCAACCGCCCGAGCACGAACAGGGCATCGGAGAGCCGGTTGAGATACCGGATCGCTTCCCCATTAACTGGTTCGTCGGCCGCGAGGTCGACCGCACGCCGTTCGGCCCGCCGGACGACCGCCCGGGCGTGGTGCAGCGTCGCTCCGGCCTCGCTTCCACCGGGGAGAATGAACGACGTCAGCGGATCGAGTTCCGCCTCGGCCTCGTCGATGGCGTCCTCTACCTCCTCGACGTGCGCCTCCGTTACCACCGGGTCGTCCTCCTCGGGAGCAGGGTTCGCGAAGTCCGCCTGAATGACGTGGAGGTGGTTCTGGATCCGTTCGAGCGTCTCGTCGACGTCGTCGTATCCCGTGGGGCGGGCGGTACCGACGAGCGCGTTCGCCTCGTCGACGGTGCCGTAGGCCTCGATCCGGGCGCTCGTCTTCGAGACCCGCGACATATCCCGCAGATCCGTCATTCCCTCGTCGCCGCGGCCGGTGTAGATCTTCATCGGTTCGCGAGCGTCTGCTCGACGTACGTCAGGATGTTCTCGCTCTCGTTCATCGTCACGCCGCGCTCGTCGTCGACGAGTACGGGCACGGCACGCTGGCCGCTCACGCGCTTGACCTCGTCGCGTTCGGAGTGCAGTCCCTCGACCCAGACGGTCTCGTAGTCGACGTCGTGCTCCTGCAGCGCGTCGTG